>Ga0164318_10005838_pt1 | contig 11910 bp, 14 predicted proteins | sample GuaBasSedimGuay9_FD_113734 | JGI IMG/M metagenome (GOLD analysis project Ga0164318, IMG submission 113734) | Subseafloor sediment microbial communities from Guaymas Basin, Gulf of California, Mexico - Guay9, Core 4571-4, 0-3 cm | ecosystem: Environmental > Aquatic > Marine > Hydrothermal vents... | reverse complement strand
TTTGAAGAATAAGAAGGATAAAACTGAAGCCGAATAGCATCGCTGCCGGATTTTTCTTCGTAATCAAAATCAAAGAAACTGTACGAATTAAAAAGGTCGTTGGGATTCCACACAAAAGATTGTCCCCAGTTAATTCGTTGTCTTCCCACCGTTACCTGAAATTTACCAAGGTTATAATCGAGGTATAACCGGTCGAAAGTAGTATTCATAAAGGTAGATTTTTCTTTAAAAATGTTCCACGTAAGGTTTGCCAGCCCATTATCCCGGTTGATGATGTCAGGATACTGAGGAAACCCTGAAACGGTTTCACCATAAAACAGTCGGTTACGCATTTGGGTATTGAAAGTTAAGTTGTTGGTGATATTCCAGTTAAAAATAAGTCGGTTATGAAGCAGGTTGTCGGTCATCCACTGTTCATCAACATGCTGAAACGAGATAGTTTGCATGTATTTAACGTAACCGCTGAGCGTCCAGTTACGTGTATTACCGGTGTTGTCCTGCGCTTGTAAAGCAAGATTTAATAAAAGTAATATGAGCGTTATCGGTTTTTTCATTTTCAAGTAAGATAATTAGAAGTTGGCTAAGCTTATAATTTTTACAATCCTGTTATTTTGTTTTTGTATCCTTCGTTACTTTACCATCATCCAACAGGATAACTCTTTTGGCCCTGTCGATAACCCGTTGGTCGTGGGTAGAAAAGATAAAGGTAATGTTTTCATCTTCATTTAGCTTGCGCATGATATCCAGCAGGTTGGCTGTGGACTTGCTATCGAGATTGGCGGTTGGTTCATCAGCCAGAATAAACTTGGGTTTGGAAGCGAGAGCGCGTGCCACAGCCACCCGTTGTTGCTGACCACCCGACAACCGATTGGGGCGAATGTTTTCTTTGCCCTGAATGCCTATGGCGGCAAATAGCTCGGCAATGCGGGCATCGCGTTCTGCCCTCGACTTTTTTTGCAGTTGCATGATGAACTCCGCGTTTTCTTTGGCAGTAAGCACCGGTATCAGGTTGTAGGCCTGAAAAACGAAACCGATGTTGTGTAGCCTGAAATCAATCATTTGCCTTGATGACAGGGTGCTGATATCGGTACCATCAATAATTACCGAGCCGGATGATGGTGCATCCAGCCCGCCAATTACGTTGAGTAGTGTGGTTTTTCCGGAGCCTGAAGGGCCTACAATGGCCGAGAATTCGCCCTCTTCAAATATCAGGTTTATACCGTTAACGGCTTTTACTTCCACTTCGGTATCATGGTAACTTTTGTAGAGGTCTTTAATTTCTATTACTTTCATCTGATTGTTATTTTGTGTTTATCTTTTTCGCCAGCGTTAATCTCCTTGGGTTTTGTTGCAGGGCTATTCATAAATAATCTCTTAGAGGTCTGATCGCACTTCATTATTTTTAAATTTTAAATCCATCATTCTTAAATACTTTTTAAACCTAAATGCACTATTTTTCAATTTTATTTCACTAGTCTCTAATCGCTTCCACCGGTTTCATTTTTAAGGCGCGGATGGTGGGGAAAACTGAAGCTATCAGCCCCGTGATAATTACCATTATCAGTACCTGAAAATAATCGGTTAATTCTAAATAGGGTTTCATCACCGTGCCATATCCCATTGCTTCAAACCCTTTTCCAACTATGGAAATATCAATGCCATATCGGCCAAAATAAAGGGTGAAAGCTGCACTGATAACGATGCCGACCAAGGCGCCGATAATGCCTAAAAGGGTGGTTTCGTAAAAAATCATCTTAAAGACTTTAAACTTATTCATGCCAATGGCCATTATCATACCCAACTCTTTGGTGCGTTCCAAAATAACCATTAGCATGGTGTTAACAATGGCAAACCCAAGGGCTATCAAAATAATGAGCATAAAAATATAGAGCATAAAATCGACCATTGAAGCTGATACTTGCAGGTATGGGTCTATTTCAGGCCATCCCTGAACAAGGTAGTCGGGTGTTAGCCTTTTAATGCGCTCTACTTCTGCACCGGTTTGCTTGTAGTTTTTTAATACGATGGCAATTTCGTGAGCCGAATGGGATGGCATATTCAGCAATTTATCCAGGTCGGTTTTTCTTACGAATACATTTTGTTTGTCGAACATCGAATTTTGAGTGCGATAAATTCCTTCTACTTTAAAGCTGGCACCGGTAAGGTTTCCATCGTAATCCTGAAACGTAATAACAATTTTTGATTTTATTCGTGCCTTTAGTTTTTTAGCCAACTTTTCGCTGATAACAATTCTGTTCCTTTTATTAGATTCGAAATAAGTACCTCCTCCTTTTACAATTTTTTTCCATATTCCTGTTACTGTTTTTTCTCTCACGGGGTCAATGCCATTTACCATGATACCGGCCGATTTGGAAGCTGTTGAAGCCATGCCAAAGGTTTTGGTTCGTTCGCATACAGACTTAACAGCAGGTTCTTTGCTGATTTTTGACAGTAGTTTGTCGGTCTTGTTCATTAAAAAGCCAACTTCATTGTTTTCCACAAATTGTTTGTTGTGAATTTGAATATGTGATGTTTGATTCTCAAGCGAATTGTTTATTAGCCCCATTACCATTCCTTTCATGATTCCGGTAGATACCAGGCCGCCAAAAATGCCAATAGTAACTGCCAAAATGATGATTGAGCTTCTTAGCCTGTTTCTCCAGATGTTTCTCCAGGAGATTTTAAATATTGTATGGTCGTTTTGTTTCATGGTACTTTTTTTCAATCAAAATAAACTTGATGATGTATGATTGTTGCGCCTGTTTATCTGCGTAATGATTTGATTAGATTCATTTTTCCAAGCGAGATAAGCGGGTATAATGTGGCGATGCCTACAATGATAAGGATAACGATTATTTGATTAATAAAAATATCGGCACTTAACGTGGTAGGCATGATTGGCTCGATTCCAAGGTTTTCCATCGAAGCAGCTGCGTCTCCTGTCATCCTGAGAGGGTGAGCGCTGTAATAATAGACCAGCGGAACTGATATCAGGACTCCCATTAGTATGGCCAGTCCGTTTATGAGTATGTTTTCATACAACGAAATCAACATTAACCTGGTTTTTTGTGTTCCAATGGCTACCAGTACCGCGAATTCCTTTTTGCGTTCCTCGGTCATCATGAGGGTGGTTCCAAATACGCCGAAGGCAATAATCATGTACAAAACAGCAATCATGAATATTCCGCCACTGCGGTCGCTTTGAATTTCCTGTACCAGTTCGGGGGTCATTTTTTGCCACGGGATGGCACGGTAGTCGCTATTTTTTAGTTTGTTATTTAGCTTTGTGGTTATTGATTTGGTTAGGGTGGCGTCGTTAAATTTAACGACAATAGAAGTGATGCCGTTGGGAAACGAGTAAAATGATTGTGCCAATTTTAGTGGCATAAAAACAATCTGTCTGTCAATTTCAGCCGATGGCATTTTCACGATTCCTTTCACTGGATAGGCACCGATGGCTGATTGTCCCCAGTGGCCCTGACCCAGCATCACCAGCGTGTCGCCGGTAGAAATGTTCAGAAAATTGGCTAGTTTCGAGCCTAATAAAATGGAATTGTCGTTTGGGTTAAGGTAGTGTCCGGTAATCATTTTACTGCTGAGGTTTAACATTGAATCTTCTGATACCGTGTTGATTCCCATTACCAGTACTCCTTTGGTGTTCTTTTCGTTGGAAGCCAATGCAAAGCTCTCGAGGCGCATGTTAACACCTTTTATTTGGGGGATGGATTTAATAACACCGAGTAATGAGTCGTTGACTTCCATTCCATTGTCCAGCGATTGGTCATCCCAATACTCTTTTTGGTGAATCTGAACATACCCGGTAAACTGTCCTGCGGCATTTTCTATCATTTTAGCGTAGGAACCTTCTTGTAACGATCTTACGAAGACGGCTAATATTACGGCCAGCATCACGGAAGTTACCGTTATCATGGTTCGTTTTTTATTCCGCCAGATGTTTCTCCAAGCAATACGTAGTTCCATTAATCTGATTTTTTAATATTTATTATTCTTTTCGTCATGCTTCGACTACGCTCAGCATGACACGTAGTTACGTTGTTAATTTCCGCTGTTGTCATCCTGAGTTGAAGGCACTTTTAGCGGAGATGCGCAGACTATCGCACTCGCTTCATGTTTTGCTGGGAGAAAAATCCGTCATCCAGTTTGATGTTAAACTTCGCTGATTTTACAATGACTTCAGTTTTTTGACCAGGTTTGCTAGCAGGGATAATTTCCAGCTTTGACGGAAGCTTTCTGTCGCTAAACTGTTTGATTTCCGAAGCAAGCTCTGTCCGTACCAGCTCGTTGTCTTCATCAAAATATTCGGTTTTGAGTTGCCAATGCTCTTTTTTACTAATCCATTTTATTACTTTTCCCCAAACTACAGCAGCTTCTTCCTTAGGAATTAGTTCAATTTTATAACAATCTATTCCGCTTATTTTTTCTTCGCCAATTATTTTATGGTTGTAGTCTACTACAATGGAGCTCTCTTTTAAAATATCGTCGTTGGTGTAATCGGAGCCCATCCAGCCCTGCGACATCATGGAGGGTGGAATTTTAATCATGCGGCTGATGGATGGAACCCAGTTCCACATTTCGTTGTTGCGTTTTAAAAATACCTGCCCTTTGTCTTTGGCAGGAGCGGTGATGTAGGTCATGGCATAATCACGGCCTTTCGACCAGTTTTTCATTTCGATGGTACGATTCCATTTGGGCCGGATGATGGTCATGGAAAATACGCTGTAGTTGGTTTTGCCGCGCTGCAGGTTGTCAGATTTTTCAACAATTTGCTTTGCTGTAAGTGGTTGTGAAAAGAGGTTGGTAGCCCCGACTAACAACATCAAAGCTATTAATAGAAATGTTTTCTTCATGAGATTATAATTTTGTTACTATTTGCCATACAGTGCCTGTTCAATTAAAACTGTGCTACTAAAATATCTCGCACCTCATTGAGGGGGAAGTTTTCAATATCCAATAAATAATGAATACCAATTCCATCAAAAACAGCCATCAAATAGCGTGTTTTTACGTAAGGGTTTGTTTCGCCTTTCTGAGAAAAATATTTGGTAAAGATTGTAAATAATTTATCAAATAGCGGTAAAATGTCATTCTTTATCAAATCCGATACTTTAGGCTGCATGGTAAGTGAAAAGTAAAGTCTGTAATACTCCGGGTTATCTATTAATGTCTGAATACCTCGATCAATAAAGTCGATAATTTTATTACGCTGAATTATGGTTTCATTCTCTATACTCAAAATACTCATAAACTCTTTTAAACCTTTTTCCATTACTAATCTTAGGAGTGCTACCTTGCTTTCAAAATAGTTGTAAATTAATCCTTTTGAAATACCGGCTTCTTTGGCAATCATGCTTATGGAGGTGGATTCGTAACCATGCTCGGCAAACAATTTTAAAGCGGTTTTCGATATCAGTTTAATTTTTTCGTTTCTAATGGTTTCAAACTGTTTATCTGTTCTGGGACTCATGTAATTTGTTTTTTATGACTGAACGACCGGTCAAAGCTAATGAATTATTTAAATAGTTTCATAAGAAATAATAAATTATTATAGAAAAAGGCCTCTTCTATTTTCATACTTTTGCACGATAATACATTTATCATGGAATTAAACTTACAAAAGCCGCTGGCTTTTTTTGATATTGAGGCAACCGGTTTGAATGTTGCCAAAGATCGCATCATTGAGATTAATATTTACAAAGTGAATCCAAATGGGACGGAAGAGAGTAAAACCTGGGTGGTAAATCCGGAGTATCCTATCTCGGAAGAAGCATCAAAGATTCATGGCTTTACGGTGGAAGATCTAAAAGATAAACCCACTTTTAAGCAAGTTGCTAAAGATATTGATCGATTTCTACAGAATTGCGATCTCGCCGGTTATAATGCTATCAGATATGATATACCCATGTTGGTAGAGGAGTTTTTAAGGGCTGATGTTGATTTCGATGTTGCAAACCGAAGGCTTATTGATGTTCAGAATATTTTTATGAAAATGGAACAACGTACCCTGAGCGCTGCCTATAAATTTTACCTTGACAAGGAGCTTGATAATGCCCACAGTGCTGAAGCCGATACCAAAGCCACCTACGAGATTTTAAAAGCTCAGCTAGACAGATACCGGGAGGTTGAATTCAAGGATAGAGACGGTAATATCTCCAAGCCCGTTCAAAACGATATGAATAAGTTGCAGGCCTTTTCAAGTCATCATCGTAACGCCGACTTAATGGGGCAGATAATTTATAATGATAAAAATGAGGAGGTTATTAACTTTGGTAAGTATAGGGGGAGAACTGTGGAAGATGTTTTTAAATCGGATCCGGGTTATTATGGGTGGATAATGAAATCTGATTTCCCGCTTTATACAAAAAAACTGTTGACAAAAATTAAGCTGAGGATGAAGTGATGGGTTAATGATACAATGGATTAATGGTACAATGGGTTAATGGTACAATGGATTAATGGTACAATGATACAATGGTTTAATGGTACAATGGATTAATGGTACAATGGATTAATGGATTAATGGTACAATGGATTAATGGTACAATGATACAATGGTTTAATGGTACAATGGTTTAATGGTGTTATGAGATAATGATATTTTGAGGTGTTGTGTAGTTTGGTTTTTGAAATATCAGGCAGTTGAATAAAGTAGCTTTATGTAAATTAACAAATTTGAGTATGAAAATAATCTGCATAGGTCGAAATTACATCGATCACGCCAAGGAGTTAAACAATCCTGTTCCGGAGAAACCGGTGTTTTTTATGAAACCCGATACAGCACTGCTGTTAAAGCATAATCCGTTTTTTTATCCCGATTTTTCTAATAATGTTCATTACGAAACGGAGCTGGTGGTTAAGATTGATCGCAACGGGCGTCATATTGAAGAAAAATTTGCTCATAAGTATTACAACGAGATTGGCATCGGTATCGATTTTACCGCCCGTGATTTGCAAGCCGAAGCCAAAAAAAAAGGACTTCCCTGGGAAATTGCCAAAGCGTTTGACCAGGCAGCACCCTTGGGAAGTTTCTTACCTAAGAGCCGGTTTGAAGATTTAAACAACATCAACTTTTCACTTAAAATTAATGATGAGCTTCGTCAACAGGGCAACTCCAAAGATATGATTTTTACCTTTGATGCCATTATTGCTTATGTTTCGAGATTTGTAACCCTGCGTACCGGCGACCTCATTTTTACAGGAACCCCCCAGGGCGTTGGCCCGACAAAAATTAACGATCACTTTGAAGCTTTTATTGAAGAGGAAAAGTTACTGGCATTTAACGTCAAGTAATTTACCCGAAAAATCGTTAGGTTTAATTTAATAATGTCCTTTTAAAGAATACACGTAAAGGTATTTATCCGTAACCATGTATACAAATCTATTTTTCTGATCAATTCTTCTGGACCATTTGCCGGTAAGCTGATATTTTAGTGCCTCGGGTTTGCCAAGGCCTTCATAAGGAGAATCTATGGTGGCTTTTATTAATTCTGAAATTTTTTTAAGCACTTTTTTATTTCCCGTTTTTTTCCAGAAATTAAGATGGTTTTCGGCTTCCGGTAATAGAATTATTTCCATAAATCATCAAGTTGGTCAAGGGTTATTTTTTTCCCGTTTCCCTTTTTGATGTCTTCATCACCTTTAATAATAGTATTTACAAATTTTTTATTGTAAGGTTGATTTTTAATAACTTCAAACTTTATTTCAAGGGCTTTTAGAAAAGCTTTCAAAGCCTTTAACTTTTCATCTTCAGGATGGATTACTATTATATCTGAAGTGCTCATGACCTTATTTTTTCTTTGTGAAACCTATCGTTATAAAATTGGTTCTTGTCAAACAATGCAAATGTACTTAAATTAATGATGATAAACAATTTCCAAAAATACATTTCCCGGTTGCATTCATTTTCATACATTTGCTGTCTTAAAAAAAATAACCACTCAAAAAAATTATTATTATGAAGTTAAAGCTGTCATGGTTGCTTATTGCAACATTTATGTTTAATCTTTCTGTTTTTGCCCAGGAAGAGAAAAAAGAGGAGAAGAAAGGGTATCAGTTTACCGATAAAATTATTGTACCTCACACGTCGGTTAAAAACCAGTATCGTTCAGGAACCTGCTGGAGTTTTTCGGGCGTTGGGTTTGTTGAAGCAGAGTTGATGAGGTTGCAGGGTAAAGAGTACGACCTTTCTGAAATGTTTATTGTAAATCACACTTATCGCGACAGGGCTACCAAATATGTTCGTTTAGGAGGGAAATTGAATTTTGGTGCCGGTGCCGAATTTACTGATGTATTCAGAGTTATCAGAGAGTATGGAATGGTACCTGATACTGTTTATCCGGGTTTAAACTATGGTGAAAAGAAACATGTCCATGGTGAGATGGATGCCGTTTTGCAGAGTTATGTTGACGCGGTTGTTAAAAACAAAAACCGTAAGCTCACTCCCGTGTGGCACGATGGTTTTGACAAGGTTGTTGATACTTACCTGGGTGAACTTCCAACTACTTTTACCTACGAAGGAAAAGAGTACACTCCTGAAAGTTTTAGAGATATGACCGGCATCAACCCTGATGATTATGTGGCCTTTACATCATATACCCACCATCCTTTTTATAAACCGTTTGCACTGGCCATTTCCGACAACTGGTTGTGGGCCGATTGGATGAATATCCCTATGGAGGATATGATGGCTATTATCGATAATGCGCTGGAAAACGGATATACTGTTGCCTGGGGTGCCGATGTTAGCGACAAAGGTTTTTCCTGGAAAAAAGGTGTTGCTGTTATTCCTGACGAAGAGCGCCCTGATTTATCGGGTACCGACCGTGCCAACTGGGAAAAACTGACCGCGAAAGAAAAGAGAGCAGCACTTTATGGCTTCGACAAGCCAATAAAAGAAAAGGTGATTACTCAGGAGATGCGTCAGAAAGAGTACAACGATTACGAAGTTACCGATGATCACGGTATGCAAATAGTGGGAATTGCGTACGACCAAAATGGTGATAAGTTTTATAAAATTAAAAACTCATGGGGAACCGATCAGGTTTACAAAGGTTACTTTTATGCTTCTGTCTCTTTTGTTGAACTGCAAACCATCGGGATTACTGTTCACAAAAAAGCCATTCCTAAAAAAATTGCCAAAGAGTGTGGAATTAAATAAAATAAGTTTTAAAAAAAAGGCGGATCACCAAGTGAGCCGCTTTTTTTGTGTAGCAGCATTTGAATAGGTAAGATTATTTCGTTAGTAAAAATAATAATTGTACTTTTGAAACTACCTAACAAGATATTCACTTGAGGCTATTCTTGTTAACCCTTATGCATCAAACAAATCTCATAAAAGCTATTAACCTTTTGCAGCAGAAAGGTATTCCATTTGCTCTGTATCAACACCCTGAGAATGGTGAGACGCATCTGATTGCGCAGGCGGAGCCGGTTCACCTGGTTCATAATATAAAAGAGATTTGTTATTCTAGTGGTTTTTTGGTTTTCCCTTTCGAGTCAGCAAGAACAGGCGTTGGCTATTTTATCAATAGCGATTTGTTTGCCGATACCTCGCAAGGTCTTATTGATTTTATTGAAAAAGTGAAGCAGATGCCAAACCGGGCATCTGTGACGTCGAAAATAGAGTCGTACGAGCTTTCAAAGCAAGCGTATTTGAAAATTGCTCAAAACCTGATTCGCAGATTGAAGAACGGGGATCTTCAAAAAGTGGTGCTTTCCAGATTGAAAGTGGTAAAGCCAGATAACAGATTTGACCTTGCATCGCTTTATATTCGATTGGTGAAGCAGTATCCTAATACCTTTGTCTATCTTTTCTCTATTCCTGATGTTGGAACATGGATTGGTGCTACTCCGGAAACATTGCTGAGTCAAAAGCCCGGGGGAGAGGTGGTTATTATGTCGCTGGCAGGAACAGCCACTTTTGATAAAAACGGCAAGGTTCATTGGGGCAATAAAGAGATTGTTGAACAACAATATGTTTCAGAATTTATCCGTGAGCGGCTTCTAAAATTGGGAATAAAAAAGTTTATCGAGGAAAAACCAAAGACTGTCAGGGCAGGCCATTTAGCACATATTCAAACCATCTTTAAAGTGGATGGAATTGATGCTGACAAAAACATTGATAAGTTGGTTGAGGCACTTCATCCTACACCGGCAGTATGTGGATTGCCGCAGTACGATGCCTATTCATTGATTGAAGATGTGGAGCCTCATGGTCGTAAATTCTATACCGGGTTTTTAGGTCCCTGGCGGTTAAACGGTCAATCAGACCTGTATGTTAACCTGAGATGTGCGGAGGTCAACAACGATACTCTGAACCTTTATGTCGGGGGAGGATTGACTGCTGATTCGGATGCAGAAAAAGAGTGGCAGGAAACAGAGCTTAAAGCTCAAACTTTGTTGTCGGTAATAAACAACAAAAGCTCTTCATAAAGCCGGTGGGTAGGTAAACCAACCACATTAAAGTACGAACCGTTTATTTTTTCAATACCCGCGTGGCCAATCCACTCCTGAATACCATAAGCACCGGCTTTATCGAAAGGCTTATAATTATCCACGTAAAAAGCGATCTCTTCAGGCATGAGTTGTTTGAAGTAAACTTCTGTTGACACGAAAAAGCTTTTTTCCTTTTGAGATGTTCTGAGGGTAACTCCGGTGATAACGCGGTGCTCTCTTCCCGACAGTTGCCGTAACATTTTGGCAGCATCCTCTTTTCCGGAGGGCTTCCCTAGAATTTTGTTTTCAAGAGCCACAACCGTGTCGGCGGTGATTATAAGGGTGCGTTTATCGAAATAATCTGCCTCAAAAGCATCGGCTTTGAGTTTGCTCAAATAGACCGCCACCTCTTCCGGCGATTTTCCCTGTGGAAGCACCTCTGCTACCGGCCGGGTATCTATCCTGAAAACAAGTTCCATCTCTTCCAAAAGCATTTTTCTTCTGGGAGATCCGGAGGCAAGAATAAGTTCGTAATGCTGAAGGCGGTTTTGAAGAGTGCTCATATCGATTAATGTTCAAAATAAAAAATCAGCATGGAAAGGATTCCTGCTGCCATAAATAGTTTTGATAGTCCTGAAAGGTTGCTGAAATCAACTATGTCTTTTGCCCTGCGCAACTTCAACAGCATCAGCATCAGCAAAGCGTCCAATGCAAAAAAGTATCCAAACAGGTAAAGATATCCCGAAAGGAATAGGAAATATTGAACGTACAGTATAAATGCCAGCATTATCACGCCAACAATCAGCGTGTAATTTTTTGCCTTGCCGGAACCAACTACTACCGGAAGTGTTCGGCAACCCATGCGGCTGTCACCATCAAGGTCTTCAATATCTTTTATCATCTCCCTGAAAAGGCTGGCAAAAAAAGCAAATCCCATGTATATAAGTACCAGTTTGCTAATTAAACTAAAGTTTGATTGTGCTGATGAAAAGAGTTCTGCATTGTTTTTTAAAGCGAAAAACTCGTAAAACCAAACCAGTCCGAACGAAAGGGCGCTGAGGAGAGCCACCACCAGGTTGCCCAGCATAATCTGACACTGGTAGCGTTCGGAGTAATACCAAAGCAGGCCGGTGGTAAATAAAAAGATCAGGGTATAGTTTATTTCGCCAATCCACCACGAAATTAATAACCCGCCGGCAATGCCCAGCGCAGAAAAGAGATAGTAGGCATTTTTAGCCCACGCTACCGAAAAGGTTGTCCCAACCTGATTTGTTCCCGGTTTGTTAATGCGGTCGGCATCCATGTCGAAATAGTCGTTGATAATATAGCCTGCCGTGGTGATAAACAGCACCGAAAGCAACAACACCATAAACTGCACTATGCTCATCCCTCCGGCACCAAGCAAAGGGATTATAACAAACCACCGGATAAATATCATGCTAAGCAAAATAATTACCA
>Ga0164318_10005837_pt1 | contig 11910 bp, 8 predicted proteins | sample GuaBasSedimGuay9_FD_113734 | JGI IMG/M metagenome (GOLD analysis project Ga0164318, IMG submission 113734) | Subseafloor sediment microbial communities from Guaymas Basin, Gulf of California, Mexico - Guay9, Core 4571-4, 0-3 cm | ecosystem: Environmental > Aquatic > Marine > Hydrothermal vents >... | reverse complement strand
CGGCTGGAGCCTGGCTCCCACTGGATCGCGGCCAGCGAGCGACGGCTGCCCAACCCGCCTCGCATACCCTTCGCCTTCCCGTCGGGCAGCCTGACCGTGCAGGTGCACAAGCCCGACGGCAGCACCGACACGCTAGGCCCCGCGCCCATCCGTCAGGCATCGGTGCGCACACCCACCACCCCTGGCGGCGATCCCCTCGACTTTGGCACCGGCCAGGTCTCCGACCTCTACCACCTGACGACGACGGAGGATGCCTTTGATTACACCTTCGACCAGTACGGTCCCCACGTCATCACCCTGGAGGGGGAAGTGTACGACGTTTACGGCAATTCCTATCCCATCCTGGGGACCTACGAGATCGTGGTCGCCCGTGTGCTCGACCTGGACCCGGGGCAACTACCCACCACTCCCTACGAACAGGGGGACGCCTTCATGCCCGGCCTGCACATCTTTCCCCCCGTCCCCGCCGACGTGACCGTCCGGCTGGTGCAAATGCCCGATTCGGACCCCGGCCAGGCCATCACCGCCACGGTGACGGGCCAGGCCAACCGCTTTGGCTACTTTCAACCCCCGGCGGGCACCACCATCACCCTGACCGCGCCGGGCGAGTTCCGGGTGGACATCGCCGCTCTCTACCCCGACCCGGACGGCACTCTCTGGATGGGAACGATGACCTGGGGCAACGTCGTCGAAGGTCCGGCAGCGCAGATCGAGGCCCATGGCCGGCGGGGGATGGACTATCACGACAACACCATTGATGACATGTCGGCCTGGTTCGAGGTGTTCGACTTGCCGGCGGACAAGGTGGGCATCGAGGTCTATTACCCCTACTTTAGCGGCGATGTCCACTGGGGCAATGAGGACCGCCAGCCCGGCGACTCGATCCACTCCATCATCACCATCAAGGACCTGACCGGGGTCAACGAGACCTTTTACGACATCCTGCGCAGCTACTTTCCCCGCGCCAGGAACTGCTACCGTTGTCCGCCCGACGAGTGCAACGCCAAGGGGTTGGAGAAGCGCATCGCCATAGATGAGGCTCCGCTGTTCATCACCACCAGGAGCGGAACAGACCCGGTGTTGGCCCCCGACGAGATTGACCTGTGGGGCTATTGGTACGGCAGCTCCGAACGGCCCGACGTGCGCGTGCGCGAGATCCTCTCCGAGGACGGGATGGGCACCGCCTACTGGCGTTTCGACGACACCTACGGCTACCAGATCGGCGAGCCGGCCGACGGCGACCACCCCGGCGACATCAAGTGGGAGTTCGGCGGGGCGGTGTTCCGCGTCGTCTCGGAAACCAACCCGATCAACGAGTACGCCATCTACAGCTCGTTCTGGGTGCTGCTCCCCCACGGCTGCGATGCTTTCGGCTGCGCCCGCGTGACGCCCCCCTTCCAGGACGCCACCGGGGCCAGTCTCAACGGCGGGCCGATCATGACCCTCAAGGGGGAAGAGATCGACATGCTCTTTCTGCCCAAGGGGGTGCGTCCCGGCGATGTGCTGGAGGTGGGCGACGTGATCGCCTTCTCCGGGCACGTCGGGCCGCCGCTCGATAGCCGCGTCGGCGTGACCGTCACCTCCCCCAGCAATGTTCAGCACGTCCACACCTTCCGCGCCAACAAGATCGGCTGGGTCTACGACCCCGCCTTCGACTTTGTGGCCGACGAGCCGGGCCGCTGGACGGTGGACGTGGCGGTGCTGCACGACCGGCCCTACGTGGGCAACGGCGTCACGCCCGCCAGCCACAACAGCGGCACGGTGCTGGGCACGAGCGGCCAATACGAGTTCTATGTCGTCGAGCCAGGCTCGCCTCGCCTGTTCGTCCACGCCCCCTCCCCCGGTTTCATTGCCTGGCCGGAGGAGGGGATCGTGCCGATCCACATCCGAGGGATCGTTCCGGCGGGGACGAGCGCCGTGCGCTACACCGTGCACGACAAAGGGATCGTGATGGACCAGGGGAGCGTCACGCCCGACGCCGGCGGCATGTTCACCGTCACCTACGACGCCGAGGCGCTTCACGATGACTTTCCCATGCTCAGTCTGACCGCTCACGAGGGCCGCTGGAGGGGGCTGGCCGACGAGGTGGCGATCAATCTGCTGGCGGAAGGGAGCGACCTGCGGGCCAACACGGTGACGCTCATCGGCGAGGAGGTCTTTGTCGGCGGGGAGGTACAGCGGGTCTATTTGCCGCTGGTGTTGAGGCAGTGACTGACGTTTTACGCCTCACGCCTCACGTCTCCCATCTCGACCTGGCCCAGGTAGATGAGCGACTCCAGGTCATCGGCGTCGTCGGGTGCATAGCGGGCCACCACTGCCCGCACGCGCTCCAGGTCTGCGTCCGAGGCCAGGCCGAGCATAGTGGTCAGGTCGCCGATATCACGCCCACGCGAGGCGGCAATTTTCATAATCACCAGATAGGGCAGGTCGAGCACCGGCAGCCCGGCCGGGTCCCGGCGGAGGTGGGCCAGCGCCTCCTCCAGCCAGGGGTAATCGCCCATGATGACGTCCACCTCGACCCCCTCCGGCGAGCGGACCAGGAAACCGGGCACGGCCAGGGGGGTGACGATTTTGTAACCGGCTGCTTCCAGCCGTTCCATCACCTCGTCGCCGTCGCCACGGCGCACCAGGATGTCCAGGTCCTTCGTCGCCCGCTCCGGCATATAGGCCCGCGTGGCCACGGCGCCGACGACGGCCCAGGGGATACCTTGCAACACGGCGCTCAGATCGGGCCAGGTGGTCATAGCGGTCCTCCGTCGCAAGAACTCCGGCGCGCTGCCGGTGCCGGGCTTGATGCGCCGCATACTGATGTCTATCAGGATGCGCCGCCGTTGGGCGGGCGTCAGTTGCCCGTCGGGGGAGACGGCGGCAATGGCTGGGGGAATCGGCATACTCTCCTCCTGTAGTGAGATTGTAGCGGATGAAAGGGCAGGTGTCAAGTTGTGGCCCCCGCCCCGCTGGGCCCGCTGTGGGGCGCGGTCGGGCGTGGTCAGAGACCGGCCCGAGCGGGGGGAAATGCCACCACATGGCGGGCGGCTGGCGGCGGATGAATCCTGCCGCCCGGTCTTTCCAGCGCTTGCCCCTGCAGTCGGGTAACCGACAGGGATAGGCCAGGTACGGCCAACTTGAGATATGCCGCAATCCATGGTAAACTCCTCCCACGACTCTAGCGGTGCGCAGCACCTTGAGAACCAGAACCAGAACCAGAGCCGGAGCCAGAGCCAGAGCGAGATAATTCAGACGATGCCGATATCTACCAAGGAGCAGTTCAGTGCGCATTTTGCACCTGGTTCACCAATATATGCCGGAGTACGTGGGCGGCACAGAACTCTACACCCGCTGGCTGACCCAGGCTCAGGCACAGCGTGGTCATCAGGCAGCCATCTTCTACCGCCGCAGCGCCGACGGAGTGGGGCGTGAAGCGCGGAGCGAGGGCCGGGTGCGCATTTGGGCAGCGTGGAACGGTGTCGTCTCTCCGACGCGCCGCTTCTTCCACACCTTCCGCGATCCGCGAATGGCCTCTCTCTGGGAACAAACCCTCGACGAGTTTGATCCGCACCTGGTGCACATCGAGCACCTGATGGGGCTGCCTGTTGCCCTGGTGCGCACCGTTCAACAGCGGCGCATCCCCTATGTCATCACCTTGTGTGATTTCTGGTGGGTGTGTGCCAACGCCCAACTGTTGACCAATGATACCCAAACCATTTGCGACGGCCCACAGGGCTATTGGAACTGTGCCCGTTGTGCCCTGGCACGGGTCGGTCGCACCGGACTCTGGCCGGCCCGGCCTCCCCTGGCCGGATTGCTGGCCTGGCGTAACCGCCAATTGCGAAGTGTGTTGCAATGCGCCGATGCGCTCCTCGCTCCTACTCCCTTCGTCCATCACTGGTATGCAGCCCACCACGCCCCACAGGAGCGACTGATGACGCTCCCGCTTGGTATGGAACATCCCGATCCGCCTATGCCGGTTCCTCTTACCGGGCGACCTCTCCGTTTTGCCTACATCGGCGGCCTGGCTCCTCAGAAGGGCGTCCACACCCTGATCGCTGCCTTTGCCGGCCTTCGTCTCCAGGGAGATGCAGAGTTGTGGATCGCCGGGGACGAATCTTTCGACCCGGCATACGTCGCCCGGCTGCGTGAGTTAGCGAACGGCGCTCCCGTCCGCTTCCTGGGGCGGCTCTCCCGCTCGGCAGTGTGGGAGACCCTATCACAGGTGGATGTGGTGGCCGTGCCCAGCTTGTGGTACGAAACGTTCTCCTTCATCATCTCTGAGGCTTTCATCGCCCGCCGGCCGGTGATCGCTTCTCGGTTGGGGGCTTTGGCCGATCGTGTTCGGGACGGGGTAGACGGTCAGTTGCTTCCGCCGGGGGATGTATTGGCCTGGCGCGCCGCTCTGCAGCGTCTGGTGGATGCCCCCGACATGGTCGTGCAATGGCAGGCCAACGTCCGCCCGCCGATTACGTTGGAGGCCCACGGGCGACAGATAGAAGCCTTGTACGCCCGGATTCTCGAAGAGGCTCCGCCCCGATGATAGCCCAATGAGCAGCAGCCGGCACATCGCTCGCTCCGCAGCCCTCGTGATGGCCCTCTTCGTCCTGAGCCGTCTGTTGGGACTGGTACGCCAGGTCGTCATCGGCGCGTTGTTCGGCGCTGGCTGGGAGTTGGATGCGTATTTGGCCGCTGCCCGCATCCCGGAGATGATCTTTATGGTCGTTGCGGGGGGCAGCCTTGGTTCCGCCTTCATCCCCACGTTTGCCGACCACCTGGCGCGTGAGGGCCGGGCAGGGGCCTGGCGGTTAGCCTCCGCCGTCGCCAACCTGACGCTAATCCTGTTGACCGTCCTGGCGGCTGTGACGGCCATAGCGGCTCCGTTCCTGGTGCGCACCGTCGTAGCTCCCGGCTTCTCCCCGGCTCAACAGACGTTGACCACCGATCTTCTACGGCTGATGCTGATTTCCCCAATGATTTTCGGCGTCAGCGGCATCGTGATGGGGGTGTTGAATGCCTATCAGCATTTCTTTCTGCCGGCGCTGGCGCCCTCGATCTACAACCTCTCGATCATCACCGGGGCCGTATGGCTCGGCCCACGGCTGGGTGTGCGGGGGATCGCTATCGGTACGGTCGTCGGTGCGGGGCTGCACTTGCTGATCCAGACGCCTGGGCTGCTCCGATTCGGCGTCCGTTATACGCCCACCCTGGGGCGAAACATCCCCGGCGTATGGGAGGTGGGGCGTCTGATGGCTCCCCGGGTGCTGGGCACGGCCATCGCGCAGATTAACTTTGTCATCAACAATAGCATCGCCTCCGGACTGGGGGAAGGAGCCGTCTCGGCCATCAACTATGCTTGGATGTTGATGCTGTTGCCGCAGGGCGTCTTTGCGCAGGCCGTTGGGACGGCAGTGTTTCCTACATTCGCGGCACAGGCCGCTCGTCGGGGATGGGACGAGATGCGCCATACTCTCTCCGTTACGCTGCAGGCCGTCTTTGTGCTGTGCCTGCCCGCCACTGTGGGATTGATTGTGCTGGGACGCCCACTGGTGAGCCTGCTCTTCGAACGGGGAGCTTTCGAGACTTCCTCGACCGAAGCGGTCACCTGGGCGCTGGCTTTCTACGCCCTGGGGCTGATCGGTCACGCTGGCCTGGAGATCATCGCCCGTGCTTTCTACGCCCTCCACGATACCGCCACCCCAGTCTGGGTGGGCGGCGTGGCGATGGGATTCAACACGCTCTTGAGTCTGACGTTGCCCTCGGTATTCGCCTCCCTTGGCTATCCGCCCCATGCCGGCCTGGCCCTGGCCAACTCCATCGCCACGTTGATGGAATTGGCGGCGTTGGTGGTGCTCATTCAGGGGCGCATGGGGAGGCTGGAAAACGAGGCGATGAAAGGGACTCTGACGAAGAGCGGGATCGCGGCACTGGGGATGGCCGGCGTTCTTTTCTGTTGGCAACAGTGGTTGTCGGATGTCGGCCCGTTGATCGTGGGCGGAGGCGGCATCGCCCTCGGCGTGCTGGTCTACCTGGGGTTGGCGTGGCTGTTGCGGTTGCGCCCGCTGACCTGGGCGCGGACGATTCGCTCCGATTAGTCTCCACGCTCCACTTCTTGCGTGTGGAGGGTCGAACGGTCGCTTCTCGGTTCCAACACGGACTGACGGGCCAGCGCCAGGGCTTGTTCCTCCTCTTCGCTGAGGGCTTTCGGGGAGAGCCATCCCTCAATTGGCTTGGCGTACACGCGGGTCATTCCCCGGCCATACAGGGCCGAGACCACGACGCCGTTCCCTATCCCGTCCGTCAACGCCAGGGAGAAACTTTGATCGCCGCCGGTATCCTGGAAGGCGCGAAAACGGACTAAGCCGATCCCCTGGACTGTGTGCCCCAACGTGGCGTCAATCTGTTGCAAGCGAGTGACCAGCCGCTCGGTGCGCTCACGGGTTTCGGTCAGCCGACCAGCGAGCGTTCCTAACGCAGCGACCACATTAGCATCTTCAATTTCAGCGTTCTCTCCGGAAAAGAGTTGCCCGATACGGTTTTGCAACTGTCGCAAACGAGCTTGCAAATCCAACACCCACACGATGCCGACCAGCACCAGGATCGTCAATCCTACTACCCAAATGATTAACGCGATGTCCATATTGCCTCCTCATTTGCCCGTTACCCGCACCGGCCCCAGGATCACCCGGTCGCCGGCTAAATTGCCCGCTAAGTCTACCACAGGAAGACGCCGAAGGGAAGTCATCCCATACATCCCCACCTCGAGCCAGTAATCGCCTCCAGGAAGCTCGGCGGGGACGATCAGCCGATAGGGATCGGTGAAGGTTTGTCCTGGCAACCACTTGGGGAACCAGAGATACGTGGGAGCGGACCCTCCCAGCGGGGTGTAGTCGTGGCTGAGTACCGGACGGCCGTTGCCATCAATTAGGTGAATGAAGACGGTCAGGCTTTCCCGAGGCGAGGCCAGCGCCTGCCAGCGCAGGGTGAGGTGGAAAGCCTGACCGGCGTGCACGGCCACCGGTTCTTCCCACCGGGCGTAACGCCTTTGTCGGCCGGCCAACACGCTTGCTCGCACCAGGGCCACTTGATGGTCCAGGTCTGCCAGGGCGTGCTCCGGCACGGTCGGTGGATGTTCTCCACTGCTCCCCGGTTCTACGGTAACGGTCGTCAATCCAACCAGCGTCTCCCCGGTCGAAAGCGCCAACGTGGGCCGTCCCCCACTGAGATCGGCGTATCCCAGCCGGAGTTCATATCGGCCTGTCAGGTCGAAGGGAATAGGTAGCTCATACACTTCCGGGACGATCTCTCCGGGCTGCCATTGGGGCGTCAACAAGCGGCTGTCCGTAGTCCAGCGGGCTTCCAGTGGTCCGAACTGTGCCCACGGCATCCAGATGCCCTCCAACGGCTCCGTCACCTGCTGGTATAGAAGCAGACGGAGCGGTTCTCCACTGCGGGCTGTCGTGGGGGCGTCGAACCCCACCAGGTGCACCCGCCCATCGGCCCAGACGTCGAGGGGGTGGTAGGGTGGGAGGTGCTCGTCCGTTACCGGCGGCGCTACGACCCGGTAGAAAGGCGAAGATCGTCCATCGGGCACCAATCGGAAGCCGGCGTTGCGCACTGCCGGCCGCTCAGCGGGCAGGTAAACCGGCCCTTCGGCGATATGGTCCCACACAGCCTGCGGCCATGTGGTAGCCGTGGAGACGAAGACCAGCTTCACGTCTTCCTCGTTCAGGGGGTGGCCTTGGGTATAGATATGAGTCCACAAAGGGGTGAGATGTTCCCAGTCGGAGAGGAGGATTGCCCCCTCGCCCCGGCCCGCGAACCTCTCGTACACCGCCGCGACATAATCGTCCGCGGCCGTGAAGTCGCGCAAAGAGATTCCCCGGCCGATATTTAGCCCTCCCTGATAAAGCGGCAGCCCTACACACAGCAGAAACAACGCTCCGAACTGCCACTGTCTGCGGCCGCCTTTGCTGGCCTGTTCCTCTCTCTTCCCATCTATCCCACCGCCGAGCGCTAAAAGACCCACCCCCCCCAGGATCGCAAAGGCCCCCATGGGGAGCAGCAAGTAGGCCATCACGTCTTGCACCGTGTTGAGGGTAAACGCCAGGTGAGTCAGCAGGAACAGCCCTGGCAGGAGAGTCGCTTTGGCAGCCCGTCGAGCTAACCAGGCCATTCCGAGGAGCATGCAGGCAATCGTTGGGAGTGGGAATTGGAGTCGAAGCAGGGAAACGAAGACACGTATCCGGTCGAACTGATCCGCCAGACCAAAGTGAAACAGGTTGACCCGCAACCCCTGGGCTGTGAAGTGTCGCCAGAAACCGCTCCAGGTGTGCATATCGGTTGGCCCGAATGGGGCGCTGGGGCTTCGCAGAGGATAGTACAACAGAGGGAGTAGCCCCAACAGCGCGCAGCCAACGGCCGTCAATAACACTCGCCTTTGTCGCCAGATCCCCGGCCGGTGGATGAGGATGAAGACCCCATAGGCCGGTACGCCCATCAGTGTGATCGGGTGGTGAGTGGCGGCCAGGCCGATGGTGACCGCAAATCCGTACAACCAACGATCCTGATCGGTGTACCACCAGGCGAACAGCAAAGCCAGGTGAGTGAGTGCCAGGGCCGCACTGACGACGTGGGGGTTGGCGTGCGTCGCGTGTTGCCACAGGTCGGTCGCCACCGCCCACGACGCTCCGCCGAAAAGCGCCCCTAACAATACCACCGGCTGGGGACGACCGAGCGCCATGCCCAATATGTACACGTTCAGATAGACGGCCACCACGGCCCACGCACCGACCGCCGCCGCCAGCAGGTTCGTGCGGAAGGCAATCGTCCCGACCGGCACGATCATCTGCCATAGCCGGGCCATCAGGGTATAGAGCGCGTACCCCGGCGGGTGGGCGATCCCCAGAATCGCCGGGATGAACTGGTATTCGGACGGATCGCCGAACAATGTGCCCGGCGCAGCCGTCGCAGCGTACAACGCAAAAGCCCCACTCCAGAGGATCGCGGGACACAGAACCGCCAGGCGCGGCCGGGAAATCGAGAGGTTGCAGGGGATACGTGCAGCCACTACGTCCTCACCTTCTGGCTCCGAGAGATGACGTTTTCCGGCCCGATTACGTCTTCCAGGGCCTCCCGTCCTACCGCCCCGTGGCGCAACACCTTGATCGGCAACCCGGTTCCATCCACGATAGTAGAGGGAATGCCACCCGGTGCCGGCCCACCATCCAGAATAAAGTCAATCCGCCCCTGCAATTGTTCCTCGACTTCCTGGGCTGTGACCGGACTGAGACGGCCGGAGAGGTTAGCGCTGGTCACAGCCAGGATCCCTCCGGTGAGCCGGATGAGGTCCCGGCATACCGGAAGGTCGGGAATGCGGATCGCGATTGTCGGCTCTCCACTGACCGAGTCCGGGACGATCTCCGTCTTGGGTAATACGACCGTCAGCCCACCTGGCCAAAAGCACCTGAACAGGCGTTCCAAGTATGGACGCGTGGATGGGGGAACGATCGCTACTCGCCTCAGGAAGCTCTCATCTGATAGCAGGAGGGCGATCGGCTTACCTCTTTCTCGTCGCTTGGCCGTGTACAGACGTTCGACTGCCTGGGTGTTCCACGGTAAAGCGCCCACGCCGTATACTGTGTCCGTGGGAAAGGCGACTACGGCACCTTTTTTCAGGATCGTAGCCGCGTAGGCGATGTTCTCTTTATTGGCGAGCCGTTTCTCTGTGTACATTGCGTCACGTGTTATCTTATCCAGGAATGCCCTCGGTTACCCATTTTCGGCTGCGGTCAGAGACCTTGCCGAACCGAAGGGTCTCCCCCACCCGTTGGGCGAGTTCCTCCACCCGTTGGGCGAGTTCCCCCACCCGTTGGGTGAGGTCTCCGACCGAAGCCCGGCCGTTTCGAGTTCCAGGCTCTGAAAGACCGAAAACCGGTAGATCACAGGCCGACGGTTGAAACCGCGCCTGAGAGGCCAAAGCTGGCTGTCCACCTGCGTGGACAGGCGCGACCACGCAGGTGGACGCTTGGCTGCAGGCCCTCCAGAGGCGATTTCAATCGCTAACAGAAGTAGCCTGAGCAGTTACTCCGAGAAAAGTTTTTTGCCCCCAGACCGCCCCCGAGACGGAGACACTGAACAGCCCCGAGCGTTTGGCGAGCAACATAGCCGCCGAATCGCAGATTCGGCTTGAGCGGCGGAGGGCCTGCGGTCTACTAAATGAGGGCAAAACGCCGGTATTGGTAAACTTCTGTAATTTGTTGGAGTATAACATAGCATGGCAAACCTGCAAGTGGGGAAGTGGGAGGATTTGCGTACAACGCGGTTATGTGTATCATGGGACATAGAGGGTGTCCTGATGCTACGGAGATAGAATCTATGGAATCCGTGGCATTTGTGGTGCCTGAGTGCTGGATCCGTTTTCTACAACCTTTGTTGCCGGCGGGCAGGTTACACGCTTGCCCACGTATCCATCCGAAACCGATACCACAGATTTTTTGTCTTAAGGAGTTGAAAAATGACTGCAGATTTGAGATCCCTTTTAGAGATACCTTCGTCGTGTATACAAAACATCAATGATTTGCTGCTAGACCCCGAGAACCGTGCCATAAACGATTTCCTGGCAGTGGTCGCCAAATATGGCACCCCAGAGGAGATCAATCGCAAAGCCGCTGAAGCCCGACGACTCCCCAACTTGATGGCTCGTTTGGAGGAGGTGGCCCCACATTACATCGCCGACCTGAAATGGTTGGAAGAACAGCGCGACCGGGGTGCGTTCATCTCGGTGGATGCGTATCGCCGCCAGGTGCTTGGCGACCGGGCCGATACAATGACTTTCAACGACAGCTTAGCCGTCACATTGGAGATCAGTGCCCTTCAATATTTCCCCTTCCTCATCGCGGAGGCAAAGCAGGCCATCGAGAACGGCGAATTGATGCCGGGTCGCTTCATCCGGGTACGCAAGATGAAGGAGCAGGAAGCCGACGGCGATCTCTTGGCCGTGGCAGTAGCAATGCAGATCGTCGGAGCCAGTTACGTGGAGACGCTGGATACCAAAGGCACCGACGGCTCCAACGTTCACCTGGGCGGCCCGGAGACGATCACTGGCTATTTCGGCGGCGTCGGGCAGCCTAACGAGTACGCGCTAAAATGGCTGGACGAGTTCCTGTACTACTACACCACCTACGGCATCAAACAGGTGCTAAACGTCAACCCCGGCACAGTGTTCCTGGGTTATCTGCTCTACAAACTGGGCGTAGACAACGAGTTCAAAATATCCGTCTATATGGGGAATGATAACCCCTACGCGGCGCTGTGGACGCTGATCGGGGCCAAGCTTTTCTCCCGTCCGGATGGAACCAGCCCCCTGATCGGCTTCAACTGGTCCAACTCGGTCAACAATGAGACGATGGAGATCACGGCCCAGATTCGGCGCGACCTGGGGTTCGAGGACGTGGTGCGCTTCGAGCATCACATCACCGAGACCTACAAATCCATCGTCCGCCAGCCTTACGACCGATTGGAGGAATTGGTGGAGATCGCCGATCACGTCGCCAACATCTCGGCCAAACACGAGGGCGCACCGCCAGAGGTCGAGGAGACGCGCGAGCACCCGTCCGACATCCTGGAGTACTTTCGCGACAAGAGCGAGATCGAAGAAGCAGGCGATATGCCGTATTTGTTGCGGAATTACCTGGACAAGCATGATTCGGTCAACCGCACCGCCCGCGCACTGACCGAACACGGTCTGTCGTTCATCGCGGCCCGCAATCTGCACTATCGGTAGTCACTGAATTGTAAGAGCCTATCCGAGAAGTAGGATGGCATCTTTTCATTACTCGACACGCCTTTTCTGGGACGCAGATTAACGCAGAAAAACTCAGATTTTCTTGGGTTTTCGGCGCGAAGCGATACCAGTAATTT
>Ga0164318_10005836_pt1 | contig 11910 bp, 11 predicted proteins | sample GuaBasSedimGuay9_FD_113734 | JGI IMG/M metagenome (GOLD analysis project Ga0164318, IMG submission 113734) | Subseafloor sediment microbial communities from Guaymas Basin, Gulf of California, Mexico - Guay9, Core 4571-4, 0-3 cm | ecosystem: Environmental > Aquatic > Marine > Hydrothermal vents... | reverse complement strand
TTTTCTATTTGTGGAAAACCTGAACAATCCTTAAAAATCAGGGATAAGTTTGATGAGCTTTTAAAGCGGGGCCACGGAAAAATAGCCGTTGGTTTTGGCGGCAATCCCAAATCACCGACAGGCGTAAGGGGTGGCCCGGCATTTGAGTTGCTCTTCAATTTCATCAGCACCTTAAAACAGAAAAAACTCTACGACAAATTCGAGATTACCTTCTTTGCACCCATGAAAGAACCCGGCGCACGTATGGGAGGCGAAGGCTTGAAAATGCTTGACAAGGCCTATAAACGACATGAAGTAAACGAACGGATTGGAATTAAAATCAAACGCTTTGAATACGGAAAAGTTATTTTTGAAGACGATAGTGTACTGGAAAGCGACCTGATTGTATTTATTCCGGCAGGAACGGGACATCCCATTTTGCAAAACTCCGACCTGCCCCTATCGGTGGATGGAAATGTATTGGTTGATGGTTATTGCCGTGTGAACGGACCACAGAAAAATGTATTTGCTGCCGGCGATGTAACTCGTCTTGAAGGTCCTGAATGGATAGCCAAGCAAGGACATATTGCCGAAATTATGGCGCAATATGCCGTATACAATATCCACAACCAAATCATAGGAAACCCCAAACGCAAAGGCTACCAAAACCATTTAAACATTGTTTGTGTGATGGATAGTGGAGACGGTGCTATTTTCACTTCCCGTAAATGGAATGCCGAACAAATCATCCCCTTGCCCATTGTTGGTCACTGGATAAAAAAAGCCTGGGGTCATTATTGGAAATGGTCGAAACTTCGTAAGGTTCCACGCTTTCCCGGAATGTAACAACCAAAAAGTTTTCATAGAAAACCAAGCGCCGCGCCTTTGCGTTGCCGCAAGAACAAAAATTACAATAGAAGAAAAGCATTAAAGCAATACATTTAACAAAACAAACGCTGCGCCGCTGCATCGCCGCATGAAAAAAAAAGATTTCACAAAATATGCCAATAACAGATTACTTTTCAAGAGACCCCAACAAGCGAGCAAAGTTTATTTTTAACCTCATCGCTCCAATTTACGGCAATGTTGATGCCGGACTGATAAAAAATTACCGCCATGCCATCGGGATCGTGGATAAGGAAATTGGCATAAAAGGAAAACGCGTTCTTGATATTGGAACCGGAACCGGGGCTTGGGCAGAAGCCTATAGAATGAAAGGTGCGGTGGATATTTACGGCATCGACTTCTCGACCAAAATGCTGACGGAAAGCAGAAAGAAACATCCGGAGATTTCTTTTGCCTTTGGTGACGGGGAAAACCTAAATGATTTTGCCGACAACTCCTTCGACATTGTAACAGCGTCCTATGTTTTGCATGGCGTCAAAAAAGACCTAAGAAATAAGATGTTAAACGAAATGAAAAGGGTTTCAAAAAAGCATGTCGTTATTCATGATTTTTCAGGAAGCACACCCTTATTTCTGCGTTTTTTGGAAATGATGGAAAAAAGCGACTACAAAAATTTCAAAGCCAACTTTTGCAATGAATTAAAAAGCCTTTTCTTTGAAGCCAAAAAGCTGGAATCCATCAATGGAAGCGGCTTGTACTTTGCCTCAGTCAAAACATTTTAAAACTTTAGACACTCCAAGTACTCTGAACTCCAGACACTTTTTTATGATAGATTTTTTCAAGAAATACCACAAATGGTTAGGAGTCGTATTAACGGTATTCATCCTGCTTTTTGCACTTTCGGGAATTGTACTCAATCACCGTGAACTGTTTTCGCCAATCAACGTCAACCGGAATATTTTACCTTCAGAATACAGCTACAAAAACTGGAACAATGCAGCTGTCAAATCCACAGAAAAAATCAATAACGACAGCATCCTTATTTATGGAAATATTGGTGTGTGGCTGACGGACAGTAGTTTCTCACATTTTACAGATTTTAACCGCGGATTCCAAAAAGGTGTCGACAACAGAAAAATAGAGCGGCTGCTAATTACAGAAAATAAGAATCTATTTGCAGCTACTTTATTTGGACTTTATAAATATCATTTTGACGAAGGAGAATGGCAGTATATTCAACTGCCCATCCACGAAAAACGCATCGTTGATCTGATTGAAAAGCAAGACACGCTTTTCGTTTTAAGCCGTTCGTTTCTGTTGAAAACCGTTGATGGCAAAAACTTTAAAGTAAAAACCTTGCCACAGCCTGAAAACTACAACAACAAAATAGGCCTCTTCAAAACTTTATGGGTTATTCACAGCGGTGAAATTTACGGATTGGCCGGGATACTTTTGGTAGATGCAGTTGGACTAATATTCATCTTTTTAAGTATCACAGGCTTGATTTATTTTATCAATAAATACAGGATAAACAGCTTTAAAAGAAAGGGAAAAAGAATCAGGACACTTCTAAATATCAATAACTGGAATTTAAGATGGCACAATAAAATTGGGTGGATTACTTTGGTTCTGCTCATTATTACTACCAGCACCGGTATGTTTCTTCGTCCGCCATTGTTGATAGCCATTGCGACCACAAAAGTCAGTAAAATCCCGTTTACCGAACTCGATAGTCCCAATCCCTGGTTCGATAAACTCCGCCGCATACTTTACGATGAAGAAGAGCAACGGTTTTTACTGGCGACGCTTGACGGTGTTTTTTATTCTGACGATAATTTTCATTCAAAGCTGAAAAAGTTTCCAACCCAACCACCGGCAAGTATAATGGGTGTAAATGTATTTGAAAAGGCGGCCGCAGATACTTATCTGGTTGGATCTTTTGAAGGCCTGTTCGAATGGCAACCCCAAAAAGGAATCATTTTCGATTACATCAAAAAAGAAGCTTACCATAGACCCGAAGTGGCAGGCCCGCCCATTGGGGAGTTTCTGATTACCGGCATGTCAACCGACTTTCAACAGCAGGAAATTTACTTTGATTTTGACAAGGGTGCCAACAATTTAAACCGCGGGAAACCTTTCCCCAAAATGCCTGCTTCTGTTCTACAGCATTCACCAATGTCATTGTGGAATTTGGCTCTTGAAATTCATACTGCCCGTTATTATAAAATCATTTTTGGCAGTTTGTATATTTTGTTCATCCCCATTGCCGGGTTTCTTATTTTATTTATTCTGATTTCCGGATTTTTTGTTTGGTACACAAGGCATCGTTAATTTAATCAACAACAAACTTTTTCACGGCAATTTTTGCACCCGATTGTATCTTGGTAAGATATACTCCCGCGCTGAATGTTGATAGATCAACAACAATATTTTTATTGCCTGGCTTAACACTTTGTGAAACAATTTGTCTTCCCGCCATGTCTGTAATTAATAGTTCTGCCCCATTCAATAATTCATCTTTTACATAAATGTTTACTTCCTGTTGGGCAGGATTCGGAAACAGGTCGAAAAGCAATGTTTCATCATCCCGTTCATAAACGGTAATTCCTACCGGATTACCCAGTAGTCCGATAAAACCGGTTTGGTTATTGACCAAAAAGGAAGATGTTCCAAAATCCAGGAAATCATTAAACCAGCCCCCAACAAAAGCTGTTTCCTCATCGTAGGCAGCAACGGTGCTTAACCATGCGCTGCCGCCATCAGAATCTTCAATTGACTTCACCCAGTCAAGACTGCCATCGTTGGCATACCTGGCAACTACTAAATCGTATCTCCCGGCATTGATATAGGTAAAATCTTCGCCGAATACGATGGTGTCCAGAACACGCAAACCACTGTACACATTGCCCGCCTGATCCACATCAAACTGGTTATAATCCGAGGAGCGATAAACTTCACTGATTGAGCTTGCCCAGATGGTATTGCCATTGGGGTCAAACTTAGCCACAAATTTATTGTATCTCTTTCTATTTTGTGGTTTATCCAATACGCTGCTTAATATAATATTGTCGAAATGCGCTGAATCATTACAGCATCCTTTAATGGTACTGTATCCATCCTCATCTGTATGAATCCCTGTTGGCCAAGCCCAGTAATCGGCATAAATTGAAATAGTACTTCCACCTTTTGCAGTAACCCACAGTGTATTGCCCTGGGGATCCAATTTTGCAAACAGGATATTTCCATCTCCCTCCTCCATGGTAAAGGGGTAATCATCAACGGTAACATTTATCGAATTAAATTCGCCGGTTAAATAAATATTATCCTGAGCGTCTGTCGAAATAAGAGCATCCCACTCCATGTCTTCACCTCCTGCACGTTTGGCCCAGACAAGTTCTCCTGTACTATTGTATTTGGCGATGAAAACATCTTCAAGTCCAGCCGAAACCAGGACTGTGCCACCAATTGTAAGGGTATTGCTAAATACACCGGATAGCAATATATTTCCTGATTTGTCGCAGCCCAATGATGGGTCTGTTGAAGCAATGTCTTCCTGAATAGCCCATTGAAAGTTGCCATCAAAATCATATTTCAGAATGAAGATACTTCCGAAACCCGAGGAGGATGTAAGTGTTGGCCCTCCTGGAATCACAAGTGGGTTGTAAAACCTGCCTGTAATATAGACATTTTTTGAGACAGTGTCAGCAATCAAATAGTTACCCATATAATTGCCAACAGGATCGGCATCAGGAAATTGAACCAACCATTTTACAGATCCTGTTCCGTACTGCTTTGCTAAAAACAAACCTTTGTTGATGGTTTGTCCAAAATAATCTAATTGATTGGAAGCATAGCCAAAATTATAAATGAACTCATCCTGGTCAACATCCATTCCGATGCCGTAGGCTTCAGCAGAATTTCCGTCAAATAATTTGGTCCATTCTGTATCCAGCGAATAATCATCAAGGCTGGAAATGCGAATTAACTCATCTGCATTTTGAGTTACCAATAGCGCATCATCCATCGGGCTGTGATTCATGCTTTCCACCCTGTCATCAAAGTTCGCTACTAAGCCTGACGAACCATCTACTACACCAAATGTTCTGATTTGATTAAACTCAACGGGATTGTGTGACATTTTATAATACATGCTGATGAATATAACATCTTCATTCCCGCTAATGTCTGTAGGTGTAGGAAAATTTGTCCCACCAATTTCTATAGCCCATAAAAAGTTACCATCTGAAGAACACTTGGTTACATATCCGCCATTTCCATATACTTCCAGACTTCCCCAGAAAACATTAGTTCTGAATTTCCCCATGAAATAAATTTCTTTATCAGTGGAAATAAACAATGCTGTTCCCTGGGAATCGCCATTATTAGGTGCGGGATGACCTGCTTTTTGAACCCAGGCAAATTGGATACTTGTATCTGATTTTGCTACAAAAGCATCATTGTAGGTTTCCAGTTCCAGATAAAAATCACCAAAATAGTCAGATGAGTTTAGGGTGCCGGTAAAATAGATGTTGTCGCCAACAATTTGCATATCGGCAAAACTCTGGTCGTGGTAATAATCAAAAACCATGCTTCCATCGCTATCATATTTAATAATTACTGATGTGTGCCTGAAGGTAGTTGTCCCATCTGTAGAGCCCAGCACAAAAATATTACCGTTCACATCAGTATCAACTTTTAAACCCAATTCCTCCAGATTACCGGTTGGGTGGCTTGTTGCCATCGTAATTTGCCCACTGGCATTGGCAACAGTTAAAAACAAGTTTTTTGTGTGCGTGCCAGGAAGATTAAAATCGCCAAAACTTACATCTCCGGTATAATAGCCGGTGAAATAAATATTCTCGGAAGCATCCAAATGGATATCATAGGCATCAATCTTTTCACCGGGCAAGGGCGAAAACTGATTGAACCAGACCAGTGTGCCGTCACTTTGAAATTTCGCCAGAAAAGCATCGCGCTGGCCAATACTTGTGTAATTGTTTGCACCAATACTCATTTCTCCGGAAAAAGAACCGCTCATAAATAAACTACCGTCAGCAGCAACAGCAATTTTTCTGGTCACGTCTTTTCCAGAACCTCCAAATGGGGTAGTCCACGCCCAGTCAGGAGGATTACCAAAATCATATATGCCAGAATTCATGTCTGTTAAGCGGGAGTTATCGGAAATTCCGCCACTTTCATTTCTGTCGTAAAAACCCGAAGACAGCTCTTTTTTCAATTTCATTAATTCGTCCATTTCGGAGAGTTGGGTCTCTTGTGAAATACTGTTTAAGGAAAACAGGAATAAGGCTATTAAGGCCAAAGTAAAGTTTTTCATAATTAGCGTGTTTGGGGTTTAGGCTATAAAAATAAAAATCAATCTAATACTATTCAATTTCTTTCAATATTATTAATGTAATATTTGTTAATTCCATTATTTGAAAGACCTTCAAGAGCAGGAAAGAAAAGCGAAAACCATGCCAGAAAAAGGGAATGATTGTAAAGTAAATTTGGTGATTCCGGAAGCTAATTTCCTATAGAAAAAAATGGATTTTCGCTTTATTCGTTATGCATCCCAAACCGATGAACAAATCCCAAACTGATTTCTGAAAAATCAGCCTGCCCAAAATTGGCATTGATGTAAGCACCAACATAGAGGTTGTTTTTTGGATTGTCTGCCGTATTATTCAAGTAGAGTTTCAAACCAATGCGAGAGGAAAATATTTTCTTTAGCCAGTATTTGACAGCTTCATCATCTTCATAAAGCTCATGATGGTAAGCATAAAATGGTTTCAAAATATTGATGCCGATTTCGCCATCGATACCAATATGGCCAAGCAGAAACTCTCCTCCAATATAAACCTGAAGATTTGACGCACCGTAAACAGGATGGTCTGTATATTTTTCTGGCTGATAATCAAGAATGTAATTGTAATACTGCTGATAAAACCGATAAGTAAAACCGACCCTCAATTTTACAACCTGCTTAAAAACAGTCCCAACACCCAAAGAGACAATGTTAACGGCTCTTTTTACACCACCTGTTTCAGAATCGGGGCCGCCAAATTCGTGCATGCCAATACCCAGCCGTGCCATTGCGAAATATTGTTTTGTACGATTTAGTTTTGGTTTCTGAAATTTTTCTTTGTTATTGGTTTGAATGGGATCAAGATAAATTCTGGAAGAAACGCTAAGTAGCACAGAATTCAATCCCAGATTGGGCAATTTTGTATGCCCGTTTGAATGGTGAATAAAACTTACGCCCAGATTTAAATCGACATGCTTACTGAGTAGTAAATTGTAATAGGCTGTTGTTTGAAAAACCCAGCTTATCCTGGAGCCAACAGCAAGGTTGCGCGGATTACTGTATTTATTATAGCTTGTCGAAAAATAGCTTGCTCCCATTCCAATTTTAAAATGAAAAGAATTAAAGTGTCGGCGTGAAGTATTCAATGCGATATAGGGCAGTACAGTAATCGAACTCCCAAAAACCTCATTATTACCATAGTTGGAGTAAAAAACGGAAAGTCCTGTTGAGGGATAATTAAAATAAACTGTCCACAATTTTTCCGGATTATAATGCAATTTTCCAATGCTGAGTGAATAAATGGTTTGAGATTTTGTTTCGGGAAAGTTGCTGTTACCGGGTAAAGCCTTTCCAATCATAAATTCTGGCTGAATAAAAGCCACTGTTTTATCACCATCCCCATCTTCGATGCAAAAGCTGCTTTTTAGCAGAATGAAAATAATAAACAGAATTGTAAAAACCCGCATTGTAGATTTATTATTGGAGGCTTCATTTTAATTGGTCTCAGGAAACAACCCGAAGCTAATGGCGCAAAATTACAAAGTATTTTAAAGAATCCTGATTAGGAATTGGCCATTTCAACCAACTTATTTGCTGTTTTCCAAATTCTTGTAGTTGCCGAAACCTTCAGTTTGCTTTCAAAAAATTGATTACTTAATTTGGTCTTGTGGTAATTTCCTGCGCAGAAACCAAAAATATCTTTGCCAATAACTTCAAACTTATCAGGACTAAAATCAAAGCTTTTAATGCTTTCTAGTTTTTTGGAGGATGGAACATCTTTCAAAAAGGTCAAAAAAAATCCTTCAACTTCTGCTTTGTTTATAAGAAATGGATTATTTGAAATGGCTTGTTCAATTTCATCATCAGTCCTTATAATTACCGGAACTTCAAAGCCGAAGGTTTTTGAAATACTTTGTTCAATCCTGTTCGAAAGTGCAACATTATCAGCTTTAGAATTAGTTTCAAAAACCACATTACCACTTTGAATATAAGTTTGGATATTAGCAAGCCCCAATCCCTGAAACAGACTACTCAAATCTGCCATCAGAATTTTTCTTCTACCACCAACATTAATCCCACGGAGTATTGCGATATAAGTTGTCATAAGCTCAATTACTGAAAAGTAAAAGTAAAGATTTTAAGCCAAAATCAGAAAGTAGAATTTCTGCTTACAAATCACCAAACCAAAAAATAAGTAAAACACCCAATTCCCCCCCAAACTGAAATTTATATTGAATAAAAATAACGAGCATTTTATTGTTTAAAGCTCGCGTTCTGTTAGATTTTCACAGCTGTATATTGCTGTCAATTAGTGTATTTAAACCCAACTTTAACTTATTGAGAATTTGGCTGTTAATAACTTAACAAACAGATATTTGTCATATCTAATAAGAATTGATATATAAGAAGGTCGATATATGATATATATCATAACCTTTATATATTTTTGCAAATTCTTAACTGAAACAATGCACAAAATATATATGTTATGGACTTATCAATCAAATATTTAGGCCTTAATCTAAAATCACCGATTGTTGTGGGTAGCTCAGGTCTCAGCAATTCAATTGAAAACCTCAAGAAAATTGAAAAGAGTGGAGCCGGTGCTGTCGTTCTTAAATCGATTTTTGAAGAAGAAATCCAGCACGAATACAAGCATGTGTTGCGTACAAAGGACGAAGAGCTGGAAGGACGCGCATTGGGTTTCCTTGATTATTATGATTACAAAATAAAAGAGGATAACATCAAGAAGTATATCCAACTGATTGAAGCAGCCAAACGCGAAATCAATATTCCGGTTATTGCCAGTGTAAACTGCAAATCGTCTTTCGAATGGACATTTTTCGCAAAGAAATTGCAGGAAGCCGGCGCCGATGCCATCGAGGTCAATCTCTTTATCCTGCCTTCTGATTTTTCCATGCAGTGCGAAAAAGTGCAGCAGACTTATATGGAGGTCATCAAAAAAGTAAAGGAACAGGTGAGCATTCCGGTATCAGTTAAACTCAGTTATTATTTCGCTGATCTGGCAGGCTTCGTCAAACGGGTTTCAGAAAGCGGTGTGGACGGCGTTGTTTTGTTCAATCGTTTTTTTCACCCTGATTTCGACATTGATAATTTCAAGATTGTCCCATCCAATGTATTGAGCCAATCTTCTGACTTGGCCATTTCATTGCGCTGGATGTCCATTTTATCAGGCCGTGTGAGCTGTGATTTGATTGCCTCAACAGGTGTGCACGATGGTGCTTCGGTTGTGAAAGAAATTCTGGCTGGTGCCGATGCGGTTCAAACTGTTTCTACACTTTTCAAAAACGGTATCGGCCACGTAAGCAAAATGATTGCCGATCTGGAAGCCTGGATGAAAAAACATAATTTCGAAAAAATTGACGACTTCAAAGGAAAGATGAGCCAGGTAAACAGCCCCAACCCTGCCGAATACGAAAGGGTGCAGTTCATGAAATATTTCGAAGACAAAAAATACGACCTGGATTAAACCGGTCATTCATTCATTTACGCATTCATTTATTCAATATGGAAAATCTCAAATTAACCGATAAACTATCCCGATTCATCGTCAGTTGGATTTTACTGATGATTGTCTGGATTGCGTTTACCACCTCATTTGCAGCACAGGAATTACTTGTTGGAGTTGGCATCACAGCAATAATCGCCTTTTTCACCATTCCATTTTTTACTTGTTGCACCTTAACAATTTTATCACCCACCAGGGTGTTTTACATGATTTATTATCTGTTTGTTTTTACCTGGGAACTGATAAAATCGAATATTGATGTGGCACGCAGGGTACTCACCCCGTCCCTTCCCATCAATCCGGGTATTGTGAAATTCAAGACCAAATTAACCACCGATTATTCAAGAATGGTTTTGGCCAACAGCATCACACTTACTCCCGGAACATTAAGCATCGACATTATTGACGATACTTTTTATGTGCATTGGATTGATGTAAAAACTACCAATCCGGAGGAGGCGCAAAAAGAAATTGCAGAAACATTTGAGAAGATACTTTTAAAAATCTTTTAACATGACCTATATATTTTATATCGCTTTATTATTTATGATGGTGGGTGTTGCCCTGGCAGCCATCCGCTTTGTAAAAGGCCCGACAGCCGGCGACCGTTCTGTTGCGCTCGATACATTGACTACCATCATGGTTGCAGCCCTCGTTATGCTCGCCTATATTTTCGACCGCTACATTTATCTTGATGTTGCATTGGTTTATGGCGTTCTTGGTTTCATCGGCGTTATTGTTCTCGCCAGATATTTGGAGGGTGCCTTATGAGTTTGCTATTTGAAATTATCGGCGGGGCATTAATCCTGATTGGTAGTATTTTCCTGCTGCTTGGCGGCTTGGGAATTTTAAGAATGCCCGATGTGTATAATCGTTTGCAGGCAGGAACCAAAGCCACCACCTTGGGCGGAATGAGCCTGATACTCGGTGTTGGTTTTCTGAAAGTAGAAGACGATTGGACCTGGATGGTAAAAGCATTGATTATCGTGATATTTATTGCTTTTTCAAACCCTATCAGTTCACATGCCTTGGCACGCGCCATGTACAAACGGAAAAGGTATCCCCTCATTAAAAACGATGACGGAAATATGGATGCTTACAAAGAAGTTTCTGAAAACATAAAAAAGGAGGACAAAAAATGACATACCTGATTCTCATATTCTTTTTGTTGTTACTTATGCTGGGTGCAGCAATTTATGCCATTGTGCAAAAGGACCTGCTTTATGCAGTAATTGCAACGGGTGTAATCAGTCTGGTATTAACTGCGCTGTTTTATTTATTGCAGGCACCTGATGTTGCACTTACAGAAGCAGCCATTGGTGTGGCATTAACAACGATTATTTTCATCATCACCATTCGGAATACTGTCCGCCATGAGGATGATTACAATAAAAAGGACGACCTTAAATCTGCTGTAGAATGAAGAAATTTATCGTAATAATTACACTGGCGACTTTGGGCTTCTATCTCGGACAAACCTTTTACGAGTTGGGTTTTGGCGATGCCCGTTTTGAACATGGTGTGAAAGATATCTACCTGGAAAAAACGGTGAGCGAATTACATGTTGCCAATACCATTACCTCAATTATCGTGAGCTTCAGGGGCTTTGATACCCTGGGCGAAGTAACAGTACTATTCCTGGCTGCTACAGCATTGGGTGGTATTTTGTATAAAAGGAGACACCACGTTGGCGACCGTTCAGTATTGTTTTCAGCTAGCCGAATTGTAAGGTCGGGTTCAAAATTGCTGTTTCCGGCCGTTATTTTATTGGGTGTTTATGTATTTGTCCACGGCCATTTATCACCGGGTGGAGGTTTCCAGGGAGGTACCATCGTCGCAACAGGCTTTTTGCTGATGTTGCTAGCTTACGAAAATTTCAAGGTAAGCCATCATGTATTATCCTACATTGAGTCTTTTGCCGGGATTTTCTTTGTATTGTTTGGACTTGCCGGTTTTTACAATGGAGGAACTTTCCTGGAGAATTTTATGCCCGTTGGAACAATGAATAACCTGTTTAGTGGTGGTGTTATCCCAATCATATATATTCTGGTAGGCTTCAAAGTTGCTGCTGAATTAACAGGTTTAATCTATACCGTTTTACACGAAAAAGACTAAAAGGATGGACGATAAGATATTTGAAATAATGCAGTTTGGCGTTTATACAGCGTCTATTTTACTGATACTGATTGGCCTGTATGCTGCGCTGACGAAAAAGTCGCTGATAAAAATTGTCATCGGTTTATCAATTGTT
>Ga0164318_10005835_pt1 | contig 11911 bp, 8 predicted proteins | sample GuaBasSedimGuay9_FD_113734 | JGI IMG/M metagenome (GOLD analysis project Ga0164318, IMG submission 113734) | Subseafloor sediment microbial communities from Guaymas Basin, Gulf of California, Mexico - Guay9, Core 4571-4, 0-3 cm | ecosystem: Environmental > Aquatic > Marine > Hydrothermal vents >... | reverse complement strand
ACAGGTATTAAATTAGTAGAAATTTCCACAATTATTCTTGTAATCATTCTATCATATATTGTTGATATCAGACTTATTTTAGTAGTCGGGCTTTATATATTTCTTGCGATTTACGGAGGGCACATAAAAAGTAAGTTATTAGAAGGAAGTCAGAGAATTCTTTTTTCACTTGCAGGTTATTCTTTCTTGCTCTTTTTGGGAACTCGCGGAATGGCTGTATTCTTATTCGCACTTTCATTACATCTAATGATAGCGGCAGCGAGAGAACTTCTTTACTTTAGTTCTCTCGAAAATGAAGAAAGGGAGGATTATGTGGACAGGGTCAAAAAACAATTTTTTATTGCCAGATTTATCATATACATATTTTTTGTCTATTCTCCCATGGCTTTAGCTTTGAAAATAGTTCGATTTTTGCCATTTTTAATTCCCCTGTTTCTCCTAATTGATGTCCCCTATATTGCGTTTATTTCATATATTCGTATAAGTCACAGCAATAAAAATTTTAGACGAATCACACTATTTTTGTCATATAGCATTCCTCTTTTCTATTTAATTCTATTAGCAGGTAGGTTTTAATGGAAATCGCAAGAGCCGCACTTTTAGGCATTATTCAGGGATTAACGGAATTTTTACCCGTATCGAGTTCCGGGCATCTAGTTATCGCTCAAAAAATACTTCATTTTTCCGAACCGCCGGTTCTGTTTGATATTACACTCCATCTTGCAACGGCGCTTGCAGTTATCGCCGTTTATTACAGGGAAATTTGGGAGTTGATAATCGCTCTCTTTAAAGGTAGGATACTCGTCACAAAAAAGGGATACAGACTTAGCAGCAAGAAATTTCATTATGTACTTGTTTTAATTGTCGCACTAATTCCTGCAGGCTTAATCGGATATTTTTTCAATGACTATATAACAAAGGCATTCAGTAATTTATTGGTTGTATCAATCGGATTATTTATCACTACGGTGATTCTCCTTCTGTCAAAATATTTCAATAACAGGAAAGGTGACATAAACTTCAAAAACGGCACTATAATCGGTATTGCCCAGGCTTTTGCAATAGTTCCGGGAATATCGAGGTCGGGTAGCACGATCTTTGCCGGTATGGCTTCCGGAATCGAAGGGAAAAAGGCTGCCGATTTCTCCTTTTTGCTCGCCGTTCCTATTATAATCGGGGCTTTTATTTTTGAATTGAAAGGTATTGTCAATTCACATGTGAGTATCGTAACGCTCGCAACGGGGTTTATTTTTTCCTTTGTTTCCGGTTATTTCTCGATAAAATTACTTCTTGATTTCATAAGGAAGGGAAAATTTTACTATTTTGCATATTATACCGGCACAATGTCCGTCTTATCACTAATACTTTTTTTCACTATGAGGTAAATCATGAGAAATGATGAAAGAAAAGATAATCAATTGCGCAAAATATCAATAATTCCTCATTATATAGAAAGTGAAGAAGCGTCGGTTCTTGTAAAGTTCGGCAAAACACATGTACTCGTAACTGCAACGGCATCCGAGGGTGTTCCTCCCTTCTTGAAACACGGAGGATGGATTACTGCCGAATACGGAATGTTACCACGATCATCTCCTCAGAGAATTTCGAGAGAAAGAAAAGGAGTTGCGGGGAGGAGTACGGAAATTCAACGACTCATAGGCAGATCTTTGAGAGCTGCTTGCGATCTTGAAAAATTAAATGACTATACGATAATAATAGACGCCGATGTGATTCAGGCCGACGGGGGAACAAGAACCGCTTCTATAACCGGGGGATATGTAGCTTTATACATTAAACTCAAACAGATGTTGAAGGAAAAGAAAATTGAAGATTTTCCGATTGTACGGCAAATTGCAGCAGTAAGCGCAGGTATCAAAGATAAGAAGATTTTGCTTGATCTCAACTACATCGAGGATTCTACAACGGATGTGGATTTAAACTTAGTGGCGGACAGCAAATTTTCCATTATCGAAATTCAAGGAACGGGGGAAAAGACAACTTTTACAGTTAATCAGCTAAATGAAATGTTAAAGGTAATGAAAAGGGGATTAGCCGAACTTTTTGAAATTCAAAGAGATGTTTTGAAAAAATATGAGTGAGGAAAAAACCTATATAAAGCAATTAAATAAAGTTCGTAAAGTTGTACGACTTGATAAGTACATCGCTTCTCTCGATGTCAATCTTTCTCGCTCTAAGATTAAAGAATTAATTCTCGAGTGCAAAGTCACAGTTAATGGGAACTGTGTAAAACCACACTATCAATTAAAGAAGGGAGATGAAATAAAAATCGTTTACACAAAACCAAAACCTTTTGAAATCAAAGGAGAAGATATTCCTATTAACATTCTGTATGAAGATGGTGATATTATCGTAATTAACAAGACATCCGGAATGGTCGTTCATCCGGCGGCAGGAAATCTGACAGGTACTCTTATCAATGCACTCATAGGCAATCAAAAGGAATTGAGCAAGCCCAACGAGAAAAACCGTCCGGGAGTAATTCACAGATTGGATAAAGAGACATCCGGGATTCTTGTGTTTGCCAAAACCGAGGAAGGGCATCTCGGTCTTGCAAGACAAATTGAAAAGAGAAGTATGCATAGAGAATACATAGCTTTTGTGTGGGGAGATATGGAATTTAATGCCGGTAGAGTGGATGCTCCCATAGGCAGAGATCCTAAAAACAGGTTAAGAATGTCCGTTACAAACATACATTCGAGAAATGCTCTTACCAATTACTTTGTTGATAAGCGCTACAAAATAATCACAAAATTGCGGCTTAAACTCCATACGGGAAGGACACATCAAATAAGAGTCCATATGCAACACATACGGCACCCGGTAGTAGGAGATCCCGTTTATGGAGGCCGATTACTGCAGGTTGCGGGGAAGAGTCTTAAAGGAAATATCAATCTTTTTAACAATATAATGGGCATTATAAAAAGACAGGCACTTCACGCTACTAAACTTGGTTTTATACATCCCACAAAAGGCTATTACATAGAATTTAACGCACCTCCTCCCGAGGATATGCAAAATCTTGAAAGATTTCTTAAGCAAACTGTTAAATAAGCGAATTCGTAGAGATATACCTACTAGTAGTTGAAAAATAGTTATTATTTTTGTTTTAAAAACAAAAAATAATTTCAAAAAATTCGTCACGCTGGACTAGTTTCGGAATCTCACTTCTTACCTGTGAATATGTCTATACCTGTCCGCCGGAACTTTAGTGCAGGTGGGCCTATCTACCAACTATATTCCATTACTGCTTGACAATATTCAAATTATTTAATAGATTTTTTATATGAGAAGAGGTTTTACGATAATCGAAATAATGGTGGTTGTTGTTATAATCGGTATTCTTGCATCCATTGCATTGTTTCAATATAATAAAATAATTGATAAGGCTAAGATTGTCTCATTAAAAGCAAATATGCATTCACTTGAAATTTCGATAGAGCTTTACGCTACGGATAATGGGGGTAATTATCCGAGAAATTCCGATACAACCGGTCTTGGCGAATATCTATTCAAGAATATCAAGAACCCTTATGACAACAGCCCGCATTGGCTTACAACCAGCGATCCCGCAGAAATCGGAGAAGTGCTTTTATGGACGGATGCGGCCGGTTCCCATTATAGTATTAAAGGAATGGGAAAAGGTGGATATATCGATCTTGAATACGACAGGTAAACAACATGGAAAAGAAAGAGAATTACAACATCTTTCTTCTTTTATGAAAATCAAGATATAATAATTCTTCACAAAAACAATTAATACTATTCTATTTATCTGCAAAAATAACCATTTCATCTTTATTGAAATTTAATTTTGTGATAGAATTATAATAAAAAGGAGGTTACATGAGAAAAACTATTCTATTAATCCTCATCTTATCAATTTTATCTATTCCCGTATTTGGTAATAACAGAAGCCTTGTTAAAGGCAAACAAGGTTCTATCAAATATGAGAAACAAACAACAATTCGGATTGGTTCAATTACTAAAAACTCAATTGCGGAAGATAGACCAGTACTAAAAACACCTAAAAAACACATCACACAAAGAGAGGCCTCTCAACGGGGATTGTTAGGTTGGATAACCTTATCTCCCATGCCGAATTCTCTTGTGGGACATTCGGTGGCCGGACCTGTTTTAACGGGAGACGAAATAATTGTAGTTACAGGTGGATCACAGGATTTTTCAACTCCTTTGAACAATACTTATCTATACGATTTTACAACCGACTCATGGAGTGTCGGAAGTAATATGCCGACCGCACTTTTCTGGCATTCCTCAGCCGTTTGTAAAAATAAAGTGTATGTCTTCGGAGGATATGATGGCTCTTCAAGCTATAATACAATCTACGAATATGACCCATCAGCAGATACTACCGGAGGTAACCCATGGACGCTTAAATCCGCTACACTACCTCAAACCGTTTATTTTACAACGGCAGAAACATACAATGACTCTGTAATTTACATAATTGGGGGACAGTCGGGTTCATCTTTCCTAAATACCGTTTATATGTATGATGTTGTAAATGATACGATTAAAACCGCAACCGCTCTCCCCATATCAACAAGAAGTCATGGAAGTGCAATTATAGGGGATACTCTATATGTTTGGGGAGGCTGGAATGGCAACTGGGTATATGATTTTCAGAAAGGAGTTATAAGTACAGGAGATTTAACGACTATTTCATGGGGCTCCGGACCCAATTTGCCTATCTCGGATTCGAGGACGAACGGGGCTTCCGTTACAGATCCTGCCAGTGGTACACACTACGTTATTACATCTACCGGAAATAGTGGCGACACACCATCTCCTCATCACAATTACACATACACATACAATCCCGGTGATACATCATGGGTGAGAATTGCAGATAAACCTACAATCGCAGATAACTCTGACAATCTAATAGGAATTGACAGTGTGGCATTTATGACAGGAGGGTATGATGGTACAGCTGCCACAAACACAACCGAAGCTCTCTTCTTTGCTTCGAATATCATAAATGCTAAAACATTAAAAATCAACACACCTACATCATTCGTCGATACATTTGCAACGATTTCTCCTTCAGCAACAGTACAAAATACCGGTGATAGCAGTGCTACTTTTGATGTTGTTTGCATTATTGATTCGGAGGGCGTTCTGAAGTACCTTTCGTATAAAACGGTTTCATCTCTATCTCCTAATGACACGGCAAATGTGCAATTCGATGATTGGACAACAGGAACCCAGGGAGAACAATTTAATATAACGGTTTACACAAATTTAACCGGTGATATGATACATTCGGATGATACGCTGAAGACCTCATTTACATGCGGGCTACCGGGAGGAGATTTTCTCGTATGGGATCCAACAGCGGATCAATCATCAGGTCCGGTTATTTACAATCAACTGCAAAATCTGGGATTTAATGGAGATTACTGTACCGATCTTACCCCATATCTATCCTATCTCCATAATTATTCCTCAATATGGGTTTCTGTCGGCATATATAGTTCAAATTACACTATTCTCGACACTTCCCAGGAAGCTATTGCACTCGAGTCCTACTTATCAGGCGGTGGAAATATGTATCTTGAGGGTGGCGATGTTTGGTATTATGACCCGCAATACTCAGGTGGACATGATTTCGGACCCACATTTGGAATTAACGCAACCGATGATGGGGGTTCAGACCTTGCGACCGTTATGGGAACTTCCGGAACGATTACCGATAGCATGCATTTTACATATTCCGGTGAAAACAATTGGATTGACCATATAGATCCAACAGGTGCGGGTACCGTTATTTTTACGAATTCTAATCCGACTTATAATTGTGGTGTTTCAAATGTCCTTACAGCAAAAGGACGTATAGCGGAAGGACGTACAGTAGGGACCTCTTTCGAGTTCGCCGGTTTGGATGATGGAGAATATACAAAGAGCGATTTAGCAAAAGCAATAATGTCATTCTTTAGACTAAACGCCCCTGTATTTAACTACGATGCTAAAGTAAGTGCTATTATTTCTCCTCCTTCGTCAGTTATTGCAAATAACGATTATACACCATCTGTTGAGGTAAAAAATGTAGGGACGCAACCAATAGATTTCACCCTGAATATTTTAATCACGAATAAAGGAATTCCCGTATATAACGATTCGAAAACATACGCATCATTTGCCGCAGATTCCGTTGATACGGCAACTCTATCGGATTGGCACGTACCTGCTGAGGGGGGTACATTTGATATTTATGCATACATTTCCAGCAGTTCTGACGAAAATCCACAAAATGACACGATAATGATCAGTTCAATGGCATCCGAATGGCTCTGGGAAACCATAGCCCCAATGCCACAACCTCGATTAGCACATGCAACGGTTTACGATTACGACAATAATAAATTCTACATTATCGGTGGTACAGCTGATGGTAGCACAAACAGTAATACATGTTTCGAATACGATGTTTCTTCTGATTCCTGGAAAACACTTTCTCCCATGCCTTATGCTCTTGATTGGATAAAAGGAACTTACGTTGACGGAAAAATTTATATTGTTAACGGTTACGATGGAACAAACATCATCAACGTTCTTTCTATTTACGATGTATCGTCCGATTCGTGGAATACGGGTAGTACTCCTCCGGAAGGCACAATAGCACACGGATTAGTTGCTTACGGAAAATATTTAATCTTATTCGGAGGCATTGAATCCGATTTAGCAACCCCAAACAAAGATGTTTACATATATGACACTGAGAGTGATTCATGGGTTAACGGAACAGATATGCCGGAAGGAGTATATATGCTTTCGGCAGAGCTCATAGGCAATAAGATCCATATTGTCGGAGGGAATAACGGGACGGCAAACATTGATAAAATAATGATTGGCACAATAAATCCCGTGGATCCAACAAATATCTCATGGGAATACGGAGCAGATATGCCTTCACCAAATATAAACAACGGTGGAGCCGTATACGATGGGAAATACTACATGCTCGGAGGTTTCCTAAATGACGTTGCGAGTAACGAAGTTTGGGAATACGACCCCGGTGCGAAATCTCAATGGAGACATGTATCAAATGCTCCGACAATACTTACAAGAAATAATTTTGCTTCATATAAAAAGGGTTCGAAGTCTATATACATATTCGGTAGTGACACTACCGGCTCATGGACAGCTTCGGCCACTTGCTATAAGATGACAAAACTTGCATACGGTATCAATAAGAACAAACAGAGCATAACAAACAACGGTATAATGAGTATAAGCGGCAATCCCTTCAATAGTAAAGTCGAAATCAAATACTCAATAATGGAAAAAACCAGAGTTTCAATGCAAATTTTTAGTTTGTCCGGAAGAGTTGTTAAAACATTGATAAATAGCAACACCGTAAAATCAGGCATACATAAAGTGTCATGGAATGGAACGGATGAATACGGTGATAAAGTTGAAAACGGGGTCTATTTCTATAAATTGCTCATAGGTAAAAAACAATTTACGGGAAGACTTGTTCTAATTAAATAACAACTCAAACCGAGAGAATAAAGAGGGCGGTTCAATCCGTCCTCTTTCACTTTAACGCTTGGATTTCCTCTGTAATTATGTTTTCTTTAGCAATTGGTAGGATTTTTCTTTTCCAACTACCTGATTTAAACCAAATAAATGACACAATTGCCGTTACTGTATTACTTATGAACATTGCCCAGAATATGCCATTGGCACCATACCCCATTGTTTTAGCAAGTAACCAGGCAAATGGAATTCTCAAAAGCCACAATCGCGACAGTTGCATTATTAACGTAGGCATTGTATGTCCCGATCCCCTGAAAGAGGCGTTAAAAATCATCATAATCGAAAAGAAAAGTACAGAATACGAAGTGATCTTAAACATACTTTTACCGATTTCAATAACCTCCGGATCATTGATGAAAAATCTCACAACACTGGCTCCGAAAAAGAAGAGCAGTGTCGTGAGGACAAAGAGCAATACTCCATTCATTAATGCTGCCACCCAAACGGAGTGCTCGGCTCTGTCCGTTCTGTCGGCACCAATATTTTGTGCAACAACAGTGCTTGTTCCCATTGCAAGTCCCATTGCAGGGGTTGTAAGTAGCGATATAATTCTGTTTCCCACACCGAAAGCACTTATTACACCGGATCCAAAAGTGTTTACAATACCCATTAGGACAGTAAATCCGAACGAAGTTCCGGTTTGACTTATAGATATCGGTATCCCCACTTTCAGTATTGCCGTAACAATTTCTCTGTTAAATCTAAAACCTGAAAAACTTAATTTCAATCCATATTTGCCTGACATCATCTGTGATATACCAATGAGACTCGATATAAATTGTGAAAATATAGTTGCTATAGCTGCACCTGAAACTCCCATCCGCGGGAAAGGTCCCAAACCGAAAATAAGAACAGGATCGAGTATAATATTCAGTGTAACCGTTAGCGCACTGATCTTCATGGGATTAAATGTATCCCCATATCCTTGCATTAATCCCTGGTATATATAAAAGCCAAAAACAAATGGAATACCAATAAAAATAATTCTCATATAATTCAATGTTAAAAGGTAAGCATCAGAAGGTGTCTGCATAAGCGTCAATATCTGTGGTGTTAAAATATAACCTAATATCGCCAATGTTGTGGATATAATAATAAGAAGAACAAACGTATTTGACGCTGTTTCATTCACTTTCTCCGTATTGCCTGCCCCTTTATACTGCGCAAGTACAGTCATTCCTCCTGCCCCGAGCCCTCCGGCAATCGCAATTATTGTAAATACGATATTAAACGTAATTGTCGGAGCCGCAAGAGCGGATTTTCCCAATTTGCCCAGCCAAAATGCATCGGTAAGATTATAAAATGTTTGAAAAAGATTGGCAATTATAATGGGAGTTGACAACTGTAGCAACACTTTCCACAATGCCCCGTTTAGAAGGTCCGGTTTTTCCGATATTTTTTTAAATCCATTTATTACGATATTCGTATTATTTTTCATAGACTAATAATAATTAAATACTTCTTAAACGTCAATAGGAAATTGGAACAAATCTTGATTTTTTTTGTATTTTGGATTATACTGATTGCGGAGATCATTATGGACTATATAGTTACTCAAAATACCAATGAGATACGTTCCAATGATATCGTTGTGGACTCTACTTTTTCTGGAAACATCGAATGTGTTAGGATTGATCACCATGTAGATAATTGTATGACAAATATTGATTCGATTTACAGAGCATTTCATAATGATATAAAATTTATCAATCCCCCTGAAAGGGTTATAACATCCGCACTCGACACGGATTCTATAATCAGCGCAGCAATAATCGATATGCTACTCTCGGGAGAACTTAAATCAATAAATAAAGAATTATTGAATACAAATATATTCAAAATCCTATACAGTAGTTGCTTTTGGTGTGATTACAACCTGGGATTCGATAAATTCGATGATGAAATAAACCGTATTGGAGAACTTCTCGATCTATATATAAGACAGGAATTACAGATCAATATAGGACTTTCTTACAGAGAAAAAACAGCAGTCAGGGAACAAAACCAAATTTTAGCCAAACAAATCGAAAAGGTTAAAACACTTATCAAAAGAGGGAAAATACCTTTACACATACTTGAATTCCCGCGAGAAGAGGTATACAAAGAAATTCGATTAATTGCAGAAAAATGTATAATTACCGAAGCTCCTGAAAGCAAAATAATAGGCTATATAAGAACACCGGACAATGAACATTTACTCCCGCGCGTTTATTTCGGATTGTTTAAACAACCGTTAATAGGAAGAATAACATACCTTGATAATGACGAATTATCCATTTTGATAGGGATAAACCCTATTTCATTAGACAATTGGGAAAATATTGACCTTACAAAGCTTGCCGAAATACTTAACAGGGAAAACGTCGCTTTCGATTTTTCAGGCAGAAAGAATGTTATAAGGACAAGATTTTCCGGAAATATCGATGACCTTTACAAAAGCCTGGCAAACATAAACATAGAAGAGCTTTATGATAATAAGGAGCTCTTTACTGTCTATAAATAAGTTTATATACTTGACCTTTCACAGGTTAAAATATATCATATTAACAATGGAGATATTATGGATAATATAAGAGTTGCTATTGCTCAAATTAATACAATCGTTGGTGATATTAAAGGGAATTCCAAAAAAATTAAACGGAATATAAAAAAAGCACATGATAATCATGCTGATATTGTCGTTTTTCCAGAACTTACAATAACAGGATACCCCCCCGAAGATCTTCTATATAGACATGATTTTATAGAGGAAAATCTTACTGCTCTAAATAAAATAGCAAAATATAGCAAAGGCAAGGATATACTGGTGATCCTGGGGTTTGTCGATTTGGATACCGATATTTATAATGCTGCCGCTTCAATTTACAATGGGCAAATCATAAACATATATCATAAGATTTTTCTTCCGAATTACGGAGTATTTGATGAGAAACGATACTTTCAATCCGGAAAAAGGCTCTCCATTATTAATTACAAGGGTATCAAACTCGGAATAACAATATGCGAAGATATATGGTATCCGGGAGGACCGGCGTATTATGAAACAATTATCAAGAATGCGGAGCTAATCGTTAATATCAGCGCTTCTCCATATACAATTGGTAAAGATTCCAAGAGACAGGAGATGATAAAAACACGCTGCAGAGATAATGTAACAACTGTTGTATATTGCAACCTTGTCGGAGGACAGGATGAACTTGTCTTTGATGGAAATAGCATGATTGTGAACGAAGAAGGAAATATAATAGCTAAACTTTCATCCTTTTCGGAAGAACTGGGAATAGGAGATTTAAACGTTAAAGATACACTTAAAAAGAGATTGAAAGATATCCGGATAAGAGAGTTGAGAGCTTCTGAGATTGCAACACCATACAGTTTTGTTTCATATGATATAAAAGCCACGTCAAGTATAGGCAAGAAAAAAAACAAAATGAATTTCTTGATAAAAAGACAATATACAAACACTGAAGAGGAAGTTTTCGATGCTCTCGTATGCGGGACAAGGGACTATGTTAAAAAAAATGGATTTAAGAAGGTTATAATTGCTATAAGTGGTGGAATTGATTCGGCGCTTGTTTCTGTAATAGCCTCAAAAGCCATTGGGGCAGGGAATATAACAGGTTTATTTCTTCCGTCTCAATTTACTGCTTCTGAAAGCGAAAGAGATGCAACTATGTTGGCGAAAAACCTTGGCATTGAACTCATAAAATTACCTATTAAACCACTATACGATTCATATATGGACATTTTAAAAAATATCTTCAAGGGAACAAAATTCGGTGTGGCAGAAGAAAATCTCCAAGCTCGAATAAGGGGCAATATCGTTATGGCTCTTTCCAATAAATTCGGTTGGCTTGTACTTACAACCGGTAATAAGAGCGAAATGAGCGTCGGCTATGCAACATTATATGGGGATATGGCTGGTGGTTTTGCAGTTATAAAAGATGTCCCGAAGACGATGGTTTACAATATCTCCGAATGGATAAACAAAAAATGGCATCTCATACCAGAGAACATACTGCTTCGCCCACCCACGGCGGAGTTGCGCCCTAATCAAAAGGATACCGACTCACTCCCCGAATACGGTATTCTTGACCCGATTCTTAAAATGTACATTGAACAAGATTACAGTATATCTGATATTATCAATTCGGGATTTAAAGAAAACGAGGTCAAAAGAGTTGCAAGAATGGTAAGAAAAAACGAATATAAGAGAAGACAATCCCCGATTGGCATTAAAATAACAGAACGATCATTCGGTAAAGACAGGCGATACCCGATAACGAACGGATTTTAAATTATGAAAAAATATCTGTTGTACTTGATT
>Ga0164318_10005834_pt1 | contig 11911 bp, 14 predicted proteins | sample GuaBasSedimGuay9_FD_113734 | JGI IMG/M metagenome (GOLD analysis project Ga0164318, IMG submission 113734) | Subseafloor sediment microbial communities from Guaymas Basin, Gulf of California, Mexico - Guay9, Core 4571-4, 0-3 cm | ecosystem: Environmental > Aquatic > Marine > Hydrothermal vents... | reverse complement strand
GGAAAATATCCACCTTGCTCTCCTCGTAGGAAATGTTGAGAGAAGAATAGAGTTCCATCACAGCATCCTTGAGAGGATTGCTATTGTTGGTGAGATAGGCATCGTTGCCCGTGTATATGACCAAGTCCTCCAGAATGTTTGTCTTCTTCTCAAATCTGGCATTTTCCACCTTCTCTTGAAGAGCAAAAACGAATGCCTTGACATCATCCTGAGAGGGAATGGAAATGTTGCTTCCTGAAGGGGTGGACTGATTGAGAGGGAGCAAAAGTATGAGTATCACAATGAATATCAAAATCTTCTTCATTTCAGGTTAAATTTTTGTGGAGTATATATTTTTTGTTATTTGAACGGATGAAAAGGCATATGGAGGGAGTTTAGAAATGAACGCAAAGGATATAAAATCTCTTCATAATATCATAATCATGAGGAGAGGATGGATATATTTTGCCTTGTTTATATTCTTCGCATCCTATGCAATGGGAAGCATGGATGGAAGCGTTGTCGACAAACATTCATCTTTGGGATTGCCAGAGGAAACATGGAGCAGAAATTTCGGGAGCTTTCTTTTCCCTGATATGGGTCACACCATAGAGGAATGCGATGATGGCTACATTGCCGGGGGAATGACCATAAGATTTCCATACCTGGAGCAATATGGATGGCTGCTGAAACTGGATGATAGGGGGAGGATGAAATGGAGCATAATCCTGAAAAATATGGAAGATTTGATAGACGTGGAGATTGTATCGGATGGAATAATTGCCGGAGGATATGGAAAGGATGGTGATCTGAAAATTCTGAAGATAGATCCGGAGGGCAACATGATATGGGAGAAAAGTTTTGGAGGAGAGTATCTGGAGATACTGAAGAAGGATGGATGCATCACCGAAACAAAGGATGGAGGATATGCGGTGCTTTCAACAACATGGTCCTTCAGTGATGATAAGGGGGCGGATATGTGGCTTCTCAAACTCGATAGGGATGGCAACATGGAATGGGAGATGGTTTACGGGAAAAGAGAGGATGCGGACATTGGGTATGGGGTTATGGAGGTAGAGGATGGCTACATAATTGTGGGTCAGAGTTTTTCCTTCAATTACACGGATTCCGGAATAATAATAAAGGTGGATGAGAATGGAAACATCATATGGGAAAAAAGGATGGGAAACTCTCTCTATTCAGTATCAAGCAAAGATGGCTGCTATGTTGTCACCGGGAATTTATGGGATGAGAAGGAAAGCAGGTATGTGTTTCTCATGGCAGAGGTGGAGAAGAATGGAAGCATAACATGGCTGAAAACCTATGATGACCTGCCTTCAGAGGGAGGCTATTCCATGGATAAGGCAGATGATGGATTTATCGCGTGTGGAAATGGAGAAAGCAGTATAACCGTGGTTAAATTGGATGGCGATGGAAATGAAATATGGAAGGAAAAATTCGATGGAATTGGATGGCGGAGGGCAGAGTGCATAAAGAAGGTGGATGATGGCTTCATACTGGTTGGGGGTAAAACTTCTTTCCCATGGCTCTTCCCATATTTCCTCGATCTATGGGTGATGAAGATACAATGAATATCATGTTGTGCTCACGGGCATTGGGGTGAAGCTCAATATGAATATCAGAAGGGCAAGAAGGGCAAGGATTTTCCTTTTGAAATCAAGGGAGACATACTCATTCAGGGCAGGGGGATGTTCCGTGCCGAGAAGAAAAACGAGCAGCAGAAGCATGAGAAGCCAGTTTCCCACTCCGAGAAATGTCATCGCCGCCAGCATTATTATGGTTGCAAAACTTATGTAGCGATGCTTTTCCCGCAGCACCGCCCTCGCCACATGCCCTCCATCCAGCTGCCCCGCCGGCAGTAGATTTATGGCTGTCACCAGCAGCCCGACCCAGCCCGCAAAGGCGGTGGGATGCAGGCTTATGGTGTAGCCCGGGGGGACATTGAACATGAGTTTGGAAAAAATGAGTATCAGGAGATTGTCGCCCAGCATCACGCTTCCCTGAGGAAGTTCTGAGAGAGACACTGTTGAAGAAAGGGCAAGTCCTGCTATAAGCACAGGTATGGAAACAATGAATCCGGCAATGGGCCCTGCCACCCCTATGTCAAGGAGAGTTCTTCTGTCAGGAATTGGCTCCCTCATGGATATAACCGCCCCCATGGTTCCCAGGGGAAGAATGGGATTGGGGGGCAGTGGAATGAAGAAAGGGAGGGACGCCGCTACTCCATGCCTCTTTGAGGCAAAATAATGTCCCAGTTCATGTATGCCGAGTATCGCCATCAGAGGAATTGAGAAAAATACCAGTCCCTGAAAAAGATTGCCGGGGGAAAACATTTCCTTTACCAGGTCTCCAAACGTGCCTCCATTCCCCTCTATGAATAAAAGAGAGCCCGAAAGCATTGTGGTGAATATGGTTGTTATGAAAAGGGATATGTTCACCCATCTGGGTTTACCCTTTACAGGAGGTTTATAGGCAACCATTATCACATATTCCCCATTTATCATCCTCAATATGGGAACAAGATTCCTTGCCTTGAGGGCGTTTAGGAGATGGTTGAACCTGTGCATCGTCTCCTCCTCATCGGAGGGTAAATCGATAAAAAAAGCCATGAAATCTTCGGCTCTCACATCATAAACATGGAAGTATTTTTCCACCACCTGGCGTAATTCCTGCACATTCTCTTCATCAGGGTATGCTCTCCATTGCACTGAAAAAGAAGAAAAGATTAATAATAAACCTTTTGGATTAAAAAGCATGAAACTCAAGGATATAGGTGAGAGAAAGCTCACCTACGGAATAACCTCAGAATTGTCCATTCCCTTTGATGATTGCGCCTATCTGGAAAGAGATGGATACTATGAAGTCATGACCACAGATATGGTGAATAGCAGAACTCATTTTCCTGAAAACACACCCTTCCATCACATGGGATGGTATGCCATGGCGGTGAATATAAGCGATTTAGCAGCAAAGGGGGCAGAGCCGCTGGCCTATCTCGTTGCCATGGGTTTGCCAAGAGATATGGAGGAGGAAGGATACAATGAAATAATGAGAGGTATGCAGGAATGTGTGAAAAAATATGGAGGAAAAATAGTGGGGGGCGATACAAAGGAGGGGGATGGTATAATAATAGCAGTGGCTGCCATTGGAAAGGTAAAAAGGGAGGAGTTCATGCCCCGCCTGGGTATGAAAGAGGGAGATGCTGTCTATGTGACGGGAGAACTGGGAAGAGGAGGGGTGGCGCTGAGGGAGAGCAACATAGATGATCTCCTCCTAATAGAACCCAGGGTAAGGGAAGGCAGAATCCTTGCTTCCTCCAGGAAAGTCAATGCTTGCATGGATCTCTCCGATGGCCTTGCCTCCTCGCTCCATCAGATGATGAGAATCAACAATCTGGGCTTCAGAATTTACGGGGATGCCATACCAGTATGTGAGAAAGCAAAAAAATATGATGATGCAATGAATCTTGCTCTTTACCATGGAGGGGACTACGAGTTGCTCTTTACCATGCCGGAGGAATATGAGAATGAGATAAAGGAAAGGATAAACATAATAAGAATAGGAGAGGTGGTGGAAGAAAGGAAAGTGGTGCTTGTGGTGAATGGGGAGGAAAAAGAAATGAGAAATGAGGGGTATGAGCATTTCAGATGAGCCATCAAAACTTTAAACTTTTTCCTCTTTATTTTTATGGTTCTTGTTCTCGGAGCCGGAAAGCAGGGTATGGCCATAGCACATGATTTGACAAAAAATGGGGTGGAAACAAGAATATGCGATGCTGTGGAGAGGGACGTGCCCAACTTTCTTCTGCTGGACGTGAGGGATGAGGATAAACTCAGGGAGGTGATGAAAGGAGAGGAAATGGTGATAAGTGCTCTACCCTATGATTTTAATTACAGGATTGCCAAAATCGCCATCGAGATGAAATGCCATTTTCTTGACTTGGGAGGAAACAGTTTCATTGTGGAGGATGAGTTGAAACTACATGAGGAGGCAAGGAAGGCGGGCATAACCATAATACCTGACTGCGGGCTGGCTCCCGGGATGACAAATATTATTGCATCCCATCTTTATGAAAAGGGTTGCAGGGAAATCCATCTAAGGGTGGGAGGACTTCCCCAGAATCCTGAGCCTCCCCTCAATTATGCCCTCTTCTTCTCCATCCACGGCCTCATAAATGAATATCTGGAAAACTCCATAATCGTGAGGCACGGAAAAATCATGGAGGTGGAATCTCTCACGGGGCTGGAAAAGATAGAATTTGAGGGATTTCCTTCACTGGAAGCATTCTTTACCCATGGAGGAACATCCACACTCCCGCACTCGCTGGAAAATGCCATGGAACTTGATTACAAAACCATAAGATATGAAGGACATGCAGAAAAAATAATGCTCCTCAAAAAACTGGGTTTTTTCAGTAGGGATGCAAGAGATTTTACCGAGAAAATTTTAGAAAGGGCATTGCCGAAAGATGCCAGGGATGTGGTTCTGGCAAGGGTTTACGGAAACGGCATGACAATGGAGATGGTGGATTATCATGATGGCATATTCTCTGCAATGCAGCGCACCACTGGCTTCTCCACGGCCATAATGGCGAAAATGGTTCTGGATGGAGAAACAGATGCAGGGGCATTTCCTCCTGAACTGGCCATTGATTCGGAAAAATTTATGAAAGAAGCGGAGAAAAGAAACATTGTGTGGAAGATGAAATAGCAGGCTTCATGCCAAAATTATTTAAAAAGGGACAGAATTTTCCCCATGTTCAGAATTGCTGTCATCCTTCTAATCCTTTCCATCGTTAATTTTCCTTTATTGCAGAATGAAAGAGATATAGATGTTGCCATATATTTTTCCAATGTGGAAATATATTCTGAGGAAATAGAGAATGCTATCAACTGCTCATGGATGGAAGGGGAAACAAAATATGTAATAAATACGGATATAGTCAACAAAAATGAGGTAAAAAGTGGAAAATTATCTTCCTACGATGTTTTTATAGTGCCTGGCTCCGGCCGCCCCTACATAGATGTTCTGGATAAAAAATGGAGAGAGGAAGTGAGAAAATTTGTTTTTAACGGCGGAGGTTATATTGGCATATGCGGAGGGGCAAACATTGCATCCATGGGGTTCGACGGAGGGATAAATAAACTAATAAATCCATTTCTTCTCAAAATAGCAAATGTTTATGTGAATGATGAGCAGGCGGAGGAATGGCAGTACTTATGGAAATCCAACTGGGACGAGGGCGGGGTTCCTGTGGACATATTTATTATTCCATCCGATAACCCCATATTTCACGGCTTTTACGGAGAGAAAAGGAATATAAGGTACTGGGGAGGCCCCGGAATGTATGAGGCGGATGCGGAAGATGAAAAATTGGGAGATATAATTCCTCTGGCGATTTATGATGAGGAAATAATGGATGTCGCCCCCCTCCATTACTGGAAATGGAGGAATGGGGAATGGATTCCCTTCAGAAATGTAAGCACTGATTTAAAGGGAGAATACGCTGCCATAGCCACAACATACGGAAAGGGAAGAATTGTGTTATTTGGTCCCCATCCAGAGAGGGAAACCTTTATTGATGGACACGTAGAGGAATTTCTTGTAAGAGAACGCCTCTCCCCCTTCACATGGTTCATATACAGATGGAATGGAAACACGACGGATATAAGTTATAACTGGTGGATTTTGAGGAGGAGTGTTGCATGGGTAGCGGGAGTTCCAGTTCCTTCTGCAGATTAATGCGTTCCCTTCAATATTCCAGACCCTCTATGGCTTTCTCTCCTTTATCATAATAATGCCTTATGTTTTTCATTTCTGTAACCAAATCCGCCTTCTGGAGTATTTCAGGAGGGGCATTTCTGCCTGTAAGAATGATATGAGTTTCTCCTCTCGCATCCAGCAATTCAATGATATCCTCTAACTTCACCACCCCAATGGAAAGGGCCACATTGATCTCATCCAGTATCAAAAGAAAGGGGTTTTCCATCATTTTTTCAAGAGCAAAATTTACCGCCTCCTCCGCCCTTCTGAAATCTTCATCTGTGGGCTGGAAAACGAATTCTCCGCTTCCGAATTGATATACTTCCACGCCTGCATTCCTCAACGCCTTTATTTCCCCATACTCTCCCTTTTTCAGAAATTGAATTATAATGACTCTCTTTCCATGCCCCACCGCCCTTATGGCAGTGCCTATGGCGGCGGTTGTTTTCCCCTTTCCATCTCCTGTGAGAACGAGAATTTTACCCTTCATTTTTGAGGAATTTCCTTATTCTTTCCGCCGCCTCATCGCTCGCTATGTTGGCAATCTCCTCCACGGATGCCTTTTTCAAATCATCTATCCCCGCTATGCCCGCCAGGAATAACGCCATGGCATCCTCCTTCCCCACCACCTGCATGAGTTCCTCGATGATTTTGTCTCTATTGAGGTAGTTCTCAATGGCCCTCTGCAACCCTTCGGCGGCGAGATTGCTGCAGTGCATTTTTATTGGCGGCAGTCCTTCCAGAGCATCTGCTATGTCCTTCTTGCTTATCTTCATGGCCTCATCAATGGTTTTCCCTTTGGCCAGCTCGCTCAGCATGGAGGATGTTGCTATGGCAGCAGCGCATCCCATGGTTTCCCATCCTATCTTCTCTATTTTACCATCCTTTACCTTGATATAGATGTGCATAACATCCCCACAAACGGGATTGCCCACTCTGCCTACAGCATCGGCGTCTTCAAGTCGCCCCTTGTTGCGGGGATTGAGAAAATGATCCATTACCCTTTTGGAGTACATTTTACTTCAACTGCTTCTCCGTTATTATCTTTATACCTCTGGGAATCTTTGTCACCTCTCCCATGGCGGTGGATATTATCTTTTTGACTCCGCTCTCATGGGCGTTGTCAACTAAGCGCTGCGTGACTATGCCATCAAACACTATGGTGTGGGGCTTCGCCTTCTTTATCTCGTCAATGATTTTCTCCGTCGGTGCCCTTCCAATTTCCTCATTCTTATCGTTAAGGAAAACCACTTCATGTTTTCCCCTCACATCCTCGAGCAGTTCTCTGTAAAAATCATTTTCATCGGCCTTCTTCTCCTTCTTTTCCTTCTCCTTCCTGTGATTGTTTTTCTTCATGCCAAAGTTCTCCATGTACTGCTCCGCCGGCACCTTGTTCTTCAACGCCTTCATTATGAGTTTGTAGGTAAGCTCCTCCACTTCCCTTGTCGGCGGCGCCCTCGCCACAAAATCTATGTCAGCGACCTGCAGAAGTTCACGAAGGATTAACTCGCCTCCTCTGTCCCCATCCACAAAGGCAGTGGCGACTTTCTCGTTGCAAAGTTCTATTATGGTCTTGGGTATGTTGGTGCCCTCCACCGCTATGGCGTTCTTTATGCCGTGTTTCAGGAGGTTGATTACGTCATTCCTCCCCTCCACAACTATTATGGCGTCACTTTTATCTATGTTCGGGCCCGCCGGAAGACGTTCCTTTCCGTAATAGGTTATTTCCTCCACCTGGACCGACTGCTTTATCTCCTCCGCCAAGTCAGCCAGCTCTTCCTTGCTCTGTTTGAGCATCTCCTGAAGAATCTTCTTCGCCCTGTCCACCAGTTTCTTCCTCTTGGCTATCCTTATGTCCTCCACCTTTTCCAGCGTTATTTCCGCCTTGCATGGCCCTATTCTATCAACGCTTTCTATGGCTGCCGCAACCAATGCAGTCTCAACCTTCTCAAGGGCAGAGGTTAAGGTCAAATCGCCCTCGCTCTTGCCCTGATTCTGCTTGAGTTCCACCTCTATTCTTCCTATTCTGGCGGATTTCTGCAAATCCCTTAAATCCAGTTCCTCTCCCATCAGACCTTCCGTCTGTCCAAAAATGGCCCCTATAACATCGCTCTTATCCACTACTCCATCTACCTTTATTTTCGCCTTAATCAAATATTTTGCTGCTGAGGGATCTAATGACAATGATACCACCTCCAATTTAATTTAATTTGTAATGCCTTAATGCCAAGCATTATTAAAACCTTTCCTAAAACAAATTTTAATCTTTCCTCTTTTTCTCCGCCTTCAGTTCCGCCTTTATTCTCTTCTTCTCCAGTTTCAGTTTCTTCTTTTCAATTTTTAATCTTTCCTTTTCCAGTTCTTTATCCATTTCCATCTCTTCCCTACCGCCAATCTCCTCGCTGTAGAGATATGTCATCACCAGCGAATATATGATATATATGGAGAGCAGCATAACCACAACAAAGGAAAGCAAATCCGGCAGAGAGACAAAATATCTTATGGCTATGAACACCGAGAGGAACCCGAGGCCAGCCCATGCATGGTGTCGATATTTATCATACTTCCTCATCTCATCACCTCATACAAAAAACTTTCTCGTTTTTGATATCTTGCTCAGTTTTCCCCCATGAAGTGTCTCCCTCGGCCTTATCTCAACGAATATGGGCGCAGCGAGAGGAAGACCGGCAACTATTGCTATGCCCACGGGAAGCATCTGTATTTCATCGGCTGCGCTGCTGTCCAGTCCTTCAACGCTTGCCACTATCGCCTTCAAATCATTGGGATTTGTGGTCTTCAGCACAATATGGGTATTGCATTGAGAAAGAACATTTTTATCCACCCTCGCCGCCCTCTGGCTCACTATCGCCAGTCCCATGCCAAATTTCCTTCCCTCAGATGCTATGGTTCTTATTATATCACTGGCGAAGCTCTTGCCTTGTCCCCTCTCCGGGGCATAGCGATGCGCCTCCTCAAGAACAACCAGCAGCGGAGGTATTGCCTCATTTCTTCTTGCCTCGAAGAGTTTTGTGAGAAGCAGGGACACAAGAATTTCCTGTATATGGGGAGGAACGCCCCTCAGATTTATTATAGAGCATCTTCCCTTCTTCACCATTTCATTGAGAGGTGTGTAATTCACTGAAAACAGCTTCATGGAAATTATCTGTTCCACCTGCGGAAGCAGATTCCATTTTGCATTGCTTCTGGACTCCCCTATTCCCTCCAGTATATCCTTCAGGAAATAGAACTTCTTCTCCTTCGCCATCTTATATGCCTCATACAGCACCCCCTTCTGCTGGGATGTGGCATTCGGAAGCAGATTCAGCAGATCCTGAAAGGTGAGATTTGTCTCGTCAAGATATAGAGGGATGGCATCCCTGTTATTACCGCACACAGGCGAGAACTCATAAACATTCTTTGCATATCCCCTCGGCTTTATGCCAAATCTCTTCATCATCTCCATCTCTTGCTTGTCAAGATTGGGGCGGCGAAGGGAGACATATTCCCCATGCGGGTCTATTATAACGACAGGAATCTCCTTTTTCATCAATTCCTCCACCACCACCCCCATGGCATAACTCTTGCCGCTCCCACTTTTGGCGAGAACACATATATGCTTCTGAATGAGTATTTCGGGGGAAAGATTCACCTTCATGCTGGAATCCTTGAGCAGACCTATGTAAAGTCCCTCCTTCTCCACTCCCAGAATTTTCCTGATGAAATCCTCATTCGCCCCATAGACCTTGCTTCCAACCTTGAAGGGGCTCTTGGGCATGTATCTTCTCCTCTCAGAGCCAATCACCTTTGCATGGGCAAACATTCCGCTACCTGTATGCCTCACCTCCCATATCTGTGCCAGAACATCCTCTATTCTCACATACTGATGTTTCTCCACATCTCTATCTGCTCTGAAAATGAAGGAGGAAGTGGTGCTTTCCGTTATCTCCCCTATCTCCTGCATTATCCGATATACCTCAAATCCTCTCCACTTTTCTTCTCAATCATGGATTTCTCTATGCTTTTTATTCTGTCTGTGATGCGCTTTACCTCATCCGCCTTTTCGTCTAAACTGGCAAGACTTATCCTGATTTTCAGCATCTTTGTGAGAACTTTTATTACTTCCCTTGCTGAATTGGGATCAACTATGTAGCCCGATGTTTCGCCCATCAAGCATGCTCCTCTCATGTCCCTGAGCATTCCCAGACCGAGAAGAAGGCCCGATGCGCCTATTATCCCGCCCCCTTCTTCCCCTTTGAACACGACTCCATGCTTCTCAAGTGTTTTTACTATTTCCGGATGGGTGGCTGCGCCTATGACACGGGGGTGCTCCACCTCCATTCCAAGGCCATATCCCCCCAGGGTATATATCATTTCCACCCCCATACTTTCTGCTATGTCCAGTACAGCCTCTGCGAGCATGTACTGCCCTCTGGAAGACATTCCCTGGAAATCGCCTGTGAGGATTATTATGTCCCCGCTCTTTCTTTTCGCATAATACATCTCATTTTTCACAAGTTTTATTGTGCCGTCGGCATTTACAAAAACCTGTGGTGGAAAATCACTGGAGTATATCTCCAGAAATTTTTTCGCCTTCAACTCATCTATGAGATGCTCCGCAGCGAGTTTGCCCACATTTCCCACACCGGGAAGACCTTCCACCAGCACAGGATTCTTCAACCTGGGCTTTTTCAGATAAACCACTGTGGCATCTCTAATCTCTATTTTTTCCATTTCAATCCCTCCTTTTTGAGCATTCTTCTGTATTTACCATATTTATCCTGTGGAGAGAAGCGAGGCGGCTCCTTTTTAGATGTTTTCTCCCCACAAACAGGGCATACATCCTTTAATGTATACCTTTTGCATTTATAACAATATTTCATTTTAATTCTCTTTTGAATGTTCCCACACCGCCATGCTGCGTTATGTATTCCAGCCCCTTACTTATCTTTTCCTTCAGAACCTTTTCAGCAGATTTATAGTCGGGGGCAACGGCTTCAACGCGGTAAAGAGGGGCGGAGATGTATTTCACAGTCACCTCCACCTCGCCTTTCTTTCCCTCCATCATCTTCAGGGCTTTTCTGATATGCTCTATTCCTCTTGGACCGGGGCACATCATTTCCACATATCCCTCTATCTCCACATTCGGAATGGGTATGTTCTCCTTGGCGATATTTATGAATTCCTCAATCCATTCTCCCTGAAAGCCCTCTTTTTCCAATGCCTTCTCATCCCTCACCACCTCCTCGAAGGCATCGTATAGTGAGCCGAATTTATTTATGAGTTCATATCCAAACTCCTCATAGCATTCCTTCTCTCCCTTTCCTATCTTCTCAGCCAGCATCTCAAACAGCTTTTTCGCCTTCTGCTCATTCTTCCACTGCTGTATCTTCTCCCTTCTCTGATGCTCATTCACCCTCTTTAGGGACAAATCCACATACCCCTTTGATGGGTCTATGTCCATAACCTTGCAAACTATGCGCTGCCCCTCCCTCACATAATCCCTTATGTTCTTAACCCATCCAGATGCCACTTCCTTTATGTGTATGAAACCCCTCTTATCCGGATATTCATCCAGTTCCACAAAAGCTCCAAATCCCTTTGCCATCTTAACGGTGCATACGACGAGTTCCCCTTTTTCAGGCAATTCCTTAATCATGGGTGAGTTCCTCTACTACCTCTCCCCTTATGGCAGCCGCACCGCCCGTCGGCTCCGCCAGTATGCTGCCGCATATCTGGCATCTCACCACGGTGCTGGCCCTACTGAAAACTATCTGCTCATTGTTACAATCCTTGCATTTGACCCGGTAGAAGGAGGACGCCATCCCATCACCTCTTGAACTCAAATTTCTTCGCCCTTATACCCTTTTTCTGATGCGCTTTCCCGCATTCCTTGCATCTGTAGCGGAGATACACGCGCTTCGTCGGCTTTTCTCTGCCCTCGGGCTTTGGCCTGGGATAGCCGCCATAGCCGGCTGTCACACGCCTGAAACGGCGCTGGCCCCATTTGAGTTCCGATGCTTTCTTCTTTTTCACCTTCTCCACCGCATGCTCAGTGTGATGATGGCAGTATGGACAGTAGGTCTTTATCACGGGCGGTCGAATCATGAGATGAGAATAAACAATCATATATAAAAATGATGGTTAAGAG
>Ga0164318_10005833_pt1 | contig 11912 bp, 11 predicted proteins | sample GuaBasSedimGuay9_FD_113734 | JGI IMG/M metagenome (GOLD analysis project Ga0164318, IMG submission 113734) | Subseafloor sediment microbial communities from Guaymas Basin, Gulf of California, Mexico - Guay9, Core 4571-4, 0-3 cm | ecosystem: Environmental > Aquatic > Marine > Hydrothermal vents... | reverse complement strand
CTTCTCCTGGACGAATCAAAAACTTTTAATGATGACGGCCTTGCTGCTGCTCTTAGAAAAGTTCAAACATCCAGAAAAGTTGTAATGCTCGATTCCTGCAATTCCGGGGGATTCATTGGAAACAACCTTGAGGTGGACAGAGTACCGCAAAAATTTCTTGGGGAAATAGACCCCATGGATGTGAATATAATAAAAGAAGCTTTTACTCTGTACTCCGATTATACCGTAAACAATGCAAGCTCATCCGATATTCCTCCGTTAAATGCCCTTGTTTTAAGTGCCGCAGGAGAAGAAGAATTCTCCTATGAAGACTCATCAATCGGCCACGGTCTTTTAACCTATTTCTTTTTAGATACACCTGAATATGCTGATATTAATAAAGACGGTTATGTAACAGTACTTGAGAGTTTCGCCTACATACAGGCTGCAATTAATGTTCAATGGAATTCTTACTACTTGAATATCATAGAAAACACGACAGATTCCTCTGCTATTGAATATTATCAGCAGTTTTTATTTTCTCCGCATATATCAGGCGGCTCTGTGGATTTCGTACTGTTTCCTGCTGACTAACCCTTCACATAACGTCGGTTCCTATCCTAATTTTTCTATTCTGGATATCTCATCGCGCACAACCGCCGCCTCTTCAAACTCAAGATTCTTGGCTAGTTCAAGCATCTCCTTCTTAAGCCTTTTTACAAGGGCCTTTCTCTCTTTTGCAGCAAGCAGATTATATCCCTTTTCTATAACATCCAGGGTGAGTTTCTCACTTCCCCGTTTCTTATCTTTTTTGCGGACAAGAATATCCTGAATAGATTTAACTATGGATTGCGGAGTAATTCCGTGTTCTACATTGTACTCTTCCTGAATTTTACGGCGCCTGTTGGTTTCCGATATTGCCCCCCGCATGGCATCGGACATTCTGTCTGCATACATGATAACCTTGCCGTGAACATTCCTCGCTGCTCTTCCTATCGTCTGTATAAGTGAAGTTGAAGAACGTAAAAAACCGATTTTATCTGCATCCAGAATAACTATCAGAGAAACCTCCGGCAGGTCCAGCCCTTCCCTTAAGAGATTTATTCCTATAAGTACATCAAATTCTCCCTGTCTTAACCCTTTAAGTATTTCAACTCTTTCTATTGTCTCAATTTCCGAATGAAGATATCTCACACGCAGGCCTACTTCGGAGAGATATTCCGTTAAATCCTCTGCCATTTTTTTTGTTAAAGTTGTAATTAGAGTACGTTCTCCATTTGCATTTCTTATTTTAATTTCTCTAATTATATCATCTACCTGTCCCTCTGTGGGTCTCACCTCCAGTTCAGGATCAAGAAGTCCTGTCGGCCGAATAATCTGCTCCACTGTAGTTTTAGATAAAGCCTCTTCATCTTTTCCCGGAGTTGCAGAAACAAAAATTACTCCGTCCAGCATTTCCTTAAATTCAGCATAGTACAGAGGCCTGTTGTCCAGAGCGGAAGGGAGCCGGAACCCGTACTTTACAAGCGACTGTTTTCTCGATCTGTCCCCTTCGTACATCCCTCTTAACTGAGGTATTGTCACATGAGATTCATCTATAAAGGTTAAGAAATCTTTTGGGAAAAAATCTATTAAAACAGCAGGCCTTTCACCCTCTTTCCTGCCGCTTAAATGCCTGGAATAATTTTCTATTCCAGTGCAAAACCCCATTTCTTCGAGCATCTCGATATCATACTCTGTTCGTGTTTTAATTCTTTCAGCCTCCAGCAGTTTATTTTCATTTAAGAACTTTTTATACGTTACTTCTAATTCTTCTTTTATCTTCTCCACGGCATTCCTTATTCTTTCCTGCGGTGTTACAAAAAATCGGGCAGGATACACCGTACATACATCCAAATCTTCCAACACCTTTCCGGTAACAGGCTCTATTCTCGTTATTCTTTCAACTTCATCACCGTAAAATTCCAGTCTTAAATAATTTTTTGAATAGGATGGGAAAACCTCCACAACGTCTCCCCGTACACGGAAACGGGATCTTTCCAGTACAGCATCGTTTCTGTCGTACTGTAGCAGAACAAGCCTGTTTATGAATTTTTTTTCATCAAGGTACCGGCCTTTTTCCACTTCCATTCTCATATCCATAAAATCTTTCGGGTTTCCTATTCCGTAAATGCACGAAACAGTTGCCACAACAATTACATCTCTGCGCTCCATTAATGATGTGGTAGCGGAAAGCCGCAACCTGTCTATCTCTTCGTTTATTGATGCATCTTTCTCTATATAGAGGTCTTTACCTGCAACATATGCTTCCGGCTGGTAGTAGTCGTAATAGGAAACAAAATATTCAACGGCATTTTCAGGAAAAAAATCTTTAAATTCACGGTAAAGCTGTGCAGCAAGTGTCTTATTATGCGAAATAACAAGGGTGGGAACATTTACAGCCTCTATAACCTTTGCCATTGTAAAGGTTTTTCCCGAACCTGTAACACCCTTCAGGGTCTGGAAACTCTTACCCTCTCTAATCCCCTCTGTAAGCTTAAGGATTGCCTCCCCTTGATCTCCGGCCGGCTGAAAACCGGAGACTAGTTTAAAATTCCCCATAACAGAATATTTTTACCAGTGAAATTTCTTTGGCCGTTCTGAAAGTTTCACATAGAGTGTTTTCCGCAGACGCCCTCTTATAATTTTAACCTCTACAACTTCTCCCGGCTTATTATCCTCCAAAGCGGTAAACATATCGGCCAGGCTCGTAATCGGAGTTCTATCTATCTCGGTTATAATATCACCTCCAAGATATATTATCTTAGAACCTGAACGAACAGCATTTTTATGGCTGCCGCCTCTAAGGCCGGCTTTTGCCGCATTACTTCCCGGTGCAACCTCAGAAACCAGAATGCCGCTGCTCACCGGGAGATGCGCATACTTTACCAGAGCGGGAAAAAGCTGAACCGGGACTATATTGATCCATCCTCTGCGCACATAACCGTACCGGATAAGATCTGAGACAACCCTTTTTGCTGTATCTACAGGGACTGCAAATCCGATACCGACAGACCCTCCGGAAGGGGAAAAAATCATCGTGTTAATTCCTATCATTTCTCCTCTTGAATTTAAAAGAGGCCCTCCCGAGTTTCCGGGATTTATCGAAGCATCTGTCTGTATCATCTGCTGAATAATAAGCCCGCTTTCATTCCTAACCGGTCTCCCCAGGCCCGAAACAATACCTGTCGTCAGGGTCCTCTCAAGGGCAAAGGGGTTCCCGATTGCAAGAACTTTCTGTCCCACCTTTAGATTCCCAGAAGATCCGAAAGGTATTGTGATAAGCAGTTTACCCTTTGGATTAAACTTTATAACAGCGAGATCATTTTCCGGATCAACGCCGACTACCGTACCCTTATACTCGGACCCGTCTGCAAGCGTTACACTAAGATTATCTGCATCTTTAACTACATGATAATTGGTCAGGACATGTCCGTCTTCGTCTATTATAGAACCCGAACCTGTACCGGATTTTGGAACAGGTTCTAAAAACCAGTTATACTCAACACTAATGGATGTTATATTTACAACTCCTCTATTGAGTTTTTCATAAATTTTTATATTGTTTTCTTCTTCATTCGAATAGATACCAGGTTTATAGGAAGTAGATTCCGCCTTATAATCGGACGCAATTTTATTAACGGCAGTATTATGAGATATCTCGTTAACATCTGCCCTTTTACCCGGAAAATTAATAAAGCCGACACCATAACCAACAGCAATTACCAAAGCAACAGCTAATAAAATATAAATAATTACCTGACCTCTGCTGTATAACTTCATAGTTTCCTCCTCTTTGCTAAAATATACCTGTTTTTATAGCAGTCGGGCAATCATCTTTGATTAAATTTGTCTAATTAATGTTCCAGAAAAAATCGGAATCGCCATATCTTCTATGCTGTAGTGCTTCCAGTATATGTTCTTCCTTTATTTTTTTTGTGTTTGATAAATCGGAGATTGTTCGTGCAATTTTCAAAACAGAATGAAGGGCACGTGAAGAAAGTGCAAGTTTCTCAGTAGCTTTGTACAGCGAATCGGTTCCGGCCGTATCCAGAGGGCATATTTCCTCTATTAAACCAGGAGGAATTCTGCCGTTTCTCTTAAAGGGATAATTTTTATAACGTTCATTCTGTATTTCCACCGCCATTTTCACCCTCTCTTTAATAATCTTACTCGATTCTCCCTTTTCACTGAAAATTATCTCTTTAGACACAGGCTGGACGGGTACTCGGATATCTATTCTATCAAGTAAAGCTCCTCCTACCTTTCTCCAGTAGCGGTAAATTTCCGTACGGCTGCATACGCACACAGCATCCTCACGTCCGAGATTTCCGCACGGACAGGCATTTGCTGTCATAACAAGCTGAAATTCCGAAGGGAATTTTATTGAGCTTCCCACTCTCGATACAGTTACAACGCCCTCCTCTACAGGCTCACGCAGACTCTGAAGAAGCACTTTTTTAAATTCCGGTGCTTCATCAAGAAGGAGCACTCCTTTATGAGCTAATGAAACCTCTCCCGGTTTCGGTATGGTCCCTCCGCCGATGACGCCCTCTATGGATGCAGTGTGATGCGGAGCACGGAAAGGCCGAACTTTAATTAATCCGCTATGAGCCGGGAGAAATCCTGCAACAGAATGAATTCTCGTAACAATGAGTGATTCCTCCTCTGAAAGTTCAGGAAGAATAGAGGGGAGTCTGTATGCACTCATTGTTTTACCGCTTCCCGGCGGTCCGAAAATTAGTATATGGTGAAAACCTGCAGCTGCTATTTCCATAGCTCTTTTTAGTCTTAACTGCCCCTTTATATCTGCAAAATCTCCGTTTCCGGCAGGCTCCGTGTATGCTGGTCCTGTACTTTGCAGAGTCCCAGTGTTACTGCTTAACATTGGTGTTCTCGGAATTTCACCATGAGCAAAGACGGTAAAAAGTTTGTAAGCCTCTGTAAGTGAGCTTATGCCGAAAACTTTTCCCTTTTTTACGGCACTTCCCTCTGTTAAATTTTCACTTGGAACAAAAAAGAAATTTACGCCCTTTGAAAGGCCTGATATTACTGCAGATATTACACCTTTAACCGGCTTTACATTTCCATTTAGATTGAGCTCTCCCAGAATCATTATATGCGGAGGATCTTTCCCTGTAAGTTGATTAGAAGCTATTAATATGCCTATAGCAATTGGGAGATCGTAAGAAGCCCCTTCTTTTCTAATTCCGGCAGGTGCCAGGCTGATAAGAATACGGTCACGAGGGAAATTAAACCCGCTGTTTCTAATTGCGACTCTGACCCGCTCCTTTGCCTCTTTAACAGCGTTATCGGGCAGGCCTACAATATCCACACCGGGAAGTCCCCTGCGTATATCAACTTCCACATATATAAGCTGTCCCTCGACCCCAACGGGAGAGTAACTAATGACAGATGCTAACACTCATCCTCCTCTCATAAATAGAGATAAGACGATTTTTTAGATTCTGCCTTTAGTTTTTAAGTTTTTTTATTTCCAACCGAACAAGTTTATCGCACCGCTCGTTATAATCTACCCCAGCATGTCCTGGTACCCAATTCCATTTTATATTCAATTTTCCTGCTCTTTCTCTCAACAACAGCCAGAGATCCTTATTCTTCACAGGTTTTTTCTTTGAATTAAGCCAGCTATTCTTAGCCCACACAGGAATCCATTCCGTTATGCCTTTCTTAACATACTGAGAATCTGTGTTTACAGTTATACTGGTTTCCTTTCCTACGTTAAGATCCTCGAGCTTATTCAGCGCCTCTATAACTGCCGTAAGCTCCATCCTGTTATTAGTGGAAATATTAACACTGCCGCTTCCGGATATTTCGCTGCCGTCTGCAACTATAAAATATGCCCATGCCCCTGGTCCCGGATTACCGGAACAGCCTCCGTCTGTAAATATTTCTATGGTGCTCAAATAATTATCCTTAATTTTACGAAATTATCGGGATTTCAATATGAAATGTCGTCCCCTGCCCTTTTGCACTACCTACATGTATATGACCATCATGAGCTTCTACAATACTTTTTACAATTGCCATTCCCAGACCTGTTCCACCTTCTTTTGAGAGTGAAAAAAACGGTTCAAATATTTTTTCCCTTAAATCGTCCGGTATCCCTATCCCTGTATCAGAAATTTTAAAAGAAAGAATACTATTTTTTTTCTGAACAATTATAGAAAAATCTCCCCCTGCGGGCATAGCTTTACGGGCATTATCCGCTAAATTTATAAATACTCTGAAGAGTCTTTCCCTGTCTAAAAGAACAGGCCCCCTGTACTCTATTCTGGTTCTTAATTTAATTCCGCAAGAAATAAACTTATCCTTTATAGAGTCCATAACACTTCTTACAAACTGTTCAAGATCCACAATAGATATATTAAGACGTATATCTCCACGTGAAAAATCCAGTAGCTCATTTACCATTCCGTTAAGCCTGTCGGCTTCCCGAATAATATTCTCTGCATTTTTTATAACTTTTTCTCTATCCTCATTACGCAGTACAATCATTTCTGCGTAGCCACGGAGTATAGAAAGGGGATTTCTTATATCATGCAGGATAAGGGAAGCAAATTTACCGAGAGCAGATAGGCGTTCCGCTTTTAGAAGCTCTTCCTGCGCGGCTTTTAGTTCTTTATAGGCTCTTTCGAGTTCTTCGTTTCTCTGCCTTAAACCTTCAACAAATGTTTTGTTGCTCATGCGTACCATTAAGGAAACGGAACGCATTACAGAAAGCGCTATTGAGCTGTTTTCCGTAATTATCCTATGGAAATCGTCTCTGTTAATATACAGGAGTTTAACTGCAGTCCTCGCTACTAAAGTTGCGCTGCGCGGCAGTTCATCTATCAGAGACATTTCCCCGAATAATTTCCCCTTTTTATGAACTGCTAAAAGGTCCCTATACTCCTTATCGTAATCTTTCCATACTTCCACAGCGCCGTTAAGGATAATATAGAATTTATCTGCCAGTGCCCCTTCCCTAAAAATTATATCTTTTGCGTTATACTCTTTTTCATGGCAGACATTTCGAATAATCTCTATTTCGTCATCGGAAAGCTCCTTAAAAAAATACACATTCTTAAGAAACTTGAAATAGCTATGCACTTAAGGGGTATCCTTATTGTAGAGATTTTCTATATATGTTTTTGTATTCTCAATTTCAACATGACTAATGGTGCATTTTCCCTCAAGGACAACTCCATCCTGTATAATAAGCTCCGGTGTTTTTATGTCGCCCAGAACGCGTGCACTGGACAGTAAAAGAATCCGTTTCGACGCGGTAATGTTACCAATAATAATGCCTTCTACAACAATACTTGTTGCATGTATATTTGTTTTAACCTTAGCACTTGCACCAACCTGCAACTGGTCCACAAGCAACGCCTGGCCTTCGAATTTACCATCGATTCGTAAGCTTCCCTTCACTGCAAACTTCCCTTCAAAAAAAGAGTTTTCTCCAATAGTAGAATTTGCCTCCATCTCTATCTGCAAATCATCTACTCCTTAATTTCGATATTAGGAACATTTAGATATTTAATAATTTCATCGGATAATACACTTAGATTTTCCAGCGCATCCGACACTATAGAACCTTCAAGGTATCTTTTTCCCTCTATTGCATCAAAAGTTATTGTCTCTTCGCCGTTTAGACACTTTAGAGAGTCTTCTTTTATGTCCTCGAGCAAATCCTCTGCAAAATTCAGAATGCTTTTAAAAAACTTATCCATTTCTATAGATAAGCTTCTTTTCATTTTAAAATTTCTCTTTTTCATTTCTTCAACGACATCCGGACGAAAAGTCTCTTCCTCTACCCTCTGGGCTTCACCTATGAAGTCCTGCATACGCCTTAACAAATCCTGAAAACGGTGATAGAAGCCATCCCTCTCCATGGAGTATTTAAAATCAAGCTTTAATTTGGTCTCGCTTAAAAAGGGTAAGAATTCATTTTCGAAAAAGATCAGATAAAGATACATTGCGTTTGCCTCTTTATCTGCAAGTATCTTTTCTTCATTCTTTAACATCAGCATTTTTAAGAATGGGAAATCCAATATTTCATCATATTCAACAGATGGCTCTTCTGTGTCAGAAATAATGTTAACTGCTAATATTTTATCCCTGTAGCTCTTAAGCTCCTTAAATTCTTTTGAAACCCTGTCTCTCTGGTCAACATCAATAGATGTTTTTAATATTGCTTCATATTCTCTAATAACTTTATTAATTCTTTTTACTTCTTCTTCTGGATCCATAACTTAAGTGTACCATTCTCTATTCATCGGTTCAATACTTAAATATATACAAAAATATATTCTGATAAAGAAAAGAATCATAAACAGACACATTTTTAAAGCTCAGATAAAAAAAGCTCCCCGTAACGGGAGCCTTTTAGTAATTGCCTATATGCTATAATTTATACTATTACCAGCCGTCGGACATATCGTCACTATCCCGCTGAACTTCCGGAAAAAGATCCGTTACAGCTCTCAGATCATCAAAATAAATATAGTAAGAACCATAACTTTCCATAGGGTCAAAATCTATTTTAAATCCGAGAAATTTAATCCCCATCTGGTTAGTATAATGGTATTCTGTCTGTATTACGCTGGGAGGAACTGCAACTGTAAGTCTTTTCCATCCCATAAAGTTCAACTTGCCAACGGTAAGTTCCTGTTTGCGCCCCATAAAATCTTCGATCATCATTTTTAAAGTATGATTGTAGTTTCTTCCTACAACCCATACAGAAATGGTTTTCGTTATGCCTTCTATGGGAAGAGGACGTACCGGAGATACAGTTATGCTGTTAAAACCCCGTTTATAAAAGTTAACACGAACACCAAGAACATACTTATCCGCCTCTTTTATACCCACAACCTCCTCGTCCTTTATCGGTTTTCTGCCTGCCGGAGCCCCGGGCAGCCTTCTGACAGCAACAATTCCCTGATCCGAAGGCATAGCGGCAATCCAGAAACCGGCATCTTCGAATTTACTTACAGAAATCTCCTTCAGCATCTGCTGCGCAGAATCAATACCTATTTTTGCAGCGTCAATTCCGGTTCCCGCGTAGTTACTGGTTGCCTGCGCAAAACCCGCAAATCCTATAACAGAGACCAAAAATACTGCAATAATTATTTTTTTCATGCTTAAGCCCTCCTATTTAGCCGACCCAGACTTCCAGATTTTATTAAGAACATCCGGTTCTATAAGGTTATCACCGTCGAAACGGGATTCGAACAGATCTGTAAGAACCTTTAGCTGATCCAGATAGACATAAAATCCATCCACTTTCTCTTCCGGACGTGTCCATAGAACAAGTTCTGTTAGCTGAAGATTTCTCCTTTTGGGGAGATACCTTCTCGACTGCGGAATAGAAGAAGGCACAGTTGTATATAGATCTTTCCATCCTTCATATCTTAACGAACCCAGCTGAAGCGTATGCTCAATACCCTGATAATCCCTCAAGTGAACTTCTAAAGAATAGTCATAGTTGGAACCCCACGCCCAGAGGTCAATTGCCTTTACCCTGCCGGGCAGGTCTATTGGTTTAGGCACAAGTTCGCCTTTATCGTTCTTTGCTGCAGGGATAATTTCAATGTAGTTATAGGCTTTCCTGTCAAATCTGCCCTCTATACCAAGCACCTTTAAGTCTTTTTTTTCCTTGTTCTTTCCGAAAACCGCCTCGGGCCATGCGTCTGCATAGGCCTTTTTAGGATAACCTTCCGTACTGAATTTACTTCCAGTAACAATCCATTGCTGAGCATCCGGGTTATCAAAACTCTCTATTACCTTTGAGGCGTAATTTGTGGTTATTTCATCAGAAAAAGCCTGAATAGAGAATAGTAATAAAAATGCTACGATAAAGCACGTAAAAGGTGTAATCTTTAGCCTCATCATATTCTCCTTTTTTCTTAGATCACTAAAAATTATATTTCTTACTCAAGAGTTTGTCAAACATTTTTCCTAAAAGTAATTATTTATATACATCATAGACATTTTAAATATGCTTCTTCCGCAAGATATGAGCTCCTTATATACGGTCCTGCAACTACAACAGGAATGCCTGCATTCTCAGCCTTCTCTTTGAAGATTTCAAATTCCACAGGCTTAATGTATCTCGAAACAGGAATATTTTCTTTCGAGGGGCGCAGATACTGTCCGATTGTAAGAATATCAACCCCTGCGTCTGCTAAATCGGAAAACGTGGAGTATAACTCTTCTGATGTTTCCCCGAGGCCAACCATAATTCCGGATTTAACAAAAATACCATTTCCTGCTATTTTTTTTGCATATTTAAGCACATTTAAAGACCTTTTATAATCTGCACCTTTACGAACTTCCGAATAGAGTCTTGAAACTGTCTCCAGATTGTGCGAGAAAACGCAGATATCCATGTCCATTACCGTACCTACAGCATCGCGATCTCCCTTGAAATCAGGAACAAGCAGTTCCACCTTCACAGAGGGCAGTAATAACTTTATATCCTTTACAACACGCACAAAATGGGATGCACCACCATCGGGAAGATCATCCCGCGTTACAGATGTAATTACTGCATACTTTAAATTAAATTCTTTCATATACGATGCTATTTTCTTTCCCTCATCGTAATCAATTTCCATCGGTGTCCCGTGTTTTACATCACAGAACGCACAGTTTCGCGTGCAGTGATTACCCAAAATTAAAAAACTTGCAGTCCCCCGCATAAAGCATTCCGAAATATTAGGACATGAGGCAGATTCACATACCGTATAAAGTCCGAGATTTTTAATTTTTTTCTTTGTCTTTAATACGTCCGGAGATAGTATCTTTTTCTTTTTAAGCCATTCCGGCCTTTTAACGTACATCAATTTCCCCCTTGAAAAATTTTCCCCACGTAATAGAAGAGCCGACTTCTACTCTACTGTTTTTTCTTTTTACATTTAAAAATGCTTTTAAAGCCTCTTTTATTCCTTCAGCCGGTTTTCTATCTATTGAGAAAAGAATGACATCCTTATAAATATCAGCATTTTCAGCATTTTCGACAACTGCTATTCCTCCTATTTTTTCAAGGATATCCAGACAGTAAGGTGTAAGATCCAAAGTAAGAAGAATAAAGAGACCTGCCCCTTTTTCCTTTAAGTCCTGTAACGAATGCTGTGCTGCTTGCCTATTATTTAGATTGTTGATTTTTGCTTCGATGAGCTTAGACTCATTTTCAATGCCCTTTCCATGATTTATAAAACCTTTTTTAAAACTGTCCAGATTTTCCATAACCCGCCTGCTGCGTGGATAGTAAAGAATACCTATTTTTGTTTCTTTGTTTACCGTATACGCAGGATCTCCGGAAAAAGAGCTGAAACCGCCCTCTATTAATTCTGCACATATTTTCCCTGCTTCTATGTATATGTTTTTAGAGTTAAAAGCTATATAAACAGATTTATTATAAGGATTTGTACTTGAAAAACTGCCTGGAATTTCATTAAAAAAAATAAAAAAATGAGTTTTCCCTACCGCCTTAAAGAAATCGCTTTTCATTTTTAAGGTTAAAACCGGATCAACTATTATAATATCATTCTTCCTTCTATTCAGCTGACTTTCTGCCTTTTTTAAAGAGTCTGCTTTTTCATCCAGAATAATATAATGATATCTGTATTTTACACCGCCTATCGTAGCAGGAAGCTTAGTTTTTATTCTATGCTCTCCATCCTCTCCTGCCCACCAGTAATCCTGTGTAATTAGCGTTACATTCCTGGGAAATACACTGAGAAAAGAGGTGTTTTTCCCGCAACTGTAAAGCAATGGGGAAATTATGGCCAACAAAAATAAGAAGCGTATATGCAGAGTTATCGTGTGCATTTTCATCCTATGATGTCCAGAAATTACCATATAGATTCTAAGTAATCAACTCCAAT
>Ga0164318_10005832_pt1 | contig 11912 bp, 28 predicted proteins | sample GuaBasSedimGuay9_FD_113734 | JGI IMG/M metagenome (GOLD analysis project Ga0164318, IMG submission 113734) | Subseafloor sediment microbial communities from Guaymas Basin, Gulf of California, Mexico - Guay9, Core 4571-4, 0-3 cm | ecosystem: Environmental > Aquatic > Marine > Hydrothermal vents... | reverse complement strand
GATTTATTTTAAAGGTTGTAAAAATGAAGCCTGAAACAAAACAGAAGCTACGAGATGCACAACAGTATTGTGAGGAAAATGATAAGTCCACAGAGTTTATGTTACAATACATGCAAGACTATGCAAATGTAGATCTTGATTGTGTGTTAAAGTTTTTAGAAAAGTATGGTGGTTTTGAATAATATTTGTGTATAATATGTACATGAATATTGGAGAAATCATGGAGCAGCCTTATATTATTTTAGATGCGAATACGGATGTTTCAAAACATATTGTACAGAATTTACTTAAATGTAATTATCCTCCAATTATTTTAGATACATTTCCTATTGAACATATTACATTACCATTAACACCATTTGAAATAGATGAAGCTACATTGTTTGAAGATACATTTATAGAAAGAAAAAAATGTAGTAGAAACAAACAAAAGAAAAATCGTAGTCGGAAACAAATGGCTAAAAAATCACGACGTAAAAATCGTTAGGAAAATAAATGAATTTATCTGATTGGTTCGCTTGGGAAGATACTCCTACTGCTACTGCTTTTGATTTTTTATTTATACATTATGGGCGTAGTAAAACTACTGGACATTGGTGGATGTGGATATGGTCACTTTATATAACAGAACATGAAGGTAATATATTTTGGCGTTGGGGAGATGATGAATGAGTCAACGAGAAGAAGATATTCAAGAATGTCAAAGAATAGTTAGAAAAAATAAAAAGAGGCTATTGAAATGAGCATGTCTACACATGTTATAGGTTTCATACCACCCGATGAAAAATGGCAAACAATGAAAGATGTTTAGGATAGTTGTAAGCAGGCAGGTGTTAGTATACCGGAAGAAGTAATTACGTTTTTTAATGGTGCACATCCTGATGAAACTGGAGTTGAGGGTGAAGTACCTGCAAGGGAATGGAATAAAGAAAGTAGACAGTGGTACCAAATACATCTTGATGAGATTCCACAAGATGTAAAAATACTCAGATTTTATAACAGTTGGTAAAATAATATGGTACATGAAAATAAATTAAAAATTATAGCAATATCTATATTAATTTTTGTTGTCGGGGTTTTCTTTATAGCATTAATGATGCAGTTTTTTATTCCTAAATTGTTTGTAATAATATTAGGTATACTTGCAGCCTGTTGTATTGCTATTTTAGGTGAGGTTGAACAATTATGGATATAATAAAATTGTGGGATAATGTTTTATTACCACTTAACGAAACAGGCATTGTTGTAGATATATTAGACATACCTTGGGGATTTAAATATGTAGTTATGATTAAAAAGGGTACGTTTAATCAAAAGGGGCAACTTATTAAATTTAAGTTAGAACAATTAAAACCTGTACCTGTGGAAATAAATATTACAGAATTACAAATAAAAGCTGAGGTAGAGTTATCCCAATCATTAATAAATAGATACGGTTCTGAAGTACCCCGGTTTACAGTACATGGAATGAATCAAGCTGAATTTATAGGTCACATTTCAGCAACGGCATTTAATGCTGGGTGGACTAAACGCAGTATAAGAGAACGCTCTGATGTTGTAGAATTTTTAAATTTACAACTTAATTGGGAATATAAGGGTACCAGGGAAAAAGGGAATCAAATACATTATGGAAAACAAGAATTAAGAGAGTTACTTGATTTTATTTTTGGTACTCCTAATAATGTTGATGAAGAATTATTGTTTAATAAGGGGAAACATGGAATTAATCAGAGTTAAAAATAATGGTGTGCTTTGTGAAGGGTGTATCTACGGTGATAGTATCGATGCATGTAAGAATGATACAATTAATCATTGTGTAGAAGGGGGTCAACAATATATTTTTATTAATAAACCCACTGATGGTAAATGGCAGGTTATTTATTAAAATGATACTGGTACTCTTGATGATATGTTTAATGAGTGGTGGGAAGTTACTGCTAATAATCAAACATTTAAATGTACCAATGAACGCGATGCTTATTGGCTTTGTGATATTTTAAACAATTTAAAATAAAGGTAATAAAATGGGTTATACCAGTGCCATTTGTGATGATTGTGGTAAGAAACTTATACCATCTGAATTTTTTGAAGATGATGGAGTGGTTAGATGTGAATTATGTAATTTAAAACATGATTTGGAATATATAGAATCAAGTATTATTGCAAAACAGAAATGGTTAGAAGAAACTCATTTAAAGGTTATTGCTGAAAAAAAGAGGGGTGCAAAAGCTTTATATGATAGAATAAAGAAATTGGAATTTGAAGCAGGAGAACATTAAAATGAATTTTTCTCTTGCAGTACAAGCTTTGTATAAAGTAGCGACTTCTGCAGAACGTGATCAATGGGATGCAAAACAAAAACGGAATTCTGTTATAAAAGGACGTCTTGTGACTAAACAACCATTTAGAAGTAGTGCATCAGTAAATGCAGAGTGTGATATGGTTCGTTTAACTATTGATATGAAAACAATTGAAGCACAAAAGTTAATTAATAAGTTGTCAGAGGTATAATAATGATTACTGACAATTCATTATATATAATTATCATTACTGGTTTATATGTGTGTTCTTCTTTTTTTTGGGGTATTTTTTCTGCTATGAGCCAAAAAGATCGATTACCCACACAGTATAAAAAAATTATATTAAGTTTTATTTTAAATTTTATATTTATGCCTTTTGGGGTATTAATAGCTGTTATACGTTTTAGTGAAAATCATACTTTAAAATTACTTCCTTTAACTTCAATACAAAGAGATTTAATTGATTTGAAAAAAGCATATATTTCTCTTTTATGGGCTGCTGCTAAATCTAATGGTGGTAAGTTAGTTATACAAAATAGTTATTTAGCACGTGTAAGTAAAAATACAACTATTATGCGGTATGATGATAAGTTAAATAATTGTATAGTTTATAAAGCGGAGTAATGAATTTTGAAAGATGTTATTTCAGAAGCGTATAAAGAAAAAGAAGAACGTGAAAATCAACCTACCGAATTAGAAAAATGTAATCAAAAGTTATTAAAAGCGAATGAAGTGATTAATGCTATTCATGAACTAACACTTCGCCCTTTAAATGCCGATGTTGTACTTCATTTTATTAATTCTCATTGTAAAGAATATTTTAATTCTTAATAATTTAAAAAAGTATTTGACCTTTGCTATTTTTGTCTGTAAATTAAAAATAAACAATTGAGGTTAATAATGTCTAAATCTCAATTTAATAAGTATCTAAAAAGTATTGAAGATGAATGGGAGATTAATGAAATGGGACATGTAACTTTACATAATTTAAATTTACCATTTGATGAAGCTATTGCTGCAATTCATAATGATAAAATATCTGACGGTCATTTTAATACTGCACTTGATGAATTTAATATTGATGAAGGCGAAGCAATGAAAATAATGATAAATTCACTTAAATATGAATTTACTCGTGTAGGAGATGGTTGGATTATAAATAAGAAATAGGGAAAAGTAATGCGAATAGAATATTTATACATAGAAGGTCAGGAAGCTAATCCTTGTGATAATGGGCCTCTTAAAGTTCGCCTTGACGGTAAAATAGTTGGTGAAATTCGTAAAGTAAAAGGTGGTTTTCAATATTTCGCTAAAGGTAACAAGAACGGTGGCTTAATTTTTTCAACTGTAACTGCAGTACAAGAATTTCTTGGGACACCTAAATAATGATACGATATAAATGGATGGATACCCTTTTGTGCCCTGTATGTGGTGCTGACATTATTTATCATACTGTAAGTAAAAACACAATTAATAATGCTATTTGTTCAAAATGTGATTGGGTATATGACAGGAAACATTTAATAATTAGTGAAAGTGTTTCTCAAATAGAATCAGATCGTTTTGAATATAAAGGATTTTTATTACAACGACTAAATAAAGATTATTTATGGTATGTTATAAAAGATAATCAAATAGTAAATTGGTCACAATATAGAAATGATATGACAAGTTGGATTGATTCAATTAAGGGATTAAAATGAAATCAATTGGTACTGCAACTACTTATACAATCCACAATGTTAAATTAGATATTGATTTATTAAAAATAGCTAAAACGTTATTACAAAAAGATCCTGTTGGTTTAACCACTGTAAAATTTTCAACTTCTTCTAAGTGTAAATTAAAATCTAAATATTATAAAGAGTTTTTTAAAAAAAAAAATACAGTTAAAAATATTACAGTATTTTCCGGAATACAAATTATTGAAAGTGATATTATTCCAGAGAACATGATGTTACATATTTATAATAATGGTGTAGTTCAATTATTTTTATATAAAAATGATGAATTGTTTGAAATAGATTTTACACCGTTACGTAATTATCATATGTATTTTGGTGTATTATAAAATCAAAACGGAGATGAAAATGAGTATCCCCTTATTTAAATATCAATTAAATGAAACTGAAACTGTTAATTTTTTTAAACGTTTAAAACAGAATGATATTTTTACTTATTCAGATAGTTACTTATGGGGTGATGTACTTTCAATTGCATCGAAGTATGGTGTTATTATACGTTATTGCCCACCAGCTTCTGAAGAATATAAAACTTATGGTAGTCATGTATGTAAAGTTTTATATTTAAATAATGAAATGAAAATAGAAGAAAAAATAAAAGATGGGTATTATGAAACACGTATTCAACATCCAGAATACCCGAAAAAAGTATGTAAACAGTGTAATACTCCTTTTATATCAGTTAAAAAATCTCCTGGCCCGAAAAGAGAAATACCGAATTTTTGTAGTAATTGTGGCCATCCTATAAAAGATGAATACGAAAATGATTTGAAAGTTTATAATGTCATCATGCAAAATATGCACCAGGAAAGTAAACGGTTACTTAACCTGTTTAAAACCGATGCACTGGAATATTGTGGGTTAAGTAATTATCCGAAAGCACAACAAGTTTGGAATTATGCATGGGAAGAATCTCACAGTAGTGGTTTGATTAATGTTTTAGCTACGTTGGAAGAATTAAGTGAATTGGTAATATTACGATATATGTAGATATAATAGGTGTTCCAGAAGGTGTTGAATTTTCAGGGCACTTATTAACTTTTATAACAATTCATGAAAAAATTCATGCAGTTATTCAAAAAGACGATGGTATGTTTGAACCAGTAGCGTTACATAGATTACGAATAGCAAAACATGAAGTATCTAAAATTTTAGTAAGTAACACTGATGATTTACATATTATTCAGGGGAAACAATTTGTTACCATACCTAAAAATAATATAATCCAGTTTATTAATGCTTTAGTTGCTTATGGGTATCCTGAAAAACGTAAAGGGTTTGTATTTAATTTAGATACAAATGAAATTGAGGTGGATGAGTGAAATCACGTAAATTTGATTTAAATACAACATTAGATTTTGGAAAATATGATGGGTATACTATTAGTCAGCTAATTGAAGTTGATGTAAGTTATGTATATTGGATGTTAGAAAACTTTACAGATTCTGAATTTAGTAATGAAATCCATACTGCGATAAATGATGCGATTGAACGTAATGAGGTTATCCAATATTGAATAATATGACAAATGTTGTTTTTAGTTTAGTTAATCATAGTGAAATTGACCGTGAGAAAAAATATATTCTTTTCGAAGGTTATACTATAATTAATGGTAAACGTGTTTGGATTAGTGCTGATTATATGTCTAAACACTTTAACATTCCAATGTATAAATGTATTATTATAACAACTGAAACCCAATTGAAAGCTTATGGTCATAAAGTAGATCATTTAAAGTTATTAAAAGCGAGTGATGTAAATGGTTAATGTAACTGTTTGTGACGGTAAGTACACAGTGATACAGGATGATCAAGGTAGAGTAAAAGCTTTACGTTATGGTGAGGATTGGCGGGATTTAACCGGTGATGGTCTTGTTTTAGCATTAGTTCAAGAAATAGATGAATTACGTAACGAATTACAAAAGTCTGTAGTTTCAGAGTCCCATAATTCATTATTGTGAATTATTATGAGTTAGAAGCCACAAGGGATAGGCTATCTACAGATTTTTTAGAGGTTAAACTATGATACATCCATTACACAAACACCCAAATAAATGGTCGTGTAGTCATTATTTTGAAACTCACGTACCAGTTAAAATTAAATCTACAGGTATAAATAAACAGAATATGATGCCTATTGTAAAAAATAAAAAAGTTTTAATATGTAATGTATGTGGAAGGAAATTTAGTGTTTAATTTTACTAAAGTACCAATTTGCGAGCATCCCAAATATGTTATTCGTTATGGTACGACAACAAAATATAATAGGGGTTTTGCTAATAAAAAAGAAGTTAACGAGTGGCTTGATCAACATAAAATGTCAATTGTTTCACAAGAAGGTGGTAAAATTCAATGGCTTGGGGATTCAGTACGTTTACATATAGTTACTCAAAAAGGTAGACCTATAAAATTATGATGACCGGGTTTTTTGCAAATACAGTATCGTGGACTAAAGTACATTTAGTTGAGAACGGTAAACCAATTTGTGGAAGTTTAATAAGTAAGGATAAATCTTTTCAATGGAATGCTACTTATCCTGTTTTAAATTATGTGGAATGTAAAAGATGTAAAAACATTTTTCGTAAACGAATGATAGAGTTAAAAGCGGAAAAGGATAAAGAATTAAGTAATGAAAAATGTTTTCGTTGTAATCAAAATGTTCCAGGTAAAATGCAAACAATTACTTTATATACTCACGGTATACAAAAAGATGTTGCAGTATGTAATATTTGTTTTAATGAATTAGTTCGATAATCTACCTATAATATAAAAAAGTAAAGGAGAGTATTCTATGAAGCGAAAAGATTTTTTAAAAGTTACTGTTGCAAGTGCTGCATTAGCTGCATGTGGTAAGAATCCGTTAGGTACGGGTGAAAGTGACAGAGCTCCTAAACCTTCAACAGCATCGTTAAAGAAGATTGCGACAAATCCATCACAATATGTACTTATTACAGATGACTGTATATCCTGTGATAAATGTGTAACAAAATGTCCCGAGGATGCGATCCTTTCCGGTGACCCCATTGCGGTAGCTACATCTATTTGTACAGGATGTGCGGATTTGGATCCTGAAGGACTTGAGGATTATAAATGTTATGATGTTTGCCCTGTCGGTGCAGTTATAGAAGCATAATATTCGTTTATTGAATAACCCTTATGAGTTACCTATAATAGATTCATAAGGGTTATTTTTTATAGGACTGATTTATGCAACCTGCAATACTTATACACACACCTGATACAATTAATAATTTTATCAAGAAACTTCAAAAAATACTTCCAAAAAAAAATGTAAAGACACTTGAAAAAGAGTCACATGTTACATTACTTGCTGTAATAAATGATCCTACCTTTGAAGAAAAGTTTACAAGAGAAATACAAAAAATAAGTAGTATTGATTTACGTACAGATGGTTATGGATGGTTTCATAATGATGGTGAAGATGTTTTATTTATTAAAATAAAATCTACTAAACTTGAAAAGTTACATAAGTCTTTAAAAAGAAAAATTAATAATGATCACCATTCAGGGAAATTTCAACCGCATATAACTGTAGCTTATTTCAAATCAAATTCTGAATTTGATCCTGAGATTAAGTGTATAGATTATAAATGGACTTCAAATGAATTGGTATTTTCTTATGCAAAAAATAATCAATTAAAAGTGAAATTATCTAAAAAACGTAAGCCTGGACGTTATATGACACTTAAAGAACTTGAAAGATATAATAAAAGAAAATTAAAACGTCGTAGTGCTACATATCCTGGAAATATGGGTATTAGTGAAATGATGCAGTTTTATATGCATGCTCCAGATGAAAAAATACAACAAATGGATGTTGCAGTTAATAATAACGATGAACAAGCTGTTATGATGTTATTAAATGATACTTTAGGTACAGAATTACATTCATTAACTGAATATGCAGAACAACCTTTACATAAAATATTAAATCGTAAGAAGAAGAAGAAGAAGAATTATACAAATGTAGCAAAACCCGATAAATTAAAATCTATAATGAAAGAAGTAAGTCTTGGCAAAGATGATAATGGGTATTTCGTTTACACTCATCGTGCACGTTCTGATTCATATAAAACTCCCGAAGCTATACCAAAAAGTAAAATAGAATTTATTTCTTCGACAGGAAGTAAAAAAGTAGCTGTAATTAAAGTAATTAAAAATGATAAGGGTTATTTACAATACGATGTTGAAGATGGTGTATTTTTTCTTGTGATTGTTGAAACTTACCCTGAATATCGTAACCAAGGTGTAGCTACTGATTTATTAAACCAGTTCTTACAGATTGTGGACGACGCTAAAGGATATTTAGATATGTCTGGGTTTCTTCCATTGGGAGAACAATATTTACGGTCTACTATAAATAAATTAAAATCTAAATATGTTAATATTGTTTGGGCGTCAAAAAAATTAAAAAGAAAATCTAATAATACTGAGGATGGTGTAGTTGCTGAAGGTGAATGGGCACAGTTTGTTATCGAACCAGATACAGGGTATGAATATTTAAAATCTGATCCCGGAGTTGCTTTACTTTTATATAGAACTGATAACAAAGAAAAACCTTTTCTTTGTGTGTTTGAAGAGACTCCGGCACATGAAGATATTAAACCTATTTTATCTTCGTTGACAGGTACAATTGATGGTGATGATACCCCTGAAGAAACTGCAGTTCGTGAAGCAAAAGAAGAAGCAGGAATAACGATTACTGAAGATGATTTAGAGCCTTTAGGAGAGATAAATCCTGCGAAAAATACAAATTGGAATCTCACTAGGTTTGCCGTTAATATTACAGATATTGAAATTGGTAAACGAACAACTGATGGTACAGAAATTGAAGAAAAAGCTTTTACACGTTGGGTAAGTGAATCTGATATTGCTGATTCAGATGATAGTGTATTACACAGTTTGTTGTTAAATTTTAAAGAAGCTCGGAAAACCACATCTATAAAAAAACTTTCTCGTATTACTAAAGCAGATTTAGAATCTAAAATTCAATGGTTACTTCAAAATAACCCAAAAAATGCAGAAAATAGTTATGAGTATGCTAAAGATATAATTAAAGGTAGATTTCCAGAAGCTGAAAAAGTTATAGCTACTAATGAGGAATTTAGTTATAAATATGCTAAAGAAGTTCTTCATGACCCTAATCCACAAACTTGGGGTAAACGGTTTTTACAAAAAACAACTTCAACATTAAAGCGTCGTAATAAGTTAAAATTCCGCGCGTCTATTATTAAAAATAATGTAAATGTTACAGATTTACAGAAATTATATGAAAACGAGTATTTGTATCAAACGATGAAACGTCGTAATGATAGAAATGATTCTGAAAATATGAAATTTTTAAAAATAAAAGCAGAATTACCCAATCTTTTTTTACGTGTGCGAGACCAGTTACTGGAGATGTTAAGTGAGACATTACGTTATGCGTATAATGACCCCAGGCCTGAAGGGGGAGAAGCCAGACCTTATAAAGATGCACATGTAAAATTGATTGCTGATCTTCAGAAAGCATTGCATTATTTGAAATCGATACAGGCTGTTCAAAATGAAGAATTTTGGTCAAATTATTTTATTGCAATAGATAATGCTGTAAATGTTATGCATGTTGATTACCCATTAGTAGCTCATATGATATGGCAAGCAACAGAAGCTGATGAAGAAAATGAAAAAGAGATAGAAGAAGAATGGAATGTATTTTTGACTTTTTTACAATCTCAAGGTAAAGAAGTAGTTCAGTGGGCAAATCAAGATATTTATGGTAGTAAACGTCTATTTAAAATTGCAGCTACAGCTGATAGTGAAGAATTTACTTTATATTTAGATGTTGATGGTACAATTGCTGAATATGATGGTAATTTTGAAAAGGGTAAATTTGGTGATGCTATAACTGAAATGATAAATTCAGTAAACGCGTTTAAAAAGAAACATAAAAATGTAAAAGTTGTTATTTATACTGCACGAAGTAAAGATGAAATCGATGAATTAAAAGAATTTTTAGATTCTACGGGTTTACATTATGATGAGATACAGACCGATAAACCTTTTTTTGATGTTTTAGTAGACGACCGCGTTATTCAATATAATGGTGATAATATTACTACTGAACAACAATTAAATGATTTTTATGATGAAAATTTACCTTTTTGGAAAGCTTCAGCCGGATATGAGATAGGACAAACTACAAGTTATGATACAGATACACAAACTGGTATAGGTTTATCCCAAAATCCACAAACTAAGCGCTTAAAACGCATAAAAACTAAAGATATAAATGTTGAAGAACAGGATAATGGAGCTCCTGTTACTACTTATCGTGTTTTTTGAAAATTTTACCTATATTACCTATTAATAATGTAGATTTTTTAAATAAGGAACGAGAAAATGCCTTTAAATTTCCCTGAATCTATAGATGATTTATCAATTTCCCAAGTACAATTGATGGAATCTGTACATTTATTTACTGATAATGTTAAACAAGCTGAAATAAAACGTCAAGATTTTGATGTTCGCCCGTCAAGTTGGCACGTAGATACTACAAATGAGGGGGGTATACAGTTAATTCGAGCAAATGAAAGTACTCGTTTTCATGCATTTGGTACTGATTTTGACCCTGATTCTGTTTCTGAAATTGAAGCATTTGCTTTTGAGGGGTTAAAAAAATGGTTATCTGAATTTTATCCTGATTATTATGCTATTGAATTTAAAAATAATTCACAATATGAAGATTTATTAAAACTTATTGCACCTGATGGTAATTTAGAAATGCTTATACCTGATGGTGAAATAAATGAAACCAGTCTTTATTCTACAATTTCTGATGTATTGAATATGTTAGGTATAGATTCTTTAAAAAAAGAAGGTTTAATAGAACCTTATGCAGAGGATTTTTATGAACCTAATGATCAATTTTAAATAAACAGGGGTTTTTATGAAAAATACTCGTATAAAAATGAAAAAGAATGTGGCAACGGAAAGTACACTTTATCAGGATATTTTAAACATGTTAGAGGGCTCAGGGCGTTTAGATATGTTTAATAATTTAGCTAAACGGTTAGATATGACTGGGCCGGATTTAATCATGGATTTAGTTGATGATAATATAGATGTTTGGGATGAACAAAATCCTGAAGAAAAAACAGTTACTAAATCTTATTTACACCGTCGTGTTATGCAGATGTTAAAACAGGGAAAAACTGATAGTGAAATTAAAACTGCAATGTTAAAGTAGTAAAGTAAAATAAGGATCAACAGATGGGATTTACAAAAACAGGAACAGGTAAGATTGTTTCAAGGTTAGAAGTTGATAAAAAAGGTACTATTGTAAAGGAAGCAACAATTGCACCTAAAGATAAAAAAGCAAAGCGGTCTGATAAGTAATCTCGGTCTTACTTATTTAATTTGGCGATTGTTAAGTGATGATGATAAAAGGAAAGTTGTAGTGAAAAAATCTTATAATCGACTTGTGGCGACACATTTAAAAGGTATTGTAGCGTCTCTTGTTCGCAAGGGTAAATCTAATAAAGAAGTCAAGTCAATGGTTGTTTCAGGGGCTTCTGAAGATATGTTAATAGAAGTATTAAAACAACAAATTTGGCAGGGTGTGAAAGTTCGAATGTTTAATGATTTTGAAGAACCTGAATTAGGAGCTGATGATGTTGCATTTGAATATTGGTTAAATGCTGTAACAAGTGATGATGCATATTTGGATTATTCAATTTCGTCTTTGAGTGATGATATAGTTGCAGACTTAGAAAAACGTAAAATGATTACACGTAAGGAAGGTAACAATGACTGATATAGGCAATGTTGTAGATTTTTTAGCGAAAATTGGATATGGTAACCTTGAAGAT
>Ga0164318_10005831_pt1 | contig 11914 bp, 11 predicted proteins | sample GuaBasSedimGuay9_FD_113734 | JGI IMG/M metagenome (GOLD analysis project Ga0164318, IMG submission 113734) | Subseafloor sediment microbial communities from Guaymas Basin, Gulf of California, Mexico - Guay9, Core 4571-4, 0-3 cm | ecosystem: Environmental > Aquatic > Marine > Hydrothermal vents... | reverse complement strand
CTTACAATTCTAGAATTCTATTATCTTTTTACAATTTATGATTTATCAAACAATACTTAATTTATGGGTTATTGATGGATACATCTGAAATCAAAAATCGTTATTCTGAAGTCGTTAATCGAATAAAAGGATTAACGATTGCTAATATTTAATAACAAATAAAACCTTAAAACAGTCTATATAAATATCTATATTTGTATTATGAATTCAATAAAAAATACTGTTTGGTGGATTACAGGTGCTAGCTCCGGAATTGGAAGAGCATTAGTAGAACACATACTAGTCAATGGCGGAAAAGTAATTCTTTCTTCTCGTAATGAAGTAAAACTCAGAGAAATTATTCTTAAGAACAATACAAATGAGAATGACTACCTTATACTAGCTATGGATCTAGAAGACATGAGTAATGCTAAAGAGCTTACAAACAAAGTAGTACAGAAGTTTTCAAGAATAGATTTCCTAATAAATAATGGTGGAATAAGTCAACGATCATTAGTTTCTGAAACTAGTATTGATATTGATAGACGCATAATGGAAACCAATTTCTTTGGCACTGTAGCACTTACAAAAGCAGTATTGCCAATAATGATAAAACAGCAAAGTGGTCATATTTGTGCAGTATCGAGTGTAGTTGGCAAGTTTGGCTTCCCTTTACGTTCGGCATATAGTGCTTCAAAACAGGCACTGCATGGTTTTTTCGAGAGTTTAAGAGCAGAGAATGTGGAAAATAATATAAAAGTAAGTATGATTATTCCTGGCAGAATAAATACTGCTATTTCGAATAATGCACTTACAAAGGATGGTAGTAAGCATGGTGTACTTGATGATGGACAAGCAAATAGTATGAGCTCAGAAAAAGCTGCAAAAATAATTATTGGTAAAATAATAAAGGGTAAGAAAGAAATCCTCGTAGGTGGCAAAGAAATAATTATGGTACATATTAGAAGATGGTTTCCAAGATTATTCTATTATTTAGCAAGTAGAGTCCGTGCAAAATAAATAACATTATTAATATAAGTAGATCATAATGAAATCAGTAACACTTTACTCATTAGTATTGTTTTTAATATTTTGGAATTCAACTTCCTATGCTCAGAAAACATTTGTGGTAGAAACCCAATACTTGGTCAAAGCTGATACTTCATATATATTCTATCCCAAGCAAAAGCAAACACTATTTGAACAAAATACAGCAGTAATTATTATGCTACATGGCTATGGTGGCGATTATAAACAATGGAGCAAAATTACAGACTTACAATCTTATGCCAATAAGTATAATTGTATAATTGTTTGCCCCGATGGAGGAAAAGATAGTTGGTATTTTGATAGCCCTAGGCAACGAAATTCTAAATTTGAGAGCTTTTTCATAAAAGACTATCTCCCCTACCTTAAAAGTAATTTCAGCATTGATACAAATGGTATTTTTATTACCGGCCTAAGTATGGGAGGCCATGGTGCAATGTATTTATTTTTGCGGCATCCTAAGCTTTTTGCGTCAGCAGGAAGTACAAGTGGAGTTCTTGATTTAAATGCTTCTGGCTTAAAATATAGTAGTTTAAGTAATAGACTTGGGGAATACAATGATAATAAGGCTATATTTGATTTATACTCTAGCATAAATTTATTGGAAAGTATTAAATTTTCGGATAAACCAATTATTTTCGATTGTGGAAATAAGGATCATTTATATAATTCAAATAAAGCCTTTAAAGATCGATGCGATTCATTATATATTAATGCTACCTATTTTAGTTTCCCTGGACGGCATGATAGAAAATACTGGAAAGAAAGTATTGCTTGGCATTTCGAGTTTTTTAATAATGTTTATTTAAAGGAATTAAAAATTAGGAATAAGGAATTAAGAATGGGTAATTCGTCAGTCCCTGATAGCTATCGAGAGAGTGATTTACGAAGAGAAACGAAGTAAATAGTAAAGCTTGTATTGAGCTTAGTCGAAATAAAGGCTGGGTTTAAGTAATAAAAATATAAAAAGACAAACAAATGAGAAAATACGGATTAATAGGAAAAACTCTTAAACATTCCTTTTCTAAGAAATACTTTGATAATAAATTTAAGGAAGAGAATATCATTGATTGTAGTTACGAACTATATGAATTAGCAAGGATTGAAGATATAAAACAACTCTTGAGTGATAATCCTGATATTGAAGGGCTGAACATTACATTGCCATACAAAGAGAGTGTAATTCCTTTCCTTGATGAGTTAGATGAAAGTGTTAAGGATACAGATGCTTGCAATTGCATTAAGATAACAAATGGTAAACTCATTGGATATAATACCGATAAAGAAGGTTTTTTAGAAGCATTCTTATCGGTAATGATTATGGATTATCATAATATGCTTATCCTAGGCAATGGTGGAGCATCAAAAGCTGTGGCGGCAGCTTTAGACGAACTTTCGTTAGAATATACTATTGTGGCTCGTAACCCAAAGCATAAAGATGACCTAAATTGGAAGAACTTAACGACAGAACATATTACTGATGCCAATGTTATAATAAATACTACTCCCCTTGGTATGTTTCCAAATACAGAACAATTTCCAGATATTCCTTATGAAGCAATTAGCAGAGTACAGCTAGCTTTTGATTTAATATATAATCCTGAAAAGACAGAATTTCTTAAACGTGCCGAAGCACAAGGTGCAGAAATTGAAAACGGAATGTATATGTTGGAATTACAGGCAGATAAGGCTTGGGAAATTTTTAATGATTAATTGCTGTTAATTATTAATGGAAGAGCGTCAGACTAAGTGATTAATTTCGCAAACTTAAAAATTATAAAAATTCGTGGTATTTTAGGCAAAATTAATTGTACCTATGGCTGGTTAATTGTTAATTATTAATGTTTAGTTTTGCACTTCTTTAAAATAAGATAATTATGCAAAAGGAACTTACTTTACTACTTACTCCTAAAGAGTCTACCGATATAGATATAATACGTAAAAAAGCCATTGGCAAACTACGAATTCAAGAATCAGAACTTACATCAGTAAAGGTATTGAAAAAATCTATTGACGCTAGAAATAGAAGCGTTAAAATGAATGTATATGTTCGTGCATATATTAATGAAGAAGAAAACGAAAGTCCTTTTGATCCAAGATTTAAGGAGGTTACGGATTCTGAGCCTATAATTATTGTAGGAAGTGGACCTGCTGGCCTTTTTGCTGCATTAAAACTTATAGAATTAGGTTATAAGCCAATAATACTTGAGCGTGGAAATGCTGTAAAAGAGCGTAGAATAGATATTGCAAAGATCAATAGAGAAAGTATCATAAATCCTGATAGCAATTACGCTTTTGGTGAAGGTGGTGCTGGAACTTTTTCGGATGGAAAATTATATACTCGTTCCAAAAAAAGAGGCAATGTGCGCAATGTATTAGATTTATTAATACACCACGGTGCTGATAAAAATATTGGAGTTGATGCTCACCCACATATTGGCACAAATAAACTACCTGCTATAATTCAAAATATTAGAAAAACAATAATAAACCATGGTGGCGAAGTTCATTTCAATACTAGAGTTGAGGAATTTATTATTGATAATAATAGGATAAAAGGAGTTATTGCAGATGGTAAAGAATATAAAGCAGATAAAGTAATTCTTGCCACAGGGCATTCTGCAAGAGACATATACACACAACTGAATAAGCAAGAAATAGAGATTGAAGCAAAAGCTTTTGCAATGGGAGTAAGAGTTGAGCACCCACAGGGTATAATTGACAGCATTCAATATCATTGCGAAATTCGTGATGAATATTTACCCGCTGCAGCATATAGCCTTGTAACTAATATAAATAATAGAGGAGTTTATTCATTTTGTATGTGCCCTGGTGGGTTTATTGTCCCTGCTGCTACATCTGACAATCAATTGGTTGTAAATGGAATGTCGCCATCCTTACGAAACTCTAAATATGCAAACTCTGGAATGGTAGTAGAAATCCGCTTGGAAGACATGGAAGATTTTAAGGAATATGGAGTTTTGGCAGGATTAAAATTTCAGGAATATTTTGAAGAACTCACTTTTAATAAAGGCGGTGAAGGACAAATAGCACCAGCGCAAAGATTAGTGGATTTTGTGAAAGGAAAAGTATCAAAAGATTTACCAGAAACATCGTATCACCCCGGAATTATATCATCACCTATGCATAAATGGTTACCTAACCATTTGCGACACAGATTGCAAGAAGGATTTAAGGCCTTTGATAAGAAAATGCAAGGATATTTAACAAATGATGCTGTAATAATTGGAGCAGAGAGTCGTACTTCATCCCCAGTTCGTATACCAAGAGACAAAGAAAGCCTAGAGCATGTGCAAATACAAGGCCTCTACCCTGCTGGCGAAGGAGCTGGATATGCTGGAGGAATTGTTTCTGCTGCTGTGGATGGAATTCGTATTGCTGAGATTATTGGTAATGAAAATTAGGAATGGGAATTAAGAATGGAGAACGATAAAAAATTATAATATTTTAATACTTCAATTATACAAATAAGGTCTATTTTTACGCTTTATAAAATATAATAAACAGAAACTATGGAAGATAATATAATATGTAATTGCATGCAAGTAAGCGAGCATGAAATTGTAGATGCAATAAAGAATAAAGGTGCAGTAAATGTACAAGACATTATGGATACAACATCAGCAGGTACTGCTTGTGGCTCATGTATTGACGATATTGAAACAATCATAAAAAGAGAAAGACAAAAATAATTAGTATAAGTTTTTTTTACGCTAAATATTATTTAAATTATAAAAGGAAAATTCATTGAATTTTCCTTTTTTGCTTTTTATAAAAACTAATCATAATTAATGTAAATTTGCATAACAACAATCAAAACCAATAGAATTGAATATAGAAAGATTTATTGCCAATAGATTTCTAAAAGAAAGTCATACAAAGTTTTCTCAAACAGCACTACGTTTGAGCACTTTAAGTATTGCGCTTGGCTTGATGGTAATGATTCTTTCAGTTAGTATTGTTACTGGTTTTCAGAATAATATTCGTAATAAGATAGCAACCTTTGATGGCCATATACGAATTACGAATTATGATTTTAATAATTCTTTGGAACTAGCTCCAATTACAATTGATACAGCTCTAGAAAACACACTTTCCAAGCATCATGGAATAAAATCAATATCTACTTTTGGGGTTAAAGGCGGTATAATAAAGGCCAATAACATAGTTCAAGGCTGTGTACTTAAAGGTATTGACGAAAATTACGACTGGTCACTATTTAACGACTGGATTATTGAAGGCAGGATTCCTAATATTATTTCTGATAAGAAAAGCACTGAAATTCTTATATCGAAAAACATTGCCAATAAACTAAATCTAGATATTGATTCAAGTTTTCTGGTTTACTTTATGCAAGACCCTCCACGAATAAGAAAATTTACTATCTGTGGGATTTATCAAAGTGGGTTTCCTGATTTTGATAATAGGTTTATTTATGGCGATATTAAGCAAATTAGAAAACTAAATAAGTGGGATAATAATCAGATATCGGGTTATGAAATTCTTATTGACAATTTCAATAAGATGGAAGCACAAACTAAATGGATTCACAAAGAAATTGACTACAACCTAAAGGCACAAAATATAAATACTCGATACAGTTTTATTATGGATTGGCTAGATTTATTGGACACCAATGTATTTTTTATCCTAGGGCTTATGGTCATGATTTCAGGAGTGGGAATGATTGCTACTTTGCTTATTCTTATTCTTGAGAAGACAAAATTTATTGGCACCATGAAAGCCATTGGAGCAACAAATAATAGTATCCGTAAGGTTTTTCTTCTATACAGTATTCACTTAAGTATTAGAGGTTTACTATTAGGAAATTTACTTGGAATTGGTTTAGCATTATTACAAAAATACTTCCATTTTATATCTCTCGATGCCGAAACTTACTATATGACATCAATTCCCATAAATATAGATATTCCTATTATTCTGCTTATTAATACTGGCGTAATAATAGTTATTGGACTTATGATGTTAGGTCCATCACGAATTATTAGTAGCATTTCGCCAGTAAAAGCACTCAGATTTGAATAATAAAAAAACTCTATGCAAACTTTATACATAATATTCGCATTTTTAATCCTTGGACTTTCATCCATCGCCCAACAACATATTGGATTTAATATTGGTTATGGAAATTCTTATTATAAGATAAAACAAGGCGAATCAAATCAGAATTCTACAATAAATTACCAAGCTAAGCCTGCCATGGAATTTGAGCTTATCTATAAAAGGAGATGGCCAGGTATTATAAATTTTGCTTCTTCTATATCGTATCAACAACACAATCTTCACATAAATGAAAGTTGGGAATCTACTAAAACATCTATCTATAAGTCAGCGGATTATAAGCTTGATAACTTATATTTGAAAGCTTTTCCTGAGTTTGTTTATGGTAATAAGATTAGGTATTACGCACAAGTAGGCCCTTCATTATCCATATTACTAAAATCACAAGTTGATGGATATTTAGATATTAATTACCTTATAAATAATCCTCCAACAGTTGTACACAACATTCTAAATAATGACGCTTCAGATATATTCAATAAATTCAGCTTTGGATTTTTTGGTGGATTAGGAATTGATTTCCCTATTGGTGAAAATTTTACCATCTCAGTTTCTTCTCAATTCGATTATTCTATTAATTCGTGGTTCAAAAGTGATAAAAATACATACAGTAGCAGAGCCTTAATGTTTAGATTAGGAGCAAATTACATAATTAGAGAACTTCGTTACTAGAAATATAATAATCTTCCCTTGCAAAAAATACAAATCCGCTTTACTAAGGCACTATTTGTTAATGTTACAAAAAAAACAAAAAGACTTATCTGTATCAATTAAAGCTGACAAATATTCATTTCATTGTTATTAAATAACAACTGTTACAAAAATCACATTAAAATAATTTTCTTTATCTTTGCGACATTAGATTATTCTAAATATGGTTCATATTTAGTCATTTATTTCACTTATTTAATTGTTTAAACAAATGAAACTATTACCAGAAAGAACGGTCGAAAGACTTAGCAAATATAGAAGAGTGTTACAAAGAGAGTTAGATAATGGTACTGACCATATTTATTCTCACGAGCTAGCAAAACTACTTCATATAACACCCGTACAGGTTCGTAGAGATATTATGTTGATTGGGCATACCGGAACATTAAGAAAAGGATACAGTATTGATAATCTTATTAAACTTATAAGTGAAATTATTGACTGCTCATCTTCAGTTCAGAATGTTGCAATTGTTGGAATTGGAAAGCTGGGACAAGCCCTACTTGATTATTTAACTGGCAGTAATACTAAGCTAAACTTAAGTGCTGTTTTTGATAATAATCCAGATAAAATTGGCACTTCATATTCTGGAACTGTATGTTATAGTATCGAAAACCTAAAGAAAATTGTAAAAAGAGAAGGAATTACAATAGGTATACTTACTGTACCACCAGAATTTGCAAAAGAAGTTAGTACTATGATGAAGGATGCTGGCATCGTTGGTATTATTAATTTTACGCCAGTTTCGCTTAAGCTTGATGGCACTTTCCTTGAAGAATATGATGTAATTACTACATTAGAAAAAGTTGCTTATTTCTCAAAACCAAAGAATGCAAAACTGCTTTAATAGCATTTTAAAATTTACAAAAGCAAAAAGCCATTGAATAATTCAATGGCTTTTTGCTTTAAATAATCTAGAAAACATAGCTAATTCCAGCTGTTAAATATCTTCCTAAAGACATTTGATCGGAACTAACCATATGCTGTTCGTCAAGAATATTTTGTGCACTTAGTTTCACTTCTAGCCCTTTATAAATTTTGTAATTAAGCGCCACGTCTAGGGCTACTAAAGGCTGTATTTCAAATTCGTTAATATCATCGATATACATCTTCCCTTGGTAATGAACATTAAAGCTATAAGATAATTTATTAAAATACTGAAATATCGATAAATTAACAATATCCTGAGGCACATAAGCAAGTATATTACCCTCTAATTCAGGTCGTTCAACAAACTCACTTATTTTTGAGCCATTAATAGTATAGTTAATATTTAAGGTGGCTTTCTTGGTAATACTATAATCCACATCCAATTCCAAACTATATAATTGTACTGAAGTTACATTCTCTTTATTATAAATCATCTTTCGTCCAAAAAGCTTGTTTCCAGTAGCAACATAATACATATAGTCATGACCAAGTGCATAATTAATATTGGATTGCAGAGCCCATCTATTTCGCTGCATTCTATATCCTATTTCTACATTATCAATCTGCTCAGGCTTAAGATTTGGACTAGCATTTTTAAAACCAATACTAATAAAACCATAGCGTGTTAAATCATCTAGCGAAGGCGCTCTATAGCCATGCGAAAGCACAGTATATATATTCATGGTAGAACTAAAATCGTATTGTAATGATAATCTAGGACTAAAACCTGTCCATTGCTTTGATTCCAACTCACCAACAAATCCCTTCATAAAATCTGTTTCTTGAGTTGGATCTTCAAGTGAGAACGAGCCATCATAAAAACTAATAGAAGCAAAATGTAATCCCAATATAGCCTTCAACTTATTAGTAATTTGCCAATTATCACTGGCATATATATTTACATTATCCATCTTGCCTTGATTTATAACTTTGTCGGTACTAGTTTGATATGCATCAACGCCATACACTCTTCCCGAGCGATAATCAGTACCGAAACTTAAACTATGGTTGGATATTTTATATCTAAAAATAGCTAAGGCACCAAAATCCTCACGATGTGAATTAACTTTTATATGAGTATAATTACCCTTTTTAAGTTTTTCAATATCACGTCCATAGTTCTCTATTTGAAAAAAGGCATTAATATCATACTTAAGCTTACTTTTATGGTTATGATAATTAAGCTTTGCAAAATGAGTTTTATAAAGAGCAACAGCTCCATTCTCCAAAAGAATTTTAGTCCCTTGCCCCCTATTCTCATCATAATAATTATACTCCATTTCGATATAAGCATTTGCATTTAGCATATAACCAACTCTTGCATTTGCACCATATTCTTCAATAAAAACAGCAGTATCAGTTTCATCCCTAATAGAGTCTGGCACTGTAATATAACCATCGCTCTTCAGACCTTTGGCCGCAAATGTATAATAAAAAGACTGCTCTCCTTCGCTAAGTTTATGCTGCAAACTAATATCAGCATTTAGAGTATTATAAGTAGAATAAGAGCTAGATATATTTCCTTGTACACCTTCTTTAATAGGTTTTTTATGAACTAGGTTTATTGCTCCACCCATTGCATTATTTCCATAAAGTGCAGCTCCAGGCCCCTTAAGAACCTCTATTCTTTCAAAATCTGACTCAATAATTCTATTCCAGTTTGTACCACCGCCATCTGATTTATTGATTGGCACACCTTCAATAAGAGTAAGCTGTCGGCCAGGCTCTGAGCCTACTATAGAACGTAGCCCAACAACAGATTTTCCAAAAATACCATAAGGTCTATCAACATAAACCCCAGAAATAAACTTAAGATTTTGATCTATTTTATCAGAAGGAATAAGGTTCATTTTCTTTAGAGAAACAACAGAAATATCAGCAGGCACATTCATTATATTATTCTCACTACGAGAACCAATAATACTTACTTCCTCAGTTGTAAACTGAATTTCTTCCAATATAATATTTCCAAGTTGGACATCGCTATTTCTAATTTCAAATGGTATATGTCTAGTCTTAAAACCCATATAACTAACAGTGACAGAACAACTAACATAACCATTAAGACTAAGTCCAAACTCACCATTGCCATTAGTAATAGCATATATATTTAGCGAATCGCATTTGATATGAGCGCCAATTAAGGGCTTATTATCATCATTAAGCACAATACCTCTTACACTCTGTGCATGAGAAAGTGAGGCCAGTAAAATTAATAAAAATGTAAAAATAAAAATACGCATAAAATGATTTTTTAAGCGCAGTATTTCAAAGTTTCAGAGCTAATCCTTATGTTTTATTACTTAGCTTACTAGGTAAATATTTGCTTGCTTAGTAATAATAAATTGGGAGCTTGAAACTTTGAAAAATCATAAAAAGCAAGAATGCTTATAAATAATTTTAAGATATTTCGTGCTTACCCCTTTCCAATTCATTCCATTATAGTATATAATGAAAATCGGGAGGCATAATTGTTTCCTCTTATACCCATCGGTTAGTTATTCATTGGCACTGCCTTTAGAACAAAAAACTCGGTTTAGCATTCTTTAAAACAAGTGAAATTCTGCTTGGTTAAAGATTAAATTTCAAATACAAATTTACACTAATTTCAATATATATTTTAATAAAAAACCGCTAATTAGAAGATATTTGTTTCAAAATATTAATACATTTCTGTGCATAATGTCAAACATAGGGTGCTTTTTTTTAGTACTTTTACTTTTCTAATTTTACAACAAAATGAAATCAATAGAGCAGTTATATAATATAGCAAGAAGGACTTATATTCTAAGGCTTTCTATGCTAACAATTATACCATATGCTGCACTTACATTTCTATTTGCATATTTTGTGTTAAATGATTCAGAAGGTATTTTGTCAGCACTTTTTCGAGCTTTTATCTTATCAATCACTTTTGCTATTTTTTCTTCATCGCTAACAATGATTACTATATTTAAGAAATCGAAAGTAATAAAACATTATAATATTCTATATGATAAATTTCACAAGATAGATAAGTCTCTCCTTTTACTATTATCTCTTTATCTAATACAAAACAAAAAGATATATAGTCTAGAAAAGAAACACTATTTTAATAAGCAAATGAAGTTTTTGAGCAAGTCTTTTGGCATTAGTTATAATACAGAAGAGGATGAAGAGGTGGTACAAGAAATACTATTTTTTGCTAAAAGCATAAATTTTAACGATAATAATGACTGATACACAGATAGATCAAAAGATGGAAGCCCCAGAAGGTTTCAAAGAGATAATATTTCCTAAACAATATGGTATTGGTCGCTCATACGTAGGTGGAGATACTGATAAGAACCGACTCCGAGTAAAGTATTTTATCCGCAAAAGTGATAAAAGATTTTTTGCCAAAGTATTTTTTGGCGTAATGGCGCAAGGCCCTCCTTTTCATGCACATGGAGGAAGTCAAGCTGCTGTACTCGATGAGACAATGGGCCTTGCTGCATGGGTAGCAGATAAATCTGTAGTTTCAGCAAGTATAAAAGTGGAATATGTAAAGATGCTTAAACTACTACAAGTTTGCACCATAGAAACATGGATAGAAAAGGTTGACGGTCGTAAAGTATGGGTTAAATCGGAACTTAAAGATGAAAATAATATCGTTTATTCTAGAGGCACTGGTTTGTTTATAATTATTCCTGACGAAAAGATTAGTAAAAATGGGTTTCATAAAGAACTTAGAGAACAGGTAGATTTATAATGGTGTAATGGTGTAATGGTATAATGGTTTAATGGTTCAATGGTTCAATGGTATAATGGTTTAATGGTTTAATTATTTAATGGTTTAATGGTATAATGGTTTAATTATTTAATGGTATAATGGTATAATGGTTTAATGGTTTAATGGTATAATGGTTCAATGGTATAATGGTTCAATGGTATAATTGTATTTATTGTAATCTCCACATCCTCAAATCTCCACATTTTCACATTTCCAAATCCTCACATTTCCAAATCCTCTCCAGGGCTGGCGCGGATTTGTAATCCGTGCATTTGCTGAATAATCTGTAAGCAGTTTTACTTTGGCATCGTTTTAAGCTAAGGATAATTCAATCATAGTGTGGATATTAACTAATAAAAATAAGGCACAGATTACAAATCTGCGCCAGCTGTG
>Ga0164318_10005830_pt1 | contig 11914 bp, 11 predicted proteins | sample GuaBasSedimGuay9_FD_113734 | JGI IMG/M metagenome (GOLD analysis project Ga0164318, IMG submission 113734) | Subseafloor sediment microbial communities from Guaymas Basin, Gulf of California, Mexico - Guay9, Core 4571-4, 0-3 cm | ecosystem: Environmental > Aquatic > Marine > Hydrothermal vents... | reverse complement strand
TTCAATACCACGTTTACTCCCTGGTCTTCCCCCTCAAAAAGTACAGGCCCGGAGAATTCTGGCATTTTTTTGCCAGATGGACTAGTCGGCAGAAGTTTTAGGGTATATTTCCCCCGGGCTTTACCTGATTTAAAAGAAAGTACGGCAAACGCGTTGATTATTATCGAAGGCATGGTTTCTGGAGCATCCGGAGCAGAGATAGTGTGAGTAATACGGTTTACCATGCGAATGGCGCTCAAAGTGCCGTCTTTTTCTTCTAGAACTTTATCACAGAAAAATGCTGCCGCTAAAAAAGGTCCGCTATTCTCAATATCCATCCTATCCACCTTATCAACCCACAATATTATTCAAATTTACTGCTTAACCCGACCTACTGCGGCCATATACAGCGCCACTTCTTCCTGGCCGTCGATTTGCAGCAGGCGCTCGACTTCGCCGTCAAAGAAGGCCCCTACCGGACAGCACCCCAATCTTAGGGCGGTGGCCGCCAGGTGCAGGTCCTGGCAGATATGGCCGGCATCCAGAAAGAGATAGCGGATGGCCCGTTGGCGATATTTCCATAGCGACCGTCTGAGAATACCGGACCAGATAAAGACCACGGCCGCGGTGCCCAGAAAGCTTTGATTCAGTCCGGCAGCTACTAGCTCCCGGCGCCAGTCTCCGGGGTTTATTGATTCCAGGCCAAATTCCCGGACCTGGAAATGCCAGATGCCGGGATCGAGGCCGGTTACCTGATGCACCGCTATATAGGTTTCTACCGGATAAAGGGCACCTGCCGAAGGCACGGCCCGGAAGGCAAAATTGCGGTAAGATAAAGTGACCCCCTGGGTGGCCCACAACAGGCCCGCCAATTCAGCCAGGCTTAAAGGGCTGTCCAGATAATCTCGGAGTGAACGCCGCGCCTTAACTAGGTCCCAGAAATCGGCCTTAAATTGCTCAGCGACGACCGGTAACTTCACCCTTTGGGTATCGGGGGGATATTCTTTGAAAGCCGGTGCCCGGCTGAAGTGTTCCCGCGGCGGGCCGCCCAGATCGTCCCGATCATAGCGAGTTTCTAAGAGATAGCGGATGCCAATACCGGAGCCCAGATCGGTCATGGCTTCAGCCCTCCTTGCGGGGCCGGTTGCGATAATAGATGATTCTCAGTCCCTCCAAGGTTAAAAATTCATCAACCCAATCCACGGTCTCGGTTTCCGGGGCAATCAGATCGGCCAGACCACCGGTGGCGATCACAGTTACCTGAGGCTGGAGGGCTTTCTTAATGCGCCGCACCACACCATCCACCAGCCCGGCAAAGCCGTAAATGATACCGGCATTCATACTGCTGATCGTGTCCTTGGCAATAATGTGGCGCGGTTTCATGAAGATCTCCACCCGAGGCAGCTTGGAGGCTTTAATAAACAGGGCTTCACAGGAAATGGTTATCCCCGGGGCAATCAACCCACCCAAGTATTCCCCCTGATTGGAGACAACATCAAAGGTGGTGGCGGTGCCAAAATCAACCACAATGACGCTGCCTTTAACCTTTTCATAGGCGGCCACGGCATTGACGATGCGATCCGCCCCGACTTCCTTGGGATTATCGTAATATATCGGCATGCCGGTCTTGATGCCAGGTCCGATTAATAAGGGCTTGACCCCTAAATACCGTTGACCGAACTTCTCCAGGGTATTGATCATGGGGGGAACCACACAGGAGATGGCTAAATCAGTTTCCGGCTCAAAAGGCAAGCCTTTGGCTTGAAAAAGATTCCGGAGCAGCAGGCCATACTCGTCGGCGGTGGTATCTTTTTCGGTACGGATGCGCCAGTCGCTGATCAACCGGTCATCCTGATATACTCCGATCACAGTATTGGTATTGCCCACGTCAATAACGATGAGCACCTTAAAAACTCCTTAACTTAAATGAGCCTGGATTAACTGCGCCACCTCTTGGACGATGGTGTCGATTTCCTGTTGATCTTCGCCCTCACACATGACGCGCACCAGCGGTTCGGTGCCAGAGTAACGGATCAGCAAGCGACCGCGTTCTCCCAGGGTTTTTTCCGCGCTGCGGATGGCCTTAATTATCGGGGGGATTTCCGATAGATCCTTTTTCTCCCGCACCCGAACGTTGTGCAGTGTCTGGGGATAGACCTCCATGATGGCGGCCAACTCGGCCAGCGATTTCTGTTCCCGTTGCATAATAGCTAATAATTGCAGGGCACTCAAGATGCCATCGCCGGTGGTGCTATGATCTAGAAAAATCAGATGGCCGGACTGTTCGCCCCCCAGATTGTAGCCCTTTTGGACCATAAGCTCGACCACATAGCGGTCCCCCACCTGGGTCCGCACCAGGCGGCCCCCTAAATGCTTGAGGGCCACTTCCAGACCCATATTACTCATTACCGTGGCCACCACGGTTTTTTTGTGCAAGGTGCCGGCTTCGAGCATACTGCGGGCACAGATAGCCATCAGGTGATCACCGTCTATCACCCGGCCCTGATGATCCACCATGATCAGCCGGTCGCCGTCGCCGTCCAGGGCCAGCCCCAGATCGGCCTGATTGCGCTTAACCAGTGAAGCAATCATTTCCGGGTGCGTAGAGCCGCAGTTATGATTAATATTCTTGCCATTTGGTCTGACGCCAATGGTTATCAGGTTAGCCCCCAATTCCTCCAGCACTGCCGGCGCGGTCCGATAGGTGGCGCCATGCGCGCAATCCAGAACAATTTTCAACCCGTCCAGGCTTAAATCCTTGGGGAAGGTGCTTTTCAGGTAGGCGATGTAACGGCCCCGAGCGTCGTCAATTCGGAAGGCCTGGCCCACCTCAGTAGCGGTCGGACAGCAGTTCTCAACCTCTGAGTCGGTCATCAACGCTTCGATGCGGTCTTCCAATTCGTCGGGCAACTTGAAACCCTGGCCGGAAAATAATTTGATGCCGTTATCCTGATAAGCATTGTGCGACGCCGAGATTACCACCCCGGCGTCGGCTCGCATCGAATGGGTAATAAAGGCAATGCCTGGGGTGGATATCGGGCCCAACAACAGCACATCGACCCCCATGGAACAGATGCCCGCGGTGATGGCATACTCCAGGATGTAGCCCGAGATGCGGGTATCCTTGCCCACCACAATGCGATGCCGGCGCTGACTATTCTTGATGACATAAGCCAAGGCCCGCCCTAAACGCAAGGACATATCCGCGGTCATCGGATAGAGGTTGGCAGTGCCGCGGATGCCATCAGTGCCAAATAATCTTGTCATCTGGACCTCTTATGAGTCTTAGCAAATTTTTCTCTCATTTGTAGCAGTATTAACCGCTTGTAATTATGTAATTTTTTGAGTTAGACACTTTCAATCAGCTTCTTTTTCCCGGTAGATACAACGTACCGGGCAGATGTCGATGGCCTCCTGGATCTTTTCGACCGGCGCACCCTCCGGATGAATTACCTGGGCGTAACCCAAAGATTCATTAAGCTGGAAAACTTCCGGGCAGACCTCCACGCAGGCCCCACAGGCCAGACAGTCTTCCGAAACTATAAACGGTATCCCCGATATCGCGGTATTCCTAAGCCATTATTTGATGTCGGTACCGGCTGCAAACCGGTGCTACCAGAGTTGTTTAGCAATTTCTCCACATTTTAGCCAAGAGAAGGATATTCGGCGAATTTAGGACTGCCAGCCCCATAAAAGACCGTGACCGCATGATGCCGTCGGCCGCTCCGGCCAATTCCATAACGCGAGAGAATCCCTGAAACCTGATGGCGGAAACGCTGCCAATCCGCCGCGGCCCCGGTACAGCCGCCGTTCCTTTCCCCGATGACCACCAGATAGCGCACATGGGGACAGCGGCAGATAGCCGCCAGCGACTGCCCCGGTGGCGGCCAGGCGTAGATTACCACCTGGGGACGAAAATTCCAGATCTCGGCAAAAACATCGCCGGCCTCCACGCTAGGGTGAGATCCCAGACCCGGATTGAATTCTCCTTCCCGACGGTCAATGGCCCGAAAGGCAATATTGGCCTGGGCTAAAAGCGGTCCCAGGGCCGCAGCTAAATAGCCCCGTCCGGCCCCGGCTTCCAGGACCCGGCTAATCCGTAAATTCTGCAACCAGCGGGCGATTAACATGACCCATTCCTTGGAGGGAAAGAAATAAACGCCTGTCGCTTGGGATAGGGCCATCAATTCCAGCTCCAGATCCTGATCGGCGGGGAATCGTGCCTGCCATTCGGCCTCGGACAACAGGTGAGCCAAAGGCGGGGCTGCCGGGCCGGGCAGGCGAACCAAGGCCTGAGCCTGACGCTGGAAATTTTGTTGCTCACGCCAACTCTGGGGTTGCAAAAGATTCGGATCGCCTGGTCGGGACATTAAAAGCTGGAACTTTCCGCCAATTATTGCCAGAATTCCTGATCAACAAACCAAGCTTGTGGTATCTATATTACATTTTTATTCTGGGTTGACAAGCATGTATTAAAAGCCAGCCTGACAGATGGTGCGAATCTGGAAAGAAAATCTTCTGCTTGACAAAAAATCTGGTATGGTAAAATGACGATAGGCAATATATTCTGGTTGGGGATATAATAATAATCTTTGTTTTAAAAAATAGCGAACATTAGGCGCGAGGGCTTCGGACCCAAAGCCCTAAAATGTGTCCATATGAAAACCCATGGTTTCCCTCCCCAACCCCCTCCCCAGGGCTGGGGAGTTTTATGAATGATATTAAACATATAAAGAATTTGTGGACGTTAACTAATGAAGCATGGTATTTGCTGCAACAACATAACCTGGACGGCTTTCTGGCGTTTGGCGCTGCTCTTGGCCCTGATCATGGCGGCGCTGAACAGCTGTGGCAGCCAGGAGCGACAACGTCATACCCTAACCATTGCCGGTTCCACTTCGGTGCAGCCCTTTGCCGAAAAACTGGCTGAGGTTTACATGCAGCGGCATCCGGAGCTGCTGATCAACGTGCAAGGCGGCGGCTCCAGTGCCGGTATTTTGGCCGTCCAGCAAGGCGCAGCGCAAATCGGCACTTCCTCCCGGGACCTGGCGCCGGACGAACAACACCTGAACGACATTCCCATCGCTTGGGACGGGATCGCCATTATCGTCCATCCCGATTGTCCTCTGGAGAATCTGACCCTAAAACAGCTACGCCAAATTTTTACCGGGGAAATCAACAATTGGGCCCAGTTAGGGTTAAAACCGCATGGCATCCATGCCATTACCCGAGAGGAAGGCTCCGGCACCCGCAATGCCTTTGAAGAACTGGTAATGGGCCATACGGAAATTACCCCCGCGGCCCTGGTGCAGGACTCCAACGGCTCGGTGCGGGAGATCGTGGCTAACGATCCCCATGCCTTGGGCTATATCTCCGTGGGCCTGGTTAACAACCAGGTCAAGGCCGTGGCCATTGACGGCGTGAAACCTAAGGCCATTAACATTAAAGAAAAACGCTATGAGTTGACCCGGCATTTTTACTTTGTCACTAAGGGTCCGCCCACCGGGGGCGCCAAGGCCTTTATCGACTATGTCCTGAGCCGTAAAGGTCAGCTTCTCTTAGAGGTTGAGGGTTTGGTAGGAGTTCAATAAGCGGCGGCTTTGATGGTAAAAGAAAAAATTATTGAGAAAATCTTGCTGCTCTTGGCCCTGTCGGCCATCGGCTCTTTAATATTAATCACCATATTTATCTTTCTGGAAGGCCTGCCGATCATCCTGGCTACCGGGATCAAGGCCTTTATCCTGGGGACCCATTGGTCTCCCACCAAAGGCCACTTTGGCATCTTTGCGATGATCGTCTCTTCCCTGTATGTCACTTTGGGGGCCTTAGTTACGGGCGTGCCCCTGGGGCTGGCCTGTGCCATTGTCCTGGCGGAATTTTCGCCGCCCGGGCTGACCCGCATCCTCAAGCCCACCATTGAACTATTGGCCGGGATTCCCTCGGTGGTCTATGGTTTTTTGGGAGTAGTGTTGTTGGTGCCCCTGATCCGCAAATTCCTGGGCGGGCCGGGGCTGTCCTTATTGGCCGGGGCCTTGATTCTGGGCATTATGATTCTGCCTACCGTGATTAGCATCTCAATTGACGCCATCAGCGCGGTGCCGATGATCTATCGGGAAGGCTCCATTGCCTTGGGGGCCACCGAGTGGCAGACCGTACGCCGGGTAGTATTGCCGGCGGCCCGCTCCGGGATCATTACCGCGGTGATTCTGGGCATGGGACGGGCCATCGGCGAAACCATGGCGGTGATCATGGTGGCTGGCAACGCCCTCAAAATCCCGACCTCGATTTTAGATCCGGTCCGCACCTTAACCAGTAATATTGCCCTGGAATTAGGCTATGCCGCGGGTAAGCATCGGGAGGCCCTGTTTGCCACCGGCATTGTGCTGTTTATCATTATCATGATTTTAAATACCCTGGCTACGGTTATCACCCGGAGGAAATGAGCCCCAAATGCGACTTGACCCGTTGTTGAGCCAGCGTCTGATCAAAAGCTTGCTGTGGAGTCTGACCGGCCTCACCATCCTGGTGTTGATATTTATCATTGTTTTTGTTTCGGTCCACGGTTTGCCCCAAGTCACTCCCCAATTTTTGTTTTCCGAGATTAGAGACATGGGGCGGGAAGGGGGTATCTTCCCCACCATCGTTACCACTGCTTATCTTACCCTGGTTGCCCTGGTGGTGGCCTCGCCCCTGGGAGTGGCAACCGCGATTTATCTGGTTGAATACACGCGGGAAAGCTGGATAACCAAAATTATTCGCTTCGGGGCCGAATGTCTGGCCGGGGTCCCCTCGATTATTTTAGGGCTGTTCGGCTTTGTCCTGTTTGTGATGAAAATGCAGTTGGGTTGGTCTATCCTGTCCGGCGGGCTAAGTTTATCGATTATGATTTTGCCCACCATCATTCGCACCAGTGAAGAGGCGCTCAAGGCCGTTCCGACGGATTATCGCCAGGTATGTTATTCTTTAGGAGTGACCAAGTGGCAAACCATTACCCGGGTAGTGGTGCCCAACGCCCTGCCCGGAATCATGACCGGTCTCGTGCTGAGCATTGGCCGGTCGATTGGCGAAACCGCGGTGGTATTATTTACCGCCGGGGCCTCTTTGCGCACCCCTACGACCCTGTTTGACTCGGGCCGCAGTATGGCGGTGCATTTCTATATCCTGGCCCGGGAAGGATTATCCATGCCCAATGCCTATGGCACCGCGGCCATTTTAATGATTTCCATTCTGTTGATCAATGTTACCGCTTACAGTCTGATGACGCGTTTCATCGGCAAATATTCCTAATAAAGAAGTTTCCCTAAACGGTATAAATCTCTGTGAACAGGTCAGGAATTCTGAAAAGGCTAGAGGAGATGTCGAAGTAACCAGATGGCTAAGGTAAAAATCCAGGTCCGCGACCTGTCATTCTATTACGGAGCCTTTCAAGCCCTCAACAGCCTCAATCTGGATGTTTTCTCCGGAGAAATCCTGGGGCTGATGGGACCGGCCAAAAGCGGCAAGTCCACCTTCCTGCGTATTCTCAATCGGATGTCAGATCTTATTCCCGACAGTCGCGTCACCGGTAGCGTGCTTCTGGACGGGGAGTATATCTTGGCCCCGAATTATGATCTTGATCTGCTGCGGCGTCGGGTGGGCATGGTGTTTGCCAAACCCATTCCCTTACCGCGCTCAATTTATGAAAACCTGGCCTTTGCGCCCCGCCTTCATCTTAAAAAAAGCAAAGCCGAAATGGATGCGCTGGTGGAATGGGCCTTAAGAGCGGCGCAACTCTGGGACGAAGTCAAAGACCGACTGCATGACTCGGCTCTGAAGCTATCCGGCGGCCAGCAGCAGCGCCTCTGTCTGGCCCGCACTTTGGCCATGGAGCCGGAGGTCATCCTGCTGGACGAACCGACCAGCGGCCTGGACCCCATCTCCACGGCCCGCATCGAGGAGACCTTGTCCCAATTAAGAAAAGACTATACTATAATTTTAGTCAGCAACAATACCAAGCAGATCGCCCGGGTGGCCGATAAGGTCGGTTTTTTACTGATGAGCGAGTTGATCGAGTACGGGGTGACGCCCAAGGTCTTCACCGTCCCCCAGGATAAGCGGACCGATGACTATATCACCGGGCGGTTTGGCTAGCAGGCCCAAAAATCATGCCAGAAGCAATCATTATCCTGCGCTTTTTGAATCTGTACTATGGCTCTTTTCATGCCCTCAAGGATGTCAACGTCGCGCTTAGCCGCCAGCGGATTACTGCCCTGATCGGGCCTTCGGGGTGCGGCAAGTCCACCCTGCTTAGGGTGCTGAATCGCATGAACGATCTTATCGACGGGGTGTCGATTACCGGCCAGGTGTTGATCGAGGGACAAGACATCTACCACAAAGGCACTAACCTTATCCAGTTACGCAAAAAAGTGGGTATGGTTTTTCAGCGCCCTAACCCTTTCCCCCTGTCGATTTATGATAATATTGTCTATGGCCCCCGCCTCCATGGTCGTCCCAGTAGAGCAGAACTCGAGGCCATCCTGGTGCGCTCGCTGAAGGCGGTGCATATGTGGGACGAGGTCAAAGATCGACTGCAAAGCCCGGCTTTGAGCCTTACCGAAGAGCAGCAGCAACGCCTGTGCATTGCCCGCCTGCTGGCCGTAGAACCCGAAATTTTACTCATGGACGAGCCCTGTTCGGCCCTGGACCCGCTGGCCACCTTGCAGTTAGAGGAATTGATGCGGGAGTTGATCAAAGATTATACGATTATCATCGTCACTCACAACATGCAGCAGGCGGCCCGGGTCTCGGATGACACCGGCTTTATGCTGCTGGGCGAACTGGTGGAGTTTGCCCCCACTCCCCAGGTCTTCACCCGCCCTAGTGATCGGCGCACCGATGATTATATTTCGGGGAAATATGGCTAAAATTCTCTACCCGAGGCGGGATCAAAAGATCAAAGTTTCTTGGCCCTTTCTCCAAATTTTGGATCTTTTCTGAATACCTCATTATTACCATCAATGAGATTAAAAAAATGAATCAAACTCTTGTCCTAAAAGACAGTCTGAAAGCCTATACCTATGATCTGGACAAGGCCTGTGCGCCGGAGGACACGGTCTCGCGGGTGCGCCGCCGGTTTGCCGAGCTTAACCTGGATATTTTGAAAAAAACCCTGCGGATCGACAGCGGGCGGCTCGATATCCCGGTCTATGTCAGCCTCTGCGGCCTGGATGCAGTGCGTACCATCGGTACCCAGAAACAGATGGGCAAAGGTTCCACTCCGATCCAGGCCGAGGCCAGCGCCCTGATGGAGTTGGTGGAACGCTACAGTTTCTTTGACTTCCTCAACCAGGACCGGCTGGTTTACGCCACTCCCCGGCAGTTGCGCATGAACGTGCTACCCTTTTCGACCCTGGCGCAGTCGTTGTTTGATACCTCAACCGCGGTCAAGCGGGCCGCGGAGTTGTACCAGGATTGGCCGCTTTATTTTACCCCGGCCACCAACCTTACTCAGGGCCAGGCAATGATGCTGCCCTTTCACTGGTTTTATCTGATCAATGAATACAACGGCCCGGCCGCGGGCAATTCTCAAGAAGAAGCCATCCTGCAGGGTTTGTGTGAAGTGGTGGAGCGCCACGTCGGCTCGGTGATCAGCCACGACCGCCTTTTTACCCCGCGTATTGATCCGGATTCGGTGCGGGATCCGGTGGGGCGGGAGCTGTTGGCCAAATTCCAGGCTCAGGGCATCGTCCTGCATCTGCGGGATTTTTCGCTGGATACCGGCATCCCCACGGTCGGGGTGCTGGCCTATGATCCGGCTACCTTCCCGGAGGCCAGCGAAATCGTGTTTACCGCCGGGACCACGCCGCATCCGGAAAAATCCCTGATCCGGGCTTTGACCGAGGTGGCCCAGTTAGCCGGAGATTTTGATAAACATACCTCTTATGCCCCCACCCTGCCCAAATATCAGAATCTGACCGACGCCAGCTACCTGATGCAGCCCGAACCGCTGGTGGCCCTCGAATCGCTGCCCAACCTGGCAGATGACAATATCAAGGTCGAAATTGACAATTGTGTGGCGGCCTTGGGCAAATTAGGCTTGGAAGTGCTGGTCGTGGACCTTACTCATCCGGAGATCCAGCTCCCGGCGTTTTATGTCATTATCCCCGGCACCCACTTCCGGGAACGCACCCGCCATATTAACGTGATCTTTCACCTGGCCAAAGTTGCCAGCCTCTACGCGCCTCCGGCTGAGGCCCGGGATGCGCTCCACCGTCTGAATGAGGCCTTTCCGGGGCGCTTTGACGTCTTGTTTTTCCTGGGGCTGACCCTGGACCAACTGGGTTCAACCGCCGAGGCGCTTTCTTATTTTCAGGCCTCCCTGGCGGCGCAGCCTCCGCTTCAGGAGATTGCCAGCGTCTATTGTCATATCGGCTCCTGCCTGAAAGACCTGGGGGATTATCCCGCGGCCGTCACCGCTTTGCAGCAGGCGCAGGCGGCCAATGATCAGCTAAAGGAAGTCTATCATTTGTTAGGCTTCTGCTATTTCAAGCTTAAAGAATTTCAGGAGGCGGTGGCCTGTTTTGAGAAGGCCATTGAACTGGACCCCGGCTCCGGCATCGACTATGCCAACCTGGGCATTAACCTGCGGGAGTTGGGATTCAAAAAAGAAGCGGCTCACCTGCTGCGTCTGGCCCTGGACTTGGACCCCGGCCTGGACTTTGCGCGCCAGGCCCTGGCCGCTTTGGAAGATTGAGAGCTTATTGGGTGCCGATGAAAAACGGACGGAAAGCAGACTCCTCCAACTGCAGGGCATTCCTTAAAGTTTGAAGCAGACGTTGCTTATCCTGGGGCAGTTGGCCGGCCAGATTAAGGTAATTGGTGTAATGGTCGCTGACAACTTGAGTGGGCACCGTGATGCCCGCAAGCAGGGTCAGGGTCTCGTGCAGCACCTGATGCGGGCTTAACATCTGAAAACGACCGGCCCGGACATCGTCCAACAAGGGGGTATTGATCTTGGGGACAAAGGTCCGCAGCCGGAGAAAATCGGGCTGAATCTGGTTGATGGCAGCGGCGGTAAGACGGGCATGGGCTGCGGTCCGGTCGGTGCCGCCGATGCCCAGCATGACATACTCGCTGACTTCAATCCCCACCTGACGCAGCATCTGGCCCGCGGCAATCTGCTGGGCAGCGGTAGAGCCTTTTTTGATGCGGGCCAAGATAACATCATCACCGCTCTCTAAGCCGATATGGATGCGTTTCAAGCCGGCCGCCGCCAATTGACGGAGTTGCTCCAAACCCTTGCGATAGATAAATTGCGACGAACCATAAACCGTAATCCGACGCAAGGCCGGGAACAGCGAGTAGCTGTAGCGGCAGATCTCGGCCAGGGCCGCGGTCGGCATGGCAATGGTGTTGCCGGCCGGAAAGAACAGGGTCTGCACCCGATCACCATAGACCTGACGGGCCTCTTCCAGATCGGCTCTGATGTCGGCGGTGGGCCGGACCTTAAACTTGATGCCGTTCTTATAGACCATGCAAAAGGTGCATTGGTTATGGGGGCATCCCACCGTGGCCTGAATCAGTAGGCTGTCCGCCTCACTGGGCGGTCGATAGATCGGTCCTTCATAGTACACTTGAATATTCCCTCGGTTCAGCCTTAAGGCTCTTAGTTTATCTGACCAATTATTTGAGCCTCTTTCAAAATTAATGAAAACCGACTGTCGAGATAAGTTCTCGGCTGTTAAGCGGCCTCACTAGGTCAAATCAGCCGTGATTTTTGGTTTACGTCAATAACATGCACTGGAATTGGGCGAAAGTGTACATAACTCACCCTTATATATGGGAAAATCTGATACTACCACTCCCGGTAGCGGGCCGCTTCATGAGGGGCCATCGGAATGACGTCCTGCCCCCGGGAATTCTTGTCGATGATCGGGACGTGCCTCAGGCTACGGCT
>Ga0164318_10005829_pt1 | contig 11914 bp, 11 predicted proteins | sample GuaBasSedimGuay9_FD_113734 | JGI IMG/M metagenome (GOLD analysis project Ga0164318, IMG submission 113734) | Subseafloor sediment microbial communities from Guaymas Basin, Gulf of California, Mexico - Guay9, Core 4571-4, 0-3 cm | ecosystem: Environmental > Aquatic > Marine > Hydrothermal vents... | reverse complement strand
CGACAATGTCACATTGACCTCTTTGTTCGCCGAAGGTCTCCTGACCGAGGCGGAACAGCCCTGTTTTAGCCCCAAAGTAGCTCGGTCAGGAGACCTCGCCCAACGTTAAGGGGCAAATCCGGCGTCATTAAGCGAATGTGCCATTGTCAAGCTATTCAGGCCGATGGTTGAAACCGCGCCTGAGGAGCTAAAGCTGGCCGTCCACCTGCGTGGACAGGCGCGCCCACGCAGGTGGACGCTTGGCTGCCAGCCAGAGGCGATTTCAATCAGAGGCGATTTCAATCGCTAACAGAAATAGCCTGGGTAGTTACGTTGGAACGTCGTTAAGTGGTCGTTGTGAAATGACCGAGAAAACACGATCCTCATCTTTATCTTCGCCGTCATCGCCTGTGTCCTATGCTGCCTCGACTGAGTTGGGTGCCAGCAAAGAGGTATCGCGCTTGCAGGCGATGGTGTACGAGTTGAAGGTTGGTCAAGCGATGACCCGGAACGTCACCACTGTCCCACCCCATATAACGATGGCTGCGCTCCGTGAAACCTTGCGGGAGAAACGTATTTCCGGCGCTCCGGTGGTAGACCAGGATGGGCAGATAGTAGGGATCGTCAGCGTAGAGGACCTGATCGAAGCCTTGGCGTCCGGTGAGATGGATGCGATGGTCGCTGCGAAGATGACCGCTTCCCCGGCTACGCTTTACGAAGATGAGCCGTTGGTACACGCGGTGAGCAAATTCAGCCAGCTCAAGTTTGGTCGTTTTCCCGTCTTGAACCGCCAGGGACAACTGGTGGGCATCATCACCCCTGGAGACGTCAGCCGGGCGATGCTCCGCAAATTGGATGTAGATTATCACGAAGAGGAAATCCACCGGTATCGCGCCAGCCACATCTTCGAGGACATTGTGGCCGATGACATTGCCCTCGTATTCGGCTATCGGGTCACTGCCGGAGACGTCACCCGGGCCGGGACCGCTGCCAGCAATTTGCGTAAGACGTTGACCCGCCTGGGTATTCACCCGGCTATCATTCGCCGTGTCTCTGTAGCGACCTACGAAGCGGAGATGAACATCGTTATTTTTACCGATGGAGGAGAGATCGTGGCCGAAGTTCGCCCAGGCAGAATCCGTGTCGAGGCGTTGGACAAAGGTCCCGGTATCGCCGATATCGAGCAAGCGATGCAACCCGGCTATTCCACGGCCCCACCTTGGGTACAAGAGATGGGGTTTGGCGCCGGGATGGGGTTGCCCAATATTAAAGCTTGTTCCGATCAGATGAAGTTGGAATCCCAGGTGGGTGTTGGAACTCGCCTGGAAATCATAATTCACATACAGCAGTGAATTGGTAGGTTGTCATCCATATACCAGTGAAGGAGTCTGATTATGAACTTGATGATTTTGGACAAAGGAGCGATTGCTCCCCTGGTCAAAGCGCTGATGGAGGACTACCGGGTCGTGGGACCACGGGCAAAAGGCCCACAATTTGTTTTCGATACACTCACCGATCCGGCTCAACTGCGCCTTGACTACAACACTACCATTCTGCCCCCTAAGAAAGCACTCCAACCACCTGAGGAGCGGTTGGCGACGTTCAAGAGGGGGACAGATCCTCACATTGAGCCGGTCATCGAGGCGACTCCGACCGTGCTCTTGGGTGTACATACCTGCGACCTACATGCCATCAAGTTGCTGGATAAAGTCTTCTCGGCGGAATATCCGGACGCGCACTATCTGGAGCGACGCCGACAGACGATCATTGTTGGATTGGAATGTCTGGAGCCATGCGATGAACATTCGTTTTGTAAGAGCATGGGTACGCTGACCGCCGATGACGGGTACGACTTGCATCTCACGGACCTGGGACCGGCATATGCGGTGGATGTAGCGACGGAGGCCGGAGCAGAGTTACTTGCTCGTTATGCTCAGGGGGGAGCCGAGGAAGCCACAGAGGCCGAATATGAGCGTCTTAATCGAGTGTTGAGCGCCAAGTGGCCTCGTTTCACCTACCGACTGAATTTCGAGGCGGTTGACTTGCCAGCGATGTTGAGCACGGCCTACGACCATCCGTTGTGGGAAGAGTTGGGAGAGCGTTGTCTAGCGTGTGGATCCTGCACGAATGTTTGCCCCACGTGTTATTGTTTCAATGTGATGGACGAAGTCAACATGGCCCTGACCGAGGGGGAGCGGATTCGCCGATGGGACTCCTGTCAGTTGGATGAGTTTGCCCGCGTAGCCGGCGGTGAGAATTTCCGCCAAGCTCGTTCCGCCCGTCAGCGGCATCGCTTCATGCGGAAGGGGAAATACATTTACGAAAAGTTCGGCGAACTGGGCTGCGTGGGGTGTGGCCGATGCATCCGTGCTTGTGTGGCCAAGATCAGCATCGTGGAGGGTTTCAACACCATCCATGGATCGGTATAAGAAAATTGAGGGAGAACAGACGATGAATACAAGCACATCGGTTTATACACCTGAGATCGCTCGTGTGGTCAACGTCGAACCGTTGACCGCCCTGGAAAAACTGTTCACTATCGAATTGCCTGCCGGTCGCAGTCTGGGGCATGCTCCCGGCCAATTTGTGATGGTCTCCTTGTTGGGTATTGGCGAGGCTCCAATTTCCATCACCTCCTCTCCCAGCCGCTCCAATGGCTCGTTCCAGCTCTGTGTGCGCAGGGTAGGCGATGTGACCAATGCGATGCATGCTCTGCAACCGGGGGATGGGCTGGGGATACGTGGCCCCTTTGGCCATGGCTTTCCCATCGAGAAGATGCGTGGCAAGGACGTGCTGTTTGCTCCGGGTGGGCTAGGGCTGGCCCCGCTCCGTTCGCTCATCAACCAGGTACTCGATGAACGAGGTTCTTTTGGGCGGGTGGTTATCCTGTATGGCGCCAAACGTCCCGAAGAGTTGCTGTTCCGGGATGAGCTGGAAGAATGGACCACCAGGGACGACGTTGAGTGCCTCGTCACGGTGGACCGGGGGGACGAGACCTGGGATGGTCACGTGGGTGTAATCACCACCCTTTTCCCCAAAATCAGCATCAACCCCCGTAACACCGTCGCGGTCACCTGTGGGCCGCCGATTATGTATCGCTTTGTGTTGATGGAAATGCTGGGAAAGGGAATACCGGAGTCACAGATTTATCTTTCGCTGGAGCGACGGATGAAGTGTGGCGTGGGGAAGTGTGGCCATTGCCAGATCAACAACCTTTATTGTTGTCAGGATGGTCCCGTCTTCACCTACTCCCAGGTCAAGGGGATTGAGGAGGCGTTGTAATGGGCAAAAACGGAAAACCAAAAGTCGCTTTCTTCGACTTTGCCGGTTGTGAAGGCTGTCAGTTGACCGTGGTGGACTCGCTCCAAACTCATCTCGATCTGTTGGACGCCGTCGAGATCGTTCAGTTCCGTGAGGCGATGACCGAAAAGGGCGAGGATTACCAGATCGCTTTTGTCGAAGGCTCCTGTACTCGCCCATCGGACGAGGCCCGCCTGGAAAAGATCCGCGCACAAGCGGATGTGGTGGTCGCCCTGGGAGCTTGTGCACACCTGGGAGGCGTCAACGCCCTCAAGGGGCTACACCCTCTGGATGACGTCCGCCGGTGGGTGTATGGTGACAACGCCGACTGGTATGAGACCTATGAGGCCCGTCCCATCAGCGCCGTGATCGAGGTGGACGCTGTCATACCGGGCTGTCCCATAGACCGCGAGGAATTCGTGCGGGTGGTCAAGGCCCTTTTGCTGGGCAAGAAACCTCCGATACCCGATTATCCCCTATGCGTGGAGTGTAAGCTCCGGGAAAACGTATGTCTTTTTCATATCGGTGAATTCTGCCTCGGCCCCGTAATCCGGGCCGGTTGCGGCGCCATCTGTCCCACCTATGGCAGTGGCTGTGAGGGATGCCGGGGTTTCATTCCGAACCCCAACGAAAATGCAATGAAGGATGTCCTGGCTGAGGCCGGCCTGACTGTGGAGGAGTTAATGTCGCGCTTTACGATGTTCAACGCATATCAGGTGCAGGCCCAACAGGCGGACGAGGAGGGAAAATGAGTGCTGTGAATGTCAACATCAACGTCCATCACGTGACCCGCGTGGAAGGACATGGGGACATTGTCGTGGACATCAAGAACGGCGAGATCAAGACCTGCCGCTTCGAGGTGGTCGAAGCGCCCCGTTTCTTCGAGGCTTTCGTGCGCGGGCGTCCATACTACGAACTGAGCCACATTACCTCACGCATCTGCGGCATTTGCAGTGTGGGGCACGCTACCACCAGCCTCCGGGCTACCGAGAACGCCCTGGGAGTGGAAATCTCAGAACAAACGGAACTGCTCCGGCGACTCAACTTCTATGGCGAGATCATTGACAGCCATGTGTTGCATACCTACTATCTGGTCGCGCCGGACTTCCTGGGGGTCGGCTCGGTGATCCCTCTGGCCGAGAGCCATCCGGACATTGTTATGCGTGCTTTACAGATCAAGAAACTCTCCGGTGATTTGTGCGCTATGATCGGCGGACGGCACACACACCCGGTCGCTATGGCCGTGGGGGGATTCACCCATCTGCCCACCGAATCCGAAGTGCGGGAGATGAAGGGTCGTTTCGAGGCTGCCCGCGCTGATATGGATGCCACGGTAGACCTGTTCGCCTCACTTCCCTGGCCGGAGTTCGAGCGAGAGACGGAGTACATCTCGCTCACGCGGGATGATATGTACGCCTTCATTGATGGAACCATCAAGACTTCTGATGGGTTCTCGTATCCCATTGAGGAGTATCGTCAGGTGACTAACGAGTGGTGTGTGCCGTTCTCCACCGCTAAGTGGACCAAACATAACCGGGATGCCTATATGGTGGGGGCGTTGGCCCGCTTCAACAACAACTTCGATCAACTCCACCCCCGCGCCAAGGAGGCAGCCGCCAAGTTGGGCATGAAACCGCCGGTGATCAATCCATTTCTGAACAGCGCTGCCCAAGTGGTGGAAATGGTGCATTGCATCGAGGATGGAATCCAGATTATGGACGAATTGCTTACGCGCGGCATCCAGCCGGAGGAGCCGCCGGCAGTGCGTTTGAACGGGGGCGGCGAGGGCGTCGGATCGTGTGACGTGCCACGGGGCATCCTGTTCCACAATTACGTGTACGACGAGCAGGGGATCTGCATTCAGGCCAATTGCGTCATTCCCACCAACCAGAATTACGCCAACCTGAACGCCGATATGCGGGCCTTAGTGCCGCAGATCATGGACAAACCTCAGGAGGAGATCCGGCTCCTGTTGGAGATGTTGGTGCGGGCATACGACCCTTGTATTTCCTGCTCGACCCACTTTTTGAATGTCACATTCGTTTGAGACGCTGAACGTCGGTACGCTCGTCCTGGGTCTGGGGCACCCCTGGCGGGGAGATGATGGCGTCGGCCCACGGTTGGTGGCCGAATTGGCCGCCCGACCGCTGCCGCCGGGGGTTGCGCTCCGGGACGGGGGAACCGGCGGGTTGGATTTACTGCACACGTTGGAGGGATGGGAGCGGGTCATCGTGGTGGACGCAGCCGATATGGGACAAGAGCCGGGAACGTTTGTCCGTTTTACTCCCCAGGAGGCCCGCCTGATCCCCAAATTCACAGAGGGAAGTGTCTCCATCCACAACGCCGGTCTGAGCGATGTGTTGACGTTAGCCGGGGCATTGGGGTGTTCCTTGCCGGAAATAGTGATCTTTGGCGTGCAACCGGCCTACGTCGGCTGGCGAGAAGGGCTTAGTCCAGCGGTTGAGGCAATACTTCCCCGTTTGATCGCAGCGGTGCTTGAAGAGGTAAAAGGAGAGAACCATGCCCAAAATTCTGGTGATTGAGGATGATCTCGATATGGTGACGGCAATCCGTATGCCGCTGGAGGCCAACGGATATGAGGTGTTCCACGCAGCCACCGGCGAGGAAGGGCTGCAAAAGGTAAAGGAGGTCGAACCAGACCTGATTATCCTGGATGTGATGATGGAAACCACGACCGCCGGCTTCCAGGTTTCCCTGCAACTCCGCAACCCGGACCCCGCCTCGGAGTATGCGGCATATCGGGATATCCCCATTCTGATGCTGACGGCGATTCACACGACTACGTCCCTCCGCTTTGGCCCGGACGAGGCTTACCTGCCGGTGGATGATTTCGTGGACAAGCCCATAGACCCTGATGTGTTGTTGGAGAAGGTGCAGGCGCTGATCAGGTAACCATGATAGTCGCCTTCTAGTGGGATCCCCTTGTGCCCGGTCGGGAACCGGACCACGAGGCTTTTACCCGGTGAGTGTATATTGAATCTAGAACACATAGCGGAGCGCCTGGCTCAGAGCGCCCGACAAATCGTACAGGCGGACGCAGCGGTCGTCCGCCTGCTTGATGAAAATGAGTCGGCGGGGGGACGTTCCCTATCGTTGGCGGCTGCTGTGGGAGTCCCGAAAACAGACCTGCCAGCTACAGTCCCATTGGCCGACTCCCCTCTCGATCAGGCTGCCCTGGCGGGAGACATCCCACTCTGGACGGACGCCCATCTCCTGCCCCCTTTCGATGCCTATCGCTCCGCCATCTGTTTGCCCCTCGCGGAGGGAGAGACAGTGGTGGGGACTCTTCAGGTGTATGCCGCGCCGTCGGGCGGCTTCGATTCTCAGACCATCGCGACGCTGACCCCTCTGGCGGCCCTGGGGGCTGTGGCCATCTCAGCTGTGCAGGCCCTGAGAACCCAGGGGGAACTAGAGGCCGAAAAGGCCCATTTCATCCATGTGGCGACGCACGAGTTGCGCTCTCCTGTTGCTGTAGCGCAGTCATTGCTCCGAGGCGTACTCAAGGGATACGCCGGGGAACTGACCCCTCAGCAACGAGAGTTGTTCGGGCGTATCAGCCGCCGTTTGGACCTGTTGGAGCAACTGGTCAATGACTTGCTTGATTTGGCCGCCGGACAAACTTCCCACGGTATGGGGGAAGAAACGGCGGTGATTGTCAACGCCTCGGTGGGGCGGGCGGTGCTTCTGTTGCTTCCTCGGGCAGAGGAAAAAGGGATCGAACTGGTGTATCAAGCTTGTTGCGATGAGTTGGTCGCTTGGGGGACGGAGGAGGGATTGGATCGCATCTTCGTCAATCTGTTGAGCAACGCTATCAAGTATACTCCATCCGGTGGCCGGGTTGAGGTCACGCTCCGCTCCATCGAAGAAAACGGTAAGAAGGAGATCGAGGTGCGTGTAACGGATACCGGCATCGGTATCCCTCCGGAGGCGATGCCGCATCTTTTTGAAACGTTCTATCGGGCGCCGAACGCTAAAGCGTTGAACGAGGTCGGCACGGGACTGGGGCTTTCCATCGTGAAGGACCTGGTCGAACGATATGGAGCGCGTATCGAGGTGGAGAGCACGGTCGGGAAAGGTACCACGTTTACTGTGATCTTCCCGGTGTATGCACATTCTTAGTCTCGATGTAACTGCTCAGGCTACTTCTTAGCGATTGAAATCGCCTCTGGAGAGCTTGCAGCCAAGTGTTCACCTGCGTGGACAGCCAGCTTTAGCCTCTCGGGCGCGGTTTCAACCGCTGGGTTGAATAGTAACGTCTCGATGACGAAGCCAGGACCTGTCATTTGTCCTAGTCCAATGAACACAAATCGTCATACCTCTATCATCAACTCGAATTTCTCACCGCTTGTCTCATTGCCCAGTTGGCCCTGGCAGATCGTTTATCGTCAGGCCCAAGAGCGGGGCAGTTATGTCTGGTTGGTGGGGGGGGCTGTGCGCGATCTCTTGCGCAGACGGATGCCACACGATTGGGACTTCGCTGTGGATCGGGATGCGCTTCGGCTGGCCCGCCAGGTGGCCGACGTGCTCGGCGGAGCCTACTTTCCCCTGGATGCGGACCGCGAGACCGGTCGCGTCATCGTGCAGTCCAAGGAGGGTATCCCGCAGGTGTTGGACTTTGCGCTCCTACGGGGCGCTGGACTGGCAGAAGACCTGAAGATGCGGGACTTTACCATCAACGCCATGGCCGTGGGGAATGATGGTGCCTTGATAGACGTGATCGGTGGGTACGACGATCTGCTCGCCGGCCGCATCCGGGCCACCAGCGAGCGGGCCTTCCAGGACGATCCGGTGCGATTGTTGCGGGCTTTGCGCCTGGCTGCTCAGTTCCACTTTGAGGTTGATTACCAAACTATGTTATGGCTCCAACGGGATAGCCGCCTGCTGATGCGCTGCTCGGCAGAACGAGTACGGGACGAGTTCCTGTACCTGCTGATGCTCCCCGGTGCAGTCCGGCATCTGAGAAGTTGCGACCAGCTTGGTCTGCTGAGCCAGGTGATCCCAGAATTGGAGCCGCTCAAAGGGATGACGCAATCCCCACCGCACCGTTTCGACGTCTGGCAGCACGTGCTATACACTGTGGACACGCTGGAAGGAGTGCTGGCCGTGGCTACGGGGCAAATCGGAGCCAAGAAACCACCCCCAGGACCGGCCGATATCCCCCCGACGGTATGGGAGGACATTTCACAAGCCTTGGGCCGGTACACGGACCGGACCGCCGCCCATCTCTCCGTCGAAGTCAGTGGGGGGCGGGACCGAATGGTGCTCCTCAAACTGGCCGCGCTGCTTCATGATGTGGGAAAGGCACATACCCGGTCCCAGGATGCAGACGGCCGGATACATTTTTATCGTCACGAACAGGTGGGGGCGGGGATCGCCGCCGAGCGGCTGCGGGAATTACGCTTCAGCGGCGATGAGATCGCCCGGATGCGCGTTCTGGTTGGGCAACATGCGCGTCCAGCCCACCTTTCGCGCGCCGAGAGGATAACTCGGCGGGCCATCTATCGCTACTTCCGGGCCACCGGATGTGCCGGCCTGGATGTGGCACTGTTCAGTCTGGCGGATCATCTCGCCAGCCGAGGCCCCCATCTCGACCCGGAGCGTTGGTCGCGCCGCCTGGACGTGGTGCAAACGCTCCTGACCCACTGGTTCGAACACTACGATGAGACGGTTGCACCTTCCCCGTTGGTGACGGGACGCGATCTGATGAGTCATCTGGACCTTCCCTCCGGCCCGGAGATCGGGCGCTTGTTGGAAGCGATCCGGGAAGCTCAGGCCGAGGGGAGCGTATCTACCCGTGCGGAGGCCCTGCGCCTGGCAAAGACATTGACGGCAAATGCGGAAAAGTAGGGGCCTGGATTCTGACAAATGTTATGCTTTTCCCTTTGCAGAGCGAACAACTCATCAAGGATCAAGGAGATACTTCATTTTGCTTTCTCGTTTGTCCTACTACATATCTTCGATACCGACACTTTTGCTAGGGATAAAAAATTGGCCTGCGATCATTACTGCCTTTCTTGGCCTACGTGTCCCGGAGCGCATTGTTCTCGAATTGCGAAACGGATGTCACTTTCGGGTTCGCACGCCAATGGACATCTGGATCATCAAAGAAACTTGCCTGGATCGGCAGTACGAGCGGCAAGGTGTGGAAATCAAAGACGGATGGGTTGTGTTGGATATCGGCGCTGGTCTGGGCGACTTTGCCATCTGCGTCGCATTAGAGCATCCACATAGTACGGTGTATGCTTACGAGCCGTTTCCAGAATCATTCGCCATGCTCGAAGAAAACCTGGATTTGAACCAAGTGCGAAATGTCAAAGCATTTCCGTATGCCCTCAGCAGTCAGGTTGGCTCCATAGACTTTCATATTGTCTCCAAGGAAGCTGTGCAACACAGCACGGCCTTTGGACTTGATGGAGCGCAAGATAGCATTCAGGTGCCGAGCACCACACTCGATCATATCTTTGATGAGATACAGTCGGACAGGTGTGACTATCTAAAAATGGATTGCGAGGGTGCCGAGTACGAGATCCTCTTGAATGCTAGTGATTCGGCGTTACAAAGGATCGGGCATATCTGTCTCGAATATCATGATGGAGTAACTGAGTTTTCACATCATGACCTTGTTCGCTTCCTGGAGGGAAAGGGCTTTCGAGTGTGGTTGACGCCTAATCCTGCTTGGGCGCACTTGGGGTTTTTGTATGCTATGAATCGCCGTACTTTGGACAATTGAAACTGTGGCGGGGCCTATCCTCCCGCAGGCTAGAAAATTGAGCCTAAGGAAGCTAACCAGGTTTACTATGCCCATATACGTAGATTTCGAACCAATTGGTCGGCGCGGAGAATGCCCCAACGGACAATCTTTGCTGGACTGTGCCCGGCAACTGGGCGTAGAGCTGATCAATCTGTGCGGAGGGCACGGAAGCTGCGGCCGGTGCGTGGTACAGGTGATGGCCGGGGTGGTCTCCGATCCGACTCCCGAAGAGGAAAAGTTCCTCACTCCCGCCCGGTTGCAGGCCGATTATCGCCTGGCATGCCGCACATTCCCCTTGACGGATTGTAAAGTGCGGGTACCCCCCGAATCGCTGAGTACGCCTCAACGAACCCAGGTGGAAAGCGAGGACTACCACCTCGAAGTCGCTCCGCCTGTGCGAGCTTATCGAGTCTCGGTACCCCCTCCGTCGTTGGAAGACTTGCGGGGGGATGCCGAGCGCTTCCGGGATGTCCTCAGCGAGCGACACGGCTTGACGGTCTCCACGGTGGATGTGCAGGCTCTCCAAGCTCTCTCCACGCACTTGCGCACCCAGGATTGGACAGTCCAGGCCGTGGTGCGGGACGGGCAGGAAATCGTCGCCGTGTTGCCCCCCGAACCCCGTCCCCTGGGGCTGGCCGTGGACCTGGGCACGACTAAGATCGCTGCCTATTTGTTGGACTTGCTATCGGGGAAAACTTTGGCGGCGCGGGGGATGATGAACCCCCAAATCGCTTACGGGGAGGACGTGATCGCCCGCATCACCTACGCCCAACAATCTCCTAAACAAGCGGAGCACCTGCGGGGATTGGTTGTCGCGGCTCTCAACCGGGCGGCAGCCGAAATGGCCACCCAGGTGGGAGCCAAGGCCACGCACATCGTCGAGGCTGTGCTCGTCGGCAATACGGCTATGCACCATCTATTCCTCGGGTTGCCGGTGGGGCCGCTGGCCCAAGCGCCCTACGTGCCGGTCGTGACATCGGCACTGGACGTCAAAGCGCGTGACCTGGGGATGACAATTGCGCCGGGGGCCTACATCCACCTCCTGCCCAACATCGCCGGGTACGTAGGGGCGGACCATGTAGCCGCGCTTCTGGCAACGGACATTGCGCACACCGGTGAGGCTACCCTACTGTTGGATATTGGCACCAATACGGAAGTCTGTCTAGCTCATCGTGGGCGGATGACCAGCCTTTCCTGTGCATCGGGGCCGGCCTTCGAAGGCGCCCACATCTCTTGCGGGATGCGGGCAGCGTCAGGGGCAATCGAGCACCTCCGGCTGGTCGGCGACCGGGTCGAATTCCAGACCATCGGCGATGGCCCACCGGTCGGTATGTGCGGCTCTGGGATTCTGGATGCTCTGGCTCAGTTGCGCCGGGCCGGTATCGTTGACCGGCGGGGGCGAATGAGGACGCATCCCCGTGTACGGGAGGGAAACACGGGGCGGGGGTTTGTGTGGGTGGAGGAAGACGACAGGCATCAGGCCATCATGATGACACAAAAGGACGTACGCGAACTGCAATTGGCTAAAGGGGCGATCCGGGCCGGAGTCGAGGTGTTGTTACAGGCGCATAAGCTAACCCCCGACGACATCCAACAGGTGATCATTGCCGGGGCCTTTGGCAGTTACGTGGATATCTCCAGTGCCATCACCATCGGCATCCTGCCCGCCATCCCTATGGAGCGAATCCGTCAAGTAGGGAATGCGGCCGGTCTAGGAGCTAGACTGGCCCTCGTCTCTTGGGAGAAACGGGCCGAGGCGCGCCGCCTGGGGCAGCAGGTGCAGTACATTGAGCTGGCTTCTGCGCCCGGATTCTCGCAGACGTTTGCCCAGGCGATGTATCTATAATCAGTACTTGAGAATTT
>Ga0164318_10005828_pt1 | contig 11915 bp, 13 predicted proteins | sample GuaBasSedimGuay9_FD_113734 | JGI IMG/M metagenome (GOLD analysis project Ga0164318, IMG submission 113734) | Subseafloor sediment microbial communities from Guaymas Basin, Gulf of California, Mexico - Guay9, Core 4571-4, 0-3 cm | ecosystem: Environmental > Aquatic > Marine > Hydrothermal vents... | reverse complement strand
GGTTTGATGTTGCCTATGGAGTAGCACCTTCCATGATAATAGATTGGGCATTAGAAGTAGGGGGCTATTCCGTCTCCGAATTTTGGAATGGAGTGCGTATCGGTACTATAGAATGGAAGAAAGAACCAATCCATTTGATTTTTGCTTTTAACACGAAACTTGGCGGAAATCGAGAGGATCCCAGTTTACACTCGGGGATTTCTTTCACGGGAAATGACTTACCTGATGAAATATATTATGCTATTCTTGACAATCAAACCGAATCCGGATATTTAAAACGGGTTGAAAATATTTTTCGATATTCGTGGAATGGAGAATCTTGGGAAAATAGAGGGATGATCGATCACTCTTGATTTGTTACCAATCCTTACATGGGTTTTATAGAATTTCAGATTCCTTTAGCGGATCTTGGGTTGAATGATTCAGCGACCCACCAAGAATTTCAAATGCTGGTTTACTCCAGTACTGAAGGATGCTATGGTGCTATGGATAGTTCCCCTCAAAGTGATTTGGTGGATCCCAGCGGAGAGAGTTTTACTTGGCTCACCATGCCTGACAAATTATGTTTAGATACTTACCAATCTCCAAATGCCGCTGCTGATACGACCGAAAAATCGAAAATTCCAGGATATTCTTATTTTACACTAACCTTAGTTATTTTGCTTGGATGTGCAGTTTCTTTTCTTAAATTGAAAAATGAAAGAAATTGGCTACACTTTTAATTTTTTTTTACATACATTTTCAAAGTGTGGGAAATCTATTTATAAGAATAACCCCAACAAAAATATATGGAATTTACGATTACCAATCTTTTTAGCAATGAAACTCTGCCAGGCAGCAATTTTCAAGGTGGTCACGGCCAATCATTTCACATTAAGGTTTCAGATTCCTTAGGTATTGATGAAAATAAGGAAATCGCTTTTCTTTTTGATGTGGGTGCATCCAGTAAAAAATTGCTTCACAATATGCATGAATTAGGAATTTCTCCATTTTCAACTCACACAATTTTGTTATCACACGGACATTATGACCATACCGATGCACTTCCAGGATTCTTATCCCAATTTGCCGGAGATTCTAAAATAAAAATAATCTGCCATCCAGCCGCTTTAGAAAAAAGGTTTTTTAAGTTGGCATTTTTCAAACTGAATTTAGGATTTCCACGGATGAAAGAAAGTTTGCTAAATCGTATCGAATTTAACTTTTTAGATAAGCCGTTTGAAGTATTTCCAAACTTGTGGTTTTCAGGAGAAATTGAAGATCGACCTTATATTACTGGCGTTGAACCCAAAGTTTTTCATTCTGTACTCTCTGATACGAAAAATAAGGCAAAAAAAATCACTGAAGTAGATCCCGTTAGAGATGATGCATCGCTCTACCTTTTAGCCCAAAAAGGTATAGTAATTCTTGCCGGCTGTGGACATGCGGGAATTTTGAATATCGCACGGCATGCCAAAAGACTATTGAATGTTCCCATACATGCGATAATTGGGGGCAGCCATATGGTTAGGTATAGTACTGAAGAAGTTGAAGAAGTTGCTTCTATTCTTAAAAAAGAATTTGGAAATCCCATATTATATCTCAATCACTGCACAAATCATTTACCTTTACCTCTGCGGAATCCTACTCTAATTTTCAAAATTCTTAAAGAAAATCTCGGTGAAGAAAAAGTTTTACCATGCTATGTGGGAAGTAAATTTAAATTTTCATCAAGGGAGAGAAAAGAATAAAAATTGGATATTTATAGTAAAAAAGATGAAAGTGAAAAAAATCTTCTAAAAAATCAAGCTTGATTTGCTTTAGCAATTGCTTTCTCTTCGGCTTTAATTTGTTTTTCCAGAGCTTTGATATTATTCTTTTGCTCTTTAATTAAACTTTTTAGTTCCTTTAATATGTTTTTCTCGTTTGATTCATTTTCTTTGATTTGAGATTTACGAGCGCTTTCATATTCCTTCAAAGCCAGCTTGTGAGCTCCTTTTGTGGTATTGAATTCTTCCTTGGCTTTATTTAATGCATCGATCGCCTTGTCCAACGTTTCCTTTTTTGCAGTAAGTTCACTTTCGAGAGCTTTAACTTTCTTGCCATGCTCCGATTCGATTTGTTCTAGTTTGCTTTTGCCACTATTCGCAGCTTCTTCCCGCTTTGTTTCGTATTCGGCGGTCAGTTCGGCTATTTTGTCTTCGATTTTCTTTATTTCAGTTTTAAAATTTTCGATATTTTCTTGACTCATTTTATCTCAACCCTTCCCATAAAAAAAATTAAGGAAATTGATTTTCTATTAGTTGAATCACCTAATAATGTTTTTGAATTTAGAAAAATATTATGAAAATCACTTAAATGTTTTTTTTTGAAAATTCCGTCTTTTTCCTTCTTATCGTTTAGCCACTTCTGGCTAAAAATCTCAACTCTCACGCCGAATTTCTGAGTTGAATCATGCTTCAGATAGTATAAATTTTTCATTTTTTGCTCTTTTTTTTATTTTCATTCCTATTTTGAAGGAATTTATCCAAGCCCACCGCCTGACCCCGCTTAACCAGTTGATGGAAAAGATACTTACGCTTCGGGTGAAATCCCTTCGGATCGCTCCTATGAATACCCAGAGGTAACGGTCGGCCATTCCTTCCCCCAATATAACGATTTCCTGTTTTTTTACGGCGATTATGACGCTTCGTGGGTGATACTGGAATCGGAACGCGAATGGTGCGGAGGTTGAGAAATGGGTGTTGTTCCAGCGAGTAGTAATGATATCGATCTGAAATCGACATGCAAACGTGAATGCCGGCTAAATGCGCCACTAAGGATCCCCCGCTGGGTCGATATCGCGATTGCGTATGTAGCGGACCCGTCATGACCATGTAGGTATGCGAATTTCGCACTGAATGAAGCGCAGAAACTATTTTCTGCACATCTTGGAATATTTTGCGTGGGTCTTCGGTTTGGGGATCCTGCAGCATGTTCTCAAAATCGCCGAAAAAGTAGTTGGCCAGGACCAGTCGCAGAGTTTGAGGTGTTTGAGGTGGGGGAAGAACCATCAATTGCTCTTGACAAGCACCCACCAAAGAAGGCCAGGTAAATGAACGCAGAAGCATGATCTTATTCAACACCATCATGGGATTATGTCCGCAGGCGCGGGCTTGCTGGCTGACAAAATAGGGATCGAATCGGTTTAAGGTATCTATAAAGTAAATTTCCAGCCCCTCATCAGTGGCGTAGCGCTGCATGTATTCGTGGTAAGTGTTCACCGCCAGCATGAGTAGAAAAGGGGTGGCATAATTGCGGGGAAAAGAAAAGAGGTGGAATAATTCGGGGCGGATGCCGCCTTTGAGCAGTTCATTTAAGGGCTTGGGTGTGACGGGCAAGAGGATCTGCTGTTGCAAATGCTGCCAGTAATGCATTCCCGATCGATAGCGTCGGAGTTCTGGGTCTTCTTTTGCCCATTGCTCTCGAATCGCTCTCTGAACCGGCGTAACGAGGCCGAATGAAGAAGCCTTTCCACCCCCAAAATCTTCGTTATTATCGGCTTTAAAATGCAATTTCCGAATATTGTCGTATTCCATCGGCACTTACTATATTGAAATCGAAGGTTAAAAGCCCGTGGGAGGGAAGAATTAGTTAATCAATCCGGTAAAAATCGGCTAGCATGGCTAGCCGCTAAGATGAATTGTTTTATTTGTGGAAGCCGAATAATTGAATAACTCATGTAATTTCTCCAGATTTTACAAATTCTCAGTTAAATGCCTCTATACAACGAACCTAAATTTTCCAATAACATCCCTTGAAAATATAACAAAATTCGGAAAAAAGTATAAAAAAAATGCCATTGAACAACTTCAAAGCAAATTATTCATGCATTTAAACCAAAAGGGGTGTCAAAAGTCCCATTCCGCCGCCGATCCGCACGAAAACCACCAAAAACATCGTAGCCGTCAGCGACATTACCGTAATCAATGTATTAATGGATGGTCCTGCCGTGTCTTTGAACGGATCGCCAACAGTATCTCCAGTAATACTGGCTGCATGAGCTAAGGTTCCTTTTCCGCCTAAATGTCCGTCCTCTATGTATTTCTTAGCGTTATCCCATGTACCGCCCGAATTTGATAATAATAATGCGAAGGTAAGGCCGATAAGAATTGTTGAAGCCAAGAAAGCGCCAAGACCTTGAATTCCGAAGAGTATTCCGATCAACAATGGAGATCCAATTGCCAAAATAATTGGAACAGTGAGTTCCTTTAATGAACCTTTAGTGGCAATGTCGATGCATCTTTCGAAGTCGGCTGGTTCTTCGCCAGTGAGGATTTTCGGATTTTCTTCAAATTGTCTTCGAATTTCTTTGACCATAATTTGAGCGTTTCTATCGACTCCGAAGATAAGGACTGCGGAGTAAACAGATGGAACTGCAATACCCAAGATGGCGCAAATCATGATAACTGGGTTCATCAAATCCAATTGATAAATGCCGTTGGTGTCAAAGAAGTTTAAGTTGATTCCGTATGAAGAAGCCACATTCTTAGCATCTTCCATGAAGGAGTAAAGTAAAGCCAATACGGTTAAAGCGGCAGCACCGATAGCGAATCCTTTGGTGATGGCTTTGGCTGTGTTGCCTGCGGAGTCTAATCGGTCGCACAATTGAATAACTTCTTCATCAAGTCCACCTTGCTCGGCGATACCTCGAGCGTTGTCAACGATTGGGCCGTAGGCATCATTAGCGACAATGGTTCCCACAATAGCGAGCATACCAGTGGAGGCGTTCGCCACACCAACTAATCCATCTAATGCATAAGCGATTCCCATAGCTATTGCAATTCCAATTACTGGAGGGGCGATGCTCATCAATCCATATGAAAATCCAGTTAAAATATTCAAAGCATGGCCTTGTTGAGAAGATTCTGCAGTGGCACGAGTTGGTCGTTTTTCGTCGTTAGTGAAGTAATCAGTGGTGAAACCGATAACTAATCCGGCTAACACACCGAACACACCTGCACCCCAGTTTGCCCATAATCTGCCTGGCATTGCAGTATCTAACGGAATTCCTAAGGTCATAAAGAAGGTGAACAATGCACTAATTCCAATAAATAGGATAGTGGCTATGTATGTTCCCATGTTTAAGGCTTTTCCTGGGCTGTTTTTTACCATTTTGCTGATCAAAAAGATACCCATAATGGATGCGAACAAACCAGCAGCGCTGATAACCAATGGGAAGGATGTAATTGTTGTTGTGTTTGGGTCCATCATGTCTTTTCCTGCATTGACCATTTCAGAGAATGCTAAAAGCATAGCACCTAAAATGGAAGCGACATAGGAGTCAAATAAGTCTGCACCCATACCAGCAATATCACCCACGTTATCACCTACGTTGTCTGCAACAGCAGCTGGGTTTCGAGGATCGTCTTCTGGTAATGAATATTCTATTTTTCCTACAAGGTCGGCTGCAACATCAGCGGTTTTTGTGTAAATTCCTCCACCAGCTTTAGCAAATAATGCAATTGAGGAAGCCCCAAATGAGAATCCTAAGATGTATTTCGGTTCACCAGAGAAGAAGTATAAAGCCCAGACACCACCTAAAGCGGCACCTGTCACGATTAAGCCCATTACAGCGCCTCCAAAGAATGAGACGTTGAATGCAGGGGATAATCCCTTAGTAGCGGCTTGAGCGGTTTTTGCATTAGCATCAACTCCGACACGCATTCCGAGCCATCCTGCCCATCCAGAGGCAAGAGAACCGAGAATGTATGAAATGACCATTAAATACCATGGCACAGCTTCAGTAGATGCTCCGATTCCATATGCCAGACCGATAACAAGAGCAAAAACTCCGACAAAAATTGCCAATGCACTATATTGGCGCTTAATGAACGCACCAGCGCCGTCTCTGATATATCCTTGAACGGTCACCATGGCTTCATTGCCTGGGTCTGCATCATCTACTTTTTTTTTTAGTAGGAATGCTACCACAAAACTGACAATAGCTGCCGCTAAAACCAACCAGAGCGTCCATATTTGAATCACAATTCCTTGAATCATTTTAACTTACTTCCTTTGTATTCCTTTTTTTTATTTTTCTTACCAAAAAAATACGGCGATGAGCAAAAATTACCCAACTTTTTACCAAGGTAACAAAAATAAAAATATGGTTAAGGAATGTGTTAGAGAGAGAAGAAAGCATAAAAAATCTTATGATTTTCGAAATCAATCTATCTACTCAAAAAAGTGGGAAGATTTTCCCAATATTTGTCAACAACACAATTTTATCAGAGAAGGGGAGATCTTAAAGGGATGTAATACTAAGAGATCTGTAAGAGAGCAAATTAAAGAGGGTAAAATAAGGTGGAAAATGTAAAAACGGGAGAGAAATCGGCATATCGTCGCAATTTAAGGGCAGGAAATATGGAAGAAAGCCGACATCCAGAACAAGCAGTTAAATATCTTAAAAAATGCGTGGAAATATTGGAAAATGAGCCGAAACTCAGTCCATTCCAGCAACGTGATTTTGATGTTCTTGTTCGGAGAATCATTCATATTGAAAATAGACTGAAAAAATCTCAACCATCAAAAATCTCGGTTCAGAAATCGACCCGAACAGCAAATACTCCAGAGAATGAAAATGGGATGGAGTTGGTTCAATCAGATAATCTGCAACCGGACCAAGTTTTAGAGCAAACTCTGATTGAAGATAATCAATCGAATGGCTCAATTTTAGAAACTAATTCAATTTCAGAATCAGCTTTCAACCTAACAGTAGATTCAACTTCTGATTCAACTTTAGATTCAATTTCCGACTCAATGGTAGAATCAACTTCTCACTCGACGTTAGCATCAGAATTTAGTTCTCTTGAAGATTCAAATTTATTTTCCTTTCCGAAAATTTCACCCCTTCCAGATATCGTTGACGAAGTATACCATGCGCTACTTAAAGATCAATCTCTTGAGTACGATGATTATTTGACCTTGTTTGAATCGGTTAACGATCTTTATCCAGATCCAATACCCTCCCTAATTCAGCAAGATAGTGAGGTGGCTTTTTACATTGGGGATACTCATGGAGCCATCAAAGATACACAGAACATAATCAGGTATTTTGACCGACTACTCTCTCGAGAGAATACAAAGCGTATTAAAATAATCTTTTTAGGTGATTATGTGGATCGAAATCCGAATGATTTGGAGAATCTTTCATTGATTGTAGCATTTTGGTTGCGATTTCCAGAAAATGTGGTTATACTCCGCGGAAATCATGAAGATATGAAGATTAACCAATTTTACGGCTTTTTGCAAAACCTGCAAGATACCTTTCCCATTGAAGACTGGGTCAAAAACCTCTATCAAGAGATTCTCACCTTCTTTATGAAACTTCCAATTATCCACATAAATAACCTTATTCCCGCTTCAGATTCTGCAGAATCTTCTCCGATTCGTATTTTTGCAGTTCATGCAGGTATTCCCTTAGATCCAGCTAATCCCAAAAAACCCCTCTCATTAGACCAAGTGGTAAGTGAAATCAACCCTCAAGTTTCCACCTATGAACAATTTGATACTTACATGAATTGGCTGTTGTGGGCTGATCCAAAGGAAGAAGTGGAAGAAATTGCGTTATTACCCGATATCGGCCGTAATCAATTTGGACAGAAACCATTTGATCGATTTATGTTGCATAACAATCTTCAATTTATGGTTCGAGCTCATGAAGTTTTGCCCGAAGGGTTTAAATACTTTTTCAATCAACGTTTGATCAGCCTATTCAGCGCTTCCACCTATAAAAATCGCAGTATAGGGAAAGCTGTCTTCTTACGGCTTGAAGTGGGTAAATCTCCGGTGTTGCTGAGTACCGACATTGATATGCTGGAAATGGATTTAGAATATTGGAAATAAATTTAGAATATTGGAAATGAAATCTCATGGGATCATCAAATTTAGCAAAATACAATCAAGATTTGATTGATACACTCTCTCGATTGCAGAATATGCAAGGTTTATCGGGCGACCTTAATGATAAATTAGATTATTTTATCACCTGGTTTAAAATCCGCCATATATGTCTGCAGATCGGAAAAATTGATGCAGAAGAAAAAGAGTCTGGATCTATTGTCTCTAAGCTAGAGGGACGCACCACCCATCTTAAACTTTTAGCGCAATTCAAAAGAGAAATTCAACCAAAATTGATAAAATTTACATCAAATCTCAAGAATCTTCCATTTTCTGACCGAATTTTACTGTTTACAGAACGTATGCGTCGTTATATCGAGCAAAGTCAGTATTTTATCAAAGATCTCCCCTCAGAAGCAATGCATGTCTATGAAAATATTTGGTTCTTTCTTCAACTCTTCCGCTTTGCCCTAGATCAAAAGCTTATTCATAACCAGATGGCGATATTAAGAAAAAACATGGCATTATTAAAACAAACCTTTGAAATTGAAGCAGGATCTCCCGATTTAGTGGAACAGCAAACTTCATTATCTTCAGAACTACGAAATTCATTAAAGGCTTCTTCCTCACCATCTTTAATAGCGTCAGATTCTTCAGTAAAAACTAATGCTGGACAAAACATTTCTTCCCCATCTTCCGAAACTCCCATCATGAATAGCGAAATATCGCTTCCTGAATCATCCGAAGAAGAAGAGATCAGTTTGGAAGAACCCCGAATTCATGCGATTCCCTCAGTGGAAGTGAAAACAATTGAGTCACACCGGTATATTTCGGTTTTTCCCTTTCATCGTTGGTTTCCCCCGCAAAGCGTAACTGAATACTGGAGATATCGATTTTGCATTAATTGTGGAATGCGCTTAAATCTTGCCTCTCAAGCATGTTCTAATTGTGGGCAACTTAGATAAATGAAATATATTCATGAAGATCATTACGTGATGCTAAGAAATGGAGTAGGTTTTTTTTTTTAAAGTAGATTGTTTTATGTAAAATGAAGTGTGCAAAGATATTGGCGATTTTTACGGGAATAAGAAGGTGAAGAAATGGATCTAACAATGGTGCAATTTAATACTTTGTTCAAGCAAAAAATGCAGGAAGCAAAAATTATAGAAAAGACCCATCCTCGCGATGCTGAGAAATTATGGTTTCAACTAACGCTATTTATGATTAATTTCGCAAAATCATCTAACTGTCCCCGAAAACTACGTAAGCAGCTGATTTTCCAAGCGGATACTATTGTGAAAAAAATCAAACTCATTCGAGCTGGGGTAATAAAATCAGTGGTTGATAGTAATTTTTCCAGAGAAGAATTAGATCAATTGGTAGCGTCATTGAATTCAACTCCTGCTCAAGTAACCCACACAACATCAAATTCTGAAATATTTCATCAAGATTCGGAGGCCGACCTTATTCACCCTCAGATTAATGAAGATGAATCGGTTATTTTTTCTCAATTACAGGCGTTTCCGGATGTTCCCAAAGAATTGATGAATGCCCATCCTAACGACCTTTCCGCGGGGAATACTACCGAGAATACTACCAGGAATATCATTGGAAGTGCGATGGAAAATACGATGGAAAATGCAACTGAAAATCTTACGGGAAACATAACAGGAAATATTCCGGGAAATACGGCGGCAAACACACATAATAATTTTACAAAGGAACCTTCAGAAATTAAGCCTACCAATGTTCAAAATCCCTTCTTTTTACCACCTTCTTATAACCCGAAGACTAAACTTTTTAATGGAACAAATAAAGGCATAGAAAAAGCTGATTTAGCCAAATTGTCTACATTGGAGGAAGAGTTGAAGAAAATGCCCGATATTATGAAAGAAGTTTCTCCCACTCCCTTTTCCAATGCATCTATCATAACTCCGGGTGCAGTTCCTTCTAATACTCCAATTTTAAATCAGTTTAAGCAACCACCCACTACTTTGGATATTACCAAAACGGAAGTGGAAGATAACGCTTCCGAAATCGAACCTGCTCGAAATTTATCTACTGCAAGTTCGTCAAAAAACTATTGTAGGACTCAAAAGGCACCGAAAATTGCCGGATTTCAAAATATCAATCTGAAAAATTCAGAAGAAAATGTAAAAAACGTCGTGGATCCTTTTGGACCTCAAGGACTAGTTTCAGATCCCCATTTTAGTCAATCAGACTTCGATTCTAGGCAACACTTTGATAAGAAGGATGAAAATAATTTAGATTCTTCTATGGAAAAGTTTTGTTTTGCTTGTGGGGGTAAGTTAACTCGTGGTAACTCCATTTGTCCTCACTGTGGAACGGAAAATTTGTAAAAAATCGATAAAAAATTAAAATTCCATGTATCTGAAAATTTTTTTGTTATTGATACCTAATTTTTTTCATTATGAATATTTTAGTGACTGGTGGAGCAGGTTTCATTGGTTCCCATCTTGTGGATGCACTCTGTAATCAAGGGCATAAATGTATAGTGGTAGATTCTCTGATAGATGGTTATGTTTCCAATATTCAACCTCAAATTGATGCCAAACTATGTAAATTTTATCAAAAAGACATTCGAGATGAAAAATTCATGATGGAGGATTTACCTCCAGTCGATTTTGTTTATCATTTCGCTGCCGATCCAGATGTGAGAACCAGCGTTCCAAATCCTATGAGTTCATATGACCACAACATGAACGGAACGATGATGATTCTTGAATATATGCGGAAGCATAACATTCTGAAAATGATTTTTGCAAGTTCTGGTGGAACTGTTTACGGAGAAGTTGAAAAATTCCCGATCACAGAAGAAACTCCATTTAAACCTATTAGTCCTTACGGAGCTTCTAAGGCTGCCGCTGAAATGTATCTCTCCGCTTACGCGCATTCATACAATTTAAAAATCGCTTCAGTTCGTTTTGCCAATATCTTTGGAGAGCGCTCACACCACGGGGTGGGATGGGATTTTTATCATCACCTAAAGGAGAATCCAAAGGAATTAACAATTTTAGGGGATGGAACGCAGCAGAAATCTTATTTACATGTAGCTGATACCATAAAAGGTATTTTATTGGTGGCAGAACATTTGACTCTCCAGAATTCACCATATGATGCCTTCAATATTGGCTCTGAATCTTGGTATACTGTGAATGAAATCGCGGCTTTGTATGAAAAAGAAATGAATTTGCATGCAGTAAATCATGTATATACGGGAGGTTCAAGAGGTTGGGTCGGTGATGTGGCTAAAACTTTGCTTTCAATTGAAAAATTAAAGAAATTGGGCTTTACCGAGCAAGTTTCCTTTCAAGAAGGCGTCCACCGTTATGTGACATGGATGGAATCCTTGGATAATTCGCCTTGATATAGCTGAAAATGGTTGCTCTTCTCCCGTTCTATTTTTAGAAGTTTTTCCATAAATATACTATTCTGATAGGCGAAAATAGTGACCAATTTGCCAATCCAATTCATAATATACAGTTATAATTTCTTCATATGGTAAAATAAAATTCATTTTTATTGAATTCGTTTAGGATTAGAAAAGAAAAATGGGAAAAAATGCCTGGGTTAATTTTAGATAATTTATGTAAGTTGTTCAATACCTTTGGCGGTTACTAAAAAAGTATGCTCGTATTGGCTTACATAAACCCCTTTTTGCTCCCGTAGGACGTAATGTTGATAAAGTTTGCCGGTATTTGTCAATTCTCGGATGGCAAACTGACCAGTGCGAAACTCCTGTCTTAATTCTCGGGAACTAAATGGAAGGGTTTTCTTCTTGTTTCCAATCCACCCCATCACCTTTCGGGTGATTTTACCCCGAAATGGAACACGATCAGCAGAAAGATTATATTCATAAATATAACAATATGGAGATCGGCTGATGTTTCCCGTACCGGTGCTTGCAAAACATTCTAAAGCGAAAACATCTCCTTCTTCAAAAGTAATTCCGGATGGCGCCGCTACATTGGGAATTTCCTTTCCTCCGTGAACCTGCCATTTTTCAATAGAATGTCCACTTAATTCGGGAATCG
>Ga0164318_10005827_pt1 | contig 11917 bp, 8 predicted proteins | sample GuaBasSedimGuay9_FD_113734 | JGI IMG/M metagenome (GOLD analysis project Ga0164318, IMG submission 113734) | Subseafloor sediment microbial communities from Guaymas Basin, Gulf of California, Mexico - Guay9, Core 4571-4, 0-3 cm | ecosystem: Environmental > Aquatic > Marine > Hydrothermal vents >... | reverse complement strand
TTCACTCGTCTCTAATGAGACTTGTGGTATAATACCCCTATCGCATTGAAGATAACTCGTCGAGCCTTCGTAACGTGCATAGGGTGACCGTAAGGGTAATCGTCCGAAAATCAAACAAAAAATTAAAATAAGGATTGACAATGTCAGTTTATTTAAACACAGTAGCCGTTACTGAATTTGACGAGCAAGTAAAAGAAAGTTTCCAAGGTGTAGGTCAACTGCGCGCATTAGTTACAGTACGTAACAACGTGACAGGTACAGACTACAGATTCCAACAAATCGGGAAAGGTATGGCGCATAAGCGTACAGCACCGTCATCTGATTCAATTCCAATGAACATTGACTACAGTAAGGTACTTGTTATCTTAGAAGACTGGGATGCTGATGAGTATACAGATATGTTCAAACAAAAAGAGGTTAACTTCGATGAGGTTCGTGAGCTTGCTCAAGTAATCATTAAAGCTCTAGGTCGTAGAATGGACCAAACAGTTATTGACGCGGTTAATGATGCTCGTGCTTCATTAGTAGCAATCGGTAACATCGTATTGCATGGTGGTACATCGTTAGACATTCCTAAGCTTACACAGCTTGTACAGTTAATGGATGACCTTGAGATAGATGAAGACGGACGTTGTTTCGTTGGTTCAACTATGGCTAAGCGTCAACTGCTTAACACTACACAGGTTACAAACGCTGATTACAATACAGTACGTACACTTGTTAACGGTCAAGTTGATACATTCCTGGGACTTAAGTTCACATGGATTGGTAAGCGTGAAGAAGGCGGTCTGTACAAGACTGGTGACATTCGTGATTGTTTCGCGTTCCATAACAGTTCAATCGGTATGGCTATCGGTATTGACCCTAACACAAATGTTGACTGGGTTCCACAGAAAAAATCACACTTATCTGCTGGTCAGATGAAAGTTGGTTCTATTGTTCGTGACCTTGAGGGTGTATTCATCGTTGAGGTAGACGAGTCAGTAGTAATCCCAGCGCCGTAAGGAGTTCAAGATGGCTTATGAACCAAGTAAATTAGCAGGGAACGTCAACGCTTCGGCAGTTGGCTCATCTCTGTTTTCATACGGTACTACAGATACTCGCGCAGATGTTGCGGGTGCTGGGTACTTTTCAACGGAAGACACTTCGTTCTTAACACTCACGACTGGAGATGTAATCCAGGCTGACTGTTCTGACGGGTATGCGTTATTCCTAGTTACAGCATCGTCTAACGCAGGCGTTACTGTCAAACAAACTATGTCGGAGGTGTAGGATGTATAATGATTCAATGCTTAAGGCAGTAGGCTCCGCAGGTGGAGTCGGACCTCGTGTGTTCACATACTCAACTCCAGACACTCTAGTTGAGTGTACTACTGAGGGTTATTTTAAAGATGCGGTTGCTATTTTTGAACCGAATGATATAATCTTTGTGAACTATGATAATGGTGCATCTAACGGTGCAACAACTATTATCTGTGTACAATCTGATGCCGTTGATGGTGGAGCTCATATCGTTGACTTCTCAACAACAGCATCTTTCGCAGGCGATGTAAGAGATACTGATGCACCACTTAGCAGTGGCCAGTCTATTACTCAAAATGTGAGTATGGTGATTGACGGTGCTAACGGTGTTGGTAATGTATTCACTTATCGCCACAACAGCCACCCTCTCGCTAACCTTAACGCATCTGCGTTCTGGAGCATGAATGGTAACAAATTCAAAGCTGGGGACTTGATTCATTGTATTATGAATGACGGGTATCAACTTACTCGTATCTTAGTGTCTCAACACGAAGAGGGTCAAACCTCTTATGGCAAGTGGAACGTGGACGCAGAGCCCGTTACATTCGCGTAACCTCTTTTTAGAGTGACCGCTCGGCGGTCATTCTGTTAAGGAGATTACTATGAGCACATCAAAACAAGTCAGTATCGCCAATTCAGCCCTTCTCAAAGTCGGTGCAACACGCATCAATTCATTCGATGATAATAAAAACGAAGCAGTTATAATCAAAGAGTTTTACGAGCGGTCATATCGTGCCCTCCTATCAATGTATCCCTGGTCGTTTGCTATGAAGACTGTAGCACTTGCACAGTTACCAACTAAACCACTTGCTGAGTATGAATACGCGTATGCGTTACCTAATGACCTGGTGTGGTTACAGCGTACACATCCCAACTCTAATTTCAAGATATTAGGTCGTGAGCTCCACACTAATGAGCGCACTGTATCAATCAAATATACTTACCGTTGTCCCGAGGAAGATATGTCGATTCAGTTCGAGCAAGCTTTTATGTACTATTTAGCGTCACAGATATGTATCCCTATCACTGAGAACATCAAGAAGGATGAACTGCTGTATGTGCAGTATCAAGACCACCTTAAACGTGCTAAATCAATTACAGCACAACAACAGCCACAAGATGGGTTTGAAGATTTCCCAGTTGACAATTCAAGATATGGAGCGTAAGCATGAGTCGTTCAAGACAAGTACACACCAACTTCTCGGGTGGTGTAATATCTAAAGATGCCGAGGCTCGTTTAGACTCACCAGAATACAACAGTGGACTGAGTGAGGGTAAGAACATTATTATTAAGACTACTGGCGCTATGTCACGTAGACCTGGTACGCTGTTTGTTAATAACTATGGTAGCCTTGAATATATGCGTATGTTCCCTTTCATATTCAACAGCAACCAAAAGTATATTATAATCTTATACCTTGATGAGCCAGACCCGATTGGTGCCCCTGGGGTATACGACGGCCTGGTTGATATATATCGTGATGGTGTCCTGGTACTTCCAGGGCTGGTCACACCTTATAACACTGAGAAGAAGATACGTGAGATAGATGTAGCGCAGTCTGCTGATACGATGGTGTTTGCTCAAGGTGACCATGAACCTCAACTGTTAAGACGCTTAGGTGCTGATGACAGCTGGGAGTTCATAGATGCACCTTTAATCAATACACCTTGTGAAGGTATGGCATGTGAGGATGATGGTGAACCTGGTACTTATGTTCCTCCAACATGTACTGATGGTTCGACGCCGTGGTGTGGGACTGGTAAATGTACAGATGATTCAGACCCGACATGTGCTACAGCTTTTACGCTGGTGACACTTATGCAGTGGACTGATACAAATGGGTGGCCACAACATGTTACGTTCCACCAGGGCCGTTTATGGTTTGCTGGTAGCAACACTTATCCACAGTCGGTATGGTCAAGTAAGTCACAGGACTTCTTTAACTTCGATGTTGGTATAGGTGACCCCGCAGATTCAATCCAGGAGACACTGGATACAGATTTCATTAACCCTATTACAAGTATATATTCTGGCGGTCGTTTGATGCTCTTTACATCTGGTGCCGAGTTCTACAATCCAGCACATGTGTTAACTCCAACGAGTTCTGCATGGTTACGTCAAACAACTTATGGGTCTTCTGCTAGAGTTAACCCACAATCGGTTGACGGTACGGTTCTATTCCTGGATAATACAGAGCGTATTTTCAGACAGTTCACATACAACGATACAATCAACGGTTACGATGCACCTAGTATTTCATCTGAGTCAGAAGACTTAATCAAGGCCCCGATAGCTATGGGTGCTATGAGAGGTGGTGTGCAAGAAGCGTCGAACTTCGTTTATGTTGTTAATGGTGATGGTACTATGGCAGTTCTGAACCTATCTAAAGCTTATAAAGTTAATGCGTGGGTTACATGGGAGACTCAAGGGTTCTACCAGGACGTTATGGACCTGGACCGTGAGTTGTATATACTCGTGAAGCGATATGTAGATGTTGCTGGTGTGTTAGAGCTCCAGTGGATGTTGGAACTTGTTAACCAGGCGTCATTGACTGACTCGGGTTCTATAAACGAGAGTTTAACTGAGACAACTATAACAGCCGTCGGTAAAAACGACGACAACTTCTTTGGTGTGTACCAGGAACCTAATAGTGACCGTGGAAAAGTGGTCATAGTTATGGGTGGTGCGGTAGTCTATAAGGCTGATTGGCTGAAATACGACCCACTATCAGATGTCATCAACACTGAGGATGTTAGATATGGTGCTGGGAACGTGTTTAACGTGGACGAGGACGTCCGCGAGCTCTATTTCGACCCAGAGGTAGGGTACCGATGGTATATGCACGTGGTGAGCTCCCTACAGCTCGAGAACCGTGCACATAACTACATCGACGGGCTGACACATCTGATAGACCAGGATGTTGTGGCTGTTTTAGACGGTAACGCGTTCATGGATGAGATGGTAGTACCAGGAGACACACAGGATACAGTTGAGAACACATATCCCGATGGTGTTGATTGGTTATATGATACTGCATTAGGGACTGAGACATTTATACAAAGTGATAAAGTGGATGGTGCAGTTGTTAAATGGAGAGCGTGGTACGAGGGTATCTTTTACGATAACCTAATTGACACTCAATGGGGTTTACTTATTAGTGGTGATGCTGGGGTTACAGGCTCTGAGTATCTGCAACTAGGTGTCGAGGAAGAGTCTACACTGTGGGATAACCCTATTGTTTTTTCTAGTGACGATACAGTAACTGCGGGGGTTGATTTTCCAGCACTAGCAGATTTTGATATTTGTCTAGTTGGTGGTGGAGGTGGCGGTGCTCAGCGCTATACATCATCGGGTCGTGCTGGTGGTGGTCATGCCAGTGCACTTGTACAAAGTTCTTTAAACGTACCGTATGCAGAGTCTGTTTTAGTTAGTATAGGTGCTGGTGGTACGGCTTCTGCATCAAGCCCTGGAGGAAGTGGTGGCTCGTCTTCTTTTGGTAGTTATGCAACTGCTCCTGGTGGAGCTGGTGGCTCAACCACAGAAAACTCATTTGACGGTAACAATGAGCTTGTCGTTTCTCCTTGTGGCGGTGACTTTTATAACGGTACTCAATACTATGCAGATGAGGGTTTGTACATTATAGGCGGTGGTCAAGCTAGTGCGTTTGGTCACGGAGGGGATAGTAGCTCATCTGTTTCTGAGTTACCTACGAATGGTGGCATAGGTGCTGGTGGTGGTGCAGATGCTTGGTGTTGTGGTGACCCAGGTTTTGATAATCCTGGTGAAGGTGGTCCAGGTATTATTAAAATATACCCTGTGAACTCAGACACAACATCGACATACAGAACTAGAAAAATGGTCCTGGCTACAACTACTGTAACTGATGGTGTTGTTATGTTTCCAGATGACCCTTATCGTGTTGGTGAGGCGGGCCTCTTCTTTGATGTGAAGGCTACGTCATTACCAATCAACGTAAGTGCTGGTGGAGGTTCGTTAGTGAATGAGCCTAAACGCCTGGTAGCTATAACAGCTAAGATGGTAGATACACAAGGTTTAACTATAAACGGTATCTCAATTCCAGAGCGTCAGTTCGGCGAAGAGGTGTTCGATAGAGCGATGCCTCGTATAACAGGTGCCACTAAAATAAGGTTGTTAGGGTATAATCGTGATACTAGAGTATATATATCACAAGATACACCGATGCCTATGACTCTAGCGAGTCTTGACATTGAAGTAAATTACTAAGGAGTTTGAAATGAGTATAGTAGCGGGAGTTTTAGCTGGGGCATCGTTCCTCGGTTCTAAGCGCGCAGATAAGCAAGCGTCTGAGGCCGACAGAGAAGCTGACATCATGGCTGAGTACCAGGGTGAGATTAATGCACAACAGGCTTTAAGTGATGCTTCGGTCAATGCGTATAACATGACGCGTGATTTCGGCAGACAGTCTAGCGGTAACCAGGCTATGGCTGGGGCCATGAATAAAAGTGCAACAGGTGGGTCAGCGCAAGCTATCCAGGCTGAGGGTCAAAGAACTCTCGATAGAGATGTTGAGCGTGGTTATGAGACTGCTGAGATGATTGGTGAGGGTGAGCGCCTAGGTGTGACCGCTCGTCGGTCAGCTACTGAGTCAAGAGCCAATGCTCGTAAATCTAGTACAAATACTAAGGGTTTACTGTTAGCCTCTCGAATGTTTGAAGGGGTATGAGATGGAACTAGGACAACGTAAAGACACGAAACAACGTAGACAGGTCGGACCAGACCTCAGTGAGTCTATCCGCTCTAACAAAGAGATAGCGGGTCACTATGACCAGATGTCGAATGACATGCTGAGTATAGCTGATGCGTCTATGACAAATTTCGTTAATGGTATGGTGCTCGATGCTAAGGTTGAAGGTGAGATAGCTGGTAAGGTTGGTGCTGAATATGAACTGGATGCACAGGGCAACGCTATCGCTCCAAAGGGTTATGACCGCCAGGGTGAAATATTCAAATGGAACCGCTCTTTTAATAATGCCTCTCAAGTAGCTTTCCAACAACAAGTTAATGCACAAGTTAATGGCTTCACTAAATACATAGCTAAGGACGTCGATGGCGACCAAGTTAAGTATAAGACGCTAGTTAAAGAGATGAAGACTCGAGCTATGGCGGGAGTAGATGATGAGCGTCAGAAGCAACATATTAGCAGTGCGTATAAATCTGCATACGCTAAGAACCTCCACACAGTATCAGCAACGGGACTTAAGAATGTTAAGGTTGAGCTCAACGACTCATGGAAACATTCGCGAAAAGAGTTCAGTGACAGTGTTGCAATTAAGAACATGGTCATAAAGCAACAGCGTGACAAAACTAATGCGCTTATTGCAGAGCCAAAAAGTTCGTATGATGAGCAACGTGAAGCCGAAAAGAAGCTTGAGGGTCTTGAGCAAGAACGTGAAGAGATGATAGCGTTTCGTGTTGCGTCTACGTTACCAGCTAGGAACATAGGTGCGATGACTGAGGACCAGGTTAAAGCTGATACTCGTGAAGATATTGTTGCGGGTACTGTAGAGTCTATGAAGTATGAGATGCGTAATACTCCTTTTGACCAACGCTATAAGAAGGCTAATGATATTACTAAGTACCCATTGGACCATTTAAGCACTATTGAGAAGGATACTGTTAGAGCTGAGATATACAAGTATGTCGCAGATGAGAACAGTGCGTATGCTAATGAACAGGCTCGTCAAGATGCAGACCTTAAGTTAAATAAAGTAAGTGCTAACAATGATGCTAGAGGTGGTATCATTGAATTACAAGCTAGTGGTATTGGTATGGAAGCAGAAGACTATCTTAAAGCATATAACGCGTATGAGACTGCAATACAGGAAAACTATGAGCTAGGATACTTAACTAATGCTGAGAAAGACTACTACACTAATCGCTTATTAAACGGTGATCCAGTGAAAGAAGATGACGCTGGTGTGTATCGTGGCTTTAGAACTAATCTTGAGATTACACCATATGAGAAGATAGAAGAGAGTCCATATCTAACAGTAGGTACTAAGAAGAAATTGATAGACCTTAAGTCTAAGCTCGTAGATGAGGGTGAAACGTGGATGAAGCCTCCAGCATATAAAGAAGGTAAAGAAGCTATTATGAAGGCTTACGGTTTCACTGAGGCCATGATGTTTGAGATAGTGAGTGGGAAGAAAGAACAGGAGATGAACCAGGAGATGATTACTCTATTAGAGGATTATAAGAATGAGGTTCGTAATACCAGTTTAGATGGGAAAACTCCTAACCCAAATCATTTTGAAATATCTCGTAAACTATTGAGGGAACAAAGACTTAACGCAAACAGTAACATATACCAATCTACACATATCAAGGGTGTTACCGAAGTATCTTATGATGAGATTAAAACGCAAGCCGACGCATTGAAAGTGTCAGTGGATAAACATATTAGTAACTTAGAGAAAAAAGGTAACGTAACTTACACAGGAGCAAGTAATGGAGAAGACAGTAACACAACCGAGTCAACAAACACAACCGAGTCAACAAGCGGAGACAAAACAGACTGGGACAAACAACCAGCCTTTGGAGAGTGATGTAGGTTACTCGCCTCAAAAGCGTGAGCGTATCATATCACCAGAGCCACTTAAGGGTGGTATGGCTACTATGCCAGCGTTTGAGGAGTCTTATGCGCGACCTGTGACATTAGCTGAAACGCTGTTCCCGAGTAGTGAGGTTGAAAAACCTACCTTTCAAAAGACAGAAGAGGATGTGCGCGTAGATAATACTTTCCGTAAAGAGAGTGTTGTAACTTTCCAGGACAGTATGAAAGACATGCGTACAAAGCTTGAAGACAGCGAACATGTATTACAGGAAGAGGAGTTGTTATACGACCAAAACTTCTTGGACGCATCTCAAAAGATTGCTGAACACCTTGGTGATGAGTGGACTGATGATTATGGTTTACGTATAAGCAGTGAGATGACTGCTAACATTGGTGGTGGTAGTATGATTAATGTAGGTAGACCTGGTGGGTTAATCCCTGTGGTTGAGAGTGTTATATCTAGCGGTGACCCAGAAGCTATTATGAGTCTTATGTACATGATGGAAATGTACGAAAGAAAACCTATGACCTGGGATGGTACAGGTAGATTCTTTGGTCACATGTTAGGTGATATATCTAATTACATGGGTGGTGCTGGCCTCTTTATGAAGGGTGGTAAGAAGCTTGCTGGTGGTGCAGTTAATGCGGGTGTGATGCAAACATTAAAAACTGCATTGAAAAAAGCTATTGAAAGTCCTGTAGCCGTTGGTATGGCTGAGGGTGGCGTATACGGTTTTGCTGACAACCTTGAAAAACAACGTCTTAAAAAAGCAAGTGGACTCATTGAAGAGTTAGACTTAGTAGAGTTAGGATTGGTTACAGGTGGTGGTACAGTTGCTGGTGGTGCTTTGGCTAAGACATTAGTATCAATACCCGCTGGAGTCAGAGCAACCATTAACGGCGCTAAGACTGCTGGTGAACGTGCTAAGCTTGCTTATGAGTGGGCGTATGATACATTGAAGAAGGAACGTGAGGGCGACAAAGCTCAGTTCGTAGCTCCAGATGGTAGACCTATGTTTGCTGATGAGATTGAACAAGGTGGCGGTGGTATACCTAAAGATGTTCCTAAAGTGACCGACGAGCGGTCAACAGCTAAGGGCAGTGTGGCTAAGACAATGCCGTTAGATGAGTTCCTGGAGAAGGCTACACCTAAAGAACTTCAAGCGTATATGCGTAATGCTACTCCAGAAGAGAAGCCTGCGATTATAGCTAAGATGAAAAGCTTTGATAAGAAGGCTAAGGCACCTAAAGCTAAAGAGCAAATCACTGTACAGGAGGAGTTCAATGAGCAGTTCTACTCACGCTTAGAGCAAGAGGTTTCTAAGATACCCCCTGAGAAGACATTTAACACGCCTAAGGACGCCGAACGCTATCTACTTAAGCAAGGTGTTAAGCCTAGAGAGATTGAGGCTTCTGGGGTACTAGATGGCCTTGATGCAGATACTCCTGTTACAGGTGCTGAGCTAGCACAACATGTTGATACGAGACATGACAAAATAACTAAGCGTGTTTGGGATGAGGACGATAAAGTTGACAACCCACTGGAAGACCAGGCTGACTGGGAGGATGGTGTATCGGTTAGAAACGGTGAACAGTCTAATCAGAGTGACTCGGGTACTTGTACTGTTGTTACTGATGAACGGAACGGCTCAGAAGTTTACATTGAGACTCGCTATAACGATGAGGTTTATGTTGACAACGACGGCAGAGAATATGAGCACCAAGAAATGTTGGACGATTGGTACGACAATTACATGTATGATGATGATTTCAAAGAGACTCTCAGCAGTGCACTTGAAGATGGGGATATAGCGTATGACGTATTACCTGACATCTCACGTCAATTAGATAATCAGATAGATGCTTATGACAGGTCTATTGCTCGTGGTATGGAGCTAAACGATAAACAAAAGGCTAGTTACAAACGTCTTAACGAGTTGGCTGACAGTAGCGAAGACGCTATGGAGAGTGATGAAACAGCAGTAGCATGGGTTAAACAAGTGGAGAGTGAATATCCTCAATACGCATACGATGGTGCTAAAGAGAGTGACACAGTTAAACAGGCTGTTATGCACGATGCTGAGGACACAGAGCCATGGCGTGAAAGTTATGAGCAGAAGGTTGAGTATGAGGTAGGTGAGTACGGTAACAAGTTCGACGATGAAGATGAGGCTGTACAGTTTGCTAAGGACACACTATACGAAGAGTATGAGTGGCGCCATGAGAATGATGGTGGTGAAGCTGAGATATTTGAAGGTTACTCAGTAGATGGTGGTGAGAACTATCACATGAACACGTATCGCATGGAGAACTTCGACGCTAAGAATAAAGATGAAGCGTATGAGCCTCACATGAACTATGATAACTTCCCAGCTACTAACGATGAGACTACTAATATACAAGTTCACTCACGAGTTCTGGACCGTACAGATAATGACGGAAAAGATGGAAAGGTTGTTGAAGAGGTACAGAGTCAGTGGGAACAGGATTGGCGTAAAGAAGGTGGTGAGAATGTAGAGATTTCACCAGAAGAAGCTACTGCTATTGAAGCTGAGATGAAACCATTTAATGAAGAGTATTTCAGAATGGATGATGATATTAGTGTGGTTAAGCGTAAGTCTGCTGAGGTGTTCAAAGAGATTCGTGAGAGACGTAATGTACTTAAAGAAGAGTTTGCAGAAGAGCGAGCGAACATACTGGCACGTTACGAAGAGATAAGAGAGAAACCGTTATCTGAGCGCACTGATGCTGAGAACGAAGAACTTCTAGCGGGTATGCGACGCGATGATGAGTTATCGGATAAGATACGAAAGAACCCAGAGGTGGTACGTCTACGTGAAGAGGGTAACACACTAGATAAAGAGGTTAATGATTTACAGGTAGCTCGTGATGAGTATTACAGACAGAACATAAAACCACTTGATGATAAGTTAAACCCTAAGATTGCTACGTTAGCACCACCACCAATGAAGGACCGTACTGAGTATGAGCGTGTTGCCATTTTAGATGAGTTAACTATAGCGTCACAGGAAGGTAAACAGTTCTTTGGTTGGAATAACTCTGGTATCCAGAATGGAAGCCGTACACCTGATAATATTCGTCAAGGGATGAAGAACGCATATGACCTAGAGATACCCCGTATCATTCAAAAAGAGACTGGTCAAACTCCATACAAAGCGTACCATGATGGACGTGTACCTAGTGAAGCCGATAGAGAGTATTGGGACTATAATAAAGCTAAGGAGCTAGGTTACGATGAGCCTGGTGAGTGGTACTGGCGTATAGACTTAGACGATGAATTGACTTCTAAGCTTAATGATAGTAAAATAAACCTTTACTCTGCTGGTGGAGCGACCTTAATAGGTGGTGCCGTTACGAGTCAATCAAATAATGAGGAGCAATAAATGCAAGATGATATAAAATACACGCCACCCGCAGAGGAGCTACAGGAGCCGATAACTGCTCCAGCACCTCTCAGTATGCCTGGAGGAGATAGCGCGTCCCCTAACTTCACCTCTACAATGTTCCAGGGTGAGGAGTCTGAGGTGGTTAAACCCGAAGAAACGCCAGAGATGCAGACCCAACAACAGGCCGACACAGATGTGATGGCTGGGATACCTAAACCAGATGAGATTGACTTCACTAAGGTTGACCGCTTAGCGGGCATTATGTCGGGGATATATTCACAGACTAAAAACTTCGTTAAGAAGATAGACTCAACAACTCTTACCGAAGCGAAACCTAAAGAGGACAGTGGCTTTGTACCACATGAGGCTGAGGATACATTGGAGCAACTTAACGCGTTCGTTGAGAAGAACCGTGACGTTAACTATGATGAGACTGGCAAACCTAATTTCCAAATACGAGATGACTATCAACCTGAGTTAGTGTTCGACTTAAATAGTATGGATGACGGTGAGGATATTACCCTAGCTGTCAAGGCTATGGCTGACATGTTACAGACCGATGTTAACAAGGCTCGTCGTGGTGATGAAGGCGTGTTACGTGATGAGGAGGTT
>Ga0164318_10005826_pt1 | contig 11918 bp, 10 predicted proteins | sample GuaBasSedimGuay9_FD_113734 | JGI IMG/M metagenome (GOLD analysis project Ga0164318, IMG submission 113734) | Subseafloor sediment microbial communities from Guaymas Basin, Gulf of California, Mexico - Guay9, Core 4571-4, 0-3 cm | ecosystem: Environmental > Aquatic > Marine > Hydrothermal vents... | reverse complement strand
GGGGATGAATTCAAATTCGATGGTGAAGGATTTGGAAATTTCATCGGGATATCCCTTCAATCCGCAAGGAAGATGCTGGAGCTGGGGTGGAATGTGAAGGATGTCGTGGATGAGTATTATCTCATGGCGGATATACTTCCCTTCAACCGAAGGGCGAGCATGGACAGAGCCATGTTATCCCAAGATATGGTTGAGATGTTGGAACTGATACCGACTTTTGGAACATTCGGAAAGATTGAATTTTCAAGATACAATCCGAATGAGATGAGTTTGAAATACAACTTGGATCGTGAGAGAACAGCTGGTATTCTTCTGGGAATTCTCATTCCCAACGAGAATCTGTTACCCAGAATCCTTATACATGGTGATGGTTCCGAGAATTTTTTGAGGTACGATGTGATAGATTCGGATGGAGAACCCTTAGTTGGTCCCATGGTGAAATTAGGGTCTGGAAAGGTTGAAGTGAAGATTGATCCTCGGAGACTGAAATTAAAGGAATGGGTGAATTTCGACAAGAAGGACGGGAAAATTGATTTTCCCATAATTGTACGATCGATTTACATAGTTAAATCTTCGAACAGCAAGGAATATGGAAATATCACGATAGAAATTTTGAACTGAGATGGGATGTTTTTTTTACCAAGAGTATTACTTTTTCTTTGGAAATATGGTAAAATTTTTTAGAGAGAATTTCATATTCGATCAGAGGGATGAAGGATGATGGAAACGAATCTTCTTTTCAAGAAGGATGAGGTTGATCCTATAAAGGTTTTGATGGTTAACTATCCAAGGTTGGCAATAATAAAGGCAGCATTTTCACTGCTGAAACTTGGTGAGGATCTGAATTACTCGAACATGAAACGAATGCTCGAGAAGATGATGTTTCTGGAAGACAGTGATGAGGATTAGAAACTTCGTATGAGACCGGACACGAGCAGATCCCAACCGTTGACCAGAACGAATATGAGGACTTTGAAAGGTAAGGAAACGAGAACGGGTGGAACCATTATCATACCCATCGCCAGTAGTATACTTGCCACTATCATATCCACCAGTATGAATGGGATGTACAAAAGAATCCCCATTTTGAAGGCTATCTCAAGTTCGCTTATGACGAAGGCAGGGATCAAAACCGATGTTGGTGTATCCTCTATATTCTTCACCTTTGGTCTTTTTAAACTCTCCAAGAGCATGTCAATGTTGTCCTCGTTGTGATGTATCTTTATCTGCTTTATCATGAATCCTCTGATCGGAACCATGGCTCTTTTGAACATCTCCTCGTATCCTATCTCACCGTTCATGTAGGGTTGTAAGGCATAGTTGTATATATCTTTGAAAACAGGTTCCATTATGAAGAAGGTTAGAAACAAGGACAAGCCGATCAGGATTTGATTCGTCGGTGTCTGCCTCGTTCCGAGGGCATTCCTCAGGAACGAAAAAACCACTATTATTCTCGTGAATGATGTCATCAACACGAGTATGGATGGAGCGAGGGCGAGGACCGTTATCAGGAGGAGGATTTCAAGTGTTATCACGAGATCTCGAGGTTTTTCGACCCTGTCTATGCCTACCTGTATCCTTGGAAGGGGAATCTCCTCCTGTGGGAAAACGATCGTGTTGATGAAACAGGCAAAAATGATGAAGAGGAGAATGAAATGAAATCCACACCTCATTTTTCCATTTTCTCCAACTTGCTGAGTTCTTCACTCAGCGAGAATTTTCCGATCCTCTTGAAGAAGATCTCCCTGAATCTTTTCCGTCCCATTGGAAGTCTTTCCGTTATCTCAACTTCATCCACTTCACCAAGTATATTCACACCATTTGGACCACTCGATATGTACATGTACTTGTTCGGGAATTTCAAAAGATATATCGTGTTGTGTCTATCCAAAACGATCTTGTCCACGATTTCAACCGTTCTTCCGATGGACCTTCCAAGGTATTTCTTCACCAGTAGATAAACGATAAAAAGAATCGCCAATATCAAAAGAGAGGAAAGCAAGAAAGATAAATAAGTGGCTGGAAAGCCCTCGAAATTTGTTCCCGTAGCCAACGCAATTACCTCACTTGGAAACTTTGTTCAGAGCTTCAACGACTCTCGATTGCTGGAACGGTTTGACTATGAAATCCTTGGCTCCCGCTTGGATCGCTTCAACGACCATGGCTTGCTGTCCCATCGCACTGCAGACTATTATGTTCGCATTCGGATCTATCTCCTTTATCTTCTTTATGGCTTCTATCCCGTTCATCTCCGGCATCGTTATATCCATCGTGACTATGTCAGGTTTCAATTCCTTGTATTTCTCCACAGCCTCGACCCCGTTGGTTGCTTCACCAACAACTTCATATCCGGCCTTGGTTATTATATCCTTCAAGAGCATCCTCATGAAGGCAGCATCATCGACTATGAGAACCCTCTTTGCCATGACTCCATCCTCCTTTATGTCTTGAGAATTTCCTCCACATCGAGATAAACGACCAACTTATCACCCTTCTTTATGACCCCTTTGGCTTTTCTTTCATATTCCACACTTCCAAATTGCGTATCTATGTCACTTTCCTTCGCCCTTATGACCTCCTTCACGTTGTCAACGAGGAAACCCACTTCCACATCCCCAACCCTCAATATCATCACATTTTTGAAGTTGTTGTTCTCTTTCTCCATCTCTATTCCGAGTAATTTCGTCAGATCGACGACGGTGACGATCCTTCCTCTCAGATTTATAACTCCTTTTATGAACTCTCTCGCTTTTGGAACGAAGGTTATGTTTGGCTTCTCTATCACCATCTCAACGTAATCGACATCCACTGCGAAATCTCTACCACACAAGTTGAAGCTGAGTATTTCATATATCTTCTCAGATCCCGTATTTCCTTCATTTTTATTCATTCTATCACCCCTCAAATGTTGGAGACTATGTTGGAAACATCCAGAATGAGGGCGATACTGCCATCTCCAAGGATGGCACCACCGCTGAACTCCTTTATATCCTTCAAAAGTTTTCCGAGGGATTTTATCACTATGTCATCCTGCCCAAGGAGTCTGTCAACGACGAAACCATATTTTCTCGGACCGTTCTTGACTATCACGAGATTTATGTTCCTACTCTTCTTGCCTGTCTCTATTCCAAACATTTCTTTCAACCTAACTATGGGAATGATCTCTCCTCTAACTACCATAACTTCCCTGTTTTCAACGATCTGTACATCATCCTCGCTCGCCGCCATCGTGCTGTCTATGTTGACTATCGGTATCGCGTAGACGAAATCACCGATCGTCACCAAGAGCGCCTGTATTATTGCCAGTGTCAACGGCAACCTTATCGTCACCTTCGTTCCCTCGTCCTTCTTACTCTCCAGACTGACTGATCCATTCAAAGCTTCTATGGCGGATTTTACCACATCCATTCCGACTCCTCTACCAGACACATCCGACACATCCTCTTTCGTCGAGAATCCCGGCATGAAAACGAAGGAAAATATCTTATCCTCCGGAAGATTCTGTGCGCTCGCTTCGTCGATTAAACCGCGTTCGATGGCTTTGCTCAGAATCTTCTCCTTGTCCATCCCCCTTCCATCGTCCGAGACTTCTATGATGACGTTGTTTCCCTCGTGCCTCGCTGCGAGGACTATCGTTCCAACCGGTGGTTTACCCTTGGCAATTCTCTCCTCCTTGGGTTCTATCCCATGATCGACCGCGTTTCTCAAAAGATGAAGCAGAGGTTCGCCGATTTCATCCACGACCGTTCTATCCAATTCTGTTTCTTGACCAGTTATGACAAGATTTATCTCCTTGTTGAACCTTCTCGCGAGATCCCTGACCATTCTCGGAAATCTGTTGAAAACGAAAGCTATTGGAACCATCCTTATCTTCATGATGATGTTCTGAAGATCCAAAGTTACCCTGCTGAGTTGTGCCAGACTTTCATCCACTTCTTTTATCTGATACTTCCTCAGCGTATCCGCTATCCTGCTCCTCGCTATGACCAGCTCCCCCATGAGGTTCATCAAGGTGTCGAGTTTATCTATATCGACCCTGATTGTCTGAGTTATCCTCTTCATCCTGCTCGATTCTTTGGCTTCAACTTTTTCAACGGTCTTTTTTTCCTCTTTGGTTTCAACCTTCCTCTCTTCAATTTCCCCTCTTGCACTTTCCATATCGATTTCTCTGACTATCACCTTCTCTATCTCCGATATATTTCCTATTGCTTCATGCAGTTTGTTTCTATCAATCTTACACACCACTATCAATTCAACTTCCCTTTCGAATTTCTCATTCTCTATGTCCTCAACCGGAGGAATGCTTTTCAACACTTCTCCACCCATCTCTTCGATCTTGTGGAACACCATGTACATCCTTGCGGATTTCAGAAGGGTTCCTTCCTCCAAGACGACCTTCACATAATACGTGTTGTAATCCTTCTTCTTCGCTTCTTCCAAGGTGTGAAGAAGGGTTTCATCTATCTCGATTGGAATCTTCTCGTATTCCTTGATCCGCTCAGATTTTTCCCCTTCTTTTTTGGGTGTTTCAAGCTTTTCTTCCTCTTTTTTCTCTTCTATCTTCATCTCACCTTTTATTATCCCTTCGTACGTGTTCAAAAGATCACTCACATCCAGCTCATCACCTTTTCCCTCCGCCATCATCTGGATCATCTTCTCCATGGCGTCCACACCGGCAAAGAGGGTATCCATGAGTTCCGTCGTTATCTTCATTTTCTCGTTCCTAAGATCATCGAATATGTTCTCCATCCTGTGACAGAGTTTCGACATGTTTTCAAAACCCATCGTCGCGGACATACCTTTCAAAGTGTGCAGAACCCGGAAGATCTCATTTATTATCTCCATATCCTCCGGATCCTTTTCAAGTTTGAGCATGTTCTCATTCAAACTCTCCATATACTCACGAGCCTCATCCAAAAAAACACTCAAATACTGCTCATTCATTCCCCCCACCTCTTTTCATGATTATATCACATATTCCATATCCTTCTTTTCTTCAACTGCTCTATACCATCCACTATGGCACTCGCCCTTCTCTCTCCAATTCCCTCCACATTCTTCAAATCTTCCGTCGTCGCTGTGCTGATCTTTTGAAGGTTCTTGAAGGTGTTCACAAGATTCATTATGACACTCGTGGGTATTTTTGGGATTCCCTTCAGTATCCTGAAGCCTCTCGGATGAACGATGTATTCCGTCAAGTTTATATTCGAGGTATCGTATCCCAAATTTCTCGCTATCTGGTTGTAGCTCGTCAATTCTCTCTCGCTCATGTTCAGAAGCTTCTCCCTGACGTTCTCAAAATTGCGCTCTTCTTGGGAGGATATGTAGTCCATTATCAAAAAGTCCAGTATGTCTTCGAGGTCAGCAGTCATCTCCTCAAGTTGTATCTTGGCTAACTTTCCCTCCACACCGAGTTCAGTTATGAACCACTCCAGCTCCTGCTTTATCTTGTATTCCTTTACACCCTTTTCGAGAATTCTGGCGACATCATACAATGTCACCTTGTCATCCAACTCGAGAACATCCAATTCCAAGAGGAGTCTGTCCAAGGCTTCCTTGTATTTCTCGATTGCTCTCAATCCCTGGCTCACTCTGGTTATCAGAAAGTTGACGTTGTTTATCATGTATTTGATTCCCTTGTAATAAAGGGTTATCGTGTTTCTCCTTCTCGATATCGCGATCGCCATCTTCTCTATCTGCTTTGCTATTCTATCCGCCGTTCTATGTCTCATTCCCGTTTCGTTGGTCGGTATGGAAGGATCCGGAACGAGATGAACGTTCGCCATGGTTATCTTGGTGGCTTCCTCGTTCAAAATTATAGCACCATCCATCTTGGCGAGCTCGTAAAGTTTCTCCGGGGAAAAGGGGATGTTCAAAATGAACCCTGGTTGGATGAGGTCGGAGTATTTTTCGACATCATCGACGAAGAGCAGTAGAGCACCACTTTGAGCCATCAGTATATCATCGACACCTTTCCTCAGCAAGGTTCCAGGTGCGACCATTCTGAGCTTTTCCAACAACTCCCTGTTTCTCACCATGACATCACTCCAAAACCAGTTTCAATATGTCTCCGAGATCTTCCAATTCGATCGTATCAGGTGATATGACATTCTCAAATCCCGCTCTTTTCGCCTCGTTGACCCTCTTTTCACTTCCGAAAACCTTCCTCACCCTTCCATCCAAACCTACTTCACCGAAGAATGCGGTCCTCTTCCTTATTTTAGCATCGATCAACGAAGAATAGATCGCGGTTGCAACCGCGAGATCCACCCCTGGATCCCTCACATTCAATCCCCCGATCACGTTCACGTATATGTCATACTTTTCAAGTGGAATGCCGAGTCTTTTGTTCATCACAGCTGTTATCATCATAACTCTGTTCACATCCAATCCCTTCGTGAGTCTTCTCGGCATGCCAAAATTCGTCTTCAAAACTAATGCTTGAATCTCGACCAGAAACGGTCTTATACCCTCCACGATCACGGCGACACAACTTCCTGCGAGCATATCTCCGGATTCCACGAATGTCAGGGATGGATCTTCGACCTCTTTCAAACCTTTGTCTGTCATTTCGAAGATTGCCAATTCGTTCGTTGGACCGTATCTGTTCTTCATGCTTCTCAGAATTCTACGATCCGTTCTCACCTCTCCCTCGAAATACAGAACGGCATCGACCATGTGTTCCAAAACCTTTGGACCAGCTATTTCACCAGCCTTCGTTATGTGGCCAACGAGAAAGAATGTTATGCCTTTCCTCTTCGCAAGTTCAACGATTCTGCCTGTACACTCTCTCAACTGAACGATTCCTCCGGGAATCGTATCTCCCATCCTCACAGATTGGATCGAATCTATGACCACAACTTTCGGGAGTAATTCCTCAACACTTTTCAAGATGGATGAAAGCTCGTTCGAGATTGCGACGATGAATCTATCATTTCTATCTATACCAATTCTCTCTGCACGTAACATGATCTGTTCCGCCGATTCTTCTCCACTAACGAAGAGCACAGTCTCATTCTCAGAGATTTTCGAACACATCTCCATCATCAGTGTGGTCTTTCCAACCCCTGGATCGCCACCGATCAACACAACACTTCCGGGAACTATCCCACCACCGAGAACACGATCGAGCTCGTTGATTCCCGAATTGAATCTCAATATTTTGATTTCATCCAACTTCGTCAACGGCACGAGTGATATGGACTCCGTGGCTGAGTTGAACTTCTCGTCGAGGTTCAATTCGACTGATGTATTCCATTCTCCACACTGCGGACATCTTCCAAACCATTTTGGGGATTCGTAACCACAATTACTGCACACATAGACTTTTTTCTTCTTAGCCACCATTGGCTTCTCCTTGAAATTCACAGAGGATCAAGCTGTGGGAACCTTGTCCTTTATCCTTTCTCTTTCAACTCTTCTGCTGAAACTCATCTTATCGTTTTTCACACTGACGACTATGGTGTCACCTTCGACGAACTTCCCCTTCAACAATTCCTCGGAAAGGGGATCTTCGAGATACTTCTGAATAGCCCTTTTAAGTGGCCTGGCTCCATACACCGGATCGAATCCCTTCTCCATGAGGAATTCTTTCGCTCTCTTCGTGAGTCTCAATTTTATACCCCTTTCCTCCAGCCTTCTCCTAATATCCTCCAGTTGTATCTCTATTATCTTCTCCATGTGCACTCTGTTCAGAGGATGGAAGACGATGATCTCATCGAGTCTGTTCAGAAACTCGGGTCTGAACAGTCTCTTCACTTCACTCATGACTATTTCTTTCATAGTCTCGTAGCTCTTACTCTCGTCTTCGTATTCTACGAAGCCCAGATTTTTCTTGCTCTTGTTTATCAGTTCGCCTCCAAGGTTGCTCGTCATTATTATTATCGTGTTTCTGAAATCGACCACATGCCCTTGAGAATCGGTCAGCCTCCCATCATCCAATATCTGAAGTAATATGTTGAAGACATCCGGATGAGCTTTCTCTATCTCATCCAGCAATATGACGGAGAATGGTCTTCTTCTGACTTTCTCGGTGAGAATGCCACCTTCTTCGTATCCTACATAACCTGGAGGAGCACCTATCAATCTCGAAACCGCAAACCTTTCCATGTATTCCGACATATCTATTCTTATCAAGGCACTTTCATCACCGAAGAGATATTCTGCCAGCGCCTTGGCAAGCTCGGTTTTTCCCACACCGGTGGGTCCGAGGAACATGAAGGAACCAACTGGTTTCTTCGGATCTCTCAACCCACTCCTCGCACGCCTTATGGCTCTTGCAACTGCAGATATGGCTTCATCCTGCCCCACTATCCTGCGATGTAAAGCGGATTCAAGTCTCAGCAATTTTTCACTTTCGCTTTCCTCTATCCTGGTCAACGGAATTCCAGTCCAGTTTGAAACGACTTTGGCAACATCCTCGACATCGACCAGTATTATGTCGCTATCCACTCTCCTCCTCCACTCCGCATGCATACGCTTCAACTCCAGCATGAGCTTTCTCTCCTCATCTCTCAAAGTTGCAGCTTTTTCGTAATCTTGGTTCAGCACGAGTAGTTCACGCTCTTCCTTCAACTTTTTCAACCTTTCCTCCAGCTCCTTTATCTCGATCGGTGGTATGAGCGCGTTCAACCTTGCCCTTGCACCTGCCTCGTCTATGACATCTATGGCTTTATCTGGAAGGTAATGATCCGTTATGTATCTTCTTGAAAAGTGAACTGCAGCTTCGAGAGCCGAATCCGTGTATTTTACCCTGTGATGACTTTCATACCTTTCCCTCAATCCCTTCAGAATTTCGAGGGTTTCTTCGGGTGTCGGTTCGTTGACGGTGACCCTTTGGAACCTTCTCTCGAGTGCCGCATCCTTCTCTATGTATTTTCTGTATTCATCCGGTGTGGTTGCACCTATGCATCTTATCTCTCCCCTTGAAAGAGCAGGTTTCAGTATGTTCGCAGCATCCACCGCACCTTCGGCTGCACCCGCACCTACGATCATGTGTATCTCATCTATGAAGAGTATTATATTCTTATTCCTGCTAACAACATGTATGAGCTTTTTCAACCTCTTCTCGAACTCTCCTCTGTATTTTGTTCCGGCGACCAAAGCCGCTATGTCGAGTGAGAATATTATGCAATCCCTTAGGGTATCTGGAACCTTCTTATCGACGATTCTCTGCGCCAATCCTTCCACTATGGCTGTCTTACCGACACCGGGTTCTCCGATCAGAACAGGGTTGTTCTTCTTCCTTCTGCTCAAGATCTGCATGACCCTCTGTATCTCTTCTTCTCTTCCAATCACAGGATCGAGCTCGCCTCGCGATGCCATCGCGGTCAAATCGACACCAAATCCCTCGAGCTGTTTCAAAACGGAATTTGGAAGATTTTGCTGTTGGAACATTGGTGTGGCTGTCTCCGTTGGAGGGGAAATCGCATCCATGAGTTCCCTCCTCAGTTCTCCCAGATCCACCCCAAGTCTTCTCAAGACATGTGCCGCTATTCCCTCACCTTCCCTTATTATTCCCATGAGTATGTGTTCGGTCGAGATGTAATTCTGACCGAGAACCTTGGCTTCCTCATATGCAAGTTCGATTATCTTCCTCGCTCTTGGGGTCATTTGAGGAGAACGACTTATCCTATCCTGGGATCCCATTCCAACTATGGATATAATTTCATTCCTGACCTTACCGTAGTTCACCCCAAACTCTATCAGAATTTCATATGCGGTTCCGGAACCAAGTTTCAGTATCCCAAGTAGCAAATGTTCGGTTCCGACGTAAGAATGACCAAGCTTCTTCGCTTCTTCCTGAGCTGTCAGAAACACTTGTGCCGCTCTTTCCGAAAATCTATCGAACATTCATATCACCTCCGAGATATCTCATATAATATCAAAACCACGAGGTTGTTCAAAGAATGCAACACCACCGGCACCATAATATTATCTCGCATTTCATACAGAAAGTTCAACATCACCGCCAAAGTCATCACGACGGGAAATGAAGATATCGGATGAAAGAGTGCGAATATCAGGGATGTGAATATTATCGCCGTTTCCTTTTTTAAGCGTTGTCTCATGTATTCATAGAGAAAGCCCCTAAAGATGAGTTCCTCTCCGAATGGACCGATCACAACGAGGATCAGAATTGTCATGGCGTCGAGGTTGAGCTGGAGATTTTCCGTTCTTTCCGGGGGGAAGATGAACGAAATCGCCATCACGGTCAGAAACAGGATTGGAAACATTTTCATAGCCCAGAGGATATCACCAACGGTTTCCCTGCCTTTGAACCACGATCTCAGGATTCTTCTCCTGTGAGCGATGAGGAGTATGAAACATATGGAACATAAGTACCAGATGAGCCACATGGTTGGATCCACAATCTCACTCTTCGATACGTGTATCACAGCTCCGAGGGAGAGTTGAAAGAGTATGAAGAAGATGAGATCCAAGAAACGTACACCGTTGTCGTTCAATTTACCACCTCAGTATTCCCTGTATCCATTGGTTATGGGCATCCGTCTATCCTTCCCAAACGCCCTTTTCGTTATCTTTATGCCCGGAGGAGCCTGTCTTCTCTTGTATTCGTTTCTGTCAACCATCTTGGCTACCTTCTTCACGACATTTTCCTCGAATCCCATCTCCGTTATCTCTTCGACGCTTCTCTCCTCATCGACGTAGAGTTTCAGAATCTCATCCAACAGCTCATAAGGTGGCAATTTATCCTGATCAGTTTGACCGGGCTTCAATTCAGCACTCGGCGGTTTTGTGAAGACCCTTTCAGGTATTATCTCTTCTCCGTTCTTCTCATTTATCCACCGTGCTATCCTGTAGACCTCGGTTTTATACACATCCTTCAAAACTGCGAACCCTCCAGCCATATCACCGTAGAGCGTTGCGTATCCCGTAGCCATCTCACTCTTGTTTCCAGTGGTCAGGACGAGATAGCCGAACTTGTTCGACAGAGCCATGAGATAATTTCCCCTTATCCTCGCCTGTATGTTCTCCTCCGTGACATCTTCTTCCATACCCTTGAAAACTTCTCTGAGGGAATCTATGTAGGAATAGTAAACCTTTTCTATCGGTATTATGTGGTACTCTATTCTGAGATTTTTCGCCAACCTCTCCGCATCTTCTAAACTTTCCTTCGACGTGTACATTGAAGGCATCAGAACACCGATGACTCGATCCTTTCCCAGTGCTTCAACCGCTATGGAGGCAACCAACGAAGAATCTACTCCACCACTCAAACCTATCACAACTTTGTTGAAACTATTCTTGCTAACGTAATCTGATAATCCCACCTTCAAGGCTCTCAAAATCTCTTCCTCTCTTCTGATATTCCAAACGACCCTTTCGCTCTTACGATCTGTTTTATCCTTCCTCGGAACACCTGCATCTTCGAACCTCACCTTGCAACCTTCGTATTTCCAATCCCTTCTTCTCGGGTCATGCAGAGTTGCCCTCAATCCTTCATCTATGTTGAGATCCACCGTGAATATCTCTTCCTCGAAAACCTTTCCCTCGTATATGATCCTTCCTTCCGCATCTATGACCAAACTCGATCCATCGAACACGATCTCATCCTGACCACCGATCATGTTCGAATAGATTATGGCGGTGTGGTAATCGAATGCTCTCGAGGATAGATATTTCTTCCTCAATTCCCTCTTTCCACAGTAGTAAGGAGATGCGGACAGATTGACTATGACTTCTGCTCCTCCTTCAAACACTTCCTCCATCATTGGACCAGCGGGGGACCACAGATCCTCACAGATTGTTATTCCTATCTTCGCATCACCCAACTTCAAAACCAGAGCTTCATCACCCACGTTGAAATACCGTCTCTCATCGAAGATACTGTAATTTGGCAGAAGCCTCTTTCTGTAGATCCCAACGATCCTTCCATTTCTAAAAGCGACTGCCGC
>Ga0164318_10005825_pt1 | contig 11919 bp, 4 predicted proteins | sample GuaBasSedimGuay9_FD_113734 | JGI IMG/M metagenome (GOLD analysis project Ga0164318, IMG submission 113734) | Subseafloor sediment microbial communities from Guaymas Basin, Gulf of California, Mexico - Guay9, Core 4571-4, 0-3 cm | ecosystem: Environmental > Aquatic > Marine > Hydrothermal vents >... | reverse complement strand
TCCTCAGTGCGGCAGCAGCGTTTTGGCAGGAGCAGTTCTTCGCTGCCAATTTAGCCAATCTTGACCAGCTCAGCCGCTTTTTCCCACTCCTGCTGTTGTTCTTTGTCCCAGCTCTCACTATGGGTGTCTGGGCTGAAGAACGTCAGAGCGGCACCGATGAACTGCTGTTGACTCTACCGGCAACCGATCTGGAAATAGTTCTGGGTAAGTATCTCGCTGTGCTGAGCATCTATACGGTTTCCCTGCTGTTATCGTTAAGTCATGTTCTGGTACTATTCTGGCTTGGTAGTCCGGATATTGGTTTGATGTTCGCCAATTATTTCGGTTTCTGGTTAATCGGAGCAGCCTTTCTGTCGGTTGGGATGTTGGCCTCGTTGTTGACTACGAATATCACTGTGGCATTTGTCCTGGGAGCGGTCTTCTGCTCATTCTTTGTTTTTGTGGATTCCGCAACCTGGGTAGTAAGCGAGGGATTGCAACAGTTCTTTTCACCTCTGTCGGTTTATCCGTATTTGAACGATTTCGCTCGAGGGATGATAAGTTTTTCAGGTCTTATGTTCTTTCTCTCGATTGTGGCTGTCAGTCTGTATGTTAACACGGTTCTTATCGGGCGGCGTCATTGGCCGGTCGAATCGGGCGGCTACAAGTTCTGGGTGCATCATTTGGTGAGAGCCATAGCGCTGGTAATTGCAGTTATCAGCTTAAATTCGCTTTTTGGTTCGTCGTGGTTGCGTCTGGACGTAACCGCAGAGCAACTTCACTCATTGTCTGATGAAACAAAAGAGATGCTCGGAGAATTGGACAGTGACCGACCGGTATTTGTTCAGGCTTTTATTTCACCGGAAGTCCCTCGGGAATATGTAGAGACAAGGGCAAATCTCATAGGCAGTCTACGGGAGATGGATGCTGTCGGCGGCGATAAAGTACAAGTGATTATCCATGACACCGAGCCTTATACTCAAGAAGCTCGTGATGCCCGGGAGAAGTTCGCCATTGTTCCCCGTAAGGTTATCAGTACCGAATCGGCACGCACGAGTACGGAGGATATCTTTTTAGGGGTGGCTTTTACCTGTGGAGCCGGAGAGGAAATAATCCCCTTCATGGATCGCGGTTTACCTGCCGAATATGAGTTGATGCGCTCGATACGGGTAGCGGCGAAGACTAAGAGGAAAAAGATTGGAGTTCTCTCGACTGATGCCAAGGTGTTCGGCGGGTTTGATTTCAATACCATGAGCAGTACTCCTCCCTGGCCTATTGTGGGTGAGTTGAAAAAACAATACGAGGTTACTCAGATAGCAGCCAATGAGCCTATCAGCGAGGAGCTCGATGGTTTACTGGTAGTGTTGCCATCGTCGCTGCCTCAGAATGCTATGGATAATCTCAAGTCGTACGTTCTGAACGGTAATCCTACTTTGCTTATAGTTGATCCCTTACCAACTTTCAATATAGCTTTGTCGCCATCGTTGCCTGCGGGAGCAGATCGTAATCCATTCATGGGGCAAAACCAACCCCAACCGGAACCAAAAGGGGATATTGCCGGTTTAATGAAAGACATCGGCATAAACTGGAATCCGGGGCAAATCGCCTGGGATACCTACAATCCACACCCTGATCTTAACCAACTGCAACCGGAGATTATCTTTGTTGGCCAAGGGAATGAAACAACCGAAGCCTTCAACGGAATGCTTCCCGCTAGTGCGGGTTTGCAGGAACTGGTAATGCTCTATTCCGGCTATCTCTACAAAGCTATGGACAGTCCTTTCGAGTTCCAACCACTTCTTCGTTCGGGACGTCTGTCGGGGTTGTTGCCTTTCCAGGGCATAGTCCAGCGCGGTTATTTCGGCATGGGTTTTACTCTTAATCGCAATCCTCGCCGGGTACCAACAACAGAGACATATATTCTTGCTGCCCAAGTTATGGGTTCTGAGGGTACAGCTCCGGTTGCTGATAGTACCGATAGTACCGAAAACGGGACAAAATCTGTAAATGCCATTGTTATTGCAGATATCGATTTCATATCAACCCAGTTTTTCCAGATTCGTCAGCAAGGATTTGAGGGTCTTAATTTCGACAACATACCGTTTTTTCTCAACTGCATGGACATGTTGGTGGATGACGAGTCGTTTATTGGTCTGCGTAAGAAAAGAGTTAAACATCGCACTCTCAAAACAGTGGAAGCCCAAACTCAGGACTTTGTTGAGCGGCGTATTAAGCAGGAAGAACGGGCGGAGATGGAAGCTCAGCAGGTTTTAACTCAGGCTCAACGCCGTCTTGATGAAAAAGTCAACCAAGTGCGAGATCGAGCTGACCTCGACGAGCAAACTAAACGGATAATGATGCAGAATTTACAGGAAGTTGAGAACCGCAGGTTCGAAACTATTAAGGCTGATATTGAGGCTCAAAAAGAAGCCCAGATTGCCTCCGGTCGAGAGGAAATGGAAGCTGCTATCAAGGGAATACAAACCCGCATCAAGACTATGGCCGTGTTGCTACCGCCAATTCCAGTATTCGTTGTGGGAGTAATGATTTTCATGAGAAGGCGTCGTCGTGAGCAAGAAGGAGCGGCGGCGGCAAGAAGGTTGAGGAGCTAAGCCATGATGGAAACCAAAAAAACTATCATTTTTGTTGGCGTAGCTGTCGGTCTGGTTTTATTGGCCTTCATCTTTGCGCCCAAAAGAATTACACCGGATGCTTTTCTTGACCAGGGTGAAGCGTTCTTCCCAGAGTTCACAGACCCAAATGAGGCAACTACTCTTGAAGTTATGGAGTTCGACGAAACAACCGGTTCACCAAAAGCTTTCAAAGTCACTTTTGAGAATGGTCGGTGGACTATCCCATCGCATCATAACTATCCTGCTGATGGCAAGGACCGTCTGGCCAAAACTGCAGCGGGAGTGATTGGTATCGTCAAGGACGATTTCCGTTCTAACAACGCTTCCGATTATGAAACCCTGGGGGTAATTGATCCTCTGGAACCGACTGCCGGCTCAAAGGGACGTGGCAAAAGAGTAACAATCAAAGGGGCCGGCGGAAAAGTGCTGGCGGATTTTATTATTGGTAAACAAGTAGAGCAGCGATCAAAACTTCGATTCGTACGGTTACCGGATCAGAAACAGGTCTATGCGGTACGTATGGATATTGACCTCTCCACTCGCTTTGAAGATTGGATTGAAACTGATCTCCTGCAACTCACAAAGGACGAAATCAAGAGTGTTGTCCTCAACGATTACAAAATCAATGAGCGCACCCGTTCGGTTGAGCGACGCGACAACGTGCAACTTGACCTCAAGGAGGACAAGTGGTCAGCACGAGGGATGAAAAACAACCAACAGGTAGACTCTACGTTGATGTCCGAACTTTTATCTACTCTTGATGAACTAACGATTGTTGGTGTACGACCCAAACCGGAGGGACTTTCTGAAAGTCTGAAAAAAGATGATAGTGCCGCAACTATCTCTCAGTCCGATGTTCGTTCACTGCAAAGCAAGGGTTACTACTTCACACAGGACGGCCAGTTGATGTCCAATGAAGGAGAATTGCTGGTCCACACCGACAGAGGAGTGATTTACACTCTACGTTTTGGTGAAGTTGTTCACGGTTCCGGGCTGGCTGTTTCTGCCGGTTCAGATGAAACTTTTACCGACCAGACTGCCGCCGCCGCTCAGAACCGATATCTTTTTGTGTCAGCCGAATTTGATCAGAGCGCTTTCTCCGAACCCCCCAAACCGGACAACACTACTTTCCTGAAAAAAAGTGACAGTTTGTGGAGTGCTGATGACAAGAAGAATAAGGCGCTGTATGACGCTCATAATCAGTGGGGAAGGAAGGTTGAACAAGGTAGCGAAACTGTACGCGAGCTTAATGATCGCTTTGCTGATTGGTATTTTGTTATCTCATCTGACAGTTTCGAAAAGCTGCATCGTTCTAGAAAAGATATGGTGATAAAGAAAAGCGAATCGTAAAGATTAATTGAATATCCTCTTTCAACGCTCCTCTCAAAGTCTATCAGGGTGTTGAAAAACTCAGAACGGAAGACGATATGGCGACCGTTTTATATACTTGTCATTCCTGCGAAGGCAGGGAATCCAGCGGGCATTGCCTGTACATTGTCTGTGCACTGGTCCCCAGCTTTCGCTGGGGTGGCAATAAAAGGAATGGGGTGACAAAATAATGCACCGGTGGTGCTGGCAGAACCACCAAGGGTTTCTTTCCCTACTTTCATGCTGAGCGGAGTCGAAGCATGACGATTACTTACGCGTATTTATCGGCCTTTGCATAGTGGCGGACTCGGGATGTAGCATGAGTTACTAACCGTCAAGCGGCAGGCCGATTGACCTATTCATCTGTCGAGTTATCTCCCAAGAGAAAAGCCCCCCGGGTTGCCGGAGGGCTTCTATTTTGTGCACCCACCTCCGAACCGCTGCCAAAAGACCCTCAGAGCAGCCAGCTCCGGTCGAGCACTCCTGCAACACACACAAGTATCTACTTACCGCTGCTACCTCCCGGTCCTGACGGGGTTCATAGGCTTCTGTTGTACAGGACCCAACCCTCAACACTGCTTACCCGTCGAAATCAATCGACCGCTAAGCCCTCGGGTGGGAATTCGACCCCGGTAGAGCGGATTCCGGGTTACAGGGCACCGCTAACTCCCCATCTAGCACTTTCAGACATAGTCTGTTTTCTTCTGACTCCAAGGTTACAACGGAATTGAGGAAAAGTCCAATGCAATTCTGCCCGAGACCAGATAACTTTGTGTCGGCTTGGTGGCCCATCAGCTTGGGCTTGTTGACAAACCCCAGTCATCGTTTTCATAAGGACGGAGACAAGCCCCGTCCCTACGCGAGAGGAGATTGGAATCCCGCGTAGAAGGCGGCTTTACGTCGCCCGTTCTCAAAACCGCACTTTCAACAAACTTGCACTTAGTATACTTTTTCAACAAGCCCGCTTGCTGCGGGATCCATGAGCACGTAGTCTTGTACAATGGCGGAACCGCCAAGGGGTTCCACCCTACTTTCTACCTGTCATTCCTACGAAAGCAGGGAATCCAGTCGTCACCACAATATAAAAAAATGGAGCAGATCGGGATCGAACCGACGACCTCAACGTTGCGAACGTTGCGCTCTCCCAACTGAGCTACTGCCCCATGTACAATCAACCCGAACATTGCCAAACCTATAGCCTGACCATGCTTCGGTCATCGCGGTTATTACAATAACGATTATCACCAATTTTGCCAAGTTGTTTTTGATTTGGACCCATTTCATGGGATCCATGTCAGACAACAACGAATGTGAATTACAACTTTGCTTAGCCAGCGAATAAATTATAACCTCTTCAAAGGCAGTTCCCATTTTATACAGGACTACCGGGCGGGCAACAGATCGGGGTCGGATTGATCAATCATGTCAAGGTACCCAACCCCCCGTGTGCCGAAGTATGCCTGGGGAGTAGTGTACACAGGATCTTTAAGAGCGTGGTCAACAGTCACAAAGGAATATCCGGCCTTACTGATAGCTGTTAGCATCTCCCCCAGAAACAAAGCGTTCAGGCGATTGGCGCTAAGTTGCAGAATGTGACAACAATTTCGCCCCAATAGCTTCTTCGATAACGCTTCAGCTTCCTCGATCTGGTCCAGTACATGATTGACATACTCATTTAGCAACTGGTCAAGAGCAGCGGAATCCGGGACAGAGCCTAATTTTTGCAACCCGAGATTGTGAAGATAATCCTCCACAACCACAGTGGTGTGAACTACCACGATATTGCGATCCTCAAGGAATAATGACACCTGCCGACGGGAGTTAACATCCTTGCCGTAGTGAAGAAAAGGATAGCGAAAAAATCTCGGCTTATGTCCAAACCCTGATAGCATTGTCTCCAATGCCTCTGCTCCAGCCTTTATGTCTTTAATGAACTGCTCTATGCCCATCTCATGAAAATCGGAATGAGAATATGTAATACTTCCAAGACGATGTCCTGAGTTTAACCATTCACCAAAAAGATCATAAGCTTTACCAATGCTGTGACCGACTACAAATCCTACCGCACGAACCTTGTGTGCGTTGAGTGTATCGAGAATGGGTCGCATGACAAGTTCGGGGTCTTCTTCAGCAAACGATTCAGCTACCGGCAGTTCGTTGAAACTAATGCATATTTCTTTCTTCACCGTTTGCTTGCTGGACTTATGTTTTTTATCAGTTGCGCTAACATCACCCGGAACAACGAAAACAAGAATGAAAAGGAAGATTATGATGCCAACAGTAAAACTTGAAATTTTGCAGTTACTCCTGATTGTCAAAGCGAATTCTCCTTGTTATCTGCAAACCCAAAACCAAATCAACATTACAATATCTTAACCTGTCATATTGGCAGCCGTAAGATCGTGGTGTTTTATCCTAATAGAATCCTTTTTATCTTAGGAAAGAAAAATCAAACTCGAAACGAATCAACAAAAAATGGTTCATAGTCCGGTAGTTACCTTAAAGTTGAAATAATGGCTTTCGGGATGTCGACTTGTAACGGCGTTATTATCAATGACTTCCATGGAAAGAATGTTGTTTGTTACTTTTTCCTGCTCCTAAATTTGCTTTTCGCATTTAATTGTGTATATTAAATATAGTTAAGTATAGCTGGGAAGCTCATACTGAGGTAGAAAAAGGGATTACTAAGTAACGGATTAAAGGCATATGAGCAAAAAGGTAATTATCGCAGCAAATAATATGATCTTTACATCGAAGATCATGACTTGTTTAGATAATTGGGAAGCTGAGGGAATTAAAGCTATTAGATCGGACGAAATTTTCTCAAAGGCTCACGAATTACGTCCTGATCTGATAATCATTGATCTTAATCTTAACGGTATCGAGGCGCCATCGTTGATCAATAAGCTGCGTTCTTATGGCGCTACAAAAGAGATACCGATTGTCTGTTACTCTCCCAAAGTGCTAAAAGACCAAATGAAAGCAGCCAGAACAGCGGGAGCAACCGAAGTGCTTGCCAATACGAAAATGAGTTCGCGTATGAATCAAATACTAGCTAAGTACGTGGAAAACTAACCTTTCCATGAAGTATTCATCAAAACCAGGGGGCCTGTTGATAAACTCCAGTCAGCATCACTATGGGGGCGGAGACAAGCCCTCAGCCCTGTGCGGGAGGGGATTGAAAACCGCGCAGCGAGCGGCTTTACGTCGCCCGTTCTCAAAACCGCACTCTCAACAAACTTGCACTTAGGATACTTTTTCAACAAGTCCCAGGCTTGAGCCTGTTTTTTTATCTTCTCTAGATATTATTTTTCAATAAAGTGTTAATTCTCTGGCTTCATATAAGTGCCGGTGAAAGAATTGCCTAAGAGATCATTAAGTGTGACTACCAGAGAGCGGTTGGAAAAACCGAGTTCTCGACGGGCTTTCATTGACGAGTACGACCAATCGTATTTTAGCAGTTCAACAAGGTCGGGATAGAATGAGACTTTGCCTCGTCGAAGCGTACTAAGCATAACTGAAAAACGAGCGGCAATGTTAAGGAACCACCAGGGCAGCCTGATCAGATGCGGCATTTTCCCCAGAATCGACGAGACAGCCAGAGTCAGTTCGCGAACTGTAACATTGTCCCCTGCAAGAATATAGCGTTCTCCGGGCCGACCTCCCTCGACCGCATTAATGATAGCCGGAGCAACATCGCGGATATCAACCAGATTCACGCGGTTGGTGAAATCGGGCATAAACCACCGGCTAAAAGCTTTGAGCGCTTTGCTGCGATCATCACCGGTTCGAGAGGGCGCCACAATTATCGAAGGGTTAACAATTACCAGCTCGGTTCCCCCTTCAGCCGCTATCCTTCCAAGCTCGACCTCAGCAGCATGCTTGCTTCGGATATAGGGAATGTGAAGGTGTCCAAGATTGAATTTATTTTTTTCCGTTACTTTAATTGGCGCTCCCACTCCACCGTTTATTATATCTGACTTTCTGTGCAAAGCGGCGATTGCGGCAACAGTTGAGACATGAAGGAATCGCTTAACACCAGCTTTCTGGGTAGCCAGAAATAGATTACTCGCTGCGGTAGTGTTGATTTCGGTAAACTCATCAGAGCGATCCTGACGGAAATTAACCCATGCCGCGGTATGGATTACAACGTCGATATTTTTTACTAACTCCGGAATTTGCTCGGGGATACGTAAATCTGCAACTCGCTTCTCCAGTCCCAGAGAATCGATATATTTGCAATCGGAAGTTTCTCGAACATGCGCTATCGGTTTGATACCTCTTCGATGTAGTTCATATATGAGTTGTTTACCCAGTGACCCGGAAGCGCCTGTAATCAGGATTCTTTTTTTAAGCAAGGACATTGTAGTTGCCTATCGTCATTAATGCTAAACCTGCAAATTTTTACTTTGATATACAAAAAAAAGCTACCAGCATCAATTTGTTTTAACAATTTCGCATTATCGATGAAAGAAATTTTTGAGAAAGATTCCGCAGAGTTGAATGCGAATGAATGCGAAAGAGAGTTACTTTTTACTGCGGGGTTGATAGAAACACCAGTCCAGCATTAACAAATTGCAGTTTTACCTTGACTTTTTCTATTAATGAGAGTTTATTGTATTAAGACTTGTTATACAACTCTATAAGTTTAAAGTTTCAACCGATGTTGAGTCTTTTTTTGATATCATTGGGTAATTGGGTAGTTCATTAATATAATAATCATGATTACGAGCGTTTACTTATTTAGTTAAGAGTTTTTCTCACCAGTTGACCTTTAACCGTTGTGAAGCAGGAAGGAGGATTGGTCTTTTGTAGTCCACTGAGGGTAAATTGGAGGGGTTATCCCGCTTTGCCCTCACGATTGAGTAACTATCCTTAAATTTGAGAGAGGTATGCTATGCTAAATTGGAGAAAGCTGATTCCAGTTCTTGTAATCGCTCTTTCTATTCTGGCTTTTGGAGCAATAGCTTTCAGCGACATTTCCCCTGAACAGGAGAAAGCTGAAGCTCAGGCTCAAGAAAATGCCCTTCGCAGCACTGCTACTCAGGCTCCGATTTCTGCTGACCTGGCCGCCAAATGGGCTATGGAGGAAGAAATCGCAGCCAAGATAGCTGCTGAAGAAGAAGGGGAGGCTGAAGCTGTTGTTACTAAAGAAGCCTACGCTACTCGTGACAACCACAAAGGTGTGGCCAATATTGCCGGTCATCCCATAACTAGGTACAACCCTGGTTCGATCTACTTCAGCGAAGACTTCGAAGCTGAAGATATGCCGCCAGTCGGTTGGGATACGGTCAACACCGACCCCGGCTATGGTTTCTTTTTGGGCACCTACTCTGGTGGCGGTACACAGGCTGCCCTGGTTACCTGGCACGCTGCGGGATACATTCAGGACGAATGGATGATTTCCCCGACAGCCGACCTGACTTCGGCGACCTCGGATATCAGATGTGAGTTCTGGTTCCTGAAAGGATATTCCTATCCGCACGAGTTTAAAGTCTATGTCGCAACTGACGGCGTTACTTTCAACCTGGTGTGGGATTCTGACGTAGAAGGAGCCGGATATCCGGAATTTGCCTGGACCCAGGCCACGATTGACATGAGCGCCTACATTGGCCAAAGTGTCACGCTTGGCTTCCAGTATTACGGTGAAGATGCTGACTTGTTTGGTCTGGATGATGTTGTCCTGACCGACGATGCGGCCGCGACCGGTCGCTGTTGCTACGGTCCTGACCCGTTCAACCCGACTTGCGAAGACGATGTCACGCTTGAGTATTGTACAGGCGTGGGCGGCTCATGGATGGACGGTGGTAACTGCGTCGATAATCCTTGCCCGATTCCGGACGAGAACGACGAGTGCACTGGCGCTACCGTGCAGGCTCTGCCTTATACATTCATGGGTAACAACGAAGCTGCTACGTATGACACATACTGCCAGTATTTTGGTGACTATCCGAACGTCTGGATCGCTTTCGAGATCACAGAGTGCATGGATATCACCCTGACTTACTGTGGCAGCCCCGACGGCTGGGGTAACGGCTGGTTGAATCTGATTACTGACTGTGCCTGTTCGGAAGGATCATTGATCAGCGGCGCCACCTATGACTTTGATTGCGCCAACGGCAACCCGCGGATCTACTTTGATCATCTTGGCGCTGGTACATACTATTACCCTGTGATGCTTGACGCAAGCAGTGGTGCCGCCGGTGACTATGTGATCGAGGTTACAGGCGTAGCCTGTCCGCCGATTACGCCGGGTGATGCCTGTGAGGATCCGTTTGTGGTCAATATTGGCTCCGGCGATCTGCCCTACACTATTGCCAATCAATATACTTGTGGTCGGCAGGATTACTATAACGAGACCTGCCTTGGTTCCTACGATGGTGGCGAGGACCTGATTGTTCAGCTCAATCTCGCTGATGATATGGATGTCAAAATCACCCTCGATCCCAAGGGTTTGACTTATACCGGTATTGCCATTTCCAATGGTTGCCCGGATGATGGTGGTACATGCATCGGTTCCAGCACTAACTCTGGTAGCGATCCGCACACCATCCAGGCTTTGAGTCTCACTGCCGGAAGCTATTTCATAATCGTCGATACCTGGCCGACACCCGACTGCATTCCCGATCTCGATATTATTATTGAGGAAATGGGTGAAACGCAGGAAGGTGACAACTGTTTGAGTCCGATTAAAGTCGATCTCCCCGGTTTCACCTCCGATCTTGGTCAGACAACTTGTGGCCGGATTGATGACTATAACGCCACCTGCATGGGTTACTACGATGGTGGTGAAGACATAATTTATGAAATCACAGTTGCTTCTGCAATGACAGTCAACTTCACGCTCGATCCTAAAGGAACGACATACAGTGGCATGGGACTTTTCAATTCCTGTCCAAGCGATGATGACTGCATTGACTACGAGACAGGTTACAGCTCTGATCCTAAGAGAATGACCTGTGTCTCCCTTGATCCGGGTGTGTACTATCTCATGGTCGATACATGGCCATCACCAGATTGTATTCCGGAGTTTGACCTGTTCATTACAGATACAACCTGTGAAGCGCTTGAGAACGACGACTGTGCCGATGCCATTGCAATCAACGAGGTTATGGACCTGCCGTTCTCGACTGAGGCAGCTACCTTCGACGGTGACGGCACATGCCTGACATCCCCCAATATTTGGTACTGTTACACAGCCACTGAAAGCGGTGACGCTACTATCACCCTGTGTGGCTCCGACTATGATACCAAAATGGCCGTTTATGACGGTTGTTCCTGTGATCCTCTGGGCGCCGAGCTTGGCTGTAACGACGACTCAGACTGTGACTTCAAAGATTTGCAGTCAACGGTTGTAACTCCAGTTATTGCCGGTAACTCCTACCTCGTCGAGGTTGGCGGTTACAGCTCCAACACTGGTCCTGGTGTGCTAAGCATCTGGGTCTCTGAAGAGTGCGTAGTCGAGTGTCCTCCAGGATCTACTCCTGAAGGTGAGCCTTGCATTGGCGATAATGAGGAAGACGTAACCAATGGTGGCTGCAACTCCGTCCCGCCGGTTTGGGGTTCTATCGGTTGTGGTGAAACTGTCTGTGCGGAGGTCAGTACTTACCTGTATGGTAGCGACAACTACCGTGACACTGACTGGTATGAATTCACACTTGACAATTGGTACGATGTCACTTTGACTTTCTGCGGTGGTTTCCCGTTTGTCGCCGGCTTCCTGGAGCAGATCGTACCGGGTAGCAATGAATGTGACAACTTCACCGGTTACATCGCACCGTATGCCACCGGAGACGAGTGCGATACCGCTACGCTGACAATTACTCTCGGTCCTGGTGACTATGCGATCTTCTCAGGTCCTTCAGTATATGAAGGATTGGATTGTGCCAGCGGACCCCATGTGTACTGGATGTCACTGGAATGCGTTCCCGCAGTTCCT
>Ga0164318_10005823_pt1 | contig 11922 bp, 12 predicted proteins | sample GuaBasSedimGuay9_FD_113734 | JGI IMG/M metagenome (GOLD analysis project Ga0164318, IMG submission 113734) | Subseafloor sediment microbial communities from Guaymas Basin, Gulf of California, Mexico - Guay9, Core 4571-4, 0-3 cm | ecosystem: Environmental > Aquatic > Marine > Hydrothermal vents... | reverse complement strand
GTCCGAAGTGGTTGGATTGGATGGTGAGTATGTGAAGTTTGCGACCGGTGGCTGGTTAGATGCAGTCACTGTCACCTGCTTTGTTATGCTGTCAGCTGCACCGTTATTGTCTGTGACTGTGAGGGTCACGTCATAAGTTCCGGCACTTGGATATTGATGGGTTGGGTTGCTTGTACCATAATTTGTCCATGTTGCTCCATATATCGTGCCATCATTGCTTCCGATGCTATCATGGGCTGTGGTGCCAGTTCCTTCATTGAAGTTCCATTCACTTACTAAGCCAGTTGTGGTTACATTGCCATAGTAGTTTTGTTGTATTTCATTTGCTGTCAATGCTCTGTTATATATGCGAATATCATCAATTATGCCATGCCAATTGTAACCAGATGAACGATATCTTCCAAAGTAAAGCCTTTCATTTGCATTGCCACTGAAAGCAAATGACATGTCCCTTGTTGAAATGTGGCTCCCATCAACATAGAACGAAATTACTAAAGCACTATTGTCAATGACCATTGTAAAATGATGCCACTCATTTAATGGAACAGTGTATCCTGATGCTATCATTTTTGCTAAGCCTGGCTGGTTAATGGTAACTCTCCACTGTCCTGAATCAATCCACCAATACCATCCGTTGTTTTTGTATGCACCTTTTGAAATTGGTATTCTTAATGTTCTATTTTCCTGATTGTAAATCCATGCTTCGATTGTAATTTTATCAGTAATGTTTAGACTTGCGTCATTTCCACAGTCAATGTAATCAGTACCGTTGAATTGGAGAGCTGTGCTTGCTTTGCTTATGTTTCCGTCTCCGAAGTTCCATGTTCGGTCTACTATGGTTCCGTCATCTGTGGAGGTGTCGGTGAATGTGATGATGTCCGAAGTGGTTGGATTGGATGGTGAGTATGTGAAGTTTGCGACCGGTGGCTGGTTGAATGAAAAAGATACTGTTACATAACCCGGGGTGTTTTGAGGCGTATCAGGCGATTCTGATGATACAAGTGTTGGTGAGCCTGGGGTGTAGCCCCCTTCATAATACTCCACCTTAAATGATGTTATTGTACCATCATTTCCTACAGCATCACCAATGTCCAGATAAAAGTTGGAAGTGCCATTGCTCCATTCATCATAGAACTCTGTTATGTCAAGGCACATAAATTGAGGGTAGGAATGCATTATGTATGAGCAACCATCCCAGTATGGCGCCCTTGTATCAAGCGGACTGCTGTGCGAGCCTATACCGAGCTCCACAGATGCATCTCTGTCGCATTGAGGATTCAGCTGCCAGGTTCCGAGAAGTTTTGGCTCATTGTTAGTATACAAATCATCAAACCACGTTGCACAGCATATATTGCCTCCCTTAAACGCATCATAGGTGAGCCAGTAAAAGCCGTTACTATCAGGACCCCACCATGAACCCCATGAATTTACAACTTTGAATGCTCCCACTTCCCCTGTTTCAGCATCCACCTTAGAGTCATCATAGCCGACTATGCAATTACCGTGATTTATGTTTGATTGCATTGCATCTGAGCCAAGCACATCATCACTTCCAAAATGATAATAACTGCCTGCATCAAGGGCGAAAGTGACAGGCAATCCGCTGGCTACAGCAGCCTTTATTGTATCGATATCTGAATCATCATATGGTGTATATAGGTAATAAATGTTGTTAATGCGGTATTTCGGTGCATCCCTCCACGCATTTTCGTCACCCCAGCTTATGCAATCGGAGTCATCATATGGCATCTGGCTCCATCTGCACACGCCAACTGTCTGCATTATCTTACCGTTTCCCCACATACTTGAGCCGCTGTCACTCCCATCATTGCATTTGTTGTATGTAAAGGCAGGGCTCAGCAGGTTGTCATTATTTCCGCTACTTGCCTGCGTCCATCCATTGTCCTTCGCCTGCAGATATCCTGCAGCATAGTAAGTGGCTGCCCATGCAGCACACGAGCCCTGACCGCCCTGACTTCTGACTGCAGGGAAGCATGGGTCTGCAGATAAATCAACAGATGCTTTGAGGGAGCCGGCTGTTATTTTAACACCATCAACAATTTCTATGCTCCCAACCATGGAATTCCACTCTTCCTCAGTAGGAGGAGCGAATCCTGTGCCATGCCCATCAAAAATAACATTATAATTTTTACTCGGGTCGTAAACACCAAGCCTGCTCTTCATCTGCATTATTTCTTCTTCAGTGGCAGGATGTGCATCAATTTGGATTTTAATGCTTTGACTGTCAGGAATTACTGCACCTTCTGCCATCACAGAATTGTATCCGATAATAGAAAATGCCCCGCTTCCAATGAATAATGCTACAATTGCCAATGCCAATATTTTCCCAAAACCTAAATTTTTTTCCTTCATCTTAATCACTACTTTGCTTTCAATTTGCTTTCAATATATGTTTCCACATATATAAGCATTTTGTTTAATGGATTGAGAATGAGCAACATTATATAAATTTTGCCTTACCTGTCAATTACTACACCATGGCATATGTGCTTTGAATTCTGCCCTCTGCAAATGTGTCAAGAAAATCCCTTATCCATTCCATCAGCATTTTAAATAAGGGAAGTGGCGGCAGGGGCATAGTGACCTCCAGCGGGTCAGACCATGCACTTTCAGCACCATTGACATCTTTGGCCTTCACTTTGACTTCATATGTGCCTCTCTTGCTCCAAGAATGGGAAACATTCACCTCCTCACCCGAGTCATATGGTCCCAGCCAGCTGGTGTTTGTTCCGTCGCCCCAGTCAAACATGTAATATATCTTATCTCCATCGGGATCAACAGTAGAAGCCGTATAACTGTACTCTGCCCGTCTTTTTCCGGAGGAGGTGCCAACAGGTTTTTCTGGCCTATCTGGCGGATGATTTTCTCCAGATGGTGTTGCAATCTGAAGAGAGGGGTCGCCAAGCGGCTCCCATTCCTCCACTGTTTTATAATCTGTGGCATCCATGCTCCCACCAAATCTATGAACGTAGTTTGTCAGGGCATCGCTCCACATCTCTCCAAAAGTTTCCGCACCACCGGTGTATGACCTGAAGGATTGCAACTCCATATATCCAGATAAGCCCTGTGTGGCAAATCTTCCGCTGTATCCCCACCCCAGGCCCGTGTTGCCCAGCGTTGCTATGGCTCCGCCGTTCTGGGCAGCCACAAACGCCCATGCGATGCAATCCGTACTGAATTTTGAGTTTGAGCATGCGCCAAGCACCACTATCGGAAGTTTTTCTTTGTTGGAGAGGGAATTGACATTGCTTATTTTGAATCCGCCGTATGGAAGCCATATGCTGGATTTATTGTGAGGATGTGTGACCCAGCTGCTCGGGCTTCCGTGACCTGAAAGGTCTGCAAAGCCTGCACCCTGATAAAATGCATAATTTATGTTTGCAGGAGAATTTATTTTTTCATTTGACGCCCATATCTCATCAGGATTAAAGTTTCTCATCACTCCTGCAACCTGCTGGTTTGTGTACTCGCCTTCGTCTATATTATCATCATCTCCAGGAAAGGTATCGCCGCCGCAAAGAATAATGTTTCTGAACCAGGACTCCATATATGCCTTCATGTTTTCGTAGGATATTATTTTGTTCACTGCTATTGCAACCTCTCCGCTACTGGTCGCCGCCAGCCTTCCGAGATAAACATCAGGATACAGATCCACTTCATCGACTCCAAAAGCGCCGTGCTCACCAAATTTGTTATTGTTGTTTGAATCCCAGCTCACAAAATTGCCTTCCGAATCATAAATGTCAGCAAAGTACAAATCACTTAAATAGCTGCTCTCCTCTCCATCATCTGCATAAGCGCGCCTGTATGGCACTCTGTCTCCGTCTCCTACAAGCATGACATACTTCACTCCCCATTGCTCTATCGCATTTTTAATGAAATATTTTATTTTTTCAGCATCGTCTCTGCCCTGAGGCGTGAAATAACTCCCGCCATATACCTCGTCGGTGGTCACAAGAATTGTGCTGATATTGTAGCTGTTTTTATGCTCCACAAGTGGCTGGAGAGCATCGCTGAATGCTGAAGGAGAAATGATGAGCAAATCATAGACATTATTTGTTAGCAACGGTTTTGATGGCAGATTGTACTCTATCTTTATCTCCATGTCCGACGCATATTCTATAACTCCCTTTGCCGGCACGTATCTCACAGGATATGCATTTATGGACAGGAATGCTACGTGTTCACCATTTTCTATGCCACTGCCCACACGATAATCAAACCATTTCCCGGGATACGGCTCTGAACTTCCATATATTTTTTCATCTTCCACGGCATTTTTTGCAGGTCCCCCAAGTTTTGCCGGCTGCGGTGCAGGCTCAATTTTTTTATCGACTTTCATTGTCTGCACACCAATAACTTTGCACTTAACATCAACTATTTTTGTTCCAAACGGAAATGCAAATGAAGTTGAGCGGACAGGCAAAACAGGCTTACCTGCAGATACGAGGTAGGAATCTGCACCTTTTATTGTTATATCATAATAATTTCCACTCTTTTCAACGTCGGGCCTGGAGAAGTGAAATGCTACAGATTTAACTTTTTCATCGTCACCTGCATTCGTCTCTGCCATGCCAAACGCATTCACAACAAACAATGCAATAACAATTATGCTTACGATTCTTGCTCTTTCCATGTTTACCGTCTTTATTATGTGCTACCTTATTTTAAATGTTTCTGACAAATTGCTGTGAGGTAAAAATAAAAAATTGCTCCAATTATGAGGGCAGATACTGTCACCCAGTAGTTGCCAGATGAGATTATATGAATCTGGTATTCCTTCCAGCTGAATGGAAAAAGCATCTTCATTCCTCCTGCAGCGTGCATCAGAAAGAAATCAAGGAGATAATGCGTTGATGCGCCCATCATTAAAAAAATGAATGCCCTGCCTGCCATTTTAAAAAGCAGGGATAGCATCAATGCAATGAGTAAAGTGCCGCAGGGAGTATGGAGAGGGTCAAAAAAGCCATGGGTGCCTATCTGCAGCGCATCGAAAAGCAGCTGGATTTTGAAAATATCGGGCAGCAGAGAGCCGACAACAACTAAAGAAACGTCGCTTTTTGTTGCTTTTCCAGTAATCCACCCTGCTATGACATGCGTTGTCCAGTCAGGCATTTTCAACCTCCTCAAACATGAACTTTTTGAAGTTAAATCTCCATTTTTTAAAAAACAGGTACAAAACAAAGGGAATGGCTGGAAGAGAGCGAATAAAAATCAGACTGTATTCCAGTTTTTTGATGACAAAAACTTTCTCGGCTTTTACCTCATCTACGCCCTTCAGCGTTCCGAGCACTTCCACCACGTCTCCTTTCTTTATGCCGGAATGAACTCCCGTCACGTTTATGCAGGTGTAAGGTGCTTCCATTAACCTCAATTTTATGAAGGAAGGCTCTATTTCCTCCGCCCTCCCGCAGAAATCTATCTCTTTTCCCTCAAACTTTTCAGGGTTTGTTAGGATATAGTCCATGTCAGGGTCCTTTTTATCATGCTCAATGTAACTGTATGTCATGAGGGAAAGAAGAGCGACTACTGAAATTACTGCTACAATCCTCCTCATTCAATTCTTGAAGGAATGGCATTATTTATTTCTATTGTTAAACGGGCTTTAAAATGAGTGTGTGCCCCACATTATATCCCACATTATATATTTGCAATTTTATTATTCAATCATGATCATCCTCGACAACCACATGCATCTCCGCCGTGACGGAAGATATATCGAAGCAGTAAAGGAATTCAAAAAGGCAGGGGGAACTCACCTCATACTGTGCCACATGCCCATGGTAGGAGAAGTGATTGAAAACAGAAGTTATATGCCCTCTTACATGAAAACGCTTGAAATGGCTGATGAGGTGAGCGATGCCACAGGCGTAAAAGTTTTTGTCACAGTCGGCCCGTATCCCGTAGATTATATTGCGTTGACCAAAAAATTCGGCAGGGAAAAAGCAAAAGAACTCATGTTCAAAGGGATGGAAGAAGCGCAGCATTTATGCAATGAAGGCAAAGCGATAGCAATCGGAGAAATAGGCCGCCCTCATTTTGAAGTGGATAAACAGGCATGGGATGACAGCAATGAAATTATGGCATATGGAATGAAACTTGCAAAGGAGGCAGGAGTGGCTGTTGTGCTTCACACGGAGAGCATGGGAAGCGATGGTTTTGGAGAGATAGCAGATATGGCAGACAGAGCAGGACTGAATAGAAACAGGGTTGTGAAGCATTTTTCACCGCCCCTGGTAACTGAGGAAGAAAACCATGGCATATTTCCATCCGTGCTGGCAACAGAAAAGGCAATCAGAGAGGCAATAAAAAAAGGAACAAGATTTTTCATGGAAACAGATTACATTGACGACCCCCGCCGCCCCGGCGCCGTTCTCGGATTGAAGACTGTGCCGAAAAGGGTGAAGAAATTTATGGATGAAGGGATTATGAGCGAGGAAGATGTTTACAAAATACATATAGAGAATCCGGAAAAAGTTTATGGGATTTCAATGGATTGACTGAGATTTGATTCCTTTTCAAAAAATATGACTGATGCCATATGACCGATGCGCCCTGAAATTAGAATGAGGATAATATACACTGCCTTGCCTTATTGCCCCGCCCGGGCTCCATCCCCTTCTTCCCCTGCAAATTTTACCTATTCTGATATTGTTCCCATTATTATTTCTGCGCTTTTCGGGGTTACCATCTCCTTGCCGCAGTTGGGGCATATCCAGTACACTTTATTGCCATACGCATGGTATACCATTTCGGTACCGCAATTCTGACACCTTCTCATTTTATCATCATTTTGCTTTCAATTTGCTTTCAATATATAACACTCATACTATATAAATATTTCGACATATATTTTAAAAACAGTGCGTATTACTGGCGATTAAATGAATCCTGCGGAGAAAATAATCAGACCCACATATGATGAATATTTTATGAAAATTGCAAAAATCGTTGCAACACGCTCCACATGCCTCCGCAGGCAGGTCGGGGCAGTCATAGTAAAGGACAATCACATTCTGTCAACAGGATATAACGGACCGCCAAAAGGGCAGAAGCACTGTGACGAAACAGGCTGCATAAGAGAAGAGTTGAACATTCCAAGGGGAGAGCGCCATGAATTGTGCAGGGGCTTGCATGCAGAGCAAAATGCCATAATACAGGCAGCGGTGTTCGGCACTTCAATAAAGGGAGGAACGATATACACAACCCACTTTCCCTGCAGCGTATGTGCGAAAATGCTTGTGAACGCAGAACTCGAAGAGATTGTTTATGGGGAGATGTATCCTGACGAATTATCAATTGAGATATTAAAAGAAAGTAATATAAAGGTGAGACAATTCGTGTTGCGGGAATGAATCTGGAAATCAATGAAAAAGTGCTTCTCACGATAAGAGATGTGCTTGCTGCAGTGGCTATAGTTGGCATACTTCTTGCCGCACTGTGGGCATACACAGGGCAATTTCCGAATACACCCATGGTTGTGGTCACCTCCGGCTCAATGATGCATGCCGATGCTCCATACGGCAAGATAGGGACAATAGACCCCGGCGACCTCATTCTTGTTAAAAAAATTTCTGGCAGAGATGATGTGATAACCAGAGGTGCAAGAAATAATCCCATGACCCATCACAGGACATATGGCGATTACGGAGATGTCATAATATATTATCCAATGGGCAACAAAGAAAGAACGCCCATAATTCACCGTGCAATATGCTGGGTTGAATACAGGGGGGGAAAGTATACTGTAAAGGAATACGGAATAGAGAATGCATCCACCATATCCATATCGGAACTCCATTTATTCGACTACGAACCCACCAACAGCGGATTTATCACAAAGGGAGATAACAACGAACTGCCGGACCAGTACTCCAGCGGTGGCATATGCGCCCAGCCTGTAAAGCCCGAATGGATAATAGGCAAGGCAAGAGGAGAATTGCCATGGTTTGGAATGATAAAACTGATGATATATGGCAACCAGGGGGTCAACGCAGAGGAGGGATGGGTCAAGGTGGGGAATGCCGTGGCGCCAAAAGATATATGGGTGTGCCTGGGGCTTTCACTGCTTGCGATATCTGCAATACCAATCTCACTTGATGCTTATGATTACTACAAAAGAAGGAAGGAAGAAGATTAAAGAAGTCTTGACTGTATTTTGAGTTTCAATTCCCTTATGTCGGGAATTCTCGGGATAATATCGTCTTCTGCAAGTATTTCCTCTATCTTTTCTATCGGTGTTGCAACCTGTATCTCTTTCGTGCGCCCATACCTGCCCTTCGAAATTATTCTGGCGGTTATTATGCCCAGCATATCGAGCTCCGATATCAAATCGGCAATTCTTCTCTGTGTCAGTATGTCCATTCCTGTTCTCATGCACAATTGCTTGTAAACATTGTATATGTCCCCTGTATTCGGAGGAGTGTCAAATATCTGATTTCCTATGACAGCAGCCTTCAGGACCATCTTTGACTGGGCGGGCAGCGTATGTATAACCTCCTTCACTCTGTCGGTCTCTATTTTGTTGACTGCCATCCTCACATGCTTTTCCATTATCACGTTGCTTCCCATGCGGTCTGCTATTTCTGCAGAAACCCTGAGCAGGTCGAGAGCGCGGCGTGCGTCCCCGTGCTCCTGGGCTGCAAGCGCAGAGCAGAGCGGGATTACGGAATTGCCCACTGCATTATCTTTAAACGCCTGCTTCGCCCTCTCTCCAAGTATGTCCTCAAGTTGGTCTGCACTATAGGGCGAAAATATCATGTTCTCCTCCCCCAGAGATGACTTCACCCTCGGGTCAAGGAATTCGGTAAATTTCAGATCGTTTGATATGCCTATAAGAGAGGTTCTTGCTTTCTCCAGGTCGTTGTTCATTCGAGAAAGATTGTAAAGCACCTCATCTCCTTTCAGTTTATCTACCTCGTCAAGAACAATTACCACAACCCCTCCCGTATTGTCTATTCTCTCCACGAGTTTTGAATAGACCTCGTCCGTGGGCCAGCCTGTGAAAGGGATTCGGTCTCCCCAATCTCCCATAAAATGGTTCGCTATGTTCTGCAGAACCCTGTACTGGGTATCCACTATCTCGCAGTTTATATATATGAAGTATGTTGTTCTGTTGAGTTCGGAACCCTTCAGAGAAAGTTGCTTGCCAACATATCTTGTCACAGCTGTTTTTCCGGTGCCTGTCTTCCCGTATATGAAAACATTTGACGGTGTTTCTCCTTTTAGAGCAGGAACAAGTATGGAAGCCAGTTCTTCTATATTTTTCTCTCTATGTGGCAATATATCAGGCACGTATGATGGACGTAAAACTTCTTTGTTTTTAAATATATTGCTTGATTTGAGTAAACCCTGAAATATGTCGTTGTTCATTTTTTCCCCCTTCTAAAATGAATATGGCTGGATTAAATAAATGTTGTGGGAGATGTGTTAGCATGTTCTTTAGAAGCGTAAAGATATGGTAAAAAGGATTATAAATGATGTGCTTCAGGCGTAATGGATTTTTCAAAATTGCCGAAAATCGCATAAAAATTAAAGAATTTTTTCGATATACGAGCATGGAGGTAATAAAAGCAGGAGATATCGACAATGACAGATTCGACCGCTCGAAACGACTCGGCTGGTTTGATATTGAAAAGGTGAGGGAAACCAGAGTGCTTGTCGTGGGCGCAGGCGCTCTTGGAAATGAGGTGTGCAAGGACCTTGTGCTCTCCGGCTTCAGGAATATAACTCTTGTGGATATGGATTATGTGGTCATGTCAAATCTGAACAGGTGCATATTCTTTTCTGAAGAGGATGCAAGGAAGAGAAGATACAAAGCAGAGGTGGTGGCGGAAAAATTGAGAAATATTGACAGTTCTGTAAATATAAAGGCGATTGTGGAAAGAATAGAAAACCTGCCCGATGATTTCATTCCGTCTCATGACATTGTGATGGGATGCCTGGACAACATAATTGCAAGGTTGCATGTAAATGCTCACTCCTATTATAACAGAGTTCCCTATATCGACGGCGCAACCCACGGGCTTATAGGGAAAGTCCAGGTTATCATTCCTCCTGAAACAAGTTGCCTCGAATGCGGGATGAATGCCACCCATAACAAAATAAGGAGCATGAGGTACAGCTGTACAGGAAGCAACATATCATTTTTCGAGCCAAAGATAGCAGCAGATATCAACACGACAAGCATAGTATCTGCAGTCCAGGTACAGGAAGCATTGAAAGTGGTGCATGAAAGATGGGATAATACCATAAAAAATATTTTTTATTATGACGGGAACAGAAATTTCTCTGAGGTCATGGAACTGGATATAAATCCTGCATGCCCACACCATTTTGATAGATAATTATTTAAATACAGTAATAATTTTGATGCGGGTGAGGATTCATGAAAATTTCCGTAAAAGATGCTGAAACAGGAAGTAAAATCAGCATGGATGTGGAAATGGACAACACCGTGGAGGAGGTCATAGAAAGTGCTGCAAATTACTGGAACAAAGACCCGGGAGCATATGTCGTAAGATTCGGAAAGAAAGTGCTCGGAGGGCAAACAACCATAGGCGAGGCAAGGCTGCAGGAAGGAGATATTGTGGAACTGATTCCTGACCCCGAAGGCGGCATGTGGTGATGCAATTGCCCCTGCCAAGAGACCTGCTTGTATCCAGATTGAAAAATGAGATAAGAGAATGCAGGAGGAGCTTCAAACATTACTTCTCCATATCAGACCCGGATTTCAGAGAATTTCCCGTAACCATAATGGTAACCCTGGTAAATACCCCGGGCCCAGTGCTGAAAGGAGATAGAGTTGGAACAAGGTACACCCACAAACTCAGGATAACGATAACAGAGGACTATCCATTCCAGACGCCCATAGTCAGGTGGAGGAGCAAAATTTTCCATCCGAACATAATGCCCCCTTCAGATGGAGGATATATATGTACAAAACTTCTCGATGAGTGGAGTTTCCGCTCCACACTACCTGCGTTCATAAGAGGCATAGAATCTCTTCTCCTGAATCCCAACCCTGATAATCCGTATGATAACGACACCTGCACAAAGGCAGCAGAATATTTTAACAGGCATCCTTACAACCCCCCGCTGGCAGACGTGCCAAAGGAAAGTCACAGGAAACCTGTAGTAATTGGAGATGAAAATGACGATAAAAATAACAGGAGAAAAGGTAAAAAATCGTGAGGAAAGGAAGCCGCCTGAAAGCATATTATTCAGATATATCCCCGGAAAGAGCAGCACTTCCTCCATGCAAAATTTCATGTCGTGGAGAATGGAGAAATTAGGAACCGGAAAGATAGAGAACAAAATGCCTTCGGATGAAAGAGAGGTAAAAACTTTCCATGATAAAGAACTGAATTTGTACATTGAAATGGCTGCAATCGATGACATAATAATGCATTGCTCACTTATGGCAGAGAAAGGACTTGAAGCCCTTGGCTTTCTTGTCGGCAACCTTTACAGATGGAAAAAGAAGGGGTATGAGGTCGTCCATGAAACGGTTACCGGAGAACTGGAATCAACTGCAGTGTCTGTAAAATTTCGAAGAGATGCATTTGAAAATCTTTTTGACAAACTGGATGAAATAGAATATGACTATGTGCTTATAGGATGGTATCATTCCCATCCGGGATACACAAGTTTTATGTCATCCATTGATATGGAAACCCAGAGGAGGATGTTCAACAGAGAATTCCATGTTTCAATTGTTGTTGACCCCGTAAATCTTGAGCTAAAAACTTTCCGTGTTTCGAATGAGAAATGCATTGAGGTTCCTTATGCAGTGTTCGGAGAGAAATGATCACCTCCTTCTGTCTATCTCCCTCAAAACCTTTATTGCTTCTTTCTTGAAGTAATCTTTTATGGAGCGATAATATGCATCGGGTATTTTTT
>Ga0164318_10005822_pt1 | contig 11923 bp, 17 predicted proteins | sample GuaBasSedimGuay9_FD_113734 | JGI IMG/M metagenome (GOLD analysis project Ga0164318, IMG submission 113734) | Subseafloor sediment microbial communities from Guaymas Basin, Gulf of California, Mexico - Guay9, Core 4571-4, 0-3 cm | ecosystem: Environmental > Aquatic > Marine > Hydrothermal vents... | reverse complement strand
TTTTGGTGTAAGTGGAGCTGATCTGTTGTTTTTACCTCCGATACTTAAACCTGCACAGATACTTTGGATAAATCTTATGACTGATGCTTTGCCAGCTTTGGCTTTAGGCGTTGAACCAGCTGAACCAGATATAATGGAAAGGCCTCCTAGAAGCAAAGATGAACATTTGATAACGACCCGAAACGTAATAAACTATGTTTTAATAGGTACAGTTATAGCTTCTTTGGTACTTGGATTTTTCTTCTATTATTTATCGAAGGGAAGTACATTACTCTATGCGCGTTCTCAAGCATTTAATCTTTTTGTGATATTGGAGTTGATTAGAGCGTTTAGTTCAAGAAGTATGAAAAACACAGTTTTTGATCTGGGTTTCTTTAAAAATAAAGCATTGTTTATTAGCATTTTAGGATCTCTAATTCTTCAGCTGTTGCTATTATATAGTCCTTTAGGAAGCTACTTTTATACAACTATACCAGCAATCGAGGATCTGTTACTTATATTTATAATTGCGCCAATTCCGTTTATGATAAGTGAATTAAGGAAAATATTTTTAAGAAACAATAAAAATATTAGGTGATACTAGATGTGGATAGGGATCTCTATAATACTAATAGGTTTTTTCCTGGTAATGATTGGAGTTATCTTCTGGATTATTTCTATGCTTAAGAGGGGAGTTAAGCAAAAGGAAGAGATTAAAGCGGCGGGGGTGTTCTTTATTGGGCCTATACCAATAGTTATTGCATCGGATAAAGAGATGGCGAAGATTGCTCTCTATTTCACTTTGATTGGTATTATATTTTTTATAATTGTTTTAATTCTATCTATTTATTAAGTAATGGAAAATATTCTTTCTCAAGAATCTCAATTATATTCTTCTTAAATCCTAGAAAGATTCCTCCTTCTTTTCCTCCAATATAAACGATTTCTCTACTTTTACCTTTTAGTTTGTTTATGAGTTCCTGGGAACATATAATTATCTTTCTAATAACTAATGCTGGTTTTTTCATTATTATAGGTTTAAATAAAACTATCTCAAGATTATCCTTTGTGATGTTTAGGATGCCATACATGCTTATATTTGGTTTAATTATATTGTTTATTGATGGGCACTCTATATCGATATGAGTTACTCTTGCATTTGAGTAACCTTTTAAATGAATGTATGTTTGGCAATTTATAGGAATTTTTCTTGTTTTGGATGCTAGAATTATCTCAGCATTAATTAAGATTTTACCTGGTCCTGGCCCGGTCATTTTTTCACTTGAATAAAGCATATTAAGTGATTTCCTAACTATAATGTGATGGAATGCGACTTCAATTTTTTATATACATTGTTCAAAAATATATATTATCAGCTCGCGGAGTTAAGAGCTATTACTCCAGGAATAGTAAAATACTCATTAGTAAGATTATTGGATAAATACGATATTGATGTAAAGGTAGATGATGTTCAGGTCTTTGTAAACGAGTTATTCAAAAAACTATGTATCTCTGTTAGAGAGATAAAAATTGAAGAAGATATGTTAACAATATATGTAAACAGGTCATCATGTCCTTTTAGACCAATTAAATATTCGTTAGAGGAAGAATATTGTTTTATTCCATTTATGATAATTGAATCGTTAAGAAGGAACTTTGATAAAGAATTTTATTTATATATGGATAATAAAAAATTTATTTTTTGTAACGAGGAGGAATGTTATTTTAAAATTAAAATATATGAAAGAAAAAAGTGATATAAGTTGTCCAAACAGCCTAAGCTAATTAGAGATATACTAAGATTAATAGAAAAATATCAAACCATAAGTTTGGATATATTGGCTAAAGAACTTGGTCTACCAATTACAGTAGTAGGAAAAGTTATTGAAAAAATGGTTGGTGAAGGAATATTACTAGAACAAGATTTGACATGTAGCAACTGTAGTTCTTGTCCTCTTAAATATTTATGTTCGTTCTATAAAAAGCCAAGCAGAAATACTAAAATAAAAATATATAGAATTAACAAAAATTTATGAACTATATCTTTTACGAATAATATATAGTACTGCAAGCATAAAAACCAGTATAAAAAATAACGTAACTATAAAGGAGATAGCTGATAAATATTGATTTATCCTCGTATTATTTTGTTTAGTGATATTTTTCTGATAATGTATTTTTGATTTTGTCACATTCAAATTACTGTATGAAAGAATATCATGTATTAATTTCGAATAATATGATGAAAGCTTATAGTAAAGTATTTTTTCATTGAATTTTGTAGAGTTTTCAGCGATTTTAAATAATAGTAAGGAAAACAGAGGAATAGTGAAGTTTGCTAGCTTGTTCATACTTATAATAGCCATTGACCTTGCATGCGAGATTAAATATCCTGGATTTGTACCAGTATTAGTTATCCATGAATCAAAGCTTGTTTCAGCATATGTTAAACATCTTATTGATTCCACCAAGCTATACATGTACTCATTTTTCTCATAAAAATCTTTAGAAAGCTCATATGAGAAGATTGCGTTCTTTATATTGCTTGAAGTACCACCTGTTTCTTCAAGAAGTGTTGATGTATAAGATAAAGTACTCTTTGCTTCAGCAAGATAGGTTTCGACTATTCTTTTTAGCGATGGAAAAACGTATCTTTTTTCTTTATTAGAAACATGTTTGATCCATAGCCGCGATATATAAGCATTCCATTTCGCTAAACTTGCGTAATACAAACTGTCATAGATGTTCTTACTCCATAATGTTTTTGCTTCGTTTAGATTTTTTAATGAGAGTAAGGCGTAGTTGGTTGCTGCAATAATAATTGATAGTTCAGAAATGTTGCCTATACTATATTTGAAATATTTTATTTTCTCTATGGTTTCATTGACAAATCTTTCTATGTTGTCTATCTCTTTATTGAGATTTTTATGAGAATAGTACATGTATACTAAATTTATCCATTCTGTATTTACTAATGATTCGAATGCTAAAGAATATGAAACATATATATCCTGAGATCTCTTTATTTTTATAATCGGCTTTAATGAGTATTTCTTTAATGTATTTATGAATTGTTTTTTCGTTTCATAATATAGTTGTGATTTGTTGATTTTGATAAGTACATTGTGATATGTTTCTTTGGCAAGATCAGTCATTTCTTCACTGATGCTTTTTAAAATAGGGTACTCATCTTCATCAAATAGTAGTTTTTTATCGTTGACCAATATTTTATATCCTGTCATGTATTCAATTGCTTCGTAAATGTTTTTTACTTCTACAATTTTTAGATTCCATTTATCTAAAGCATACTTAGTCATATTGATTTTTATAGGTTTAATATAAGTGAAAACAAAGGGACCGACCTGTTTCTTTTCTAAGACATATTTTGTAACTATGCTTTGGCCATATGGTATTAAGAAGAGTTTTGCTCCGAATTGTGCAGCTGCCTCAGATTTTTCTGGAATACCTCCTACTGGACCTATTGCTCCATCTGGATTTATCATTCCTGTAGCTAACACGCTTCTATTTACTGGAATTCCACTCAGTGCAGAGAAAGTTACAATAGTTAATGGTATTCCGGCGCTTGGACCGCCTACTATTATAGCACTCGAAATAATTTTATAATAGAAATTATATTTGAAGAAATTTTTACCTAGTATTTCACATGCTATTCGGGCTGCTGTTACAGCTGATGCCTGCATGTCTTTCTCTGCCAGCGGTGATGTAGAGATGTAAACATCTCCATTACCACGAGTAATAGTCACGCTTATGTTTATAAGAACTCCTTTGTAGATTTTTTCACTACCGGTTATAGCCACGGCATAGATCCAGTTATGGCCTATAATTTCTAAAGAAGAACTAAAAGTAGTAGGAATAGAAAATAAACTTAATATTATGATAGATATTAAAACATAGTTTTTCATGAAATCACCTTAATATTATTTTAAAAACATATCTATTAACTTTAAACCTGTATAGTACAGATGAATTTAGTTCCTGAAATAGAATTATTGTCTTAGGATTAAAAGCTCGACAACATTACCATCTTCTAAATATAGAGTTTCTCTAAGATAGCTTGATGATATAACTTCAAGGATATTTTTTGGATGTCTTGTTTTTTCAACAAGAATCACACCGCCATATTCTTTGAGATCATTTTTTATAATTAACGCTTTAAAACATTTAACGCTACAAAATTTTTTACCTTTTTTTGTAAAGCCTTGTATAAGTATACCGTTTTCTTTTTCTAGAATTTTTCTCAAAATTAATGATTTTTCATCTAATTCTAAATTTAATGTACCAGGATAAGGATAGAATCCTAAGGCTTTTTTAAACCCCTCTCTATATTCGGGAATACTCATATAGTATTTTCCTTCCCCTAATCCACCAGTAACTTTCCCTCTCATTCTCAAAACACTAAAATCTTTGAAATATTCGTTTAATTCGTCATGAATATTTAATAATTCTAAAAGTCCCTTCTCTTTAATCTTGTAAAGTCTATGTTGATCAACCAATATTTCTTCTATAAGATTTTCTTTTATACATTGATTTAGCCATCTATTTAGGGTCCATGCAGAAACCCCAAGATTAGTTGCTATATCTACTTTTCTAATTTTCTTTGGAGAGTCTATGCAACCAAATCTGGCAAGTTCAAGAAGTAAAGCTAACACATTATATCTACGCATGATCTATACCTTTATTTATTAACTAGTTTTTAAGTAAAATAGTTTATTCACCTGTATTTTTCAAATTTAAAACTTGAAGATTAGAAATAGAGATTTTTTGTTACGCTAGATATATACTCTTTTGATAAATAATTTAGTAGAGATAATAATATCAGGTGGTTATATGTTTACTTTTGAAATTATACCAGTGAATATAAAGGATAAACAGATAATCGACAATTTGGTTGGATTTCTATCGATGAGATTTAATGCGAATATATCGGTTTCTACAAAAATTGCTTTAGGTGAAATTCTTAAATATTATAATGAGTCAAGAGGTCAACTAAATGCATTAGAATTATTAAATAATTTACAGTTTAAGTTGATTTCGAATCCTTCTTCTCGATTTGTTATTATGATTAATAGTGACGCTTATGTAGAAGATATCGGAGACGTGTTTGGTATATCTAAACCAGGTTGGGGAGGTATAGTATTCATAAAAAGACTTAATCCGATTTACTATGGATATCCATTTAATGTAAAAATTTATACAATAAGGATTATCAAACAAGTCGTTCATGAATTAGGGCATTCACTTGGTTTACCTTATTGTAATAATAGAAGATGTATTATGAGTTATATTAATAACATTTTTGATCTTGATAACAGACTAGTATTTCTATGTAGAAAATGTCAACTAAATCTTGAAAGACTACATCCGGGAATTTTAAAATTTATTGTTTAGAATAGACATGTATTAATTTATTTTAAATTTGTCATACAACAATATTTTTGATAACTTTATACCCCTTAAATACTACTTTATCATATATTCGGTTAGGTGAGAAAATGGAGGTTATGAAGAATTCTAAACGGACACAGATTGTTAGTTTTCATATACCTAATGCACTTTTGGATGCTTTGGATCAACTCGTCCAGATAGGGGTTTTTAACAACAGGAGTGAAGCTATACGAACAGCTTTATCACGGCTGGTCTTAGAATATGCATCGGCTTTTAAGGATAGAAGAAGGGGTATGATGATAAGTTTTGGTTAGATTTTTTCTTCTGTTTGTCTAAATATATCAACGTTCCATTTTTTATTAGAGAAAAGTTTCGATGGTATATTTTTTCTATATATTCTTCTTCCTAATATGAGATAGAAATATTTTCTTACATCGCTTTCTTCTTGAATTCTATTTAAATAAGAGAAAAGTATTTTTTCAAAATCTCTCCTCGGTACTTCTAGTCGGAGAAAGATACCATATTTTTTTATCTCTTTATAGAGATAATGGATAAATGGATTATTCAAAAAAAAGCTAGCTGCCTTCATTGTTTCTCTTTTATTTTTAAAAAGCAGATAAACTAGGACATCTATGGTTGGTTCATTAAATCTTTGGAAATCTACAGCATATCTATCAAGCAATATTGGATGGATGTGATTATCGAAATGATATTTTATACGTGGTCTGCTGAGATTAAGTTCTTTAGCTATTGAAGATATTTTTACACTTGCGTCATTCTGAATTTTCTTTATGATTTCAAGATCTATTTCATCTATTAAAATTTTGAAGCTCTTTGGGTCTTCTGGTAAATAGATATTGTCGCTTTCTTTTATTATCGAAGATGGATCATAATACCAGTAAAAATTTTCGAAGTTATAAAAGTTAAAATTAGGTAATATGGGAAAAGGTGAAGTTGTGGTATAAACACGAACTGGTTCTTGGAGCATGTATGAATCAATAAGGTCATATAGAAAAGATATTGCCTCAATCGGTACTAAAGCTAAAGAAAGAATAGAAAAAACATTGCTGTGATACTGCCAGAGTTCTAAGAAATATGGATTTTTCTCTATTCTTTTTATTATATCCTTGTAATATTTCATTTTTTTAGGTGTAAACAATAGAAATGTGTGTACTAGGCCTAGCATGTTATATTTGAACATTGCTTTGATCTTAAGGTTTAACTTATTTATAAGAGTGGTATATTTGAGGTAAATTGTTCTTTTGGGGTATCCTAATTGTCGGGATATGAATGATATGTTTCGTGGTCCATACTTATAAAGTTGTTTTATAATTTTTACGGATAAAAAATCTAATGGTTTCGAGGAAAAAAAGTATTTTTCCAATTTATTCAACCTTTGTACCGGGAGGTACTTCTTCTTCGGGTTTTAGTAAAACTGGTTTTCCATTTGTTACAGCGGCAAGAAGCATTCCTTGTGATGTGTATCCCATCATTTTTTTCGGTTGTAAGTTAGTTACAACTACGATTTCTTTACCGATGAGTTCTTCAGGTTTAAAATATTCAGCTAGCCCAGCTACCAAGGTTCTTTTTTCTTCTCCTAGATCACAATATAGAAGGATAAGTTTCCTAGAGTTTGGTATTTTTCTTGCATCTAGAATCTTGGCAATTCTTAGATCAATTTTTTTGAAATCTTGGAAAGAGATATATTCCGTCATGGCTATCACTTTCTTTTAGATATATTCGTATAATTTTATAAAATAATTTCGGAAATGAGATAATATATTTTATTAAGTTTGTAAAATATTTTTCTAAAATATATTTATTAAAGAGAGAGAATCGTGTAAAAAATAGTAAAATTAATTAATAAGTCTGTATGGCTTATGTAATGGCATGCGAATGAAGGTCTACGACTTTAGAGATACACAAGATGTATTAAAGGTAGTATTATCTAGAATGCTTCTAAAGAAGTTTAGGATGATTAACAGTAACGAGAGAGAAATAATGAGTGCTGTTGCTTCAGAGGATTTTATTAACTATTATAGTGTGGTTTTAGGAATTGAAGAATTTGAGGATTCTGAAGAAATAACTAAGGATTATATTGAAAATATGTTTGATAAAAATCCAACTGAGATTATAAATGAGATAGATGAATGGATGGATGTCTGGATATGGAAATGGAGGCAGAGGGTTAAACTTGTGATGAAATCTGATTTAAGGAAAGAGGTTAATAAGGTTGAAGTTAACGTTAAGAACATTTTGCCTCAGATTAAAAATTTAAAAGAGATAAAGAGATTCGCGGTAGGGTCACTTATTAGAAATAACGAGGTTTGTTTTACTAATCTTTTGGCTGACAACATTGTTAAATCAATAGTTTATAAGTTTTATATGCAAATACGTGATTCGAGAAAGGTCTCAACCATACTTAACGAGAATAAACACATTTTTGTTAATGAGATAATTACACGTGTTAAATCACTTAAGAAGTTTAAGGGTCAATTAGTAGTAATTAATGTCTCAGACCAGGTTTTTAATGATAAGAACAATAGATCTATTAGAGAATGGTGGTTATAACTTATACTTTTTATATTTTCTGATTATAATATAAATATTGGGATTGTCAAGTCATGGATAATAATGAATATACATTAGCTAGGGTTTTAGGTGTCTATACGACGTCTATCGCAAACATACCAACATTTGTTATTTTAGTTAAGGGTGAGGGGTGGAACAACCTTGTTCTACCTATTTATATAGGTGCTGCAGAAGCAACGTCTATAGATATCGCTTTAAAGGGTTATAGTCTTAAGAGGCCTTTAACACATGATTTAATGGCATCTATATTCGAAACATTGGGTATTAAATTAGAGAAGGTTACTTTAGACGCTATGATTGAAAATATCTATACTGCTACCCTTATTTTGCTTCAAGAAATAAATGGAAAGGTTAAAAGATTTCATGTAGATTCGCGTCCAAGTGATTCGATAGCTTTGGCTCTTAGGCTAGATGCACCAATATATATTGCTAAAAGATTGAAAAAATACGCTGTACCTGAAGATAGTTTTAAAATAATTGATAGTGATCTTGAAGTATAAAGGAGATCACTATGGATTTAAATACCGATTTAGACAATGAGGCATTACTTACATTATACATAAATCATCTCCTTGCTAGAAATAAATCTGAAAGAACAATTAAAACATTTAAGAGTTTAATTAGGTCATTTCTAAAATATATTGGTAATAAAAAGATTAGTGATATCAATATTTGGGATATTGACGGGTATCTTGCCTATCTCCGTAAAAAAGGTTTTAAAGAAAGAAGTGTTTATACGGCTGCCGTGGCTGTAAAACGTTTTCTTGAATATTTAGGGCTTTATGAAAAGATATCGAATTTTGAGTATCCTAAGCGGCCAAAAGAGCTTCCTAAATATTTGTTACCAAGTGAAGTATTCAGACTCATAGATGTTGCAGATAAGGATAGAGATAAATTGATAGTTATGTTACTTTACACGACTGGAATGAGGGTAAGTGAACTTGTTCGGATAAAAGTCGATGACATAAATTTCGATGAGATGAGCATCCGGATTATGGGTAAGGGAGGTAAGGAAAGAGAGGTATTCTTTAACTCGAAAACGAAAGAATATTTAAAAAAATATATTAGGGAAAATAGACTGGGTGCTGGCGATTATTTATTTTATGGGAGAAAAAATAAACCAATACACTATGTTACAGTTGAGAGAATTATAAGACGTTTAAAGAAAAAAGCTAATATTAGTAAAGTTGTTACGCCACACGTATTGAGGCATAGTTTTGCAACGTATGCATTAACCAAAGGTATGGATATAAGAGAAATACAGGAATTATTGGGTCATGCTAGCTTAAAAACCACTCAGGTTTATACACATATATCTAGAAAAAGACTTTTTAAGGATTATCAAAAAATATGGGAAAGTTAGAAAATTATGCCTCAACATTTAGAGTTACTTTTGATTCTACGTTCGCTCTCTTAAATAATAGACCTACAGGACACGTGTCCAATGTTGTTTTTAAAGCTCTTTCGACTTTTTCCTTTTTCTCATCTGTTTTAACGTTAACTACAATGTTTGCTTTTGCTATTGTTCCAATTTCTTCAGATTTTTCAGCTTCGACTATTACTTCTAGACCCTTAATATTTAGTCTCATCTTATTTGCTACAAGTTTAAAAATTGTTGCGATACAACCTGAAAGACTCATTACGGCTAATTCTAAAGCCGTAGGTCCAAGATCATTTCCTCCAAGATTTTCTGGGAGGTCTACAAGCATACTGTGTTTCCGGCCATTATCTACAGCTATTCTAAAATTTTCTAATAGTACGGCTCTTGATTTCATTTTTTCACCAAAATTTTTATATGCTAAATATATATATTATGATATCTAAAAATATTGATATGTTAATTTTTTAATATATTTTTAAAATAATTAATTTAAATTTATAAATGTTTATTTCATACAACCTACAATATAAGGATAGATATAATATTTTGATTTAAATGAGGTTTTAAACTTTATAATTTTTTCTTTTATTCTGGTACTATTTCATATTCTCTCTTTTTCGGTTCTACATCCTGCTCTAATACCTTCTCAATCTCTATAAGTTTCTCAGATAACTGCTTTCCTCTTTCTGTTAGACGTAGCATACGGATAGGAGGATTACCGGATTTTTCCTCAAAAATCAGTTTTGTCTCCAATAATTTTCTTACATTATTGTATATTGATGATAAAGAAAGTCCTGTAATAGGTCTTAATTCACTTATCTTTTTTCCACCAGTCGATAATGCTAATATGATAAGATCAGCTTCAGTTAAAATAAGTCTTTTCAGCTTCGTCACAGACTTCCCCATAACTATTTCTGTAAAATAAACTAATATTTGTTATAAATAAAATAAACGTTTTAGTCTTAAACTTATCTATAAGGTGATATATCGAACTTTCAGATTGTCTTTCTTTAATTATTGTTATACTTATACATTTGTAAGGAAATTATCATTTAGAATAAAGTTTATGTTAATTTGCTGGGATTTTATGGCATTAGTTTTGGTTATTTCATATCTAATCACGATAATGAGTTACAGATCGCTGATTGAGTAAATTATTTATTTTTACAATATATACTAAAAATTATAAAAATATTTTATTATATAATAAAATTGAGGTTTTATTATGAAAAGAGCTATACCGATGAAAGCAGGTTTAGTTATAATTGCATTTTATTTTTTTATGTTAACTATAGAAATAATAAGTTTTTCATTCTTCATTGCTGCTGTTCTTTTTTGGTTAGATATTTTAACGGAATATCTGGCAGGAAAAGGCTATATTGATCAAAGTTTAGCTTATCGCATAGGTTTATCGTCTTTTTCTTTAGGTAGATCCTTTTATCTTTACTCTATTATTTTAACTGCTATATACAATTCGCAATATACTGCATTATTTTTAACCATCATGTGTACAAGTTTTGTGCTTATTCCAAGATATCTATCTTATCTTGAGAATATCATTAGGAAACAAAATAACAAACTTCTGTATCAGTAATGTAGCAATATTAATTCTATTTCTCTTTTTCTTAGGATTGTGTTTTATTCTTCGATCCTTTTGATTATAAATATATCCGTCTCTTTTAAATCTGTAATATATCGTTTCCATGTTTCACCAACAGCTACCAGTGAAAAAACCCCAATTATTTTAGATTTACTTTTTTGAGCTAACTCAATTAACGCTCCCAATGTACGACCTGAAAATAATAAATCATCAACTATAAGGATATTTGAGTTTGGTTTTAATTCATAGTAGGGCAAGTAAAGTGATTGATATCTGGGTGGATTTGGAACATAGTACTTTGCCTCTAAATACCTTGATATACCTGCATCGAGATTATTTTTAGCTGCCGCTAATTGGGAATCTAGAAGTTCTGCTATTAATGTTGACAGAGGTATACCGTTAACAGCAGCAGTAAGAACATGGTCTATATTATTGTCCTTAAATCGTATCCATGCATAGCATGCCGCTAATCTCAGTATAGGGATATCGAATGCTATATATGTTATGTTGACTATACCTTGTCTATCTATTACAAGTTTTCTCTCAAGTATTTTCCTGAGAATATTTTCATTGTATAGCGCATATAGAATATCCATAGATTTTTGGAAACTAGGTAGCATTTTTCCATTAATGTATCGAGAGAGGATAGACTCGGATATTGAAACATTATGTTTGTTCAATATTGTGATTATTTCTTTGTTTTGAAAATAGTTTTTAAGATCCATTAGGCAGTGTACACACAAAAGTTGAGTCTTTGTTGTGTAGTATTTTATTGGTAAGCTCATTATGTTTATTTCTTTATAAGATGTATAAAACTTTATAGTTTCCATAATATTGGGTTTTTAGGAGAACATAAGTGAATATAAAAAAACAAATTTTCTTGTTAAAATGTTTTGTAAAAATTAATATTTGATTACTCTTTATTTCTAAAAGAGATTTAAGAAATTTCATTATAAAAAATAATG
>Ga0164318_10005820_pt1 | contig 11926 bp, 10 predicted proteins | sample GuaBasSedimGuay9_FD_113734 | JGI IMG/M metagenome (GOLD analysis project Ga0164318, IMG submission 113734) | Subseafloor sediment microbial communities from Guaymas Basin, Gulf of California, Mexico - Guay9, Core 4571-4, 0-3 cm | ecosystem: Environmental > Aquatic > Marine > Hydrothermal vents... | reverse complement strand
CCAATACTTTAAAAAGGATATTACCCTCACCCTTTAGTATCGCGGTAATATTAACCTATCTTACCTTTATTTTGGCACTATGGCTTACCCCCAATACAACCCATGAACCGCATTTTTTTGCCTTAACCGGTTACTGGGCTAAAGGGTTTTGGGAGCTACTTACCTTTTCCATGCAGATGATGCTGATACTGGTGTTAGGCTATGTGCTGGCACTTACCAAGCCGGTAAATTCCCTTATCAATAAATTGTCATCCGGCATAACCACAACGGCTTCCGCGGCTTTTTGGGTTACCCTGTTAACACTCATGTTTAGCTTTTTAAACTGGGGACTGGGTTTAATATTTGGCGCTGTTTTTGCCCGCAAGCTGGCCGAAAGTTTTTCGAAAAGAAAAATAAAACTCAATTACCCGTTAATGGGTGCTGCGGGTTATTCGGGGTTGATGGTATGGCATGGCGGATTTTCGGGGTCGGCACCATTAAAAGTGGCTGAGCAGGGTCATTTTTTAGCCGAAAAAATCGGGATTATCCCGCTAAGCGAGACCGTTTTTTCATCTTTGAATATCGCTGTAACCATTTCGCTTTTGGTGTTACTTCCGGTAGTGATGCTCTATTTTGCAAAAAGAAGCCAGGGCAACATGATAAACATCCAATCAAAAACAGACGAAAAAGCAAAACCGCTTACAATTACCGGCGCTGACAAACTTGACTACTCAAAAGGTTTTTCATTAATCCTGGGGCTCACCTTTTTGGTTACAGCCATTTATCTGGCAGTACAGTCCGGCAATTTAAGTTTTATCAACCTTAATTTTATCAACTTTACCCTGTTCACCCTTGGCATTTTACTTACTCCCAACATCAATACATTTACCACTTATGTAAGCAAGTCTATCGGGGCTGCCTCCGGTATCCTTATTCAGTTTCCGTTGTATGCCGGCATTATGGGAATTATGAAATACTCGGGACTGTTTTTGGTTTTTACCGACTTTTTTGTCAATATTTCAAACAGCACAACACTGCCTTTATTTACTTTATTAAGTGCCGGCATTGTCAACTTTTTTGTTCCCAGTGGTGGCGGTCAATGGGCTGTACAGGGGCCGGTTATTGTTGAAGCTGCCCGGCAATTGGGAACTCCTGTTTCAAAAATAATTATGGCTTTAGCCTACGGCGATGAGTGGACCAACATGCTGCAACCGTTCTGGGCCTTGCCACTACTGGGTATAACCGGACTCAAAGCCCGGCAAATTGTTCCTTATACTTTTGTATTGTTTATGGCGGGTGGAATGATATTTACGTTAATGCTTCTTATGTTTTAAGGAAGAACATAAAAAAACACGGCCACAAAATGCGCCAGACTTCCCAGCAGCACCCATATATGAAAAATGGCGTGGTTGTATGGTATTTTCTTCATCATATAAAAAACAGCCCCCACCGAGTACGATATTCCCCCACCGAGCAGCCACCACAATCCTCCTGTGGCAAGACTCTCATTTAGCGGTTTGATAGCAACAATAATGAGCCAACCCATCAGCACATAAAGTAGTGCCGAAACAATATCTTGTTTACCGATAAAAAATATTTTATACACGATACCCCCGATTGCCAATCCCCAGATAACTCCCAGCAGGCTCCATCCCCACGGACCATGCAGCGTTACCAATAAAAACGGGGTATAGGTACCCGCGATTAATACATAAATGGATGAATGATCGAAAATATTGAGCTTGTTTCTCACCGTCTGTTTTCGCGACATGTGATACAAAGTAGAAGCGAGGTACAAAATCACCAAACTGGTTCCGTAAACAGTAACACCCACGATGTGCCACACGTTACCTTTTAACGATGCAAATACCACCAATAATACCAGGGCAGCTATACTGAGCAAAAATCCCAGTCCATGGGTTATTACATTTAAAACTTCTTCGGTTTTGGGATATTTGACAGCGTTATAAGCCATAAAACAAAATTTTGAAATGAGTAATTAACCTTACATCAACTTTTGCTGAACTTTCCACCATCTGTCGGGAATTTCGTTGTTAATTGCCATTTGATAGTCGGCATACGAACAGGGAATAAACTGATGGGGACGGTACTTGGTATTCTCCTTATTCTCCGATTCCAGTACCATCCACCAGCGGCCGGTTTTATTGCTTTTCAGAAACACAATCTCTTCATCAAACCCTTCGGGAGCCACAATAAACTTAACATAATCGTCGGTGGCCAAATGAGGAAGGTCGTTGTGCCGGTTTACAAACCCGTCGATAAAATACCAAACCATCTGTGCCAAAAGGTGAGCCGTTTGACCCCTGTTGTCCAGTCGCGGATTAAACTCGTAAAACCCAATACTGCTGATTTTATCGCTTAAGCCGGCATAATGTGCCAGTTTACATGCTTCCTCACCGGTAAAACCATTGGGGCCGGCTTTAAAATTTCCGGGAGCATCCGATTGTCTTACGGCAGAGATGTCGAAGCTTAAAATATCGGCATTACGAATCATCGGTTCAGCCTCTTCGAGGTCTGCTCTTACTACACCTAACCGGTGAACATCAAAATAGAGATCTTTCATCAGTTTAACCGATTCCTGATTGACAAAATAAGACTGATAGCCAATGTTGGTGAAATTAAAAAGGAAATTAGGCTGATGTAAAATAATCTGGCTTAGCCACGATCGTGCGTTAATCTCCTGATTATCCTGTCCCAAATCGTACACCGAATCGATGGCTGTAATATTCACAATTTTGCCAATCTCCTCGTAAGCCAGATAGTTGGCAAAGGTTAAATCCTGGCTGCCGCCGATAAGAATTGGAAGCACATCTTTGACAAGCAAGGCTGACACCACGTTTTTAATGGCAAAATAGGTATCCTGCAAGCTGTTTCCCTTGATGATGTTTCCCATATCCACCATCCTGAGATTTTTCCAATGAGAAAACAGAGCATAAAAATATTTCCTTACCTCATCAGCCCCTTCGGCCGTTCCATGATTGTATAGTGTTCCCCGGTCTTCCGGAATCCCGATTAAGGCAATATCATATTTTTCCAAATCCGAAAATGATACCTTTTCGTCATATTCCACATCAGGATGATTGTACATTTTAACCACGTTGGCCAACCTCATACGGTCGGTTTCGGCTTCATAATCCAGCGATCCAAAATTTGCCGGCGAAAGGTAAATATCAGGTTCCATTGATACGTTTTTTTGAACGGGTAAAGGTACAGGTTTCACTTAAATATACAAACACCGTTTCTGTTTCTATAAAAGATATCCAAAATAAAAACAGTGCCTGAATTTTAATCGCTCTCGTTAATTAAATACCTCACCCCTTCCTGCTTCGTAACGGTTTTCAGCCACTCTTCGGGATAGCCTTTTGTTTTGATGTGCCCGGTGGAATCTTTAACATAACCATCGTTGTATTTCATGACCAGAAAATTTCCCAGCTCCACCCATTGTTTATGCACTTCATTGCCCGAAGCGAGCGAAAAGGCCGATAAAATTTTAATCCGTTGTTCGTACGACGCCGTCAGGGCTGCACGCTCCACCGAATCCTGCTGTTTCACAAACTTTGTTTCCAGCATTTGCTGCACTTTCCGGATATCTTTTACCATGGGTTGATAGCGGATATTGGCGAAATTAGAAACAAAATTAAAAGCCCACCACATCGATGCCCTGTCGAAATGCCTGATATCGCCGGTTTTATAGGATGGTGGGATTTCGCCGGAGGCAATATAAAACGGGAAATAGCAATTGGTATAGGTATCATCAAAGCTGAACCAGGCCAAAGCAAAATCATTGGGCATGTTGCCACGAAGCTGAGCTACGTATGAATAAGCAGTTTGTGGTGTTGAAACAGGCCGCTCCCAGGAATATTTTTTTCCGTTCATTTCCCACTCCATGGGCCGTGGGCGGTTGGGGTTTCCAAAAGGACCTGCCGCCAATCCTTTGGTCATATCAAAATCAGTTCCCTCGTAATGGTCGCGAATAAGGCTGAAAACATCTCTCAGCCCCAGTTTATTATCAGGCTTGATAAACAAAGGATAAGGCTTTGCATCCGGCTCTCCCCGGTGATAATCCGGTGAAAAGTCCCGCGAGGGTGCTATCCTCCGGAACAGGCTCCAAACACGGGTTTCGGTATATTTTAAATGAGAAGGTGATGGTGGATCGTAAACATCGTTAAATTTAAACGGCTTTCCCGATTGCAGTTTGTAATATCCTTTTTTCACTGCCAGTTTAATCACATTTTTTGAGTAGAGACAATTGTCGGGGTCATCCAAAGGGAAAACACCTATTCGCGAATGGTTGGCATGCGCTGTAACCATCCCGTCGGGAATACGCATGGCCACCCAAACGGCTCCACCTTCACCTCCGGTTCCAATCATTTCCAGCAGCCAGGCCTCGTTGGGGTCGGCAATAGAAAAACTTTCGCCCTCGCTGCCGTAACCATACTGCTCTACCAGCGATGTCATCACCTGAATGGCTTCACGAGCCGTTTTGGCGCGCTGAAGGGTCAGCTTCATTAAATCCCAATATTTAATCGGTAGGTTTTTATCCCACAGCTCAACTCTTCCGACAAAAGTGGTTTCTCCCAGGGCAAGCTGATATTCGTTCATCAAAATGCCGATTTCGCGATAAGTGTGTGCCACCTGATGAATTTTATACTCTTTTCCCGAGAGCGAACGATAAACCAGCGAGTCGTTAATATCGTGATCAGCAGCCGGAGTTATGTTAAGGTGAGGATGCCACTCGCCATCATTTAAATAGACCAAAAATGCCGAGCCATCTTTCGACGCTCCTTTGGTTACAATTAAATTGGTACAACCAAAGGAAAACCCGGTAAAAACTAAAAAAGCTACAAAGGTTACATATAATTTTTTCATGTGTTTTAATCTTTAAATAGAAAATAGGCTGCCAATACTAAAAATACAAATCCGATTAAGTGATTGATTTTAAATGTGGTGGTTTTAAATACGATTAAAGAAAAGATTACGAAAACGGATAAAGTAATGATTTCCTGAATAACCTTTAATTGAACAAGACTAAAAGGGCCACCATTGGCTTTAAACCCTATTCTGTTTGCCGGAACCTGAAACATATACTCAAACAATGCAATCCCCCACGAAATTAAAATAACTGCTATTATGCCCAATTTATTAAACCATCTCCATTCTGAAAACTTTAAGTGGCCATACCATGCAATGGTCATAAATGAGTTTGATATTATCAGAAGAAGAATGGTAAGAAATGATTTCATAATACTCCTTATCTAAATAATTAATTCTAATCAAAATACCGTCCATTCCCGGCTTTCACAACTCCATCAGTAGATAAATATGGAAATGAATTTTCTTTCTGATATTGATGCGCAATAACCAAAAACCCCGGATGATGCCATACCACACCACAAAAGTATGGAAAAAGAAAACCGGAGGCTAATTCTCATTGCTATTTATTGAAGCTGACATTGGTTTTTTAATCTGTTGCCCGTTTAAATTATTACATTTGCTAAAAGAAATTAATAAAACATACCATCATGAGTAACATACAATTTGATTATTCAAAAGCCCTCGGATTTATTGACGAACAAGAGGTTTTAAGCCTTCAGGATACCATTAACACTAATTATAAAGCTATTTATGATAAAACCGGAAAAGGCAATGATTTTTTGGGTTGGGTTGACCTGCCCTCCAAAACCGACACTTCACTATTAAAACAGATTGAGCAGACCGCTAACTCGTTACGGGCAAAATCGGAAGTGTGCGTAGTAATTGGCATTGGCGGCTCTTATCTGGGTGCCCGTGCGGTTATTGAAGCCCTCTCGCCGGCCTTTAACCTGTTGAAAAAGAAAAAAGGCAACCCCGTTATATTGTACGCCGGCCACAACATAAGTGAAGACTATTTAACGCAATTATTACAGGTTCTTAACGAAAAAGATTACTCCATCGTGGTTATTTCAAAATCGGGAACCACTACCGAGCCGGCGCTGGCCTTTAGATTGCTGCGTCGTCATTTAGAAGAGAAATATGGCGAAAAGGAGGCTGCCACCCGTATAGTTGCCATTACCGATAAAGCGCGCGGTGCTCTCAAGCAGCTGGCCACCGAAAAGGGATATCAAACCTATGTTGTACCGGATGATGTTGGTGGCAGGTATTCTGTACTGACCCCGGTAGGACTGCTGCCCATTGCCATAGCAGGGTTTGATATTAACAAACTGATTGCCGGTGCACAACAGATGGAAAGTTTTGTAAAAGAAGATTACAGCATTGGCAAAAACCCGGTTTCGGCTTATGCCGCCGTACGGAATGTACTTTACAACAACGGAAAATCCGTGGAAATAATGGTTAACTACGAACCCAACCTGTACTTTTTTACCGAATGGTGGAAACAACTTTACGGCGAAAGTGAAGGCAAGGAGAATAAGGGAATCTTCCCGGCAGGGGTGAGTAACACCACCGATTTGCATTCCATGGGACAATATATTCAGGAGGGAGTAAGAAACCTGTTTGAAACCGTTGTTTCGGTAAAAAACCCTGATAACACCCTTCTGGTGCCCGAAGATGCCGATAACCTTGACAAGCTCAACTACCTTGCCGGCAAACGCATCAACGAAGTAAACAAAATGGCGGAGCTGGGAACCACTATTGCCCACGTTGACGGTGGTGTACCCAATTTGCGAATTTCTATTCCCGAAATAAGCGAATCTGTATTGGGTGAACTTATCTACTTCTACGAAATGGCCTGCGCGGTAAGCGGGTATTTGCTGGATGTAAATCCTTTCGACCAACCCGGTGTGGAAGCGTATAAGCGGAATATGTTTGCCTTATTGGGTAAACCAGGCTTTGAATCCGAAACAGAAGCCATTAAAAAACGTCTTAACCAATGATAAAAAGGTGGCTGGTTGCTTTGATACTATTCCCGGTGATGATATCGTGCTCACCCAATGCCGATCAATCATTTCATCGGCTTGGTAAGCTTGAAGGTAACTGGATATCGGCCAAAGGCACCACCATCTTCTTTCAATGGAAACGGTTTGAAAATGATTTAGAAGGGATGTCGTACTCGCTGCAAAACCGGGATTCCATTTTTTTTAACCGGTTTAAAATAGAGCCATACCACGACTCGCTGTTTTTTTATTTAAAATCTGATAGCCGAAAAAAAGAACGCAAGAGGTATCGTCTTACAAGTGACTGGTTTAATAAATACATTTTCGAGGCTCAACAGGATATTTATCCTTTCCGGATTACTATTTCGTTGAAAAACGATACACTCTGGCATTACCGGCAGGAAAACATCAGGGGTAACAAAGCCATTGATTTTGAACTGAAAAGAATTACACCATGAATTTTATAGAACTTTCCGAAGCACGTCAAAGTGCCCGAAAATACATCGATAAACCTGTTGAAAAAGATAAGCTTATGCGGTGTCTGGAAGCAGCACGCATCGCTCCTTCGGCCTCCAACTCACAACCATGGAGCTTTGTAATTGCCGACGACCCCATTTTGGTTAAAAAGCTTGCCAAGGCAGCCCGCGGGCCACTGGGATCGTTTAACAATTTTGTTAAGCAGGTTCCGGTCATAGTCACTATCGTGTTGGAAAAACCCAAAACCGTTACCGAAATCGGGATGAAAGTGAAAGAGAAAGAGTGGCCATTAATAGACATCGGAATTACGGCTGAGCACTTTTGTTTGCAAGCTACCGAAGAGGGACTGGGAACCTGCATGCTTGGCTGGTTTGATGAACCTGAAGTACAGCGTTTGTTGAATATTCCTCCGTCAAAAACAGTGGCACTGCTTATCACGTTAGGCTATACCCCGGATGGCTATAAGCACCGGAAGAAAATCCGCAAGTCGATGAGTAAGATTGTCAGGTGGAATAAATACTGATGGAAACCGCCAAAACTCAACGGTAAAAATTCAATTTATTACAAGGCTTTATACCTTTGCCAAAAATTTGTTTTATGGAGTTGTTTTATCGAAAATATGGGAAAGAGGGCGACCAGCCCCTCATTATTTTGCATGGGCTGTTTGGGGTTTCCGATAATTGGGTAACCTACGGAAAAAGGATTGCAGCTGAAGGTTTCGAGATATATATTATTGATCAGCGTAATCATGGCCACTCACCGCACAGCGATGTTTTTAACTATCTGGCACTTTCCGACGACCTGTTTGATTTTATCGATGAACACGAAATTGACAACCCTGTTATCATGGGGCACTCCATGGGAGGAAAAGTGGCTATGCGGTTTGCTTTGGAAAACCCACAATTTGTAAAACGGCTGGTAGTGGTCGATATTACGCTTAAAGCTTACGGCCCGCGAATAAGTCATAAAAAGATAATCGAAGCTATGCACCGGGTTGACTTGTCGCAGGCTAAAACCCGTCGTGATGTGGAAGCCATGCTTGCCGAATTCATTAAGGAACCACGCATTCGTCTTTTTGTTTTAAAAAACCTGTACCGAACCAAAACCAACGAGTTCGACTGGCGCATTAACTTTAAGGGTATCTCTAAAAATATTGACCAAATGTTTGATGCCATCGACACCCTTACTCAATTTGAAAAACCCACCCTTTTTATTAAAGGTGGTGCTTCCGACTATATCACACTGGAAGATTTCCCTCAAATCAGATACAACTTTCCTCATGCCGAAATTATAACCATCGCCGGAGCTTCACACTGGGTACATGTGGAAGCTCCTGAAAAGTTTTATCAAATTACCTCCGGCTTTTTAACCGGTAACCCATCGTGGTACACCGAAGCTGATGGTGAGCTGGCCAGGAGAGAGGAGTTTTAGGAAAAGAGAGGTTAAACCCTTCTGATAAAGTCTCCTAGACTATCACCGGGTTTCATCCCCAGCTTTTTTTTCAGTCGATAGCGGGCACTCTTTACCGTGTGCGGTGATACGTTAAGTAGAGAAGCTGCCTCTTTAACATTTAAATTCAGATTTATCAATGCACAATGACGCAAATCGTTGGTATTTAGTTTGGGGTATCGGGCAAAAAGGTTTTGAAAAAAGTTTTTGTTAACCTGCTCAAAGTACATTTTAAACAGGTTCCACTCTTTATCCGTTTTCATATTACGGGCCAACAGTAAATCTATTTTTTTCAGGTTGGCACGAAATTCAGGTTTTACTTTACCCGAAATTTCCTCAAGATGTTGCTTTACTTCGCCAAGCACCCTGTTTTTTTGAACCATGTTTAGCGCATGAGTGCTTAGCTGTTTTGATTTGAACTCAATCTCCTGCTCCATCTCCTTTTGTTTAATACGTTTGGTCTTCAGTTCACTTTCCGCCAACTGCCTTTTTTGAATCAAAATCTTTTCCTGTTGTTTTGAAATCTGTCGTTCTTTTTTTCTTTTTAAAAAAAGGATCCATCCGACAAACAAAACTATCCCAATTACTGTAAAAAGCAGGAACAGTAAACGCGATTCACGCCACTGTATTTTCTCTTTTTCATGCTTTAGCAACTCAATCTGCCGCTCCTTTTGAACATTCTGATATTTTACCTCCATATTGCTCAGCCGGGAACTTATCAATACCTTTTCAATGCTATCCTGAAAAGCGGTGTATTTTTCAAAATACGCTAGAGCTTTCCCCAGGTTGTTTTTTCGCTTATACAACCTATACAGCAGGTGAAGGCTTTCATTGACGACATTCGATTGCTTAAACTTTTGTCCCATTCGAAGCGCTTTATTTAACAAAAGAGTGGCTGAATCAAAATCGGAAACCTTTAAATAATATTTGCCCAGCGATAACGAAACGTTGGCTATCTGACCTGAATCGCCAATAATCATAAACATAGATTCGGCCTTTTTTAACTTTCTAAAAGCCTCTTGGTTATTTCCCATCTTCAGCAACGCTACGCCAATATTTTCATCAGCAGTAGCCACACCATCCTCGATTCCGATAGATTGATAAATTTTCTGGGCTTCGTAAAACATCTTCAAAGCCGAATCATACTCATTATCAAATTCCAAATAAATAGTGCCCAGCGAAAGTATGTTATCAGCATAATTTAACTCTTGTTTATTATCTAACGCCAATGCACGTAAAATATGTTCTTCCCCCTTCTCCTTATCCTTCAGGTCGAGATAAAGATTCCCAATATTTCCATGAACCAAGCGCAAACCAGCTGTATCTCTGGTGGCCAGGTAAAGTTCTAAACTTTTTGACAGATACTCAATGGCCAATAACGGTTTTCCTGTCATACTATATATATTGGCAAGATTCTGATAAGCTCCGGCTAGGTTAAAAGTGTCGTTAAGTTGTTCTCTGATTTTCACGGTCTTCAACCCGAAATCAATTGCTTTTTGATAATTGGCTCTGCGCCGTTCCAGTACACACAATAAGTTATTGGCAAATCCTTCCCCCCACTTAGAATGAATTGTATCGGAAATCTCCAGCCCTCGCATGGCATAATATGCCGCTGAATCATATTTACTTTGATAAAACAATGCCACGGCCATATATAAATAAGCCTTGGCTGACTGTTCCGACTGAAGATAATGCTTCTCCGAATAGCTAATTGCCCTGCTACTGTAATAACTGGCACTATCCAACGAAATATCCCAAAACGCCCTGGCTTTTTCGTTAAGCTTTGGTAATAAGTTTTTTTGTTGATTATCAGTAGCCGCCAAAGATGTTTTACAAACCAGAAAAAACAACAAAGTAAACAACATTGCTGTAGTAATAAAATTTACTTTTTTGACTATGCGATTTTTGTTAATCATCAATTTATTTGGTATTTCACAAAGATAATAAATCCTACTGCTTAAAACGTTCAAACCCTTATTCAATTTTATATTATTCTGTTTTTATGTTAGTTAAAATACGTTTGCATCCTTTTTTAATACCTAAATAATTCTATATGCATCCCTTTTTAATCCCTTTTCAAGTTGGTATATCTCCCCTTATAGCCTTGATTTGCTCTCAGAAAAAAACCAGGCTATATGAAATGCTTAATTATCACAAATGAAATGGGTGTCTCGCTTCAATTTGACGATTTAATAACCAAGGGATACGTATTACTTTACTATGTGGATTCTGATTTGCAATTAAACTATCCCTTCTCAAACACCGATTTTGTAATGTTACCGGCCGGCTATATTAATAACCGTGGCAATATCGAGTTAAAAGTAATTTCCAATAAAGTAACCATCGCTAAAAAGAGAATAACCAATTATACCCTTAAAAATAAAGTACAATGAAAAAATTATCTGCTTTAAGTCTTATTACCTTCCTGTTAATAACGATTACGATAAAAGCTCAGGTAGCCATCAACACTACAGGATACGAAGCCAGCCCGTCAGCTATGCTGGATGTTTCTTCAACAACAAAAGGTTTGCTTATACCACGGATGACCCAAGAGCAGCGGGAAGCCATTACCAATCCCAACGAGGGTTTACTGGTTTATCAGTTCGACTACACGCAGGGGTTTTATTATTATCATTTCGGCACATGGAAAAGGCTTAGTGCAGAAGGAGACTCGTGGGGTTTAAAAGGTAATGCCGGCACCAGTCCGTATCAAAATTTTATCGGTACCACCGATGCTAATGACTTAAAATTCAAGGTAAATAATAATTACAAACTAACATTAACTCAAAAGGGGCAATTAGAAATTCATAATACCGGAGGTTCTGTTTTTATAGGAGAATATGCCGGTGAAAACGATAACCTTACTTACAAATACAATGTATTTATTGGCACCAAAGCCGGATATCAAAACATTTCCGGAAAAAATAACAGTATAATAGGATATAATAGTTTTAAAAATAATACTACCGGAGATTACAACTCGGCTTTTGGGTCATACGCTTTGGTTAATAATACCACGGGAAACAGGAACAGCGGATTCGGAGTTCACACATTACATAGCAATTTAACCGGCGAAAGCAATGCCGCGTTTGGCAATTATGCCATGTATAAAGATACTTCTGGAAGCT
>Ga0164318_10005819_pt1 | contig 11927 bp, 10 predicted proteins | sample GuaBasSedimGuay9_FD_113734 | JGI IMG/M metagenome (GOLD analysis project Ga0164318, IMG submission 113734) | Subseafloor sediment microbial communities from Guaymas Basin, Gulf of California, Mexico - Guay9, Core 4571-4, 0-3 cm | ecosystem: Environmental > Aquatic > Marine > Hydrothermal vents... | reverse complement strand
GGCCACCTGGTGAGCAATTTGGAGGGCTTTGCCCTCTCCGTCCTGCTCTTCATCCCGGTGGCGTCCGTCCACTCGCCGAGTATCCGCAGACGCTGGAGCAGAGCGTTTCTGTGGCTGGTCTTCGTCTCCGGCATCGGTGCCAACCTGATCGAATATCCCACCACCCTGGTCGGCCCTGGATCCAGCTCCTGGGGTGCATCAGGGATAGTGTATGGCTCCCTCGGAGTGGTGCTGGCCGGAGCCCTCCTGAGCCTCCCCGACCACCTCAAAACAATGACAAAGAAAAGATCCAAGAAAAAGCGGAAATTAAAGTTCAACCGCAAATCGTGGAGAGAGCTCCGGGCGATATTCGTGCTCTCCTTTCTCATAGCTTTTCTGATAGCGATCTTGACGGACACGGCTGGATTTCTAAACGTGGAGCCCGGCATCGACGTCTTCGCTCATGGAGTAGGATTTCTGATCGGGATGTGGGGAGGAGTGATGACGTTCAAACCTCCGGACAAAAAGCGCTAGAAAGGGCAATTAAGGGCGGACGACCTCTGAGCGGGATAACCTCAAATTTCACGCTTTTTCACATGTCAAGCTCGTGACCTCTATTAATAGAACCTAATTGTCTCACACCTCCATCAAAAAACTCTTTAACGATCACCTTGAATGATGAGATGAAGTTCCAGATGGTGAAGAGCTTGGACAACGGTCTACAAAAACACAGGCCGCTCCTGATAATTCTCTCGATAGGAATCGCCGGTTTGATCATTGCCGTTTTTCTCGCAGGAGGAGCGGGAGAACGAATATCTATCCTCCAGGCCGATTTCGGTTCAGATGTCCTCCAGCCGGGAGAGGATACCTCGCTGACCGTTCGCATAAAAAACACCTCTGCCACGACCGACGCCCACACGGTGTGCATCACGGTCACGCCCTCTGACCCGGACGCACTCCAGGTGGAGAACGGGGAGATAACGATAGACATTCTGGGTGCGGGTGAGGAAAGGGTGGTGGAGTTTTCCATATCCGTATCCCAAAGCTCCCTGCCCGGGAAGTACAGGCTCGATGTGAGCACGTCCGCCATCGAGCTTGAAGGGGAGAACATGGACCTATATCTGGAAGTGGGCGGTGGCTGAGCTCACATCAGCCTTGCCCTGGTGTTCACGATGCCCAACAACCGTTTTCTGACCCAAGCCGGCCTCATCTCGTCCCGCCTTCCGACATGTCCAACCCTTGGGGTTTCCGCCGCTTGATTTAACCTCCTAGTTGAAAATTCCCTGAAACCCTTGAGCTGCCGCAACCTGTCTCTGAGCTCCTCCCACTTATCCTCCGGGATTTTGGGGATCAGCTCCGCCGCTCTGGACGGGGGGGACGGGCTGGGATATTCCGCCTTCGCCCGGGAGCTCGAGGGGATATCAGAGCCCAAGAACTGGGCACCTTTGGAGAGGGTCTCCTGACCTGAGGAGATGAGGCCCGGGGTTTCTGGCTTCACAAGTCTCACGGGCTCCACGATCAGGCCGGGAGAAACATCGCCAGTGGACGCTACCGGTATGCGCCAGATCAGAATGGGAAGCTCACCGCCCCCGGGGAGGATGAGGCTTCCCACGTGGCCCCCGTTCCTGTCCTGCTTTACCTGTCCCAGATAACGACCATCCTTGGACAGGATCACCGAACGCAGTTCACCCAGCCTTTTCTTCATTGCCCGGGATTTCGTGTATTTGGACAGCACGAGGACAAGTGAAATGGCCAAAACTGTGAATATCGCGATCAGCCCGATGACATTCCAAGGGTACGACAATTTTCACACCATCTATCCACTCTTTGTATTACTCTTCCCTGAGACCTTAAATTATTGACCCACGGCCGGGGCCGTGCCGCTCGGAGGACCCCTAGGGCTCTTCCTCCTCAGCCCACGTGAACTTCCGTTGCAGGGTCTTTGGATAAATTTTTCTCCAATCATACCCGACGCTCTTGGCCCATTTTACGAATACCCGCGGATCGATGTATGACTTGAGCGATGTTCCCAAGTTATAGTCCCGGGTCTTCTTCGCGAGCTCGATTTGAAGTTTGACGTTTCTTATGCGTTCCTTCAATCGTTCTATCTGTCTCTCCCGCCTCTCGGTCCTGGGCTTTTTCCTTACCTCCTTCAGCCGTGCTCGGAGCTTGTTCAGCCTCTCCATCTTGCGCTCGAGGGATTTTTTCCAGTTCTTCGGGAGCTTGCGTTTGTGATGGCAGGTGGTCGCCGCCTCCAGGTTCGCCATCTTGGCCGTATACTTCTTGTCGAACTCCGGGGCCTCCGCCTTCAGCCTCCTTTTCGACAGGTAGTCCTCAACCGCTTTCGACGCGTGGTAGGTCCTGAACACCTTGGCCGTGAGTCCCGGCATCGCCTGGGAAAGGAACTCATTCACGTGCTCCGACCGAACACCGGAGAATATCTGTTCTCTAGGTCCCTTGATGAACGACCTCAGGTTCTCGACCACCTGTTGTGGCGGCCTTATCGTCACCACCCACCTGACCGCGTCCTTGCCGAGGAAATCGAATTTGACCTCTCCGGAATCGCTTATCTTGACGTGCGAACCCCTGAGGGTCGTCGCTCCGACCGTGTCTGCCTCATCCTCGTCTTTCTCGTCACCGACCCTGAGTTTTAGAGTATCTATCAGGTAGGCGATCGTGGCAACCTTCCTGGTCAACGGATCTTCCGAATCCAAGTTGGACTGAATGTGCCGTCTCACCTTTCCGATAAACTTCTTCAGATCGCCCGCCCGGTCAAACTTTTCGATCTCCCGCTCCTGCTTGAACCTGGCCGTGTCAGCCAGCCACACATATTTCATCTCACCGCTGAGCTTGTCCCTCCATTTAGCCACCCAGAGGGCGTTTGGATCGAAGACCCGTCCACCCCACCGTCTTCCCTCCGGAAGCGGAGGGGTTGGAGCATCGGGCGAGAGGTTCAGGATCACGTCCTCGTAGGTGGCACCCTGCTTCCACCTTCCACGCAAAGGATGATTGCCCCTCCCCATGAAGATACACGACGGTTCCACCGTGTAGTTTCCGATCTCCACGCGCTCCCCGTTCAGGATCGCGTAGCCGTACTTCTCCTTGTTGGCCTCCCGGACCTTCTTCCTGGCTTCTGCCAAGGCCTTTCGCTCCTCTCGGGACATGCTCTCCTTTTTCAGCCTCTCTCCCTCGATCCAGCGCTGAATCTCGGAAAAGTCGAAATCCTCAATTTTGGAGTTCGGATCCACGCCGAGAGCCTTGGTAAAATCCTTGAGAAAATTTCTCACAAAGACCGGATCGTTCACGTAATCGGTCCCCAACTTCCGCACCCAGGCCACTGCCATCTCTTCCTGGGCAGGGGTGAGCGAGATCTCCCTTCCTCTGTATTTGAGGGTGAACCCCTTGGCCTCGTAAACCGGCACCAGGACTCCGTTGTGGATGAGCTGTTTTATCTTCGGAGGCATGGATATCGTTCTAAATCATCCGTGGAAATTAAAATCCCTTATGAAGCAGCATGCGTGCCATCGTGCAGCGTGTGGGGGAATTGAACCTTTGGAGATATCCGACGAATCTCCCCACGGCAGAGGCATCATGATCAAATCTCATCCTCGGGTACCTCACACCGACCAGAAACAGGCCTTCCGGCGGGGCGGGGCGCATGGAATGATCCGCTCTTCCCTCCAACATCGACCTCAATTCGCCCATATCGAGCTTCCCGGTTCCGAGGTCCAGCAGGGCTTGAACGACCCTCCGGACCTGCTGACGCAAGAAAGCCCGTGCGACGAAATCAAACGTCAGAAGTTTTCTCCCTGTTAACCCCACGTATTGGAACTTTCCCCTAGTGGGTTTTCCCGGCTCTCGCTTGCAGAAATACCTGAAATCATGCTCATCCTCGAAAAGCTTTGCGGCGCGTTGGGCCTCACGGAGGTCAAATCCCGGAGGGATCTCGCACACATACCTGTAGTGCTTGCTGATGGAGTCAGTCCTGGGGTTGAATTCCGGCCTCACCCCGGCGATGGAGAGCACCGTGATATCCTCGGGCAATGTAGCGTTCAGTTCCCCAAGTTCTGGCGCTCTCACGAGATCCAGAGCCACCACCTGCCCTATCGCGCTCACCCCCCGGTCGGTACGCGCGGCCACCCTGTAATTTGTTCCCCTCAAGTCGCTGTAGAGCCCGCATCTCCTGAACGCCCTTAACAGCTCACCCTCGACCGTAGGGCGGTCGGGCTGCCTGACGAATCCAAAATAGCGTGAGCCGTCATATGCGAGCATGAACGCATATCTCACTTCCTCCACCTCTGAAGTACGGTTCTCTGCGTGCAATGGCCTCAGCAAATGCTTTATGTGCTCCCTTCAAATCCCCGGCCCTGATGGGTGAAAGTACATCAACGAGATTGTCATTTCGCATGAGACACGGCTTGAGGTAGCCGTCCGGGGTTAAACGTAAACGCGTACACCGCATGCAGAATTCCGTGTTGTGAACGGGTCTCACCACCTCGACCTCGCCTCGTGGCAAGATGTACTTTCTCCGTGCCTGCATCGAGCGTGTTCGGATCGCGATAGCCTTAGAACTCAGCTCTCGTTCTACATCCTCCAGACTCAAATGATATCTTCCAGTACCGTTCCCGCCCACGTCCAGCAGCTCTATTATCTGGAGGACGGCTCCTCTTTGGGCGGCGTAATCCACCATGCGTTCGACCTCGTCTTCGTTCAATCCGGCGAGCAGTACCATGTTCAGCTTCACTGGATTCAGCCCGGCATCGATGGCAGCATCCACACCGGCGAGGACATCCGATATGGAACCGTTTCCGGTTATCCTGTGAAATGTGTCCGAATCGAGAGTGTCCAGACTTACGTTTACCCGGTGCAACCCCGCCTTCGCGAGTTCTCCGGCCATTCTCGAAAGAAGAGTTCCGTTCGTGGTCATGGAAACCTCATCTATTTCGGGTATGGAGACGGCCTTCACGATTTCCACTATATCATCGCGCAGAAGCGGCTCTCCTCCCGTGAGCTTGACCTTCCGGATACCGAACTCCACCGCCACCTCTACGATATTCCTTATCTCCTCAGCTGTCATTTTACGAAAACTTGTGGGGCATCCTTCCCTATGACAATAAAAACAGTTGAGGTTGCAATCATCGGTGACCGAGATCCTCAAACCCGTGACCGGTCTCCCAAACCTGTCCACGACCACATCACGCACCTCCGAAAAGTTTTACATCCACGATCTCCCCTTCCTCCAAGAGCTCCCGCTCAATCGGCACCTCGATGTATCCGTCCGCCATAGAGAGCGATGTGACGGCCCCCGAACCCTTCAAGATCGGTTCTGCAGTCGGTCCGTCTCTCCCGCTCATCTTCACGGGAATCAGTTCCTTTCTACCCCGCGCAGAAATGACCCTGGTCGAAAGTCTAGCACGAACGTTTAACCGTCGAGGCCGCGGAAGCCCAGACAGACCTCGAATGTAATCCGCAACCAACTGGTCAAATACCATCATCGCAGAAACAGGATACCCCGGGAGCCCGAACACGGGTTTCCCGTCGAGCACGGCTATGAACGTCGGTTTGCCCGGTTTCAGGGCCAGCCCGTGTACGATCACTCCGGGGCTGCCCATTTCGTTCACGATCTCCGGTAGGACATCTCCAGAACCGGCTGACGACCCTCCGGAGAGGATCAAGATATCGCATTTCCTCAGTCCCTTTCTGATTAACTTTCTGATATCCGAAACTCGGTCGCGCGCGATGCCAAGATAAACTGGATTACCGCCACATTCTCTCACTGCCCCGCTGAGCGCGGTGCCGTTGACATCGTAAATTTTTCCTTTACCTAAACATCCGCCCGGCCTGGCCAGTTCATCACCGGTGGAGATGACCGCGATCCTCGGAGGGGAAAAGACCCTGACACGCTTGACCCCGACGGCCGCCAAAAGTCCAGCCTTGATGTGAGTGAGTACTTCTCCTTTTTGCAAAACCACCCGTCCTCTCCTGAGGTCCGAACCACGCTCGGCGACGTTCTCCCCCGGAGCCACGGCGCGATATATCCTGACTTTTCCTTTCTCGGGAGATGCGTATTCACCCATCACCACGGCGTCGGCCCCGGTTGGAATGGGCGCGCCGGTTGAGATTTCCATGCATTCCCCGCTTCGAAGCCTTCTCTTCGGCCAGAGGCCGGCCCTCAGGCGAGCGACCAGCGTCAGCTCGATGGGTTTCCCTTCATCGGCTCCGAAGGTGTCCGAGGCACGGACTGCATAACCATCGAACGAGGCGCGGTCGAACGGCGGGACGTCCATCCTGGAGATCACATCCTCGGCCAGCACGCGTCCGAGGACATCCTCAAGCGCGAGCACGGATGTTCGGGACGACGGACGCCAAAACTTATCGAGCGTGGCTCTGGCCCGTTCAACCGTCGAGACGTGCAAAAACCCAGGCATGTTCCCATCCTCACTGATATATCATATGTTAAAATTCTCCTTTTTGATCAGCCCTTCTGAAAAATTTATTATGTTCCAAAGAAAAAACCACAAACGCGGGGAGGAAGCCGGTCAGCGAGGCTGAATCTTTCCCCCAAGGGGGATGGAGGAGCCGCGGAAAAACCCAGCGCGGCTGGGGAATGCTGCGGATAAGGTGTGCGAAGGTGCGCGCCGAAGCCGAGCGGCCGGAAAAAGACCTCACGATGAAAAGCGCGGTAGGGAAACCGAACCGCCGCAGAGTAATCGTGCGGTCGAATCCCCGCATTTTTATACTTTCACATTAAAAAGAGAGATGAGCCCGATGAAATCCAGATCGAAAAAACGGAAGACGATGTTTTTCGAGAGGAAGAAAAAACTCGCGGTGGCCGCTCTGGCCATCCTTGGAGTTTTGTCGGTGGCAGCGGTGCTTAACTTCTCCCAAGAAGAACCTGCCTCCACCACCAGTTTTGGTGTATACATAGTCGATAACCACCTTGTGGTCCACGGAGAGAACTTCATCGTGAAAGGTGTGTGCGGGATCACAACCCCTGTGGGCGAGGACCCGAGCAATCCTCCGTATTACAAGTGGTGGGACGACCCCTCAAATTACCTCACGGATTTTGAACTGATGGAAGCGATGGGCGCAAATACCGTGAGGACGTACAGCGTCTCCGGGATTACCACGGAGGCGCTTGACGCCGCCCACGAACACGGGCTCTACGTGATCATGGGATACTGGGTCAACGACTGGCAGGACCTCTCCGACCCGGAGGTCCGCCAGAACATTATAGATGAGTTCGTGGAGCTGGTGGAGAACCACAAGGACCATCCGGCGGTCCTGATGTGGGCATTCGGGAACGAGGTTGACATGTTTTACCCCCAACACCATCCCGGCGGTGATCTGAGGGACTGGTACTCACTTGTCCAGGAAGCCGCTCAAGCGGCGAAGGCCGTGGATCCGAACCACCCGATCATCTGCGTAAACCAGGGAATAACCGAGATAGGGGACGAAAGCCTGGGGGCCGATGACGCTTCCTTGCCGTCTCTCGACATCTGGGGAGTAAACGAGTACCGCGGAATCACATTTGGCAACCTCTTCTCGAAATATCGGTCCAAGACGAACAAACCCATGATCCTCACGGAGTGGGGGTGCGACGCCTGGGACGGCGTAAATGGTGTGGAAGACCAGGAGGTCCAGGCCATGTTCGTGGAAAGTCTCTGGTCCGAGATCGGAGCTCATATCGGCCCGGCAGGGCCATGCCTCGGAGGGACTGTCTTTGGGTGGAGCGATGGGTGGTGGAAGGCGGGAAGTCCATCGGCCCACACGACCACCAGCCAGTGGCTCAACTACATGTATCCCGATCCAAACATCAACGAGGAATGGTGGGGAATAGTCGCTATCGACCCCTCCGGAGAGAAGACACCGAGAAAGGCGTATTATACGTTACAGGAATTGTGGAAGGCCCCGCTGAACAACTTCGCCGTCTCCGTTCAGCCCAGGGCTGGAAAACTGGTCCCCGGAGGATCCATCGAAGTGGAGGTCTCCGTGCTTCCCATCATCGAGTACTCCCAACCCGTTAATCTATCCGCGCTGGACGTCCCGGAAGGGGTGGAGGTCTCCTTCGACCCAGGAGCGGGGACTCCTCCCTTTGTCTCCACCATGAGGATAACGGCGGGCGAGGATGCCCCGGAAGGAGCGCACGCGATCACGGTAATGGCCTCGAGCGACAGCCTGACAAAAACTTCCGTTTATTCAGTTTTAGTTGGGGAACCCAGCGAAACCGTGTATTCCGTGTACGACGATTCCGGAACACCTTCTGGCACGGTGACCTGGACGTGGGGGGAATCCGGTTCCGACTTTAGCGAGTACGAGGACGAAGCACCAGAAGGGACAAAGTGCTTCAGGACCGTCAGCACGAGCTGGGCGGGATGGGGCGTATTTCACGATGACAGCGGCGGAAACGCACCGTACGTGAAAGACATCTCCTCAGCGGAGGCCCTAAAGTTCTGGGTCAAGACACCCGTGGACCTGAAATTCGAGGTAGAGGCCCCGAAGGGATGGAAGCAGACGAAATACCTCAGTTTCTACGGATGGGATGGGACCGACACCTGGCAGGAAATGGTCATCCCGGCCACCGAGTGGGATAATCTCGACCAGGTATACGCGCCTTTCCTCATTACGGCTGAGGACCCATGCACATTCTACGTGGATGACGTCAAGTGGGTGAAATGATCCCCAAACCCTGTTCCCGCACTCACCCGCCAGCAAACTCCATGCCCCTTCCTATCAGAGCCGAGGCGATGATCAGTGCTGCCAGAGCCAGAATCTGAATCATCCTAGCGTTTCTCGGGGCCTGCCGCCACTCTCCGAAGGCCAGGAACGACCATAGGTTTCCACTCAAAATTTCAACTCCCATCATCAATGGATACGCGAGCGCGACGCCGACTTCATCTGCGGAAGCGAAGTGGAAAACAACGGCTGAACCGAAAATCAATCCGCCCGCCGCCGGGTAAAGGACATTGGGGCCCAAGTTTTTGTAGGCCTTCCAGCTCGCCAATTTTGTTATCCTCACGCCAAGCCATATGATCTGTACGAGTGAAAAACCGAGCACAAGCAGAAAGATGCTGGACCATGTGCTCAACTGCTCATGGGTGCCGGCGTATCCCAACGCGAAGAAACTGGACAGAAAACCAGACAATGCACAAACTGGAATACCCTTTCTGAAATCTTTCCGTCCTCTTCCACGCCTCACCCTTCCCGACCTCAAATGCCCTGCATATGAACTCAGCATTACACCTGCGAGCGCCACGAACACCCCCATCATCGCATAGATCTGAACTGCCTCATCTGCTCCGGGTGGCAATCCTTTCATGAAAAACATCGATACCGAAGTGCCGATAAACATCCCCAACCCCAGTATTATCGCGTAACCGAGCGCCAGCCCCACCAACGTCAAAGCGTATCCGAAGCTCAACGTGGCCAGCCCCCAGCACGCACCTCCACCAATTCCCCAAGCTATGGAATTAAGGTCGGCTGTCAGGACCTGCCCGAACACCCCGAAACCTTCCAGCGTCAGAGCTGCGATCGATACGGAAAAGAAGGTCGTGACTGACAGCACCAGAAAGAAATTCTCGAACCTGCACTTCGCTTTTTTCAGCCACACGGACCACGAGCCGAAAAAGATCCCGGAGAGTACGGCGAACACCAGCGGCGCCGACATCTAAATCGCTCCAAAAGACTCCAAAGCTAAAGGGCTGGTAGGAGATGTTGGGTCTCCCAGTCCGAAACCCAAGATTTGTATTTGTTCCATTCCCGGCCTTTGATGTAAAGAAAATGACTGAAAAGATGTTCCCCGAGCGCTTCCCTGACCATGTCGCTCTGGCTCATGTAGTGTAACGCCTGACCAAGACTGTCGGGAAGCGATTCTATCCCCAGCGTCTCGCGGTCTTCCTGACTCATGCGGTAAATGTCCTTTTCCACGGGCTCGGGTGGCTCTATCCTATCCTCTATCCCCTTCAGCCCCGCCGCAAGCATTACCGTGAACTGCAGATAGGGGTTGCCCGCCGGATCCGGGCTTCGCAACTCGATCCGCGTGCGCGTCCCTCTGCCTGCCGGCACCCTGATGAATGCGCTTCGGTTGCGGTTTGCCCAAGAGATGTAAACCGGTGCTTCAAAACCTGGCACCAGCCGCTTGTAGGAATTGACGGACGACGCCAACACGGCACAGGTCTCCCTTGCGTATTTGATCAGCCCGCCTATGAAGTACAGCGCGTTCTTGCTGAGCTTATACGGCCCCTTCGGGTCGTGGAAGGCGCTTTTTCCTTGAGGAGTCATCAGCGACTGATGGACATGCATCCCGGAGCCGTTGAACCCAAATATCGGCTTGGGCATAAAGGTCGCGTAAAGCCCGTGCTTGTGGGCTATTGTCTTCGTGACGTACTTCATCATCGCCACGCGGTCGGCTGAGGTCATCGCGTCGGCATACATCAGATCTATCTCGTGCTGCCCTGGAGCGACCTCGTGGTGGGAGGCCTCGACGTCGAACCCCATCGCGTTTAGATATCTCACTATCTCCTTCCGGATGTTGTCCCCGCGGTCGCGCATGAGGTCGAAGTATCCACCGTAGTCAGATGGCTTGGTCGTCGGGTCGCCGTTCTCGTCCAGCATCAGGAGGAAGAACTCGTACTCGGGAGCCGTGTTGAAGATCCAGCCCTTTTCCCTGGCACGCTTCATTTGCCTCTCAAGCGCCCAGCGAGGATCGCCCTCGAAACGGTTACCTTCGTGATCGTACACATCGCACACGATGCGTGCCGTCTTTGTGCTATCCTCGACCCAGGGAAGCGCGACAAATGTTCCGGGATCAGGCTTAAGGCGCATGTCTGATTCTTCGACCGTGGCATAACCCAGCACCGATGAACCATCAAAAAAAATTCCCTCATCAAATGCCTTCTCGAGCTTGGTGGCCGGTATGGTGACGTTCTTGACCGTGCCGAGGATGTCCATGAACTGTAACTGGATGAACTTGATTCCCTCCTTTTTAACAGCTTGCATCACTTCTTGCTCAGAAACCACTCAATCCCCCACCAATTTCCTCGCACACCACATTTATAGTTGGTGCTAATTATATGGCGCGATAAGCACTCCGGTTAGGATGATCATGACTCTTCATCCTCGGCTGCTATGGCCCTGCCTGCGTAGAGGTCGCGCACTATTACCTTTATGCGACCGTCGGTCTTCGACACAGTGAATTCTAGGCACTCGCATGCGTAGTTATTGTTAAGTTCCTCCTCAAAAGCTTCGATATCAGAAACATCGTGTGCTTCGGAATACACACGGTATGCGAGGTACAGCATCCGCCCATAACGCGGGACAACGCCGGCATCGAGCTTGACCCCATAAGCTTTTGCACCCGTCACGTGCGTGAAGGTGGCATCTAGATACCCGTAGGCGCGAAGACTTCCATCCGGAAGCCATATGATCTGGAGGGAACTTTCGTCGGAGGGGGGCACGTAGATATCTTCAAAGTTTGAATACGACCAGCCGGCCTCGATGCGTTCATTGAAGTACGTGCGGAGACGTTCGACAACCTTATCTTTCTCTTGACCACGCTTACCGGCCTCATACATCCCTGCTCCTATCGCGGTTTCCAGCGCGTCGTTGAGCTCGCTCTCCACGGACGCAGCCACAGCTTTCGTGGTGTCGGTGGCCATTTGCTGCTGAACCCTCTTCAACTGCCGGTTGTACCCCTCCTCAAAGGTGGAAAATGCCAGTACTGAACACAAAATCACAAATATGGTGAAAACGGACATCATGGCGGCAGAACCGTTTTCCTCGTACCTCACTCGATCACCTTTCATCTTCTGAAGAGAGTCAAGGTCGCGTCGATCTGCGCCACCCTTTCTTCTTCACTCGCTTCAGCTATTATGATAGTTACTTTACCCGAGAAGGTAAATTGCGTTGCCGTTGAGTCTGGCCACCCTAAACTGCTTGTATAGTTCTCG
>Ga0164318_10005818_pt1 | contig 11930 bp, 7 predicted proteins | sample GuaBasSedimGuay9_FD_113734 | JGI IMG/M metagenome (GOLD analysis project Ga0164318, IMG submission 113734) | Subseafloor sediment microbial communities from Guaymas Basin, Gulf of California, Mexico - Guay9, Core 4571-4, 0-3 cm | ecosystem: Environmental > Aquatic > Marine > Hydrothermal vents >... | reverse complement strand
TATATCAATTCCTATTTTTTTACCTTCCTGTATAGCCTCATAAATCCCCTTGACAGTATTATGATCAGTTAATGCCAGATATTTTATACCTCTTTTTTTAGCTAATCTAACCAGCTCTTTTGGAGAAAGCAACCCATCTGAATAATAGCTGTGTGTGTGCAAATCAGCGTTCATCTTCATTATTGTTCTGAATTATTTAAATTAAGAACGAGATTTAACTATTTATGCAAACGCTACGAAATTTATATTAATGTTGCTCAGAAAAAAAGCACAAATAGAATTTATCTATATTCTTGCTATAATAGGCGTTTTGGTGATGCTAGTTTCACTCTCGTATTTCAAAGAATCTAACCTAAGCAGAGACCACGTCAGTGAAGGCAAGTTGCCAGCGAATGTAGAAGAAGAGATGAAGTTAGTGAAAGACTCGATGATAAACTTCATGAGAAAAGCTGCTTACGAGACACTAAAAATAGTAGAAATGAGAGGCGGTTACCTAGAGCAAGATGAGTTCGAAGCGGGTAGTTTCATTTTTATGAATGACAATGTTCCCTACTGGGTCAAGTGTGATACGACATATATACCATCCGAGGATGAAGTAAAGAGTAGAATTGAGAAAAAAATAAAGGAATATATACAAACGCATAGAGATGAAATTGAAAACATATTCGGAAAGAATGTTTTCTTTGACTTAAACAACACTAGAGTTGAAGCGAATATACTTGACAATAAAATAAATTTTAATATATATTTACCAACAACCGTTAGAGGATATTCCATAGAGCAGCCATATACATTTTCCATGACAACGGAGTTTGGAAGAATATACGATTTTGCAAGAGACTTTGCAATTTCACAATCAAAAGAAAGGTATTTTGAATATTTTACATTGGCCAGTATATACACTTCCGCTATAATAGGAAAAATTGAAACAGATGAGGCTCACCCGTCTTTACCAGTTCTTGAAGATCTACTTTCACATAGATGTACAGAAGGAATCGAAGAAAGAATAGACAGAAGCAAAGATATGCTGAGCGAATATCTAGAGAAAGTAATAAAACACGCTTTAACAAACGTTCTCTGGTGGGTTCCAATGCCTGATCAAAGCGGAACTAATTACACAAAAACATTTTCCATAGAAAGCGTAAATGGAAAAAAATACACAGATTTGAATGAGCCCGGACCGAGATATAATATAACATTCACTCTGCCTGATAATTTCTCCATTAATTTTAATAAAGAGATACATGTAGGCCTTTCAGACCCACTGGTATACATAGAGAGAACAACATGCTCCAAGACAAACTTTGATGCATGTATAAGAACATACAGTTTTGATTACGACTTTACTTTCCCTGTAAATGTACGGGTCAAGGACAAATTCTTAAATCAGTACTTCAATTTTGGTGTCATGTCTTCGATAAAGAATATGCTCCCAGGAGGTTGTTAACAATGAAGCACAAAAAACCAATCGGGTGGGGAGTTGTTTTGATTAGTATCAGTTTTGTGTTAGTTCTCACCTTAACTTATCACACAGTGTTAAGTATTGGAGGACCCCTTGAATGGTTAACAATAGAAGCATCTTTGGAAAAAACCCACTTCACAAACCAGGAGAAGACACATGAGGTATATGTAAGAATCAAACTATACAACAAACCCGACGATATTAGCATAATCTATGCATCTTGTAAATTAGGAAATGATATATACTGTGAAATCGATAAAGATTCGTGTTATCTTTCAGGTGATGAATACGAGTGTAAATTGTACATTCCATCAATCCATTACACATCTTCAAGGTTTTATAACAAAAACAAGAAACAATTAATCATAAGTTCGAATGAAATAAAGCTTACGTTTCTTTCTGGTGATTCAACACGCTCTTTCACAGATGAATTGGAAGACATTACCATAGATGTTGTTCCTGTGTGCGGTAAATACGGATGTGAGTCAGAGCTTGGTGAAAATAAAGACACGTGTTGTTTAGATTGCGGCTGCGGTGAAGGTGAATTCTGTTACACTGGGAATAAAACAGAGGGTGAATGTGTTTCCCTGTCCCAAATAAATGCTGTTGTAAAAATAGACCCGAAAGAAGTAGCATGCACACCGTTTGACTATGCCAATCAGTGTGGGTTTACCGAAAAGGTTGAGTTTTCGCAGTTTTTTGGTAGCATGTATGAGGAGTACAATGTTTTGGAGGCAGGGTTAGAATACGACAACAGATTTTATTATTTAATTTGTGAGAATCATCCCGAAAAATCTTACATTTTATGCCCCTTTATAATTCCGGATATGAAAGAAATAGCCAAGGTTAAAAAAAATGTGAATGTTTTTAGTAGTATAACATTTTTAAGTGAAGACGTTTTAAGAACCAAGAATTTGGAAAACTCTGTTGATGTTGGTATAGTTCCTGAAACACAGGGAGTTAACACATATTTGCAACAGAAGAAGCACCTGGACTACGAATTACTAGTGAAATTAAAGAGATTTATGACTGTAGCGGAGACGCAATGTGATATTTTTAAAAACTATGAGGATACTGATAGATCATATTGCAGACATTGCTTACTTTGCTGTCAAGAGATACCTTGCACAAATACATGCGGCTGTGAGTGGGGATGCTCGGGGTTGTGCTCAGATGAACTCGCTATATACTGTGTTTGCAAAAATTTAATACCTCATTTGCAAAATCTTTATATTACAATGAAAAAATATAACGAGCTGGTTCTTGGTATCTATAGTTCTACTTCAATAGAAGAACTTAGAGAGAAAATAGAAAAAATAAGAACACTGGTGCCAGAGGTAGAAAAAATAATGAGTGGTATAAAAGAAGGTTGTAAGCCCACCGGAAGTGTTAGCACTCCTGAATGCTCACCTATTTCTTGTTCGAGAGAAAGTGGATTGGAATCACACGAGAAGCTCAACTTCGCGCCAAATGTTGCGTATAACTCATAATTTTTATGTTATCTTTCCCAAATCATTTTATGAAATATCCAAATTCTGTTATAACAAAAAGTCAGAAAGGCGAAATAGAAGTAAGACAACTTGTCAGGCGTGGAGAGTTTGTTGAGTATAAATACATAGATCCAGAAACAGGCAAAGAAAAAGAAAGTGGCAAGAGAAAGATAATATTGAAAACAGGAGAAAAAACAGAAAGTTATTTTGTAATACCGTTAAAAAATGGACGAAAGCTTTTAATAAAAGCGAAAGAAGAAAAAAATGTTAAGATATGGAATGGTAAAAAAGCAGCTGACCTTTGGGAGTGAGTGCACATCAAGCATTAAAATAAATTTTATAGTGAGCTCCAAAATATAAATAGATGTGAAATGCACAAAAAAACATATTTGTTGGTAGTATTTTTAACATACATTATCTTCTCGTTCCTATTCCCAAGTGTATCGGCGGATGTTATTACAGGATGTACCAGTATAAACTCACCCGGAGTTTATGAACTTGTGTCAGATATAACGGAATCAGACCTCGTAGACTCAGATTCCTGTATATCGATACAGGCTAATGATGTAGTTCTTAATTGTAATAATCATGAAATAAGAGGGAAAGGATTGAGAAACTATGGAATATATATTTCGAGAAATGCCATTACAACTTCTAACATTAAAATAGAAAATTGTACGATTTCCAACTGGAATGTCTCAAATATATATATTAGAAACTCAAACGGAAACACTTTTCATAATTTAGTTTTAACCTCAAGTAGCAACGGTATATATGCGATATTGTCGAGTTCGAATTCAATTTCAAACGTGAGTATAAATTCGAATAGTAATTACGGAATATTCTTTTCATCGTCCAATTTAAATACCGTAACAGATGCTGTAATTTCAGGAAATGGGTGGGGCATCTACATGCTTTCATCAAACTCTAATACAATTTCCCACTCCAGAATTGAAAACAATTTGAACTATGGCGTGTATATGCAAAACTCCGGCTCTACTGGAAAAAATATGTTTTTTAACAATTATTTCAAAAATGCAAATAATTTTGTTTTTCAGGGGACCGTTTATGAAAATCAATGGAACACAACGAGACAATTCGGGACAAGAATTTATTCAGATGGTAATGAAATAGGGGGAAATTATTGGTCCAACCCACAAGGAACAGGGTATTCAGATTCATGTGGAGATAATGACAATGATGGGTTTTGTGATACGTCTTATATGTTAGCCGTTAACAATATAGATTATTTACCTCTGAGCGACGAGTATGATGGAATCCCTCCCACTACAACGTCCAATCCAGATGGTAGTGCATGGACGAATTCAGATATATCGGCTGTACTTATTTGTGACGACTCCAAAGGGTCTGGTTGCAATATTACCTATTATAAAATTATAAACGATGGAGAATCTTGTGGAAGTGATGGATATAACACTGGAATTACTGTAAATGTAAGTTGTCCAAGTGGATCAGTTTGTAAAAAAAGAATCTGCTATTACAGCATTGACAATGCAAATAACACAGAAAATGTAAAACAAAGCGGAGTTTTTCGTATAGACAAATCGGCTCCTACTACATCTATTTCTCCAGATGGTTACATTTGTAGTAAAGTTGATGTGAAATTCACCCTCCAGTGTAATGATATGAATGGATCTGGGTGTTCTTCTACCTTTTATAAAATTATTAACGAAGACGATGAATGTGGTACCGATGGATATACCGAAGGGGTCGAGGGAGATATAACCTGCCCCGATGGTTCATTGTGTAGAAAAAGAGTCTGTTATTATAGCGTTGACCACGCTGGAAATACCGAAACAACAAAGAAAAGCAAGGTGTTTTTTGTAAATAAAAATTCAACATGTCCGCCAGTAACTCAAATTTCATATGCTCATACAATATCTAATGATGACATTGCATTTACTCTTACATGTGTAGATAATGAGGTTGGTTGTAATACAACATATTACAAAGTGATAAACGCTGACGAAGATTGTGGTACTACCGGTTTCACTACTGGTAATTCAGGTTTAGTTACTTGCGATTCTTTTTGTATCAAAAAAGTTTGTTATTATTCCGTAGATCATAACGGAAACGCAGAGCCTGTGCAGGAAAGTGTTAATTTCACAATAGATAAAATATTACCGTCTTGTCTACTGCATCCTGTTCCACTTTACATGAACATATACTCATCACCTCAGGTAAATTTTACATGGGAGGCAGATGATGTTGGTTCTGGGTTATATCAAACCACACTCATATGGTCATATAATGAGAATCTTCCGATAAGCGAGTGGAATAGCGCGGATTCTTTTTGCTCGATTCAGAAAACTGATGCAAATTGTACCATAACAGAAGAAAAAACCTACTATTTCAAATGTAAATCAAAAGATAACGCTGGAAACATCAACACATCGAGTACTGTTACTTTGACAGTAGATGCCTCACCACCTATATCAAATTTTTATAGTTTCGAGAACAGAACTACATACTTATATGTAACCTTTGGATCTCAAGATAACATCGCTATAAACTATCTAGAAATCCAAGTACAGAGGGACAATTCATGGGAAAATGTGAGTGATATCTGCCAAGATGTGAATATTACATGTCAAGAGAAGGTATGTAATGGTTATGCAAACTGCACACAAGACTTGATTTCTTATGTTTGGAGAATAAGAGCAACTGACAAAGTTGGTAATATGGGAGAGTGGGTGTATACACCGAACATAGTGTGTGAAGACAAAGACAACGACGGATTCTGCGAGGAAAGCGGTGATTGTAATGATACAAATCCCGAAATATATCCAGGTGCCCTGGAGCTTTGCGACGGTATAGATAACGACTGCGATGGTCAGAGGGATGAGGATTTCTTGGATCCCGAAAGAATGATTGGTCAGTCATGCGGAACAGGTGCCTGCGAAGGTGTATACGTATGTAGCAGTGACGGAACAGATGTTGTTTGCTCAAATCCTTTGAAACCAGGAGAACAACCAGAAATATGTGACAACGGTATTGATGATGATTGTGACGGTGTTGTTGATGAAACCGTGGATATTGTGAATGGAACAGAGGTACAAGGTTGTGTTTGCAACAACGGGGATAAAAGACCATGCGGTAGTGATGTGGGTGAGTGTAAAACAGGTTACCAAATATGTATAAATCATACATGGAGTGAGTGTAGAGATAATGTTGGTCCTACCCAGGAAATCTGTAATGATGGCAAAGATAATGATTGTGACGGGACTGTTGATGAAGAATATGAAATTATAGGAGGAGAAAAGGTTTCAGCATGCAGATGTAAAGATGGAGATAAAAAAGTCTGTGGGAGTAATGTTGGTGCTTGTAAGACCGGTTACCAAGTGTGTAAAAACGGTGTGTGGGGTCCATGTGAGGGTAACAGAGCTCCAGTCGAGGAAGTTTGCGGTGACAATTTGGATAATGATTGTGACGGAGTGACAGACGAACCGGATTGTGTTCCATCGGTAAAGTGTGCCAACGGAATAAAGGATCCCGAGGAAGAAGGAATCGATTGCGGAGAGTTCTGTAAAAAACCATGTCCTGATATGACTATTTGGTATGCTGTTTCTTTGGTGGGAGCAATTCTTCTCGCTCTGGGCACTTCTATTTATTTAAGAAGTAAAAGTAAAAAAGAGCTTCAGAGACGTTATGAAAGATATGGAATTAGACAATAGGCGATTGATTTTTATAATTTGGTAACGCTAAATACATTTTTATTTAGTCTAAATCAATTTATATTATGGAGGGCATGTCAAAAATTATTTTAATTATTATGGCTGTTTTAATAATTTTGGTTTCCAGTTTCATTTACATTAAACTATATCCAAATATTAAAATAAACTCGGAAATTAACAAGTTATTTGAAGAACAGAAGAAGGCAGAAGGTGGAAATATAGAAGAAGATGAAAATTTTAATGTGAAACCAATACCTGAAGAACAAATACCTGTTGTAGAGATTGTGAATCAAACGTTCTCTCAAACAAACATCAAGATAAAGAAGATGTGGAGAATAAAATTCGTCAACAAAGATAATAAAACATATACATTACTCATACCAGATATAGGAATAGAAGAGGAATTGGTGCCTGAAGCGTCAACTGAACCGACTTTTTACAAAAACGGCAGCATAATATTCTGGATAAAGGAATTGGGAATTAATGCAACAAATGGAACAGTTTACGTTGAATAATTTTGATCAAATGCCGCGTGAAAATATAATTAAAAGAGAAAGATTATTTGAAATTTTTCTATGTGTTTTTGTCGTTTTCATTTTTTTTACATCTTTATTTGCACCGTTAATTTATGCGGCAGATCTCGTAGTGACGGGAACAAAAACACTCAACGCAGGTACGTATACCTATGGAACAGTTCACGTAAAAAGCGGTGGAAAACTTGTTCTAAAGGGAAACCCCTCATTGTCCGGTTTTAAAGGAGTTTACATAAAGGCAACTAATTTCATAGTTGATTCGGGTGGAACAGTAACAGCAGACGGACAAGGATACCCGGGCGGTTCCAGATATAATAAAGGTCAAGGCAGCGGCGGAGGAAATTATGGTTATTATGGTGGTTGCGGGGCGAGTTACGGAGGAAAGGGGGGCAGAGGCTATACATGCACTTCTTTGAGTAGTGCATACGGTTCCCTTTCCCAACCAACAGAGTTAGGCTCTGGCGGCGGTTCAAGTAAATATTACGACGGTGGGGATGGAGGAGGAGCAATAAAAATAGAAGTTTCAGGAACATTAACCGTTAACGGGATAATTACAGCAAACGGAGAAAACGGAAAAGGATGTAGTACATGTTATTATGTTGGAGCCGGCGGTTCAGGAGGCTCCATATACATAATCACAAACAAAATCCAGGGTTCTGGAACAATAAGAGCAAACGGCGGAAGCAGCATAACCAGTAGAGGCTACAAAAGCGGCGGTGGTTCCGGCGGCAGAATAGCAATCCACTATGCACAGAAAAATTTTCCTAAAAATAATGTTCAGGTAAATGGCGGTTCTGGATATCAGAATGGAGAGGATGGAACCATATACTGGGCTGCTGTGCCGTTTGTTTCAAATTTGGATGTTAAGGACTACGATGCTAACAAAGTAAGAACTTTAACACCAACCTTTACATGGCAATACAGCCACCCAGAAGGTAAATCTCAGACAAAATTCCAGGCAGAAATATGGACTTCTGCTGGAAGAAAGGGAACAAAGGTATGGTTTAAAGAGGTATCGACATCGTTAACAGAAGTTACATATGACGGCACACCGCTTCAAGATAACACAACATATTATTTCAATGTAAGAGCATACGATGGAAGCGTCTGGAGTTTCTGGGAAGAATTGGAATTTAAAATAAAACTCGATAAGACACCACCAATAACTACAATATTTCCCAATGAAAAATCTTGGGTAAACCAAGACATAGATTTCTATCTTTACTGTACAGATTATGAAACCGAATGTGATAAAACATATTACAAAGTTATAGAAAAAACAGAAACATGCCCTACGAGTGGATTAGTTAGTTTTGATAACCCAGAAATACTCTCTCAAGGTTCTTTGCTAAATAAATTCGAGGCATCTGGAATAACAGGCGGAGGAGTTCTGGCGACAGACGGTAAATACCTTTACATAAAGAGATGGGGTGGCTACACAGGAAGCAACACATTTAGAAAAATAGGAACTGGCTATCAAGGAACAATCAGAGGTCATGATTATGGAGATTTAGGTTCTAACGTTCACAATTCTCTATCAGCAACATACTATCCAGATGGGTATATTTACAATGGTTATACTCCTGACGCGTATCATCTTGAAAGAATCAATGTTCAAACAGGAGAGATAAGCAATTCTCCTAATATACCTGCTGGTTTAATAAGAAGGGATACAGGAACCGTCTCAACAGGATGGATCTTAATAACGTCCGATGGGAAATACATTTATAACTTGGCTTACAAATGCAGTGATTTAGGCTCCGGTTACAACTGCTGGAGACTTAGAATATTTGATCCGCAAAACAATTGGAATCTTGTCAAGGAGTGGACGGTAAAAGCGACATCATATTATACAGACGGTTTACTTGCTGATGGTGTCTATGTTTATCCTATCCAGTGGACCAACAATAACAACGCAAAAATCACTAAAATAAAAGCAGATGACGGCACAATACTTGAAAGCTGGACAATAAATCAGGGAGACACGAAAGAAATAAATGGACAATACGATTGGATTAACAATAAATTCTGGTTGAGCGCTTTAGGGTGTAACAACAATCAATGCCCGGGCGAGAACAAAATCACAACAGAATACAAAGGCGTATTAAAAGATAAAATAACATGTAGTGAAGGTTCATCCTGTCAAAAGAAGGTCTGTTATTATAGTAAAGATATATTCAACAACCAAGAGTCTATTAAGGAAAGTGGAGTATTTCAAATAGACAAACAGAAACCAGTCTGTGTAGTGAATCCGCTTCCCGAGTATTCCAACAAAACCTTTAATGTAAGCTGGAACGTCACTGATTTTGATGGTTCTGGAATAAATAAAACAGAAATCCTATGGAAAACAAATACAACGGATTGGGCTAATATTATAGAACTGTGTTCGATATCTGGCTCATCAGCTTTATGTGAAGGGGACTACGGAACAACGTACTACTTCAAATGCAGAGCTACAGATAATGTAGGTAATATCGGCTACTTTTCAAACATAGTAAATACAACAACTGCGAACCCAACAGGCACTTTCATAGAACACTTACCTCAATGGATAGGTCCAAAAAGAGAACAATGGGTAAATGGAACGTTCAAAATAAGATGGGGTGGTGAATTCTCCACAGCTCCCTTAAAATGTTATAATGTTTTCTGGACAGATGAGTACTCAAATAACCCATCGGATTGGAAACCATTGAAAATTAATGAGAGTGTTTGTATACCACCTGAAATAACAGAAACAATTTTCAATGAATCTCTTGAAGAAGGAAAGACATATTACTTCACTATAAGAGGAATAGATATACTTAGCAACCAAGAACCATGGATAAACCTTAGCAAGGAGTCAGACAAACAAAGAATAACCAATACAACTATAGACACATCTCCACCTTCAATAAATCTAACAGCATATGATCAAAATGGTAACCCATTAGGTCCTGTTACGAGTTCAAAAAACATAACAAAAGTAAATATAACTTCATCAGCCATTGATTCAACATCTGGAATAAAAAATCACACAATATATGTTTACATAATTGAGCAAGGGGTTGAAACATTATACGAGATAAATTGTCCGTCTACAAAAGGCAATGTAACAAGCTCGTGTAGCCAGACATTTGATGTTGTTGAGGGCATGGAAATCAAATATAAATCAGTAGCTTTTGACAATGCAGAAAATGAAAAGATTTCGTCAGAAGGTGCCTGGAATTTCATATATACAAATATACTCGCTAATTTCGTACCAAAAAATGTTTTCATTAGTACAGGCTCCTATTATGATGCCAAGGTATATGTTAGAAATTTACAAAACAAAGAAGACAATATAACAGTTGTTCTCTCTGGTTACACGCCAGCTAAATTTAAAGGGTCCGTTTTTGCTACGTCTGAGTACAAAATATCAGCTGACGGGAGAAATCTCACAATCACAAACATAAAACCATATACAGAGGATGTCTTTATACTGGAAATCACTTCATCGATTCCTGATATCTATACTTTGTATTTGAACGCATCGAGTGGAAGTGGATTAAATGACAGTGATGTAATGCATATAACAACAGGATTTTCACCCTCATTTTCAGGTCTCTCTAAACTTGGAGTTGTGTTAATTATACTGTTAGCACTTCTTCTATACTACAGAAAAATGTAACACTTGGAAGTGAAATATATAATAAATACGAGAATAGCGGGGGGTGGAATTTCCAAATGACTGCTTTTTAATCAATATTAGCAGCCAACTTTTTGAACCACCGACCTTTGGGTGCCTCAGAGCAACCTATGAGCCCAACGAGCACTCCTGGCTGCTCTATTACGGTTATCTACCAGCGGTAGGTAATCCCCGCTGAGCATTTTCCCCGCTATTGATTTTAATTGAATTTGTATCTATATCCTTAATTTTATATGGTATATACAATATATATGATTTCTTTTTATCTTTTTTAGATTTTCCCCTCTCATGTATTTTAGATTTAATATTTAATTTTTTGAGGATATTTTTTGCTAAATTTAACATTTCTTTATTTGTATTCACAATATTAACGAAACTCTTTTTGTGGTTGACGTAACCCTCTGAGTCTATCAAACCAGATACAAAACCCAAACCCATATTAATATCATCTTTATCCAACAGTCCCAAATTTAGGGACTCAAACAACATTTTTGAATAAACTCTTACTCTGTTGCAATTGTATCTTTTATCTTTCATAATGAAAACACGAAGCCCCAACTTTTTTAAAATTTTTATAAGAAATTTTTGAATGGCCTTATTTCTTTCCGAATGCAAATGAAATTCAACTGTGTAATGTCTGTGTTTTTTATCATAATAACTATAGCCATCCCCTACAAAAAGTCCTATAAGATAGCCTATTTCCATTCCTGTTAATTTACTTAAAGATATTCTATTAAATGTCATTCTCTACCCGCTGAATTAACAACACTCTTTAAATTTTATATTTCTTTTTGTTTATTAAAAGCAGAACTTATAATTTATTTTTTCTGAAATCTTTAAGTATTTTTCCTACAAAATTAAATATGTTAATTACAGGAATAGATTTGGGAGACGACTTTCTTACAAGGTTACAACAATATCTACAAAATGAGTTGGGAGATTCTGAGGAAGTAACTTTATGGCCAATAGAATACACAAGATTTGACGACGGAGAAAGCAAATTCAGAATTTCAGACTGGACAGAAACAAACTCAGAGTTGAAAAAGAGATTGGACTATGGTGAGAGAATTGTTTTTGTTGTGAGAG
>Ga0164318_10005817_pt1 | contig 11931 bp, 9 predicted proteins | sample GuaBasSedimGuay9_FD_113734 | JGI IMG/M metagenome (GOLD analysis project Ga0164318, IMG submission 113734) | Subseafloor sediment microbial communities from Guaymas Basin, Gulf of California, Mexico - Guay9, Core 4571-4, 0-3 cm | ecosystem: Environmental > Aquatic > Marine > Hydrothermal vents >... | reverse complement strand
TACATTGACCTACAAAACAGCAGATGGAAAAACCTACTTTTTAAATCTCATAGATACACCAGGACATGTAGATTTTAGTTATGAAGTATCCAGAGCTCTTGCTGCATGTGAGGGAACGCTGCTTTTAATTGATGCTGTGCAGGGAGTAGAGGCTCAAACAATTGCCAACCTTTACCTTGCCCAGCAGAGAAAACTTACCATTATCCCTGTAATTAATAAGATAGATCTACCCCTGTCTAACCCGGAAAAAGTAAAAAACCAGCTGCTTAAATTAGGGATTAGCACCAAAGGCTCTGAGGTTATTCTGGCAAGTGCTAAGAATGGAACAGGGGTACCGGAAATTATTGAAGCTATAATTCAGCGTATTCCAGCACCTTTGGATCTTTCCTACCTTCCCCTGAAAGCTCTGATATTTGATTCAATTTTTGATAATCACAGAGGGGTTATTGGATATATCCGTGTATTTGAGGGGATAATTAAACCAGGAATGAAGATTCTGGTTATGTCTTCTAAAAAGGAGTTTAAGGTAGAAGAAGTTGGTATTTTAAGGTTAAAAAGAGTTCCTTCAGACAAACTGGAATCAGGTGAAGTTGGATATTTTATTGCCAATGTAAAAAATATATCAGATTTGAGAGTTGGAGATACGATAACCGAAGCTGACAATCCGACTTCTGAACCATTCCCTGGTTACAAGGAGCCAAAACCTATGGTATTTTGTGGAATTTATCCAGCAGAGGAGGAGACTTTTTCCCGTCTTAAAATTGCTCTTGATAAATTAAGACTTAATGATCCTTCCTTTACCTATGAACCGGAAAACTCTCCTGTTCTTGGTCCTGGTTTCCGTTGTGGATTTCTGGGTCTTTTACATAAAGAGATAGTTCAGGAAAGGCTCGAAAGAGAGTTTGATCTTAGCCTTGTAACCACTGCTCCAAATGTTATATACCGTTTACTGAAATCTAATGGAGAGATTGTAGAGGTGGATAATCCAAGTAAATTCCCTTCTGATAAAAAAATAGAGATGGCGGAGGAGCCGTATGTAAAGGGAAGTATAATTACCGCACAGGAATACATGGGAGCTATTTTTGAACTTCTGGAAAAAAGAAGAGGCCAATTTCTGGATATGAGATGGATTGACTCATCCAGAGTTCTTCTACTTTATAAAATTCCCCTGGCTGAGATAGCTACTAAATTTTACGATGAGTTGAAATCGATAAGCAGGGGTTATGCCACCTTTGACTATGAATATATTGGATACGAAGAGGGTGAGCTTGTTAAATTAGATGTTCTGGTAAACGGAAGGATAGTGGATGCTCTCTCGGCAATTGTCCATAAAGATAAAGCTTACCCTAAGGCACGAGCTCTTGCTAAAAAATTAAAAGAGCTTATACCCCGACATCAGTTCCCTATCCCTATTCAAGTTGCAATAGGTAAGAGGGTAATTGCCCGGGAAACAATTCCGGCTCTCAGAAAAGATGTAACTGCTCCTCTTTATGGAGGAGATGTTACCAGAAAAAAGAAACTTCTGGAGCGTCAGAAAGAAGGAAAAAAAAGAATGAGAAAATTTGGAAAAGTTAACATTCCACAACGTGCCTTTATGGCAATTATTGAAGCAGAATGATTAATAGATTCAAGTATCAATAAAACTTAGTTATAATTTTTCTGATCGAACTTTCTCTCCTCTTCTTTATTTACTTTTGTTTCTATACCGGTCCATCCAATTTTAAATGAAAAAAGGTGCCCCTCTTTAGTTGAGTCAACTATCCTTTGCAAAATGTCTGTTCCTCTTCCTGAGATCCATATAAAGGAAAAAACAATGAAAATCAAAAACACAACACCTATAACAGCATCCGCTACTCCTTTATTTGAGAGAAAGGCCAATTTAACAAGCGCTATTAAGGATACAACAAACAGTACGATCCCTAATATGGAGGCTAATAAATTTAGTCCTTTTTCCCCTTTGCCTGTATTTTTTTCGTCTATCCACATTTTTCACCTCTTATAATTTTTTAAGATAAAAATTAACTTTTCCATATCTCTCGTTTTGAGGTCTTTAAAAAAATTGTATCTTTGTAATTTGTCTTAATAATAGCAAAAAAACAAGGATTTGTTAAATGCAATTTCTATACCAACTGGAAACAAAAACGTTTGCCGGCTGTTCGGTTGATCAGTTAATGCGTTGATGCGTCAAGCTTTTAACCAAATAAACTAAACAAAGTAACCAAACACACCAGATAAACCAAAGCAACCAAATGGACGAAATAGACCAGACAGACTAAGTTGACGCAACGACCCAACTGACCCAATGACCCAGTAGACCCAACTGACCCAATGACCCAGTAGACCCAACTGACCCAATGACCCAGTAGATCAAATAGACGTCTTAACACTGCTTGTCTGGGCAGTCCTGAATTTTCCCGAAACTGGAAAAGGTGAGAACTTGACAAATTCTCCTCATATGGTATTAATAAATTAAAAAAGTTTTAATATTTAAAAAATTTTAGTATAATGAAAATAGGAAGGATAATAAGAAATTTAAGGCTGGCAAAAAATATTAAACTTCAACAATTAGCCGAGATGACAGGTATATCTATTGGTGGTCTTAGCCAAATAGAAAGAGATTTATCCAACCCTTCCCTTGCCGCCCTGGTAAGAATTGCCAAAGCTCTTGAGGTGCCAATTGCATCACTTTTTTTGGACTCAGAAAAAAAACTCGAGAATAAAGCGGTAATAATAAGAGATAAAGAGAGAAGAAAAATTATAGTTCCAGAATTAGAAACAGTTTATGAACCACTTTCACCTATTAAAGATGCAAAAGTAGAGTTTACCCTGGCAAGAATGGAGGAAGGAAAAAAGCAAAAAGTCCTTGTTACTCATGAAGGGGAAGAGCACGTCTTTGTAGTTAAAGGCACCTTAGAGGTTAGAATAGAAGATGAAACCTACATCTTAAAAGAGGGTGATAGCATTTACTTTAATCCCTCATTTCCCCATGCTTTTAGAAATGCTGGTAAGGGGGAAATGATTGCAGTTATAGCAGCTTCTCCCCCTTCCTTGTATGAGAATATTCTGTAAATGTTTTAAAGTTAGATTATGAACAAAGAGAAAACTGAAAGAGTTATGAAGGCTCTTAACTATAAAAAACCGGATAGAGTACCTATTACAGAGTGGTTTTGGGATGAATTTGTAGAAAAATGGAAAGTAGAAAAGGGGTTGGATAATTACGTGGATATTTACAAATATTACGATTTAGACCTAAAGATTATTTCTCCTAATATGGATCCTAAAATAGAAAGTTGTCAGATAATAGAGAAAACAGATAAATACGTAATATTTAAAAGTGGGTTTGGGTGTTCTGTAAAGAAGAATTATTCAAGTCCTTTACCTCAATTTTTCGATTTCTCCATTAAATCACCTCAGGAATACAAAAATTTCTTTTTTGAGGATCCTGATGATGAAAGACGATATAAAGGGGAACGGAGAGATATTATTAGTGGAGATGGAATTACTCCCCAGTGTAGTTTTGATGAGGATATAGATAAAAATAAAGATAGATTTTGTATTTTTGGAAGTATCTGCGCTCCCTGTGAGGTTCTCTGGCGTATTCGGGGATATGAGGGAACTCTGATGGATATAGCTTTAGAACCTGAAAAAGTAAAGAAAATAAGCGAAAAAGCAGCTGATTTTATGATAGAAATTGGTAAAAATGAAGTGAGAAGAGCTAATCTTCCTGGTTTGTGGATATGGGGTGATATAGCTACTGACAAAGGGTTACTTCTTTCGCCTAAATCTTTTAAAGAAATATTTTTCCCTTCTTTGAAAAGAATGTGTACTACTTTAAAAAAAGAAGGAATAAAAGTAGTTTATCATTCCGATGGTGATATTAGAGCCATTTTACCTTTATTAATCGAAGCAGGAATAGATGCTATAGACCCTATGCAGGTAAGAGCCGGGATGGATATGATGGAACTTAGTAAACAATATAGGAAACAGCTTGCTTTTGTTGGGAATGTCAATATTTATGAGTCAAAGGAAAAGATTAAAGAACAGGTATTTAAAAAATTGAAAATAGCTAAAGAAGGAGGTTGGATAGCTTCTTCTTCAGAGTCAGTGGGAGAAGATGTACCTATAGAAAACTATGAATATTTTATCGAGATTGTACGTAAATACGGCGTTCTCTAAAATTTGAGAGGTGATAAAGATGAAAAAAGGAAGAGTAGCTGTTTTAGATAAACCAAATGGAGAGTTTATCATTAAAGAGTACCCTCTACCGGATCCTGAACCAGGAACTCTTTTAATGAGGATAGAGCTATGTGGTGTCTGCGGCACAGATGTTCACACCTACCATGGCTATATGTCAGATGCTCCCTTTCCCATAATTTTGGGACATGAAATTGTGGGAGAAATTATTGCCTTAGGAAAAGGAACAAAAACCGATTTTCTGGGAAAACCCATCAAAGTAGGAGATAGAATTACTCTCGTTCCCGCTATTCACTGTAAAAAATGTTTTTACTGCACTATTGCCAAAACTCCAAGTAAATGTGTAAATATGGTCTCTTATGGATTTTTCCGTGATCCAGATGAAAAACACTACTTTACTGGAGGCTATGCTGATTATCTTTATCTTTTTCATCCTGATACAGATTTCTTTAAAATAAACGCTCCTGCAGAAGTAGCTGTGTTTACAGAGCCTTTGGCTATTGCCATCCATGCTGTTGATAGAGCCCACATAAGGTTAGGTGATACAGTCGTTGTGCAAGGATCAGGAGCTATTGGTCTTCTTACTCTCATCTGTGCTAAACTATCTGGAGCGGGTAAAACAATTGTGGTGGGTAAAAGGAGAAAGGAGAGGTTAGAGTTAGCCAAAAAACTGGGAGCAGATTTAGTCATAAATATGGAAGAGGTTCCTGAAGAAAAGGAGAGAATACGTATAGTTAAAGAGAACTCTTTAAGTGGTTACGGAGCAGATGTAGTGTTTGAGTGCGCAGGTGTCCCACAGGCTTTTTCTGAGGGAATAAAGTATCTTCGAGATAGTGCTACCTTTTGTGAGGTAGGACATTTTGCCGATACAGGTTCTACGAAGATCAATCCCTGCACAGATGTTCTTACTAAAAATATAAGAATAGAAGGTATCTACGATAATGAGCCGGAACAATTTGTTAGAGCTATTCCCATCTTAGAAAAAAATGAGTTTCCTTTTGCTGAAATTATCTCCCATAAACTGCCTTTAACAAGGCTAAAGGATGCTGTAGATGCAATTACCAAAGGGGGAAAAATAGATGGTAAAGAGGTAGTTAAAGTGGTCATTGATCCAAGTAAAGGATAAAAATAGGAGGTAGTAATGAAGCAAAAATTAGCCATAGAGGGTGGACCTAAAACAGTTCCTGATGGACTTGAAAAAACCTGGCCCATCATTACTCAAGATGATATTGATGCAGTAACTCGAGTGCTAAAAAGGGGGATTATCTGGGGACCAGATGCTCCTGAAAAAGTAGCTTTAGAGAAAGAATGGGCAGAGTACTGTGGGGTCAAATACTGCTTAGCTACAAATACTGGTACATCAGCGCTCCATGCATGTGTTGCTGGAGTTGGTATAGAACCTGGGGATGAAGTGATTGTCCCAGCTTTTACCTTCTGGGCAACAGCTCAGGCTGTTTTATGTCAGAATGCAATACCAATATTTGTAGATATAGATCCTTTAACTTACAATATCGACCCAAAGAAAATAGAAGAGAAGATCACCGATAAGACCAGGGCTATCATTGTGGTTCATGTTCATGGACTTCCCTGTGATATGGACGAGATAAACGAGATAGCTAAAAAACACGGCCTTAAAGTCATAGAAGATGCAGCTCATGCCCATGGAGCAGAGTACAGGGGGAAAAAAGCAGGTAACCTTGGAGATATGGCAATGTTTAGCTTAAATGGGACGAAGAATTTACCTGGAGGTGAAGGTGGGCTTGTTACAACTAATAATCCTGATTATTTTGAGAGGGCACGCCTAACATGTATGTTTGGTGAGAAAAAAGTCCCAAAAGGGAATATAAGACCTTACGATGCATATACAATGGGAAATAACTATCGTCCAGTAGAAATGACAAATGCCTTTGTAAGATCCCAATTAAAAAGGCTTGATGAATACAACAAGAGGAGAATAGAAAATGCAAATTACCTTACAGAAGAACTTAGTAAAATAGAAGGTGTTATACCGCCTTATGTACCTTCTGACAGAACCCATACCTATCATATATATCGGATAAAGCTTGATCCTCAAAAAATCGGTTATGGAGATATTAAAACAGAGGATTTTCGATGGGCAGTTCAAAATGCCCTTTTTGCTGAAGGAGTACCTGTGATGGAATGGCATTCCTTTCCAGTTCCTGGACAGAAGATATTTCAAAGAATGGATGCCTATGGAAAAGGTTGTCCCTGGAGTTGTCCTTATGCTCGAGAAGGGATAAGGTATAATCCAGATGATTATCCTGAAACACAAAAGATGTTTGCTGCCTCCTTTGTACTTTATACCATATATGCATCAAATGGGCTTGAGCTTATGAAATATTATGTGGAAGCTTTCCACAAAGTTTTCGATAACTTGGATAGGATAGTTTATAACCCAAAATACCAACAGCCGGTAAGAGCAAAGTTAGAATAAGAGGTAAAAAACCTATCTTATCGAGAGCCGAAAATGACAAGGATAAGCTAAAGGAGAGAATATATGCCGACTCAAGGTATAAAAGGAGGTCAGTTCAAGGTACTATCTGAGGAAGAGATTTATCAGGTACATCTTGCAACTTTACAAGTTTTAGAAGAAGTTGGTATTAAAGTGGAACACAGACCTGCCTTAGAGTTAATGGTAGATAATGGTTGCAAGGTTGATTTTAAAAAACAAATTGTCAGAATTCCAGAGTATGTTTTAAAAAAATCCCTGCAATCTGCTCCCTCAAGGATTACTCTCTATGGAAAAAAACATGATTTTGATGTGGTACTTGATGATACGAACACGGTTTATACCATGGGTGGAGCTGGTGCTACATGGGTTTTGGATCTTGATGGAAAAAGACGTCCGGCGACACTTCGTGATTTAGTTGATCTAACAAGACTTCAAGATGTACTGGAGAACATGCATATTGCACACTTTCTGGTTCTCCCCCAGGATATTCCCCAGGAAGGCGCAGATAGAATTGTTTTTGCTACCATGCTAAAGCACACTCAAAGACCTCATCACACTATTCCAGGTGGACCTCAAGGGGTAAAAGATCATATTAAGATGGCAAGTATCCTTGCAGGAGATACTGATCGATTGCTACAAACTCCTTTTTACTTAGAAAATGTATGTGTAGAGAGTCCTCTTTATCATCCTAAAGAGCGTGTAGAAGAGCTAATGGAAGTAGCAAAATATGGAATACCTATGCTTATTGAAGAGGATGCTGTAGCAGGAGCGACCACTCCTTTTACCCTTGCAGGAACGCTGGTTGAACAAAATGCTAATATTCTGTGTGCTATAGCTCTTGCTCAAATGGTAAATCCTGGAACTCCCTGCATTTATTCTATCTCCTCGGGAATTATGGATATGAGAGTAGGTAACTATTCAGCAGCAGCACCTGAGTCAACTTTACTTCATGTTGCTACAGCTCAGATGGCTCATTTTTATCATTTACCTTTTCAGGGAGGAAATACCTGCGACTCAAAGATTCCAGATGCTCAGATGGGTTATGAGCGAGCTTCCCACTTTTTAGCTTTAGCACTTGGTGGATGCAATATCATTCATGTTGCAACAGGTAATCTTGAACAGATGCGTCTTGCAAGTTACGAACAGTGCCTTTTAGACAATGAAATCCTGGGGGCTATCTTTCGTATCGTTGAGGGTGTAACAATTAATAAGGATACCTTAGGTGTTGAAGTTCTAAAAGAAGTAGGTCCTCAGGGAAATTTCTTAGCCCATGATCAAACACTAAAGTATTTGAGAAAGACAAGGTGGATACCTAAATTAACCGATAGAAGAAACTGGGAAGCCTGGGAAATTGATGGGGCAAAGGATATAAGAAATAGAGCTCGTGATGAAGTTAGGAGAATCTTGAGGGAGCATAATCCACAATACGTTTCTGAAGATATGCAAAGAGAAATAGATAAAGTTGCAAAAGAGGCGCAGAAAAGGGTTTTAGAGAAAGTAAATAGCAGATGAAATTTTAACTAAGGAGGAGTATAAAATGAAAAAAGTATTGATATGGGTATTAAGTGTTTCACTTCTAATGAGTTTTTTTCTTTTCAGTTATGAAGCGGGAGCGAAAGAACAAATTGTCTTGAGAATTACCGATTGGCAGGCTGGTGTTGATAACATTTTAAACTCTTATAAGGAGTTCATAAGAATATTTGAAGAAAAACATCCAGGTGTAAAAATTAAATACACCCAATATTCCTATACTACATACGGAGAGTTCCTAAAACCAGCAATTGCAGCAGGTACAGCTCCAGATATGTTTGCCGTTTATCCGGGTGCTGAATTAGCTAAACTTGTCCCATCAGGAGCCTTAGTTCCTCTATCAGACATTATGGACGATCAATGGAAAAACTGGCTGGGGAAAGCTTATTATTTCAATGGAGCAAGGGTTAATGGCAAACTATGGGTTGCCCCTCAAGACGCGCAAACTGAGTGTATATGGATTTACAAAGATATGTTAGAAGCATGTGGGATGAAAGTACCACCTGTAGGGCAGCCTGTTACTGTAGATGATCTTATTAAGTTAGTTGAGCCGGCAAAGCAGCATGGTTGGGATGTGATACTAGCAGGGTTTAAAGATTACTATAGTTCCTGCGATGCGTATTACAATATGGTTCATCAACTCCAGAAAAGTGATACTCCAGATATGATTATGAAAGCTTTTAATGGAGAAGTCTCATGGCAACAGGATATATTCCGTTTACCTATGGAAGCATTTAAAAAGATGCATAAGGCACATGTTTGGAGAGAAGATGCTATAAATATGGATTATCAGGTTCAGGCGTGGGGAAAATGGCTTAATAGAGAAGGAATTGATATATGGTGCAATTGTGACTGGTTTGCTGGTTCCTGTCCGTATGAGTATAATAATCCAGACAACCCGGATATTGGAACTTTTATGTATCCCCTTGTGAACAAAAATGCAACACCAGCTTATAATTGGGGTTTTGGAACAGATCTTGGTATATATTCAAGAGGTAAACATCAGGACCTTTGTAAAGAATTTATTAGATTCACCAATAGTCCAGAAGGTGCGAAAATATTCATAAAGAATTACGTAAATCCTGCTGCCTCCGGAGCAGTAGATATTAGCACCATTCCAAAAACTGATAATCCAATATTCAATGAATGTATAAAGTTGTTTTCTTCTGTAAAAGGTAGAAGAAGTGAATATTTTTACACTCAAGCTGATCAACAGGATGCTTTATTTGCCGGGATTATTGATGTGATGCTTGGACAAAGAACAATTGATGAAGTTCTTGCTCATCTTGATGAGGTATGTGGTTATAAAGGCAAAAAATAGTGACTAAGAAAATTGGTTAGCAACAATAGTAGTGGGGGATTAAGTCCCCCACGACTTAAATTATCAAACAGGAATAAAAGGTAGGAGAAATGAATAGATTTCAGAAATTTCATCAAAGCGTGGTTGTTCCTTACCTATGGCTAATGCCAGCCTTGATATTTCTTTTGGTTATTGTGTTTCTTCCCGTTGCTGTATCCCTTATATTAAGTTTCTATAGGTTTACCGGATATGAGTTGAATATCTTTAATAAATTTGTAGGAATTTATAATTTTAAGTTTTTATTCCATCAAAGATATTTCTGGATTTCTCTCAGGAATACCTTTTATTTTGTAGGTTCAATGACATTTATCCAAACTACAATTTCCCTGTTTTTAGCGATAATAATCTTTTTTGGAAACTTTAAATATAGCTCGCTTATAAGAATGCTCATATTTTTTCCTGGAGTGCTTGCTCCTGTTTCTGTTAGCCTTGCCTGGAGGAAGATATTGGAGCAGGATGGACTTATTAACCAAATATTGCATACCTCTTATCCATGGTTATCAAACGTTAACCTTGCAATATGGTGTGTGATATTTGTGAATATATGGCAGTGGGTTGGATATAATCTTGTAATTTTTTATGCTGGGCTTGAAGGTATTAACAAAGAACTTCTTGAAGCAGCAGACATTGATGGTGCAAATTGGACCCAAAAAATATTTAAAATAGTTATTCCCTTTTTAAGACCGACTATTTTCCTTAATGCTCTTTTAAATCTAATTGGTAGTTTCAGAGCATTTGATATAGTTTATGTACTAACAGGTGGTGGGCCTGCTCATAATTCAGAAGTTTTTACCACTCTTATGTATTACTATTCCTTTGCACCTAACGGACCAAGTAAAATGGGAGTAGGAGCAGCTTTAGCTTTTGTGATGTTCTTGGCAATAATAGCATTTGGAATTGTGAGAATAAAACTTTTAAAGGAGCAGAAGGTTTAAAAATGAAGAGTAAAACTTTAAGTTATGGGATCAGGAAACAAAGAGACTTTGGGTTTTATATATTTTCCAGGATAGTAATTGTGATAACTATTGTTGTAATACTTTTTCCTATTCTTTATATTTTTTCAGTATCCCTTCGGACTAAAGATACCTTATATAAAAGTAAATTTTATTTAATACCTGAGGCTATTACTTATCAAAATTATGTAGATGCATTTAATTATGCAAAAGCTCATCTTGACGTGTCATTTTTTGAGATGTTTCGTAATAGTATAATTTGTACCGGTGTTTCTATAACAATAGCTATAATACTTTCTGCCTTTGCCTCGTTTGGTTTTAGTAATTTTAGATTTAGAGGAAAAGAACTAATATATACTCTTATTATTGCAACTTTTGCTGTCCCAGTCCAGGCCTCTCTTATTCCTCTTTTCTTTATTAATAGAGATTTGGGAATATTAAACACTTATTTGGCCGTCATATTACCTTATATTGGATTTACTATACCTATAGCAACTCTTATTTTAAGATCATTCTTTGAACAAATTCCAGTAGAGATAAAAGAAGCAGCAAGAGTGGATGGGGTTTCTAATTTCCAGATGTTTTTAAAAATTATACTTCCACTTTCTAAACCTGCTATTGCAACATGTGGAATTTTGCTATTTTTAGAAACCTGGAATGAATTTCTATTTGCTCTCATTTTCCTGCAAAATCCAAAGATTCAGACATTTCCTGTAGCTCTTGCTAAAATTGCTGGGGGTAAATATTTAGTTCCATTAGGAATATATACAGCCTCCATTATGATAACAGTTATACCTATTTTGATAATATTTCTTATTTTCCAAAAGTGGTTTATATCAGGAGTAACTCTTGGTGCTATAAAAGGTTAATGCATGTTTATAGGGAGAATATAAGATGAATGTCCAGATGTCACCAAGAGAAAGAATTGAAAGAGTAATGAATTTAGACATACCAGACATGGTTCCAATAGGAGATGGTCTATTCCAGCACTGGGGATTTATAAATCATTTTTATAAAACGAAAGAAAAAGGGAAATGGACACTGGAGGAAATCTGTAAGGCAATATCAAATGCAAAAGTAGATTTTGCATTTGATATTGCACCATCTCTTGAGCCTCATAAAGAGAAAAGGCTTGGTCTTACTTATCAGATAACACCCTGGACAGAGGTAATAATAGATAGACCTTTTAAGACAGTTGAAGAAATAAAGCCTTGGATAAAGGAAATAATTTTAAAGATAAAAAAATCAGATCCTGATGTTATGTGGAGTTTTGCTGGAAATACTGGAATGTGGGGACTTGGTCAGGGAAATTATAGAGAGGAGTTCCTCATGAAGCAAAAATGGTTAGGGGATGTATGTTTGTTTCATACTGGAAGTCCAGCACATCTTGACACTGTTTATATGATGGCAGGAATGGAATT
>Ga0164318_10005816_pt1 | contig 11932 bp, 9 predicted proteins | sample GuaBasSedimGuay9_FD_113734 | JGI IMG/M metagenome (GOLD analysis project Ga0164318, IMG submission 113734) | Subseafloor sediment microbial communities from Guaymas Basin, Gulf of California, Mexico - Guay9, Core 4571-4, 0-3 cm | ecosystem: Environmental > Aquatic > Marine > Hydrothermal vents >... | reverse complement strand
TTCATAATGTAAAATGCCATAATCTCTGTCTGAGAGCAATTGTCTTATGTAGGAGTTTACCGGAAAAGAGGGCTGAAGTCCAAAGCCAGGCTTTGTCCATAACCTGACTTGCCGTGCATTGAAATCATAGAGAACAAAATCTACCTTATTCATGTGTTGAGGGAAAACATAAAGTTCCCTGCGCATCGCAGCATGAGGGGCAAGATGTGTTTCCGCGCATAAGGAAGCTTCGGTAGGAATCAGTGAAATTACTTTATCAATAGTCTTATGATGTTCTGTAACCTTCAAAGAATAGACTTTAAAGACATTTGATTTAAATACACAAAAGGTAACCGATAATGCAACAACTCCAATTGGTACACAGTAATGAATAATAGTCTTTAGAAGTCTAACTTTATTTGTTTGAACCGAAAATTTCTTTTCGATAAGAGAACTAACATTTTTAAGGCCATAGATAGTAGAAATAAAAATAATGGGAGTAATAGTAGAAGTATATTGGTGTTGAATATCATGAGCATACACCCAGTCGCTCAGCAGATTAATAGAAAATGTCGGCGCGGCCAGAATTAATGTCAATGGGCTGAGCAGGCTAAGAAAACTAACTGGTGCAAATAGGTTTATGAAATATCTTATATTATATTTTTTAGCTAAATGGTCTACTATATAGAAAGGATTGTCAAAAACTGCTTTCAGGTGATCCCAATGACCTGTAATACCCTGAGGAGTTGGTATCGGGGGTAACCCTATCATTGATCGAATCGCCGTTCTTTTTAAGAAAACCAAGAACCAAAAAATACTTATCCCCGAGACTGCTACTCCAAGTTTTTTCTCTTTCAAAACAAATATAGAATACAGACCAAACATAAAAAGAATCAATGAAGCATCTTCTCGACACAATAGCGAAAGAAAAGCAAACAAACTGAACAGTTTTAAATTTCTTTTCTGAAGAAAATAAAACGCAAAAAGCAACATTGGAGTAACAAAAGTAAGTCCGTGAACATCTGCCAAATTAGCATTCTGCATCGCTGGATACAATAGATAAGCATAAGCAAGACACACAGCAGCGAAATGATTCTTTAGCTTGTCTTTTGCTAACCAATAAATTGGGATAGCACCCGAGGCGAAAACAATTGTTTGAATAATTAAGATAGTTAAAGGAGAAGGAAACAGTCGGAAAAGCCCAGCCAGAGGAATAAATATAAATTCCCAATGAGCTACCCAAAATCTAGGAATTATGAAACCTAGATTTATGCTATCTTCAAGCAATCTACCGTGACTTGTATTCCAGATATTTTGAATTTCAATGGCCATATCAAAAGCGCTGGCTCGAAAAACCTTATATCGAAGTATCGATGCTCCAGATAGCAACACTACATAAAGAATTATCCCCAATAGCACCGCAATTAAAGCATTATTGGTTGTCTTGTTAAAGAGCTTCATTAAATTACCTATCTATTTCCATAGTAGCTTCGGAAAACTTATGAAAAACAAAAAAGGGGGTTCTCAGCATTTTAGGGGTTAGGTGATCTCGACGTCTGGAGACGCCTCCCATAACTTCGTTCAATCCCCAAATTGCAAACTTTCCCCTCTTGATTAATCATTAGTCATTAGCTCCTGAGTTACCAGGCTGCCCAAAAAGCTAAAAAATCTTTAACAGAGTTTTTCCGAACTTGGGTTCATAGTAGCTTCTGTAGAGAGACGAACAGTAGCGGTTTTCTTTCTATGAATAACCTTCACAGCCACGAATATAATTATCAACATCAAATAATCTAAAACCCTTCTTAAAAAAGTTGCAATAAGAGCAAGCTCTCCGGCCTCATAGAATATTCTGAACAAATAGGCGTTAGAAATTTCATTAACCCCAATACCGCCGGGCAAAGGTGACAAAAAACCCATGATGGCAGAGAAGGAAAAACTCATAACCACAAAACGATAGGGGGCAATCAATCCCAATCCTCTGAGAATTAGCATGTCACACAGAAAACTGAGAGGAAGAATCAAACCAGTCAACCCAAAAGCGCCCAAAAAGTATCTCGGTTGTTTAAAAGAAGCTTGAACTGCCGAAAGCAAGTTGTCCAAAAATCGATTTTTCCCTTTTAGAAAATAAAAGACTATTCCCCCCAAAGCAAAAAGAACAAAAAATCCAAATACACCACTTAATAGTTTATTCTTTAATAGCCCTGCAATTTGGCTAAAGTACCCTCCAGAAACAGCCATAATACTAAGTAAACCAAACATGCCTGAAATATCTAAAAACAGTTCACTTAATAAAGAAGGTATAGACCGAGTTATAGCTACTGATTCTAACTTCTTCAAAAAAAATGCCCTAGCAGGAACAGCCCATTTCCCCGGTGCCGCGTAATTAAGAATCTGAGCCCCGCTATATATTTCAAGAATATTTGAGAAAGAAATACCTCGTTTGATCGGTCTTAATAACACAAGCCATCTTGTCACTCGAAGCAGTACAATTATCAAGATGCCACAAAAAACCTCTACAAAATAAAAATAATTTAACCGCTCTTTAATGCTAATAATGTTTTCTCGATTGAAATTACGAACAATAAAATAACCTGCCACCAAAACAGCTAATACAAAGCAAACATTCAAAACTTTCCTAAAATTAAGCTTTCGAGCCAAAATAGATATAATTCTATTTTTACAAATATAATTTTGTAGTTTTGCGTTCAATTGTGTCCCATGTATATGGTTCTACATCAAAATTGACTTTAATCTTATTGGTCATAATGTATTCTAACTTTTCCGAAAGTTGATTAAAATCACTAATTACAAAGCCATTACCTTCAACTACATGCTTAATAGGAGGCGCATCAGAAATTATCACCGGTCTCCCCGCTGCCAAAGCCTCAATTATGGTCATTCCGAATGATTCGGTACTTGACAAGGTAACAAAAACATCGGCACGTTTGTAGCTTTTTATCAACTCCTGGCGCGAAGGAGCGAATCCATTTAATGAGACATACTCCTTCATGCCTGTTTTAACAATTATCCTTTCTAATTCTTTCCTATAAGGGCCATCTCCAATGACAGTAAAGTGGATTTTCTTCTGGGGATATTTTTCTATCAGTTTCGGCAAGCTATAAATCACATATTGAACATTTTTATGTTCCTCCAATCTTCCTGCGTATAGAATTTCAAAATCGTAAATCCGTTCACTTGGTGGACATTCCCTAAACTCCAACTCATTAAGCCCCAGAGGTATCACATGCATCTTAAAAGGCGGAACTTTGAACTTCTGCTGTAGGAGTGACTTTTCATACTCTGACCAACAGATTACTTCATCACTCCAAAAGAAAAGCCTTTTCTGAACGGGGTCATAAATCCTGTGTAAAAAGGTTCGAAAAGGAGTAGTAGCTACTTCAATAAAACTGGGAGTAAATATAATTTTCTTGAAGCCATTCCTCCCACCTCGTAAAGCTAAGTATGTGGAAAAACTGGTAGCTGTGGAAAAACTATGAATATGCAGTACATCCCCTTTGATATTTTTGAGAGCTTTATACAAAGGTATAGAAATATGATAAGAATTGTTGGGAGCGTAAGATGGAAAACGAAAAACAGTTATGTTTTCAATAACTTCTTTTTTAGCATATTGGTTATTAGGATGCCCTGTATAAACCTCGACCTCATGATATTCAGCTTGTCGACGAGCAATTTCAAACACTGCAATCTGAATTCCACCTATATTGGGAATAAAATCGTGTACCACATGAATAATTTTCATTTGCAGCTAATAGTTCTTCATTTTTTCAAAAATTTGATAAATATTTCCAATTTCCTTGGCCATTTGGTTAAAATTGTACTCTCGTGCAACCTTTTCTCTTGCTCGGCAACCAATCATTTCATTTTTACTGGCTAACAAAATCTTCTCAGCCAAATCAGATGCATTATTAGGCTCAAAGAGATAGCCATTTTCTCCAGAATCTATTATTTCCGGGATCGCACCGGTTCTACAAGCCACCACACGCTTCCCCATAGCCATTGCTTCTAATAAAGAATTAGGACACCAATCAAATAATGACGCTTGCACAAAAATATCAACTCCAGTTAAAATCCGAGGAATTTCGTTCCAACTGACATTGCCTATAAATTCTATTCGTCGGTTTCCAGAGGCTTTTGCTTTTAATTTTGCTTCTTCCGGACCACTACCGGCTATCAATAATTGAAAATTACTATCTAATAACTGAAAAGCTTCGATTAGCACTTCAAAGCCTTTCCAAGGAACAAACCGTCCGCTTGCAAATACTATCTGATCATTTTTATTCTTTGAATTTTCACCAGTGAGGCTGGGGTCAAATTGTTGAATATTAATACCATTCCTTATCACCTTCACCTCGTTTTTGACACCTAACTTTTTTAGAAGAAATTTACCATATTCATTGTTGCTATAAATAATGTTGAAATTTGCATATGCAATACGGGTAATTTTAGCCAGAATCCGAGTTTCTAACTTATAATTCCAAGCTTTCTTAACACCAAAAGCAGGATTCCAACCTTTGAATTGCCGCAAACAACAGTATTCATAGACAAAATCACCCCCATATTTCAGAATCTTGGGAGTTCTTTTTTTAAATGGTGCAACTATTAAAATGGCTAAGGCACTTGTTACATCATGAAAATGAATCAGATCACACTGTGTGAAGGCTACTTTCAGACCTACTCTCAAAAGAAACCACAAAAACCCGGCAAACTTACTGGTGTTATGGCCAAGCCTAACTACCTGTAAATTTGCGTTGAGATATTCGACTCGTGGTAGATTATGATCTCCTAATGTGTAAATTACAATCTTATGCTGGTTTGTAAATCTCTTAGCCAAAGCCAAAGCATTACTACCGGGGCCTCCTGGCAGTGGGGGGAATTTAGTGGTGATATATAGAATCTTCATTTTGAATTAGGCATTGCTTTCCTAATCATCTCTTGGGTTACTCGCCATTTGTTATTTACAGAATCCAATAATACTCCCATCAGAAAAACTAATGTACTCAAGATGATCATCATAATAGTAAAGGCGGCAGTACCTGTATGACCACCGATTGAACCTGTCATTAAATATTCTATAGTGATTTTACTACCTGTAATTAAACCGATAATTAGGAAAAATAGCGAGATTAGCGAGAAAAATTTAATAGGATTATAATCACGAAAAAGGGTAATCATTGTGTAAAGTACCACATAGCCATCATTTATGGTATTTAGTTTTGAATGAGAACCTTCTGGTCTGGAACGGTAGTGCACTGGCAGTTCCTGAATTCGGAAACCTTGCTGTAAACAGCGAATCGTCAATTCTGGTTCTATTCCGAACCCGCCTTCAAGCAAGATAACACTTTTCACTAACTCCCGGTTCATCACTCGATAACCAGACTCCACATCTTTCAATTTAGTACCAAAAAGTCGATTCAGCACAGTGGTAATCAATTTGTTTCCCAATTTATGGGACCATGAAAAGGAGGTTTCTTCATAATTTAGACGTGCTCCCACCACCATATCAGCTTCTCCCTTGGCAACAGGAGCAATCAGTTCTCGCACATTGTCCACTACATAGGTATCGTCTCCATCTACCATGATGTAAATATCGGACTCAACATTTTCAAACATGGCACGAATGACATTTCCTTTACCACGTCGGTGTTGTACTAAAACTTTTGCCCCTGCTTTTTTCGCTTCCTCTACAGTCCTGTCAGTAGAATTATTGTCATATACAATAATCTCTGCCTCAGGAAGCTGCTGCTTGAAATCTCTAACCACCTTGGCAATGGTCTTTTCCTCATTTAAGGCCGGGATAACAACTGTGATCTTCATACTCTCACTCTCCTGAATAGCCTATAATTTTTTCAATATTATATTCCTTTATCTCCCCCGCATGGGTAAAAATTATCATTTCGCCTATCAGACCAATAGATATCATCTGAATGCCAATCATCAGCAGGAGTACTCCTAATAATAACAAAGGCCGCCCAGCTATTCCACCAAACTGGAAAATTCTATAAATGAAAAGATAAATGTTGATACCCAGTCCAACTATTACAAAAATAGCCCCTACAAAACCGAGAAAATGTAAAGGCTTCTTAGAGTAATTGGACAAAAATATTACCGTAATAATATCCAAAAATCTTTGCAAGTATTCCTTAACATACCGCGACTGCCTAAAAGTGCCTGCAAGTTGCCCAATTTTCTCCTCAGCAACATTGTAGCCCTGGCGTGAAGCCAATAAAGGGATGAAATTGTTCAAATTTCCATATAAGGGGATTCTTTCTAGTACCGATCGCTTGGTAACAAGAATCCCACTGTTAACATCATGAAGCTTAAGTTTGGAAATATTCCTTACAATATAATTAAATAGCTTTGAAACCACCTGATTTAACCTGGAATCGCGTCTAGGACTTCGCCAACCTATCACCAAATCATTTCCTGCTTTCAATTTCTGCAAAAGAGCTGGAATATCCTTTGGATCAATCCTTACTCTGCCTGTGAAATAGATTATGATGTCTCCTCTGGTAGCTTTTAAACCAGCATCCACAGCAGAAGCTTCTCCAAAAGTAGAACGCATCTTTATCACTTTTGTCCTTGCGTCCTTATCCGCAATCTGGGACAATTTGGTAAAAGTCCCATCCACACTACCATCATCTATAAAAACAATCTCAAAATCTTCACCATAGGCTTCCAAAGTCTGAGACAAAGAAGAGTAAATCTGTTCAACGCTATCTTCTAAATTCAACAAAGTAACAATAGCGGAGATTTTAGGAAATTTCACACTTTCAGTTGTATGTTGAGATTTCATCTATTCCACACTCCTGTAATTTTCTAAAAGGTATAATCTTTTTCGAGTTCCTGTTTCTACGATTAGGTCTGTTACTAACCCAAAAAAGAAAAATTGTACCCCTCCAGCCAATAGCAAAAATGCTACTGTAATAAGAATATTCAATTGAATAACTGGGAATTTATAAATCAACAATCGACAAGCAATCCAAAACAAGGTAACTATTCCCAGGACATTTAGTAAAATCCCTATGGCACCAAAAAATTGTAACGGCTTATGGAGATATTTCATCAGAAAATTCAACGTAGTCAAATCCATTATAACTTTAAATGTCCGAGTAAGATTGTATTTGGACTTTCCAAATTTGCGGGGATGATGATTTACAACTATCTCTGCGATTTTTGCCCCTTCAATTTTAGCTAACGCCGGGATAAAACGATGGAGTTCACCATAAAGAGTTATTCTTTTGATGATCTCTGCCCGATAAGCTTTTAAAGAGCACCCGGTATCATGCAATTTAACCTTTGTTATTGAACAGATCAGTTTGTTAGCTATTTTAGAAGGGATTTTACGAACTAAGAATTTATCTTTTCTATTCTTACGCCATCCACTTACTACGTCGTACCCTTCGTCCAATTTCTGAAGTAAATTCGGTATATCTTGGGGGTCATTTTGCAAGTCTCCATCCATAGAAATAACAACCTTCCCTTGTGCAGCTTCAAATCCAGCAGCCATAGCAGCTGATTGGCCAAAATTGCCTCTAAATTTGATTACTTTCACATTTCTATCTGTCTCATGAAGTCCTTTCAAGGCAGTAAATGTATTATCTGTACTGCCGTCATCAACGAAGATGATTTCGTAGGTATTGTCTAAGCGATCCATCACGTCTTTGATTGACTTATATAGAATTTCGACATTTTCCTCCTCATTATATACCGGAATCACTATGGAGCAATGGAGGTTAGCACCTCTCTGTTTCATCACACCATCCCCTTACTGCACAACCTTTATTCCCGTTGGAGGCGCTGGCGGATTATCATCCTCTTCTGGAGGCAACTGTACTCCCTCGGATAGTCCAAGGATCAGCTTGGCTACCTTTTCTCGCTCTTGATACAGGATCTGTGGATTGGTTGTGTAGTGGGACATATCTTCCACTACAGCAGAATTTACTTGCAGCGCCTCCTCGGCCTGACTCAATAAATCCGCACCAGCGGTGGTATTAGCATTTGCTAATTTTCCCAATAGAACATAGTACTCATAGTCCTCCATCCCATCCCTGAAGTTTTCTAGCCTTATTGAGGGTATCGGTCCATCCGGTCCTGGATAAAAAAGAATGCCATCTCCAAAGTAATTCCTATCATCACTTCGACCACTTAGAGGTTTCCAGTCTGTGTACGGCCCAGATGCAATAGGATGGTCGTTTGGAGGATCTACTTTCACCCAATTATTTAGTTTCCAATAGAGGAATCCATCAGGATGATATTTAGCGTTTATAGCTCCAGCTATCAATCTTGTTTCTATAAGTTTATTTTCTAAATTCCAATTTGGTTTATTACCCCCCACAGAAATGTACCACCAGACTTCTTTACCTCTTTTTCTTGCTTCTTCAACCGTAGATATCCAATTTGTCAGGCTTGGAAGTTGCCACCGTACCCAGATATCTATTCCGCTATACTCATCAAGATACTCTGGATGATCTTGCAGATCCCCGGTAGTCATAAGCGGTATATCTGGGAATTCTTGCTGAAGTCTTTGAACTGCTGCCTTCGCCCAGGGATGGGTTATGTGTTCATCGAAACAGTATATGTAAGCATATTTCATCAAACCCAGCTTTCTAAAAACGGGAATTCTTGAGTTCTTAAGCCAACTTATGAAACTCTCCAAAGCCTCCTGGAATTCGGATTCGGTAGAATAAGCTCGTGCTTCTATGTAACCAAGATTTATCCTTTTTAGCCAACGTGTTTGAGCTAGTTGTCCTACATATACTATATCGCCGATCTTACCATATAGCACATCAGGACCGATCCTGTAATCCATAAGAAAATTATAAGTCTTCCGTATTAACTGTTCATACATTGCTGAGCCAGTTTCTACGTTATATATTCCTCCTATTTCTTCCCTCTCATTCAAGTGCATGGCAGTTCTCATACTTGGTTTGTCCGGCAGATTAAAATCCCAGACATTTACTTTTATGTCAATTTCTTTACTACCACTATTATTTGCTCGAATTGTCAATTTGCTATTATAAGTACCTGCAATAGCACCCTTAGGTACATACACTCTAACCCAGAACGGCTGTATATCGCCCTGTTTGATATCTACTGCCTCCATAAATTCCAAGATCGGGTCCGGCCACCAACCCACAATATCCTGCGATTGAGCAGGTTTCAAATACTCCGGTTTAATTTCGACATAACCAACAGGAGATACCTTTATATTCTGCGCTGATATTTTATTTCCTTTGTTATCACTCAAATCCGAAGCCACAACCCTAACGCCGGTCAAGTTCTTATTACCAATAACAACGAGTTGAAAACTCTCATATTCATTTTTCGCCAGTGATATCTCCACTGGAAAGTTAAAAGACCCTTGAAACCCGCCTCTATCACCTTTAATAAACACCTTTTTCATTGAAGTCTCCCAGCCTACCCGATAATCTGATTGAGCATTGAGAAGCCCATGGTCAACCAGGCAGAGGAATAACAATAGACACAACGCGGTCATAAGTACCTTCTTCATAGCAACGCCTTTCTTTGCTTTAACATTAATATCCCTATAATAGGCATAAAAATTACACTCTCCATTATTATCGCCCAGAAATTATGCATATTAAACAAACTGCTTATGAATAGATTACTAACAGTTGCTTTGTGAATATCAAGAAACAAAGGGACTGGAGAAATGAAATACCTACTTGTAATGGGCCAGAATAGGGGCACGCCATAGGGCAAACTGGTATCGATAGCAAAGTAATCTAATACAATATGAGAAAAAGATAGTCCTGAGAAAATCAGAATTAATTGTGATAAATTCATTCCCTTATATCTCCAAAAATAAAAAAGGGCAAATATCAGTCCAACTATAATTGCAAATCCCAGACTGTGAGTTAAAGCATGATGATATTTATTGGGATAACCCACAATAAGTCCAGGAAGATAGTCAATGTCCGGCAGATTAGAAATAAAGACAACTAGTAAGATTGTCTTCCAGCTCTTTTTCAATTTGTTTCTGATCAAACTCAGGTAGAGGGCGTAGCCCATAAGAGAATGTCCAACTGGAGTAGGCATCTATCTTCTCATCAATTTCTCGATAAAGCTAATCCCTAAGATTCTATTAACAATACGATTTTTCTCTAAAAAGGGCTTTAATCTGAGATAATAGAATGCTGTCAGTAGGGATAAAGGACTTCTCTTGTAGATGATGATTTCATAATTATCTCTCATCAATTTAGTCCACCCAAGTTTATAGGCCTCATCACCTCGCATAAGATCAAACTCTTTATAATCACTCCTCATCAAATCTTCTATCGCATACTTATGTAACACCTTACCGGGCGAAAATTGAAAATAGTCGAAATCAAAAGCCGTATTCCAGGCGTACATTTTATCGTTATAGGAGAAACAATACATGTATGCAATAATTCTATTATTCGAAAACAGAAGCAACAGAGCAAGCCAGCCTCTTAAACCGAATATCTCTGTTATCTTCCGCAGAAAGTTCTTGTTCCTCTCAACCCAAAGAGGGAAAAAGCACCTCTCTTTCTTAACCTCCCAACGCTTTTGATGGATTGAGAAAATGGAGTCCAAATATTTCAATATCTCATCTTTATCGGTGACCCTTTTATATCTAATTTCTCCGATCTTTTTCAACTTATTGATCCGTTTCTTCACATCTCTTCTTAAATTTCTACTTATTGATTTTTTGAAATAAACATCCCAGGGGGTGTCGAGAGGAATACAGGGACATCTTACCGCTACTCTATCTACAACCCTCCAGTTATGACTATTAACAGTCTGACGAAGATAAGATAAATTCCCCGAACACTCGGAAAGATGACGCAATCTTATCAATTGCCATTTATCGTAACTTTTCAAATGATCAAAAATTACCTTGAGAACCTCTCTTTTTTCTTCAGCGATTATGAGGTCATGATAATCTGACAAACCTGTTCCAATGAATTCAACTCTCCTTAATTCGATTCCTGGGAAGATTTTGAAAGAGGAAATCATTAAAGGAGCAATACCCACGACCTCGGAATCCTTTTTTACTAGTAAGATAAACAAATCTTTGCCTTCTCCATAGAAGTCCCACCAGGTCTTCAGCCACTCATATGTGAGGTGAACATTATCATATCTGTTTTTCTTCAGTAACTTGCCCCAATTTTCTTTTAGAACAGTATTATTGAAATCTGTAATAACTTCTACTGTCATTTTTTCCTGGAGATTAATATTCCGCTACACCAGTAAATGATGCCCCCAATAAAAGCCAAGCAGAGACTCAGGGAGAACACCACTAGGGAGAGAGAAAAGGCCTGAGTTCTGGAAACCCCCAATTGTGTGAAAAAATAAACAAAGGCGCCCTCTCTGACACCAATCCCTGCAATGGAAATCGGCAGTAGGACGATTACCTGAATAACAGGGATGTAGAGGAAATAATATATTATCGGGACAGAGATGTTCAGCGATAATCCAGCTGTATAGAAAATGATAATCCCAATAATTTGGGTAAAAAGAGAAAGCATTACTATCCTAAACATCACTTTTCTGTATACCGCAGCATCCATTACCGCATGGTAGAACCTGTGTAATTTATCTTTTATCGCTTTTGCTCTCAATATATCCAATATCTTTTCAATTAATTTTTTAGTCTGAGAATTAACCATTATGCCGATCCCTAGCACAAAGAATAAAAACATCCCCCCAACAGTCCAGATTATACTCTTATCTTTAAAAAAATCATACATTGAAAGTGAGATTACCAAAGCAAGTGCAAAGAGCATCAGGAAGCCTATCATTCGCAAAATAAACATGGAGCTTGCCGCATCCACTCCCTTCCCTTTTGGGACATGTTTAGACAAACTATATGCCCTGATTACATCCATACCAATACTGGAGGGTAAGAACGTCCCCAGAAAATTCCCGATGAAATGTATCTGAATTA
>Ga0164318_10005815_pt1 | contig 11932 bp, 15 predicted proteins | sample GuaBasSedimGuay9_FD_113734 | JGI IMG/M metagenome (GOLD analysis project Ga0164318, IMG submission 113734) | Subseafloor sediment microbial communities from Guaymas Basin, Gulf of California, Mexico - Guay9, Core 4571-4, 0-3 cm | ecosystem: Environmental > Aquatic > Marine > Hydrothermal vents... | reverse complement strand
TTATTGGTATAGTTCTCTTATCCAAGTTTTAACTCCATTTATAGATCTTCCTGATTTTTCGACGGAACCGGGTCATACCCACCTTCGTGCCAGGGGTGGCATCGTGATATTCTTTTGACCGCCATAATAATTCCTCGCCAGGCGCCGTATTCCTTAATGGCATTTTCGGCGTAATGCGAACAGGTCGGATAGTAGCGGCATTGATTCCCAAAAAGAGGCGATAATGTATATCTATATATATTGATGAGTAGAATCAGCGGGTAGCTGAATATGGAGATTTTTCGATCAGGCATCGGGATTCAACGACTTATATAGATTTTTCAGTTCTTCTCCCAGCATTTTGTGTTTAATATCGTCGGCAGATCCTTTAAATCTGACAATGAAGCTGCCGTCGATTCTTTGCTGATTTTGGAGCTCCCTGAAATCCTCACGCATCCAACGCTTTATCCTGTTACGCGCCACAGCGTTACCGGCATGCCCGGATATTAAAAAAGCAACCTGATAATTCTCGGCTTTTTCTGGAAGCACTTTATCATAAAAAAGCTCCAGCCTTCCGGATTTCACCTTTTTGCCGGACCTAAGCACAGATAGAATCATCGTCTTGCTTTTCAGGCTATGGCGGGGCAATTTTTCTCTATTTTTGTTTTTTGACACTGACCGTCAGCCTGTGTCGGCCTTTGGCCCGGCGGCGCGCCAGAACCTGGCGACCCGACCGAGTCGACATTCTTTTTCTAAATCCGTGGTCGTTCAGTTTTTTCCGGTTCGATGGCTGAAATGTTCTTTTCATATTCGTCTCACTTTCAAATCTATTATAGAAATTTGAATATAACTAAAATCCGTAAATCGTCAAGCGAAAAGGGCGATATAAAACGGCCATTTTGGCCCGCAATATCAATACGGTAATATGCCGGATTTGTTGAGAATGAGTAATATTACTCTCATTCGCAGGCCCACATACAGGTCCAGATCGATATAAGGTTGCCTATTGAATCGGCTACAATCTCGCGTGTCATGGTTTTAAACAATCCTTCATCATACCGACTCGGGTCGGCAATATCAAACAGCTGAAGGCTGTGCTACTTCGATTTGATACATATATCAACCGCATGCTCCATCAGGATTCTTCGGTAATAGACATAAGTTTTGATTTCTCTCCGGTCGCTTGCACTAAGAGGATCGAATTTGACATACTTTGCCAATTCGTTATCGACCCCGCACTTTTCGGCATTTTCCATGTCTGGAACACCTTCGGCAATCGCCCGGCAGGTGCAGACCTTTTCCCATTCCTCCTCGAGTTTCGAGTGCCAGTCATATTCCTCGTAATAGACTCCCTCCTGCGGTTTGTTTTCCGAGGATTTGTCATCCCGGATATCACAGTGCATCGGAACATGAGCATCGACCACATAATGAGACAGCAGGAGAAACATAAACATGATATGCTCCATCGAATAGCTGTCATTGTAATTTCTTAGTTTGATAATATCGGTGATGATCTTGGAGAGGTGATCGATCTTGAAAGCCAATCCGCCGCATTTGCGGGCACGGTAGTACACATTGCCGATATTCTTGTACGTTTCGGCGGCATAAGTCTTCGCATCCGTAAATTCGCCCTCGGTAAATAATTTGAAGATGTGGTATTCCCGTTTGTCATTCAAAATATCATCCGACGCCCAGCTCGCTTCGAGCACGCGATCCTTGTGATACTGCATCAACCTCTCGAGAATTTTCCCCTCACGCCTTAGGTTAGTTCTCTTTTTCCCGGTCGCTTTGTCGCCGCTCGGGTAGCAGAGGTTATAAAGACCCTCATACATGAACTCAATGGCCTTGTATGCCACACAGATGTGTGAGTTATGTTTCATCGTGTTCCCCAATAAATAAAAACATTGCGGTATTAAGCCGATGATGTCGGGTCAATTGATGGGATATGCCTGATTAAGACTGTTATAAAATAAAACCGGACAATACCGGATGTCAAGAAGATATAAAAGCAATGTTCCCTTTTTTGTCCTTGTATAAAATCATAATCTTGGTTAGAATTATACCTAAATTCAAAATGGAGAGATGAGACTATGCGAGAGACCTTAAGATTTCCATTAATCGCGACATTTATTTTTATGGCCGTCAATTTGTCAGCAAGCGCCTGCACCAATCTACTGGTGACCAAAGGAGCCTCGGCCGACGGCTCGGTGATGATAACTTATACCTGCGATGGTGAATTCCACCCGCATTTGGGTTACGAGCCGGCCACGGATTTCCCGCCCGGCGACTCTCTTTTAATCGAAGACTGGCGCGGCAATGTCCACGGTTATATCAGGCAGGTCGAACACACCTACGCCGTGGTCAATATGATAAACGAGCACCAGCTGGCAATCAGTGAGACAACATTCGACGGCCGAGAGGAACTTCAAAATAAAGAAGGCATGCTCGGCTACTGGGATTTGATATACCTGGCGCTCCAGCGGGCCAAAACCGCCCGCGAGGCAATTAAAGTGATGACCGATTTGGTGGCTGAGTACGGTTACCGCTCGACCGGGGAGTCTATCTCGATTGCCGACCCTGACGAAGCCTGGATACTGGAGATAATAGGTCCCGGCGAAGGGGGAGAAGGCGCAATCTGGGTGGCGGTCAGGATACCCGACGGTTATATCTCCTGTCACGCCAACAAGGCGCGAATCGGGGAATTTCCAACCGATGATCCCGACAACTGCATTTATTCGGACAACGTCGAATCATTTGCGATAGAAAAAGGCTACTACGATCCCGATTCGGGCGAACCGTTTTTGTTCAATGAAACCTACTGCCCGAGCACACCAAAAAATCACCGCTGGGCCGACGGGAGAGTCTGGTCGATATTCCGCCGTGCGGCGCCATTGATGAATTTCTCGCCCGATTATTACCGGGCGGTACCGGGCGCTGAGGCTTACCCGCTCTGGATCAAGCCGGATAAAAAATTATCGCTGGCCGATGTCTTTTCGCTGATGCGCGACCATTTCGAGGGGACCGAATGGGATATGACCAAGGGGGTCGATGCCGGCCCGTACGGGGTACCATACCGCTGGCGGCCGCTTAACTGGAAAGTGGTCGATGCCCAGGGTGACAGTGTCGAGTACACCTGGGAGCGGGCGGTCTCGACCCAGCAGACCGGGTTCACATTTGTTTCGCAGTCGCGTTCATGGTTACCCAACCCGATCGGCGGGGTGACATGGTACGGGCTTGATGATACCTGGTACACCTGCTATACTCCGCTGTACTGCGGAATTAACGCCATCCCGCATTCGTACACGGTCGGATCATTGCAGGAATTTTCATGGGAGTCGGCCTGGTGGGTATTCAATTTCGTATCCAATTTCAGTTATCTGAAATATTCGTATATGATCGAGGATATTCAGAAGGTACAGTCGGAGATCGAGGGCGAATATATGGCGCTTCAGCCTGCCGTGGAAAATACTGCGCTGGAACTGTATAAAAGCGATCCCGACCTGATGACGAAATATCTGACCGATTATTGTGTGACGCATGCCGAGATGCTGGTCGATAAATGGCGTGCGCTCGGGGAGCACCTGATAACGAAATACAACGACGGTTATGTGAAAGATTCGACCGGACACCCGCAGGACCGCGGCTATCCGGAAAGCTGGCTGAGAGCGGTCCTCCGCGAGAACCCGGACAAGTTCAGACTCCCGGAGACAGACACAACAAAAGCGGAATCACGGCTGGTGGATTAAAATTAACTATGCGGTTACATATTTGGGCCTGACCTGTATAAATGTGATTGTCAACTCTATAATATCAGCTTAAATTTGCCGTATATAATCATTAAATCAACTTATAATTACCGGGAGGAAAGATGATTGCGGACAACAACAAAATGATTGCCGAGCAGGTCAGGCTGTGGCGCGAGCGGATTAAAAAAACCATCGACGAGGCGTTCGAAATGGCGCCTGAAGACAAACTCGACTGGATGCCGGCCGAAAATATGCTCTCGCTGGGAAATGTCTTCCTTCACATCCCCGAGACCTCGGACTGGTGGTATGATTGCGTTCTTTTGGGAAAAGAGGCGATCGAACTGGCCTTTCCGGGGAAAAAATGCCCGCCAAAAGAACAGGTAAGAAAACATCTCGATGAGCACTGGGAACGACTGGAACGGTTTTTTGCTGAACCACCGGCTATACTGGAAAAAATTTATTCGAGAGAAGTCGATTTAGAAGGAAGAAAATGGACCTTTGAGGGAAGCGGATTCTGGGTTTTTATGCATCTTCTGGAGCATGATATTCACCATCGCTGCCAGATCAACCAGTATTTGAGAATCCTGGGGATCAAGCCGCCGAGGGTTTAAAATTTGGAAAAACGAAATTGTTCATAAAAAACCCGCCCGGATCGGGGCGGGTTAGAGGTCTAATAATTTGTCTTTGGTCCTTTGGGTCGGCTTGACCTGCCGAATCTGGAAACGATCAACGATATAAGCAGAACCAGAATACCGACGGATATAATTATCATTACGATTCCCGTCGGCTCGATTCGAATATGCTGATTTTTTAGATACATCACTAGGAAAATAAAGGCGCCGAGGAAAAATATGGATAACCCGACGATAATTCCGACAGTCTTACCGCCACCGCCGACACTAGTGCGGTATGGATCGATATCGAGAAACTGGTCCTTCGATCTCATATCGGTCCGGCGCTTGAATCTGAGACGGTATTGATCGAATTTCTCCACCAGTTCCCATCCCGCTTTCGCTTCCTGCCGACAGACCTCCTGCACTTTTTCATAATTGCTGAAAGTCCCCATACTGCTGCGAACGATTTTGAATTCCCAGCCATTGAGATCTTCTTTATTGTAACCTGTCATATTCTCCTCCTCGTCTCGCATTTTCGCGGCATGAGCGGCCGCCGCGGCCGTGGTTGCTGCCGATGTTGCAACAAATGCCCCGTTAGACATAAAGATTCGCCTCCTTCTTTTGTATAATATACTAATTTTTTATGGCAATTATTCGAAAAAATCGGACAAATCCAGTGACATTTCATTTGCCGAGGTGTGATTATTTCTGGCGTGTTATTCGTAATTTATTATATTTGAATTAGTTGTACGAATTCTGTAACATTTGTGCGCTATCCCCGTCAAATATGTTGCGGACCTGATCAAGCGACATTTGAATAAAAACTATTTGGAGGATCGTCATGAAGATGAAGGACGAATTCCGGGGTGGAGTGGCTATAATCAGTCTCGAGGGTAAGGTAATCGGCGGCAATGATGCCACCATGTTTCACGGGAAGATGCATGAGTACATCAATAACGGCTTCAAGAAAGTAGTGGTCAATCTTGGCCGGGTGGAATGGATGAGTTCGGTCGGAATGGGCATGCTTATTACGGCGCTTGCGGCTACCAAAAACAATAAGGGACAGATGAAAATCGCCAATATAACCGACCGGATCGAATCGCTACTGACCATCACACGGCTGATGTCGATTTTCGATGTTTATGACTCGGTCGATGATGCCGTTGCGGCTTTCGGCAATAAAGCGCAGGTTGTCGGTTGAGTTTATTTTGCTCGGGCGCGCCGGGCATCAAAAAACGATTTAAGGCACAGCAGGAAAAATATCAGAGATAAAACCGCCATAATCGATTGGGTGATCACCGCCGCCGGGCGGGCGACATCACCGCCGGTGAATAACGTGATCAGCTTTATCAAACCGGGGACAGTTCCTGCGAATCCGATCAGGCTGAGCAGGCTCACTGCATGCATGCCGCGGCTTCGGTATTTTTCTTTAAAGGCCAGCAGACCCAAAATAAACACGGCCAGTGCAAAATAGGCCGGTATCAGTGCGGTCACACTTGTTGCCCCGATCACCGAAAATCCGATAATCCCGAGCAGGAATAAAAGCACCGCATAAATAATGGTCATAACCGGCATATTCATATAAAATCCTTCCCCAATTAAGTATTCAATTCACAATATATAATCTACCACCAGACCTGACGGCCGTTTGAATAAGTGAATATCCGTTCTTCTCTATCGGAATCATCGGCCACCAGCCAGTATAAAGCATTTCCCGGGACATTATCGAATTGCAGCGGTTGATCGCCCGCCGCCTTTTTGCCATGTGATTGCCAGCCGCTATCCCAGTAGAACAGTTCATATTCCTTTCCTGCGGTCAGATTTATTTTATTGACCCCGTCGGTAGAGCTGTCCTGCTTGATTTGAGTGGTTCCTGTGAGACTAAGGGATATCATCTGAGTTGTATCGGCTGTCAATTTTTCCATACGCATATCATCATGCAGTATAAAAGGACTGCCGCATGGTTCGATTTCCTCATTTATATAAAAGGCCGGAAGATAGGCGACATCGGTTCCCATATCCTGAAATAGAACCGCCCCGCTTTGAATTCTTCCCCAGTCGATCGCTCTCCAGTCACCGTCATTGTAAACACATATATATGCAATATCAATCGAGTCAGGGATTTCAGCCTCGAGGGTAACAGAAACATTACCGACATCGATATAGTCGGCGGTAACATCGATATAGCTTTTACCGGCCAGCCACCCGGCCATTTTTTCCTGCTTACGATCCTGGAATACCAGATTTTCTTTCTGCATACTGTACATCTTGCGATACACTTTGGCCAGTTTATAACGAAGATTGTACTCACCCGGATTGCTTTCGGCGCCCATGAAGGGGATTACTTTACCGTCGGGCACGACTATGGCATTCCAGGCATGGTTATTCCCAGCATTGGCCCAAAAAGGAGTATAATCACTAGTTACCGCCAGTCCGTTGGCCCGCATTGCGTAAATGGTCAGATTGGTCATATCCTCGCATCGACCCATATTATTTTCGAGCATTTCGGTTAATCCCTGGTCGGTCGGATGCATATAATAGCGCCGGTCGAATTTGAACCATGATTTAATATCATCATTAATAAGTGAAGCGGCTTCTATGGGGTCCGACGGATCCGACATGATACTCTCAAGAGCATCATATTTATCCCAGAAATAAGGCCGCCAGTCTTCGAGAGGTTCGTTGCTTCCACGATAAGGCAGGATATATTCCCGGAATTGTTCGTATGACAGTTTTTTCGCCCAGGCTCGCTCACGCCATGCCATAAAGGCATAGTCTATGTAATTTATCAGGAAGTCGGCGCTGATTGAATCGATATCGTACAATAGATCTTTGCGATGGAAATCGAGTTCGCCGTACCGGCTTTCGAGACTGTCGAGATCGGCCAGAAGTGTCTCGAAATCCGGGTATTTAGTAACATCAATTTCATATTCATTTTCCAGACTGTCCCTGAGTGCATAGGTGGCATAGCAGTGGCCTTCCATGTTACCGATAAGATAGCAGGCCGCCTGATACATAAGGGTATCCGTGGCGGAGGCATAATGCTCGAGCACCTTTTCCAGTTCGGTCCGATTTGTCCCGGCCGAATCCAGAACATTCATAACGTCGTTGGGATACGGCATGTTGTCAGATGCCGAAAGAGTCGCGGTAAATAGTATAATGATAAGAAAGAAAAAAACCGATTGCCTGACAGGCATTGATACCTCCATAGAAAATCATAATGGTTTAATACTCATGGAAATTAAGACATGGATGTCCCGGCCGCAAGCGGTTTCATGCTTTCATTGCATTTACAATCTTTCGCCGCAGAATATACAGTGGTCGGCATCACGGTTATGAATACATTATATAAAAAAGACCGCTGGTGATGATTCCGGCGGTCTCAGATCGATGACACAGGCGGTGACGGGATTTCAGTTCACTCTTCTCTCCTGGCGGGAGAACATTCCATATCCTCGGTAATCTTTAAAATCCGTTCGTAAGGAAGAGCCAGCCAGCTTTCGACCTGTGCCGCACCGTGATTGCGAGTCATCATTGATACAATCGCGGCCGTTTCTTCATTCGGCGCCTCATAGATATGCATCGAATCCCAGTAACCCATAAGAGCATAATGTGCCTTAAATTTGATTTCAGGACATTTTTCCTCTATTTCTTTTAACCAGGCACGTCCGCTCCAGGACCGATGTTTATGTTTGGCACCGATTTCCACCAGGCTGGCATCGCGCGACGCCAGCTTTGTCATCAAGACAAAGGTCTTCATTTAAAACCTCCGTGCCGTTACAGGCTCCTGCAATTTATGACTATCGATTCTAATGAATTCAATTCCAACCAGAGTGCCGGAAAAGTCGTCCCGATCTATCAGGCGTCTATAATATTATACTTAAATTACTTGAAAAATAAAAGTGAAAAAGGCTGCCGGTTTTGATTTATCGCGGCAGCCCGATTTGGGAAGATCAGCCAATCTCTCTTGATTCGGTCTCGGCGAGGATTTTTTTAGCAATGATCAATTTCTTATAAAGTATTTCGAATTTTTCGGATTGTCCCGTCCTGGCCGCTTTAAAAAGGTCCCCCTCAATTTCGGCAACATCAAGGCGTTTATAATAGTCCAGCGTTTCCTTAAAATGCGCCATGACGATTTTGCCGGTTAAAATGGGATGATTGTTGGTTACATTGGCTTCTTTAAACATCAGGCCATGTTCCAGTTCCACCTCGAGACCCTGTCTAAAATCCTCCAGAACGACTTTCATATCGCCAATATCCATCTCTTTCAAGATCACCGCCGCTTCATCGGTGGATACATCCGGCCGTTCCATAGCGGTCCAATCACTAATCCCCAACTCACCGCAGACCCGCCTGACCTCTTCCAACGTTACATAGTCCGGTAATTGCATCATTATATTTTCCCTTTAAAGTCAGCCTATTAATAACACGGCCCGATATTCAGGGCCGCAGTTAATTTCAATACCAAAGAGAGGGAATTTTTACAGTTTGTCAAACGGAAAGATGTAAAATAACGCGATTTCTTTATTCGCTATCGGCTTTTTCAAATTTCAGCGAAGCCGAATTGACACAGTAGCGGCGGCCGGTCGGTTGGGGGCCGTCGTCAAAAACATGCCCCAGATGCGCGCCGCATCGGCTGCAGACTATTTCGGTGCGAATCATGCCGAGACTCCTGTCGCTGATAGTATTGATATTATTTTCATCAGCCGGCGCCCAAAAACTCGGTCAGCCCGAGCCGGAATGATATTTGGTGTTGGATTTGAACAATTCATTTCCGCAACAGACACATAAATATATCCCGGTTCCCTCGTTTTTGCAGTACTCTCCGGTATAAGCCTGCTCGGTACCTTTTTTACGGGCGATTCGATATTGCTCCAGAGTAAGCAATTCTTTCCACTCAGCGTCTGTTTTGACGATTTTATTATTATCCGACATATCATTTCCCTCATTATTATTCGATTCGGGGATACTTTCGGCAATGGCGGCAGTTGTGCGAGTATGGTCGTTTTCCATGAATGAGACCATTACATGGCCAATAATAAAAATCATTATAAAGAATATTGACACACGGGCAGGACCGCTCATGCCAACCCCCTTTGCATATACAGTTTATTTACATATTAAACAAATATGGATTAATAACGGTTCCTGATAATACCTGATTTCTATTTGGACGCTATTTCAGCAATTTTCGGACAAATATCTCGCCCTCGTCGCCCGGGCCGTTCAGATCCGGCATGACCGCCACCGGAGCATAACCATCATGGCCGTAAAACGATATCGCCACTCTGTCGGCGGCATATGTCCGGGCAAACAGGCAAAAAACATCGGCTTTGACTGCAAGTTGTTCGGCATGTTTTAGAAGTTGCGAGCCATAATCTTGACGTCGGTATTCGGGATACACTCCAATATCGAGAAGCTCGGCATTATTGGCGCAGAACAGTTTTTCATTTACAAGCAGAGTAGCAAAACCAACCGGGGTGCCATCATCTAGAGACAGGCCGAAGAATCTCGCACCGAGCGCATAATACGAATCGATTTTTTTATTGAGCCAGGCGACATGTCCTGGATTGTCCAGCTCGAAATGCCGTCCCATTTCGACTTCGCCCATAAGGTCGAAGAAAATATTGAACTCTTTTTTATTCAAAGATTTTATCATATCGGCACCCTATCTTAATGTGAATCAATAAAGTTGCTAATAAACAGGAAATAATGCAAAGGTTCTTTACGAGATACTGATCACATCGCGCTGCAAAGGTCTGCAATTTGTTCTTCAGTAATTATCCGAAACCGGCAGGGGAAATCTGCACGCCCCTGCCTTTATTTATTGATTTTATAGAAATAGCTTACAAAAACCGCAGGACTTCATCATGGAGTCGGGCGCGGTAGGATAACCCGCCCGATTCCATTGTCGCAATGATCTTTTTATATTCATCAAACTCCGACAGGTCGGCCAACTTGGCCTCGCGTATCTCCCTTATATCGACCGGCTTGATCTTTCCCGATTTATATTTGGCCGTGAAAATATGCGTCCGCCATGGTATCGATTTTTTGCCACATGAAAAATAAGCATTAATCTGGAGAATATATTTCTGGAGTTCGATCTTGCACCCGGTTTCCTCGTAGGCTTCACGGTACACCCCTTCATGAAAATCCTCGCCCGGTTTGAGCCCGCCCGACGGCGCCCGGTACAGTCCTTTGGGATAATGATGTTTGGCGTTGACAATAACCTGGTTACCCTTGAAAATGTAAAGTGTGAAATCATGGCAACGGCCGTACGATTGTGTGGAGCGGATAAAATCGTACTCATCCCGAGTTACCGGCACATTCATCGCAATCGCCGGCGGGTAACCGTAATGATCGGCCACCAGTTGTATCATGCGCGGTGTAAAATACATTTTCTATTGTCTATCTCAACAATGGTACGATTTCGGTTTGTATCGGGACGGTTGTAACCTCGGCGCCCGATTCGGTCAGCATGCAGTTAATCTCAGTGCGGACACCGTATTTCCCCATGTAAATACCTGGTTCGATCGAGAATAGGTGCCCGGGCAAAAGCCTGCGTCGGTCCTCCGTTTCGAGATTGTCGATATTCGGGCCGGGACCATGGACAGAATCGAGAATGGAATGTCCGGTGCGGTGGAAGAAGTACTTACCGTAGCCGGCTTCTTCAATAGCTCCGCGGCAGGCGTCATCGACTTCGTAACCGTAAACCGGTCCCTCGAGAATTTTCTGCTTGATAAAATTAACCGCTTTATCGCGGGCGAATGTCACCACCGAGAATATTTCGCTGTAATCTTCCGGTATCTCTTCGCCGGCGTAGGCCATCCATGTAATATCACCGTACACCGAGTGCGGCGCCTTCAGTTTGGCCCAGAGATCTATCAGCACCAGACTGCCCTCGACAATTGGCGAGGACCTGTCCTCGCCGGCCTGATAGTGGGGGTTGCTGATATTGGCATCGACCGCGCAACACGGCGGGAAATCGGTTACCATGCCGTTTTCCTCGAACCGCCGCATTATCCGCAGGACCACCATCCGCTCATTGACGAATTTTTTCTTTTTCAGGGAGTCGCCGATATAATTGAAAGCATCATCTTTTATCTTGTTAACCAGAAAAGCCGCCCTCTTATGCATCTCTACCTGCAGCGGCGACATACGTGCCTGGAAATAGGCGACAATATCGGCCGAAGGGACGATCTCGACGCCGGTCGAGCGGACCAGCTCGATCGTCCCGGCATCAACCAGCCCGATATACGGCAGACGACCGCCGGGAGAATACTCCATGGCGATCCTTTTATGACCGCCCAGGATTTCGAACAGATTGGATTCGAGAGTTTTATATGAGGAAAACTTTTTCATTGTGCCGGGGAGATGCACAAAGCGATCCTGCTCGATATTATGCACCAGCATCACCGGTTCACCTTCAACCGGGATAAAATAAAAAGCCCGCCGGGTTAGATGAGTCGAGAGGCCTAAAAATTCGACCGCAATACTGTTGCGGGCATGAAAATCGGCCATCAGCCACCCGTCGAGTTTTTCGGTTTTCAAGAACTGCTGTATTTTTTCGATTTCAATCATTCTGCATCCGCC
>Ga0164318_10005814_pt1 | contig 11932 bp, 6 predicted proteins | sample GuaBasSedimGuay9_FD_113734 | JGI IMG/M metagenome (GOLD analysis project Ga0164318, IMG submission 113734) | Subseafloor sediment microbial communities from Guaymas Basin, Gulf of California, Mexico - Guay9, Core 4571-4, 0-3 cm | ecosystem: Environmental > Aquatic > Marine > Hydrothermal vents >... | reverse complement strand
TCATTCTCCGGTTTTTTTACAGCGTTTTCCATAAATTCTATGGTATAATCAGTTACCTCTTCCGTTATATAAGACTTACGTGACGCAACTTCTTTTCCGTTTACAATCATGGGACAATTAAAATATCGCCCCTGTCCTTCATGGTCAGTATATGATACATAGAGATCAAGAAAAGGCATTTCAGGAAGCCCTCCAGGCATGTGCCATTTCCCTATAAATGCAGTAGAATAACCTGCTTCACTCAAATATTCAAGAAATGTTTTTCTTGTCCCTGTCCATGAAATATGATTGTTTTTAACACCATGATTGTGGGCATAAGTCCCTGTAAGAATACTAGCCCGAGAGGGGCTACATAGGGAGGTTGTATTAAATGTATTGGTAAACATAAGCCCTTCTCTGGCAAGACGATCCATACCCGCTGTTTTTATGAAAGGGTGCCCCGTACAACCCATAAAATCAGCATTGTGATTATCACTAAGTATAAATATGATATTTGGTCGTTTCCCTTGATTCATTCTTACTGAATCAGTTTGTCCAAAACTTGAAAAACCCATAAGTGTTACTGCCACAACACTTATCAAATTCAACATATAACGACAGTTCATTTTAATTTTTGCATTATTTTTCATTCTTCCTTCAATCATGATATTTTTTCTCTATGTTTTATATTATGATAAACCCGAACCAAAAAGAATCCGGTATCCTTCAAGAAACATCACATACAAATTCTCTCCCTTTCCCCATGCATATGCACCAATAACCAGAAACAAACTGACACCCATCACAATAAGAGGAGCCGGGGACGTAACAATTTTCATCTCTCCTCGATTTTTAAGAATTTTACGGGCTATAAGTGTTGCAGCTCCCATTTCAAGCCCCATTAACATTATAAGCCAAAGATGTAAGGGCGAAAGATACCAATATAAACTTTCTAAAAATGGGTGGGAATGAGTTAAACGCAACACTTCTTTAGTCATCCAAAGGAAAGGTGTTAAACTAGAAGCGAGGATTCTTTCTTTTAGTAGAGATCCCTTAATATATCCCAAAGTATATACATAGAAAGGGCCTAATGCTATTGAGATAAATAAGTAGTTCCGAAGATTAATGCCACTACTGCCCTAATTTTATCATTTTCTATAGATCGTGATCCGGAATAACCGAAAAATGAGATTATCGCAATGGCCAAAACAAGCACTACAGGAAAAACAGATCTACTAATAAAAATTTGTTGTTGCATAATCTACATTCAATTATATTAAATATTCAAATATAAAATTATTTCATTTAAATTTCACACATTTTGCTAAGAATTTACTAAAATTGCAGTTTTATTTAATTAACTAAAATTGCATAAGTTAACAGATTATTATTCAGATCACCCTCATAGTGAAAAAACTTGCCAGATTATAGCATCTCAGGCTTTGCAAAAAATTCACATGAAAGGCTTGTTAGGTTCAGCAGGCTCACTTTTCTGCAATTCGGTTGTTGAAAATTCAAAAACAACGCATTTTATAATACTTCCGGATAAGGAAGATGCTGGTTTTTTCTTTAATGATTTAGAGAATCTACGACCTGAAAATACTGTTTTTTTTCTACCTTCTTCTTATAAGAGAGATTTATTAAGCCTGTCAAACCTTAAAAAAGTAGAAGAAAATATTATTTCCAGAACAAAAACTATTGAGTGTTTAAATGAAGGAAGCCCTGTTACTATAGTAACATACCCGGAAGCATTGGTAGAAAAAGAAGCCTCAAGCAAAACTCACCAGGAACAAAGTTTTTTAATTAGTATTGGCGACAAACTAGATATTGATTTTATTAAGGAATTCTTATTTGAATATGGGTTCACCCAAAAAGACTTTGTTTTTTCACCCGGTGAGTTTTCTGTAAGAGGTAGTATCATTGATGTTTTTTCCTACTCAAGTGAGAGGCCTTTCCGTATTGATTTCTTTGGAGCGGAGGTAGAATCCATTAGAACCTTTGATATCATTAAACAATTATCAATAAAAAAACTCCAAAAGATAAACATTCATCCAGATGTTAATAAATTATCTGAAAATATAGAAAAACAGTCCATTTTTGATCACCTGAGAAGCAATTCCGTTGTCTGGATAAAAGATTTATCATACACAATTGACAAAATCAACCAAATTAGCAACAAAATAAAAAATTTTGAACCTTCAAATAATGATGAAGATACAATTATTTTGTTAGAAAATGATTTTATTTCGGGACAGATACTTCAGGATGAGTTGCAAAAATTTCAAATTATTGAATTTGGACAGCAAGCATTCTACAAACCCGAGCATTCACTATCATTTAATATAAGTAAACAGTCTGAATTTAATAAAAATTTCAGATTATTGGCTGAGGATATGAATAAATGGGAGACAGAAAACTACCAAAACTATATTCTATCTGATCAGGAAAAACAGATTGAGCGAATTCAATCAATTTTAGGCTCAGAAGAAAGTCCGTTCAATCCAGAATTCACGGCGGTTACTCCTACGCTACATCAAGGTTTTATTGACCATGATTTACAAATAAGCTGCTATACTGACCATCAGATTTTTCAGAGATATCACAGGATGAAACTGAAAAGCCAGAAAATGGTAGAAACAAAGGGAGCAATTTCAATTAGAGAAATTAGTCAGTTAAAACCCGGAGACTATGTTGTTCATATAGATCATGGTATTGGTAAATTCAGCGGATTGCAATCAATTGATGTGAATGGTAAAAAACAAGAAACAATCAGGATTACCTATAAAGATAATGACACACTGTTTGTTAGTATCCATTCTTTACATAAAATTTCAAAATATAAAGGAAGTGAAGGATCTCCTCCAAGAATTTACAAACTTGGTTCTGGAGCATGGCAAAAAATAAAACAGAAGACTAAAAGCAAAGTTAAGGACATTGCAAAAGAGCTAATTTCATTGTATGCCAAGCGTAAAGAAGAGAAAGGTTTTGAGTTTTCAGCAGATAGTTATTTGCAGGAAGCGCTTGAAGCCTCATTTATTTATGAAGACACACCCGATCAATATAAAGCATCACAAGCTACCAAAGCTGACATGGAATCGTCAATACCCATGGACAGGCTGGTTTGTGGTGATGTTGGGTTTGGAAAAACAGAGATTGCAATCAGGGCAGCATTTAAGGCTGTAACTGATGGAAAACAAGTTGCGATATTAGTTCCTACAACTATTTTGGCATTACAACATTATCAAACATTTAAAAACCGATTAAAAGAATTCCCTTGTAATGTTGAATATATTAGCCGTTTAAAAAGCACCAAAGAACAAAAGAGAATTTATGCTGAATTATCAGCAGGTAAAGTGGATATTTTAATAGGTACACATAAAATTGTGGGTAAGGATATTAAATTTAAAGATTTAGGATTGCTAATTGTTGATGAAGAACAAAAATTTGGTGTTGCCATTAAAGAAAAGTTAAAACAACTAAAGCTAAATGTCGATACCTTAACATTAACTGCTACACCAATACCCAGAACACTTCAGTTTTCATTGATGGGTGCACGTGATTTATCAATAATAAACACACCACCGCCAAACCGATACCCTATAATGACCGAGCTACATTCTTTTAACGAAGAAATAATTAAAGAAGCTCTTCAAAATGAGATACAAAGAAATGGACAGGTATTTTTCATACATAACCGTGTACAGAACATTGTAGAAATTCAAGCATTAATTAAAAGGCTTTGCCCGGATATTAGAACAGTGGTTGGGCACGGTCAAATGAAAGGCAATGAGCTTGAAAAAGTAATGCTTGATTTTATAAATCATGAATATGATGTACTTATTGCAACAACCATAATTGAATCAGGTTTGGATATACCCAATACCAATACCATAATCATTAATAATGCGCAAAATTTTGGTTTAAGTGATTTGCACCAACTTCGTGGAAGAGTTGGGAGGTCAAACAAAAAAGCATATTGTTATTTATTGGCTCCTCCCCTAACCGTCTTAACACCTGAAGCAAGAAAAAGACTAATAGCCATTGAAGAATATTCGGATTTGGGAAGTGGTTTTAATATTTCACTTCAGGATTTAGATATTCGTGGTGCAGGAAATCTCCTTGGAGGTGAACAAAGTGGCTTTATTGCAGATATAGGTTTTGAAACCTACCAGCAAATTTTAAATGAAGCCCTATTTGAGTTACGTGAAGAAGAAGGTATTGAGCATCAACCAACTGTAACACAAGAATTAAGAAAAGACCACAACACTTCTTTTGTTTTTGATTGTCAGATTGATACGGATTTAGAAGTATTATTTCCAAATCACTATATTGTAAATACACCTGAACGTATAAGGCTTTACCGTGAACTTGACAGTATTAAAAATGAAGAAGCTTTAGAGAATTTCAGAAATATGCTGATTGACCGGTTCGGTGAAATTCCGGATGAAAGCAAGGAGTTACTAACTGTAGTAGAACTAAGATGGCTAGCAATGAATTTAGGAATGACAAAGGTAATTATAAAAAACACTAAAATGATTTGTTATTTTGTTTCTGATAAATCAACAATCTTTTTTAACTCTTCAACTTTTGCAGGAATTCTAAATTTTGCAAATACAAATCCTAAAATTTGCAGTTTACAACAAAAACAAGGAAAGCCATCAATACACATTGAGAAAATTAATTCGGTAAAACAAGCTTTTGAATTACTTAAGAAGATGAGTTACTTCGACTCCGCTCAGTAACCACGCTCAGCAATCGAAACTGGGATGTAAGAAATATATTTTGACATACTATTCAATAATTAATAAAAAATGAACGGATCAAAAGAGTTATACGATATTTTAGAAGAACTAGAAATAAAATTCGAGTACAACGAACACCCGGCAGCACCTACCATAGAAATTGCAAAACAATACTGGAAAGATTTAGATGCTGTACATTGTAAAAATCTCTTTTTCAGAAATCATAAGGGCAATAGACATTACCTTGTAGTATTTGACCATAGGCAAAACCTTTCCATAAAAGCATTGGAACAAAAACTCAAACAAGGAAAACTGAGTTTTGCATCGGAAAAGCGGATGGAGAAATATCTAGGTCTAAAACCAGGCTCAGTATCTCCTTTAGGACTAATTAATGATAAAGAAAAGCATGTTACTGTATTCTTTGACAAAAACTTAAAAGAAGCAAAAAATATAAGTTTTCACCCTTGCATAAATACTGCTTCGCTGGTTATAAAGTTTGATGATTTTATGCGATTTATGGATTGGACAGGTAATAAGTTTGAGTTTTTGGATTTATATTAATGAAAACCAATACTAATAATCCTAACTGAAAGCTTATCTGGTTAATTATTCAGGCAAAAATACTTATCAAATAAAAAGACACTGGTTATTGCACTCACCCATTTAACCATCTATTATACAGCCTATTATCATCCACATTTGAAAGTAGCACTACAATTACCAGACAACAAACATACAAATCATCACAGCTCAGTTACGATAATTAACAGCTTTTTGCTTTGGATGTTTTATACTATTGATTTTTTTTTATCTTTGCAGCTCAATTTTTGAGACATAATATATAAGGTATAAAACAAATGGCAACATTAGAAAATATTAGAAAAAGAGGCCCCTTAGTGGCAGTTATTATCGGATTCGCATTACTAGCGTTTATTTTAGGAGATCTTTTAAATTCAGGAAGCAATCTGTTTGGAGGAGACCAATTTAGAATAGCAGAAATAGACGATGTAACTATTGATTACCGGGAGTATGAACAAAGAGTACTTGAAGCAACAGAAGGGTTTAAACAACAGTACGGATTACGTTCTGTTGATGACAGACAAAAAGAAGAAATTAAGCGTCAGGTTTGGGAAGAACTTGTTGATGGGATTATTCTTGGTGCTCAATTTGAAGAAATTGGGTTAAAAGTAGAATCTGAAGAACTTTTTGATCTTGTTCAAGGTAGAAATATTGACCCAATGATTAGACAAATTCCTGCTTTCATGAATCAAGCAACGGGTATGTTCGACCCATCTATGGTTGTTTATTTCCTTAAAAACATGCAGAAGGATGAAACCGGAAGAAGTAAAGCATCATGGTTGGATCTTGAAAGAAAAATAAAGCAAAAGCGCTTAAACAATAAATACCTTAACCTGATATTAAAAGGTATGTATATTACAAAAAGCCAGGCTGAAACTTCATATAAAGAACGTAACTATACAGTAGACTTCAACTATGTATCAAAAAAATACAGTGAAGTTTCAGATAGTAGCATTGTTATTAGCGATAGTGATATAAAAAATTATTACAGCGCACACAAAGATGATTTTGAGCAAGATGCTTCAAGAGACATTGCTTACGTAACCTTCGACATTGTACCATCAGCAAAAGACAGTACCTACACTTTAGAATGGATTCAGAAGTCAATTGAAGACTTTAAATCAGTTGAAGACAATAAACAATTTGTTAATTTTAATTCGGATGTACCTTTTACTGAAAAGCATTACAAAAAAGGCGAGCATTCTAATTATGAGCTAGACAGCTTAATGTTTAGTGCAGAAATAAATGATATTGTTGGTCCTTATTATGAAGAAGGTTCTTACAAATTAGCAAAAATTATTAAAATTAAGGAAATGCCTGACTCTATTAGGGCAAAGCATATTTTAATACAACCTGATGGTAAAGTAATTGTAGATATTGCTAAGGCGAAAATAGTTGCCGATAGTTTAATCAATGAGCTTAACAATGGTGCTGATTTTGCAGAAATACTTAAAACATATTCAAAAGATCAGGCAACAATTGACAGTGTAGGTAAACTTGGTTGGTTTGCTGAAACACAACAAGCCTTTCCTTTTACCATTTTCCCATATAAAGAGTTAGTATCTGAAAAAAATAACAATTTTAAAGCTATAGAAACGAATTACGGAGTACATATAATTGCAAAAACTGGTCAGGGTGAATTATTTAACAAAGTTCAAATTGCAGTTTTAGAGCGAAAAGTAGTTCCAAGTTCAGAAACCTACCAGTTTATATATTCTGTAGCAAGTAAATTTTCAGGAGAAAATAGAGATTTGAAAAGTTTTGAATCGTCAATTGAGAAGGAAGGATTCATGAAGAAAATTGCACCTGGTATTACAGAAAGTGAAACTGTTATTGCAGGATTACAGTCTCCTCGTGAAATGGTTCGTTGGGCATTTAAAGCTGAAAACAATGAAGTTTCACAAGTTTTTGAATTTGGAAACAGGTATGTGGTTGGTGTATTAACCACGATTAGAGAAGAAGGTATTGCTGACATAAATCAAGTTAAAGAAGAGATTAAATTTAATGTGTCGAAAGAGAAAAAATCGGAGTATTTAATGACAGAAATATCCCAATTGGTATCAGGTGATTTAAGAGGTATCGCAAGTAAATTAAACACCAATGTAGAAGAAGTAAGAAATGTTAGTTTTAGTTCTTTTCAAGTTCAGGGCTTAGGTTTTGAACCTTCGGTTGTTGCTGAAGCGGTTAGTGCTGAAAAAAACAAAGTTACCGGCCCTATTAAAGGTGAGAATGGTGTATTTATTATTGAAGTAAGTGTTATTACGCCAGCAATGGAAATTGTAGAAGCTACTTTAAAACCTGAAATAGCTAAACTTTCTGGCGATTTAAGAAACAGAGCAATTTACCAGGTAATTAATGCACTTAAAGAAAGTACTGAGATTATAGACGAACGATCTAAATTCTATTAATGAAACCTCTAAAAATGCGAATTTTTTCACACATTCTTAAATAATTTTATTTGTGTTCAAGATATAGTTCTTCGTTGTTTCAAAATTTCAAAATCCTCATTTACAAAAGTAAACTGTAGTTTTGAAATTTCTTACGCCTCGAACTTCACTATTTTTAGAGATTCATTCGAGACATAAACTCACAGAAAAAGCTGCTCAATTTTGGGTAGCTTTTTGTTTATCCAGCTTTTGACAAATAATATTCAACAAAATCACACCATATTCTATCTCCAATTATACAATTCTATTCCGCCTTTGTTCATTTTCTTCAGATACCCACCGTAATAAGAATTTATATATTGAAATAAGCTTTTTGTTTTTGATAAATCTGTATTTTCAAAAATCTTCCACATGCATTCATCCATTTTTTCTGAAAACGAAGGAATATCTTCCTTATCAACAAATATAATACTAAGAGTTTCAGTTTGAATTTCTCTAATATTACTTGAAATTATTTCATTTCCATTAATATCCTTTAATGTAATATATAGTACCAGCTTTTTAAAAGTTTCAATATCCAGGGGTTCCCAATCATCAAGCACTACAAACTCAAAACACAAAGCACCAATACTAAAAGTTCTACTTTCAAGCATATCATATAAACGATCATCGTAAGTTTCCTTTTTATGATTTTCAAGTACAAAATTTATAATTTGTTTCAATGTCCATTCTTCTTGTTCAAGTAAATCAAAAGCAATTTTTATATTAGCTTGCATTTCTGTACTATAAAGACTGCTAACTTTTTCAATATCGAACTTACTTTTCAGCATATTGATAAATTATTTTAAAAACTACTCTTTTAGGAAAGCATCCCATAATATTTCAACAGGATGTGCAGCATCTCTACCTGTTCCATCCTTAATCTGATGACGACAACTAGTACCCGGAGCCGAGATTAAAGTATCTTTTTTGGCAGTTCGAACAGCTGGGAATAAGACCAACTCACCTACTTTCATTGATAAATCATAATGTTCTTTTTCATAACCGAAAGAACCGGCCATACCGCAACAGCCAGAAGGAATTTCCTCAACAGTATAATTTTCAGGAAAGGACAGTACATATTTAGTAGATTCAGTAGATGCCACTGCTTTCTGCTGACAATGCCCATGCAGTTTTATTTCTTTTGTTTCCGTAGTGAAAATATCCTTTTTAATATTTCCTGCTTTCATTTCATTTGCCAGAAATTCATCAATCATAAAAGTATTTTTTGCCATTTTTCTGGAAACAGAGTAATTAGCTTCCTTTTCCGTATAAAAATCAGGGTATTCGTCTCTGAAAGTTAATATCGTTGAAGGTTCAATCCCAATTAAAGGTGATTCATCACTAATATATTTTTTAAGCAATTCAATATTTTCACTTGCTATTTTTTTTGCTTTTCGGACTAAACCTTTTGAAAGATATGTACGTCCACTGTCAACATGTTTTGGAATTATTACTTTATAGCCTAATTTTTCAAGTAGAAGAATTGCTTTTATACCAATATCAGCATCATTATAATTAGTAAATTCATCAGCAAAAAGGTAAACTGTTTTTTTTGCATTTCCATTCTTAAACCCATTTTTTTTATAATATTTTCTTAAAGTAGTTTTTGAAAGCAATGGCATTCTCCTTTTTGGTTCAAAACCAATCATTTTCATTGATATACCCGAAAACCATTTGTTTGATAAAAAGAAATTACTTATCGCAGGCATTATAGACAGCAACATATTAATTTTTGAAATATTTGCCACCAAATTACTTCGCAAAGGAACTCCTTTCACATCATAATAATGTTGTAAAAATTCGGCTTTTAACTTTGTCATATCCACACCTGAAGGACATTCAGATTTACAAGCTTTGCAGGATAAACACAAATCAAGAATTTCATACAAATCTGTATTTTCAAAAGGATTTTTATTGGCAGGATTGTTTAAAACATCACGCAACATATTTGCTCTTGCCCGGGTTGTGTTTTTTTCATCTCGACTTGCCTGGTAGGATGGGCACATTGTACCACCCATTAGATGACTTTTTCTACAATCACCTGAACCATTACAATTTTCAGCAGCTCTTACATAACCCTCTGTTTTTGAAAAATTAAAAACTGTTTTCACGTTACGAGTCTGCTGTTCAGGCAGATATCGCAAAAACGTATTCATTTTTGGTGTTTCTGTAATTTTATCGGGATTAAAAACATGTTTAGGATCCCAGGTATTTTTTAAATCCTTAAGCAAGTTGTAATTATGTTCACCTAACATTAGTGGGATAAACTCACCACGTAAACGACCATCACCATGCTCACCGCTTAATGATCCATTGTATTTTTTAACCAATTTAGCCGTTTTAAGTGCAACCGTATGATAAAGCTCTACATCTTTTGTTTTTTTCAGATTTAAAACTGGTCGTAAATGTAATTCACCGCTTCCTGCATGGGCATAATAAACACAATCCAAACTATGCTCTTCTAAAATTTTATCAAATTCTTCAATGTAATCCGGTAAATCTTCAACTTTCACAGCTGTATCTTCAATAAAACCAATGGGTTTGGCATCACCCGGAATATTTGACAAAACACCTAAGCCAGCTTTACGTAGCGTCCAGACTTTATCTACATCATTACCGTAAATTAGAGGAAAATGATAACCCAAACCGGCATTTTTTAAGGCAAGTTCAAGATTTGTTGTAATTTCCTGAATTTCCTCTTTAGTATCTCTGGCAAATTCAATAATTAATAATGCAGCAGGACTACCATCAATAAAAAAACGATTCTTTTTTTGTGATGCATTATCTTTTGTTATATCAAGTATTGTTTTATCTATTAACTCAACAGCGCCCGGCTTAAAACCCAAGGCTATAATATTAGCTTTTAAGGATTGATTTATGGATGTAAAATGAGCAGCCATTACCACTTTTTCCTTAGGAGGTACAGGTACAAGGTTTAATTTTATTTCTATAATAAAAGCAAGTGTTCCTTCTGAGCCGGCAATCAATTTTGCCATATTAAATGGAGCACTATTATCTGAGAAAACATCAGTTTCTAATAAAATATCAATTGCATAGCCTGTATTCCTTCGTGGAATATCCGGATTAGGGAATTCCTTCCGTATTTGTTCCTGATTTTCAGGATTTTTAAGCATTTTTTTAATATCCCGATAAATACTGCCCTCAAGATTATCTAAGTGACATTTATCTTCAAATTCAGATTTATTAAGCTCCTTAAAATGAACCTCAGAGCCATCACTTAATAATGCCTTTACCTCCAGAGTATGCTCCCTGGTACTTCCATAAATGGGCAAATGAGAACCACATGAGTTATTTCCAAGCATTCCCCCCATCATGCACCTGTTTGAAGTTGAAGTCTCAGGACCAAAAAACAGCCCGTAAGTTTCCAGATACATATTTAATTCATCAAGCACAACACCCGGCTGTATTCTCACCCAATGCTCTTCTTTATTTAATTCAATTATTTTTGTGAAGTTTTTTGAAATATCAACAACGATACCACTTCCCACAACCTGACCGGCCAACGAAGTTCCTGCAGCTCTAGGAATTATAGCAACACTATTATTATTTGCAAAATGTATAAGTTTCTTTATATCCTTATCGTTTTTAGGAATAGCAACAGCAACGGGTTTCTCCTGATATGGTGAAGCATCATTAGCATAAATTGTTCGTTGTATATAGTTTTGATAAAACTCACCTTCAAATGTTTTTATAAAGTCTTTAATTTGTTCCTCTTTTAGTTCTAACATAATACATTATTAAATATTTTGGCTCTAATTTAAAATAACTGTGCTAGCAGTCATGTCGCATTAATAGATTTAAACAACTGGTAATTAGTCACTCGTATAAAGTCAAGAATAGTTATTTCAGGTGATATATTAAATTTTACATTTCTTATAATTAGTGTTTGACCGGAAATTCCAATTTCTTCGTTATGCTCATCTTAAAAATCAATTGCTTCGACAAGCTCAGTACATCGCATTTACAAAAGTAAACTCCTGATTTTTAATATTTCACAAGCCTCAAACTTGAAATCTCCCATCCAAACACTTAGTTTCCGTTCAGGCACTAATTAATGGATAATTAGTTTGTCCATAAAGTGTGCTTTTCCCGGAAACTTACCAAGTCTTAAAGACTTTGCAAGTTAAGTACTAACTTAGTAAGTTTTTTGAACTTGCGAAGTTTTTCTAAAATGCCGACTTT
>Ga0164318_10005813_pt1 | contig 11933 bp, 8 predicted proteins | sample GuaBasSedimGuay9_FD_113734 | JGI IMG/M metagenome (GOLD analysis project Ga0164318, IMG submission 113734) | Subseafloor sediment microbial communities from Guaymas Basin, Gulf of California, Mexico - Guay9, Core 4571-4, 0-3 cm | ecosystem: Environmental > Aquatic > Marine > Hydrothermal vents >... | reverse complement strand
TCGGAATTTTCACCAAGACCGCCGGTAAATACGATTGCATCGGCGCCATTCATAACCCCGAAATAGGCCGCGATGTACTTTTTAAGGCGATAGCACAGCACTTTCAGGGACAGCATGGCCTGATAGTTACCGGCCAGAGCTTCGTCTTCCACTTCCCGAAGATCACTGCTTAATTCTGAAATGCCTTTGACGCCGCACTCTTTATTGAGGAACCTATTAACATCTTCGATATCCATATTTTCTTTACGGGCAATTGTATAAATAACGCCGGGGTCAATATCGCCGCAGCGGGTTCCCATAAGCAGACCCTCCAGAGGCGTAAATCCCATTGATGTATCGATGGAAACACCCCCCTTAACAGCTGCAATACTGCTGCCATTTCCCAAATGGCACGTGATAATTTTCAAATCCTTAATATCTTTTCCGAGAATCTCTGCCGCCCGATTCGAAACATAGTAATGAGAAGTCCCATGAAAACCATAGCGACGAATACCATATTTTTTATAATAGGAATAGGGAATACCGTAAATGTAGGCGTAGTCCGGCATATTCACATGAAACGTTGTATCAAATACTCCTACATTCGGTATATTCGGCAGTTTATCTATACTGGCTTCAATGCCTTTAATGTTCGGTGGATTGTGCAGCGGCGCGTAATCAATACATTCATACAGCTTCTTACGTACCTCATCATTGATCTTCACGGACTGTTTGAATTTATCACCGGCATGTACCAGACGATGACCGACAGCATCAATCTCTGCCAGCGATTTAATGACTCCTGATTCGGGATCGGTAAGAATTTTCAATATCTGCTCAATTGCAGATTCGTGATCCGTAATTTTATCCGTAATCGTCTTTTTCAGCCCGTCGTTCCGTTTATGAATCAACCGGGTTCCATCAATACCAATACGTTCAACGATACCTTTACACAGTGCTTCTTTCGTCTGCGTATTAATAAATTGATATTTGACCGATGAACTGCCCGAATTAATCGTCAGGATTTTCATTAAATTCTCTCCAACTTAGTATTCAATGATATCTTAAATGTCTTACGCCTATCATTAAGCGTTATCAGTTTTCAAAAGCGCCCGATTTTAGCAATTTTACAAGTATTTTTCAATCAGAAAATCGTCCATAAACATAATTGCTACAGTATTTTTCAATTCAATATAGAGTATTGTTATTTTATTCTTACACCATATTTTGAGAATACCGGATTTTTATTACTACTAAAATTTAGGGCTTTATCTTAATCTATTTCTTTAAATAGTCTTTGTAAGGTCATTAAATTCAGGGAAATTACCAAAATAACAAAAGTACCCTTTAATACTTTTTTGCTTGATTTTTAGTCGGGCTGCAAATATATTCATGTCAGTAAATAAAAAACATTATCTGGAAAATAACATGAAACAGATGAAACGCTTGATACTCCCGGGACTAATAGCTGTTTTCTGCATTGTCTCCCTGGCACAGGTGGGCGTGCCGGAAATATTTCCCTTTTCGAAAGAAAATACAGTGCTAATTAAAACTGCCGGCGGTTTCAACTTCGATAACGATGAATTTCTCGACATTATCGGGATTGCTGCCCAGGTAGATAACAAGGCTCTGGTAATTCCCCGCACCACTTATCTGGTTCACCTGGAAGAATCGATCAATAAGGATTTTATCGTTCAATGGAAGTATCCGATTCCAGAGAACCTGAAAGCCGATTTTACCGATGTCTGCGTTACCGATATGGACGGTGATGCGCTTCCGGAGATTGTTGCCGCCCTGAATATTTCCGATGTTGGCAACAGTAAACAACCTGCCTGGCTATATTCTTTTGAATACATTGATGGTTTCCCGGCAAAACCGACAGCCCTACTCGGACAAACTTCAGCCTTGATTACACGTCCGCGACCAATGTACCTGCATGCCGGTGACTGGAACGGAGACAATAATCCCGATATTATCGTTTCTTCCGGCGGACCGGGGCGCAGCATCATTATTGTATCGTCGAACGGCCAGGTTGATACCGATAATCTGGATATTATTTATCAGGCCCACAACCTTCCTGCCCTGCAGGGTATTCTTTCCTTTCGGGCAATTCTGGCAAATACCAATCCCAAGCAGGGTAAAGAACTGGCGGTGTTCGGTGGTAAGGACAATTTAATGCTCGAAGTCTACGGGCACCAAAACCGGAATGTCCTAAATTCTCTGATCTTTCCTGATGTCAAACGGTCGGACGCCGATCTGGAGCACCTCATCGTCGCTGATGTGGATGGTGATGGATTCGACGAATTCATTATCTCACGAAAATCCGGTGCGGCAGTGCTTATAACTTTCCAGGATGGCAAACTGGTCAGCGCTCCCTTTCTGTTACCAACCGAAAAGGTATCCGCCATCATGGCTGCCGATCTGAACAATAACAGCCTGACAGAAGTTTTCTATAGTAATGTCGACAACACGGCAATTTTCCAGATCGAATATGACCTTTCCGATATTCTAACAGATCCCAGTTCATACCGATTGTTGCAATATGATCATCCTATGCTGAAAGGATTTGATTATATTGATATCAAAGCGGTAGTGTCCTCAACCGGTAAATATACCGGGTCAATTATAATGCCTTTTCTCAGTAAAAACCTCAACAAACATGGGCTCTGTCTCTGGCAGCTGGAAGATATGGCCCGGTTCTTCGAAGAGGGGCCTATTGACGAAGTACTTGATGAAGTTGATCAGGCCCTTGAAGCTAAAGCGCCGGCTGAAGAGGAACCCGTCCCGGTCGTCACCGCCGATGATCTCATCGGTGAACTGGCTAATCTGTCCGGCGATGAGGTGCCTCTTTCTCCTATGCCTTCCACTAAAACCGGCATGATCAGTACCAAATCCATCAGTGAGGTATTTCGGCCGGACATTTTGGTTCACCCCGGTGAAAAGGTTTCCCGGAGGATCACCATTGAGGATCTGACGTTGAACGATCTGGTTGATTTGGATGTCAATGTCAAAATGCCCGCCGGAATGAAATTTGACCTGCAAAATAAGATATTCACCTGGTTCCCGGCGGATTCACAACTGGGTCTGCACAGGATCAGAGCGGATTTCATCTGGGGTAACAATCATGTGATCAAATCCTTTACGGTTTACGTGAATGATCCGCCCAAAATCACCACGGTCACTCCCGAGAGAGATATCATTCAGATCGGCGAAACCTTCAATCTCAATATCACCGTTGCCGACAGCAATGAAAATCCTTTTCTCGGTTACAAGATGGTGAATTATCCCGATGGCGCCGGCATTACTGCGGACGGACTGCTCAGCTGGAAACCGTCATTTGATCAGAAAGACTGGTACGATTTCCTGATTGAGGTTTCCGACGGTTACGACACAGATCAGATCGGATTTTCGCTGTTTGTCAATCACCCGGTGGATATTGCATCTGCCGCTAATCCCCAAACGACAATCGGCGCCCATTACCGATACCGCCCGATTATTGAAGATAAGAACGATGGTTTTTTCGTTTACTGGTACGATAAATCGCCCCGCATTACCGATTGGAAAAAATCCGGAATATATGAAACCAAAATCATCGACGAATCTGTTCGCACCAATCTGGAAAAGTACATCGAACGATATAAACGCGAGTTCATTCCCGAATTTGATCCTGCCCGCAACATTAAAAAGCGAAATATGATTGATGATGTATTTCTATACGAAGGCAAACTGGTATTCGTATTCAATATTCTCGGTAAAAAAGCACCTGAAGCAGGTGATGTCATCCGAACCTTTTTCGGTGATCTGGGACTTAGTACTCCGAAATATTCAAAACCGGAACGACGTTATTTCTATACTTTCACACCAAAAGAAATGCCCAACGGTATGACCATGAATGAAGAGGGCGCAGTAAACTGGATACCCGCCCAGAATCAGTTTGACTATCACTCACTGTCCTATACGGTTTCCGACGGTTATTTTACCGCTGAAGAGCATGCCCAGATATATGTCAATGCCGTTCCTGTTATCGTATCAAGCCCCGATACAAACGCCTATGTCAACAGTCTCTGGGAATATGAAATCAAAGTCACCGACCTGAATACAGACAGCAAATTGAGTTACGAATTGACCAAAGCTCCCGACGGTATGCTGATTTCTCCACGGGGTATCATTTCATGGACGCCGACTGAAATGCAACTGAACACCAACGGTTTCGCATTCAAGGTCTCCGACGGTATGGCCAGCGACGAACAGAGCGGACATGTTTTTGTGAATATCAAACCAAAAATTCTTTCTGTTCCCAAACCCGTTGCTCTTACCGGTTTGAAATGGGAATATACCCTGGATGCCGAAGATCCCAACGGTGATCCGCTGATTATGAAAGCCGTACGAATTCCCAAAGGAGCCAAGTTTGATCCCGCCACGGGAGAGCTTGTTTGGAGTCCCAAAAAATCCCAGCGTGGTGTCAATGACATTGTTCTGGAAGTGGTTGATTCACATGGCTGGAGTACACTGCAGGAGTTCCAGGTCCATGTTTTTCATAATCCCGGCACCCAGCGTCTGAATTTCCTGCGCAATACCATTTCTCTGCTGGCGCTGATCGGGATTATTTATCTGGTTGCAATCAAGTAAGGGGAATTCGAAAATATCAATTACGGGGCGGTAATTTGTGGAAAATTGCCGCCCTTATTTTTTTACTTAAAAAATATTCAATATCAATGATTAACAGATTATCGGGAATCCTTGCAGATTGCGGAAAATTGACGGCATCCTTGCGCGTGGTCACAAGATACCGACACTCCTTTTCATCAGCCTGTTGTTTCAAATCCTCTATATCCTTTGCCGAATATTTATAATGATCTGCAAAGGCACGGGTTATCGGATTTACGGCAGTAAGATTTTTAATCGTATTAAAAAATTGTCGGGGATTTCCTAACCCGCAAAATGCCAGAACTCGTTTTTCCCACAATTCAGATTTCTCCGACTCCTTATCAGTTTTCATAGATACAACACGCGTAACCGTCATAGGCAGGGGCGCAATAAACAGTCCGGGGTTGATCCGCCGGAAAAACGCAATTCTGTCGGGCGAAACGGAGTCTGTCCGGGTAACCAGCAAGAGGTCCGCCCGCCGCAGATGGCGCATGCTTTCCCGCAATCGGCCAAAAGGCAGCAGGCGGCTGCGATTCGGGTGGTCATGGGCATCCCATAGAACAATATCAACATCCCGTTTCAAACGGCGGTGCTGGAAGGCGTCATCCGCGATAATGACGTCACACCCGAATTTCTCAACGGCGGTTTGAGCGGCGGCAACCCGGTCGGAATCCGAAATAACCACCGCACCGTCAACATTTGAAGCAATCAAAAAGGGCTCGTCACCCGCCAGTAAAGCCGTGGATTGAAGCGAGGCGCGATCCCTGACAATCTGCTGTCCCCGGCTTCGGCGCTTGTATCCCCGCGTAACAATTCCCGGTAAATATCCCGCATCGATAAGTATTTTTGCCAATACAATGACAAAAGGCGATTTTCCGGTGCCGCCGGCCGTTATATTTCCAACCGAAATCACGGGTACATTGAACGAATGAGTTTTCAGAACCTTCCAATCGTACAAACGGTTTCGTATGCTGGTGATTGCCAGATAAATTCCGGCAAGGGGCAATAAAAGAGTTTTGAATATCGTTTTTAAAATCCACATGGCCGGATTATTTGAGCAGTGATAAAATCTCATCGGCGACCCGTTCGGAACCGCCCGGCGGTCCCAACTTTTCATTCACAGCATCAAAATAAGCGATCATCTGCCGGCGGTAATTGGTATCATCCAGAATCCTCCGGGCTTCCCGAAGAATATTATCCACCGTGACATCATGCTGAATAAACTCAGCAACCGCCGGCTCTTCGGCAATCAGGTTCACCAGGCTGATATACGGTACCTTGACCAACCGTTTGCCCATCTGATAGGATATATTCGAAAGACGGTAAATGACAATCAATGGCGTCCGGTACAGAGCTGCTTCCAGGGTTGCCGTACCTGAAGACATAATGAGCAGGTCTGCCGTCTGCATGATGGCGTGATTTTGATTTTCAAGCCATTGAATCCACTCCATATCCGGGTCGCTTTGAAAAGCAGCCACATTTACATCCGGGGCAACCGCCACTGCTGCATGCAGGCCCGGAAAATCCTTCCGCAGAGTTCGGACCGATTCAAGCATTACAGGCAGATGCCGCTCCACTTCCTGTTGACGACTACCGGGAAACAGTCCGACCAGTATGTCTGAATCCTTTGGCTTGACAATTTTTTCTGTGGTTGCAGTGCTCCGAACAGACTCCAGATGATCTTTCAGCGGATGGCCCAGATATTTCGCATTGACGCCGCGCTCTTTTAACCAGGACTCCTCAAAGGGTAAGATACACAGAACCAAACGGGTGTATTTCTTAATCTTTTTGACCCTTGATTGGTGCCAGGCCCAGACCTGGGGGCTGATGTAATATACAACCGGAATCCCGCGTTTGCTCATCGCTTTCGCCAGGCGAAGATTAAAGCCGGGATAATCAATCAACACAACCATATCCGGTTTGCTCCGGTGGATATGACGAAGAGTCTTTTTCCAGAACCGGTAAATTAAGGGTAAATGGCGAATAATTTCGGCAAATCCCATGAAAGAGGTTTCACGGATATGATACAGTAATATCGCCCCGGCAGCCGCCATATTGTCACCGCCAATTGCCGAAATTTCGACGGTCGGCTGTTTACTCTTTATCGCCGCAATCAGATTACCGCCGTGAATATCACCGGACAGCTCGCCGGCCGAAATAAAAATATGCTTAGAAGACATGAGGTTTATTTATTAAAATTTCTTTGACAATCAGAACGATTATAAATACAATCTGGTTCATAAACGTTGATTTTTCGGCGCGCAGAACCTTGCACCATTTCTTCGGCGTCTGCTCCGCATTTTTCTGCCACCTGTTCAAACGCGGCAGCAGACGGGGTACATTCTTTTTGTACTCCAGATATTCTTCGCCAAACAGTTCAGTCAGTTTGGTTTCCTCGAGGGAAACAATCAATCCATACTGAAAGATAAAATAGACAAAGGCAATTGCCATCAGATAATAGACCCAGGGACCGCCGGCCATCAGCGCAAATCCGATATAGATAATCACATTGCCCAGGTACAGCGGGTTGCGCACATGCCCGAAAATTCCGGCAGTGACCAGTCGTTTTGCGCCGACCTTGCGGGTCCTGGTATTTCCTCCGGCTCGCCGTACCCCCGCCAGCCGAATACTTTCCCCCAACATCACCACCAGTAATCCGAAAATCATTCCGGATCGGGTCAGGTCTGCCTGAATCAGTAAAAGGAGTACAAATGGTAGTGGCGTGATGCCCCGATACCGAAAGACAAATTGTCGTAATGTCATTCTGCTAAAACCTTTTCCAATGATGATTTAATCTGTTTCTCAATCTGCAATGCGATTTCCAGCGCACGCTTCCCGTCTTCTCCGGTGACCGGCGGCGGTGTACCGTTTTTAATTGATTGAGTAAAGGCCCGTAGTTCCTCAAGCATGGCATTGGATTCGGCGGTATGAATTTCCTGATAGGTAATCAGTTTTGTCTGATGGTCGTTCACTTTAAGTTCTGTAATGGGAATTGCGTTTTCAGGTATCCTGGATGAATCTTCCGAAAGGGAATAGACGCTGGTTTGATTCTTCAAAAAATCAATGGAAAAGTAAGCATCCTTTTGAAATATCCGAATCTTGCGCATCTGTTTGTCGGACACCCGGCTGGCAGTGATATTGGCGACACAACCGTTACTGAATTTCAAGCGGGCATTGGCAATATCAATTGTATCCGTCAGAACAGGGGCGCCCGATGCGTCGATGCTTTCGATTTCACTTTTAACCAGGGAAAGAATGATATCAATATCATGAATCATCAGATCAAGAATAACTGCCACATCGGTGCCCCGGGGATTAAAGGGACTGATTCGGTGAGATTCGATGAAAAGCGGGCTTATTGTAAAATCAGAGAGAACGGCCAGCGCGGGATTAAAACGCTCGATGTGGCCAACCTGTAATACACACCCTTTCTGACGAGCCAGATCGATAATGGTATCGGCCTCAGTAATTGTCTGCATGAAGGGTTTTTCACAAAATATGTGCAATCCTCTGTCCAGGGCAGATTTTGCCACTTCGAAATGTGATACGGTGGGAACGACAATGGACACCGCATCGCATTGATCCAACAATTGATCCAGCGAATCAAACGGCGTCGCGTTATATTCTGCTGCGATTTCATCTCTCCGCCTTGGATCACAATCATAAAACCCCACCATCTCGACATTCGGCAGCCTGTGCAGGTTCTTGATATGCCAGCGACCCAAATGACCGGCTCCGACAACTCCAATTTTAATCATATACACCTCATTTTCCTGTGAAATATAATTCCTGAGCGGCAATATTAAAAACCTTATCCGGTGCCGTTTCTCTATTTGATAAATAAAACAAATTTCGTAGTTTTCCACGATTGGAAAATTGAAATGAAATCGATCCGATATTTAAAAAAACCAAACAAGGTTATTGCCAATCGCCGCAAGGATGAAAAACGTTTAATGCTGGCATTTATCGGCGTAATTGGATTACTGGCAGCCATTCTTATATATTTCTATCCGAAAGCGACTCCCTCCCGCACTTCAATCCATATTGAGGGCAGGACTCTTCTGAACAATACCATCCGAAATGCGATAGCAGCAAGCGGATTCTCCGAAATTCAAATCGAAAGCGACAATAGCAACGGTCTGTTTCTGGCTTTCAGTATACCCGCCGATAAAAGCACCAGCGATGCAATTGAAACCATCAAGCCAATCATCCGGCAACGCGGCTGCGCCATCCGCAACATCAATCGCTTTTCCCAGAACCGGGGATTCCTGGCCATTGTGGACTATTACAACCAATCCATCGGAACACTGGCATTTCTAAAAGGTGAAAGCAGCAACGATTATCTGATCCTGAAAGGTCAACTGCACCGAAAACCGAAGCTGGCCGTTATTATTGATGATTTCGGCTACAGTAACAACGACGTCATCAAACAATTTATTTATCTCAACAGTAAACTGACCTTATCAGTGATTCCGGGACACCGGTTTTCCCGCTGGGTCGCCTCCGAAGGAAAAAAGAACCAAAAAGAGATCATTATTCACATGCCCATGGAACCGGAGCGGCATGAGTATAAATCCGGTGAGGATCAATTCATGATCCGGCAATCGATGCGCGGTATTGAAGTGGAACAACGCATTTTCGAAGCCGTCCGGGATATACCGGAGGCCGTGGGAATGAATAATCACATGGGTTCCCTGGCGACGGCCGACAAGGATGTGATGGAAATGGTCATAAACAGCCTGAAAAAAAAGGGTCTGTACTTTGTTGACAGTTTTACATCCCCTCTCAGCGTGGCTTACGAAGTCGCAAAAGTGAAGGGATTGCCGACAGCCTGCCGTTCGGTATTCCTTGATAATAACAGGGATAAGAGCGAAATTGAGGCGCAATTTGACAAAGCCATTGAGGTGGCCAAACGGCGCGGCTTTGCCATCGCTATTGGTCATGTGTATCCGGAAACTCTGAATGTGCTTAAAGAGCTCATAAATACAGGCAAATTTGCGGGGATATCCCTCTGTTTTGCCTCGGAAATTGTCTCTTGAAAGGATAAATAAAATGCCATACCTGGAAGTTAATTTTGATCCTTTTATCGCATTGGCAAAAATCACCGGCGCACCAATTTCCAATCCTCTGAATCTGATTAGTTATGTTGAAACGATTGGTGTTGGCGGTATTGGTTTCAGCTACGGACAGGAGATTGCACCGATGAATAATCTGAACCTGTTGCGGTCAATGACGAACAGCCGGATTAATATCCGGGTGCCGGTGGATATGCAAGTGGTTCAAAAGGCGCTTTTGCTGAGACCGGACATTATCACAATCTGCGATCCGGAGAAGAGCGATAATACGGTTGAAATTCCATCAAAAGCCGTCAAAGACCTGGTCACTTCAATCGTCAATATTGACGATGTCGGTGTCGCTCTGCGTCTGAAGCCCGAAGTCAGACAGATGAAAGAGGCATATCAGATGGGCATCGACGAGGTGGAGGTAAGCAGCAATGAACTTTCCGAAATCGACAAACAGATTCCCTTTCTGGAATGTCTGGAAGAGATAACACATGCCATTCGAACGGGTAATCGTAATAGCCTGCGGGTTTCGGTGGGCGGCGCCCTGGATCGAAGGATCATCAAAGCGATTATCGAGGTTATTGACGTCGAATTTATCTCTGTAGGACGCGCCCTGCTTGCCCAGTCATTTTTAAAAGGATTTGAACCAGCTGTAAAAGAGTTAACCGATATAATTGATATTACTTAGAGGAGTAAACCACTATGATCTTAGTTGCAAAACAATATCGCGGCGATGTTGTGGAATCGTTCCACCTCGGTTATGCCGTTGCGGTAAACGATAATAATGAAATCATCTTCACTGCCGGGGAATCCGAGTATCCCGTCTTCATTCAAGCGGCTGCCGCTCCCTTCCAGACGGCTGTGCTGCTCGAATCCGGCGCTGTGGATAAATTTAATCTGGACGATGAAGACATCGCCATTGCCAGCAGTAGCCACAACGGCGAGGCATATCAGGCTGAAGCTGTGACCAGATTACTAAGAAAGGCCGGACTGAATTTGGATGCCTTGCAATGCGGTATTCACCCTCCCCTTGATCACACGAGTTATGAACAACTTATTCTTCAGGGCCGACGACCTACCGTTCTGCACAACAGCAACAGCGGTGTCCACGCCGGAATCCTGACCGCCGCAAAGGCTATGGATATCGATATTAACAGCTATACCAATGTAGAACACCCCATACAGCAGCGGATATTTGAAAAAATCAAAGACTACTCCGAAAAAGAGAAAATTCCCATGGAAGTGGACAACGGGAATATTCCCACCTATTTTATGCCGCTTTTCAACTTGGCTATCATGTACCGCAAACTCGCAGCCGGTACGGATGAATCGCTGCAGAAAATATTTCATGTCATGAATCTGCATCCCAAACTGATAGCAGGCAAGGGTCGTTTTGACACGGATTTCATCACGGCTATGCATGGCAAAGCTGTTTCAAAATACGGTTTTGAAGGAGTCCGTTGTATCGGTATCAGGACCGAATCGGGGCACACCGGCATTGCCATTAAAGTTCTCGACGGTAACTGGAAAGCAGCCGATTCCATGGCCATCGCCATACTGAAACATCTGAAAATGCTCGATGAAGAAACACTCGATAAGCTGGATAAATATGAAACCACGGCGCTGAAGAGTCATTCCGAAAAAGCGATCGGAAAACTTGAAACCGAAATCGTCATCGACGAAAAATAGATTAAACCGGAACACATTGCCGCTTTCTCAAGGTTATCCTGTGACACAGACACTCTTTTTCGATCTTGGAAATGTCATCGTTCATGTGAATAAAGAACGGGCCATTCGTGAAATTGCCAAGCTGCCGGGCATGTCTTTAGAGCTTGTTCAAAGAATTGCCCTGTCGCAGGCCGAGATCGAGTTCGAAACGGGACTGCTGAACACCGTCGATTATCTGGATAAAATTCACAGGCAGTTCGAAATTCCAAATGGGATCACCGAAGAAAAATTAATCCGAATCTGGCAAAAATGCTTTGAACCCATTCCCGATGTAATTGAAATTATCCCCATCCTGAGGCAACAGGCCCGACTGATTCTTTTATCCAATACAAACGATCTGCATATCCGTGCGGTGCGATTAAAAACGGATATTCTGGATGAATTCGACAATTTGGTTTTATCATATCAGGTGGGAACGCGCAAACCGGACAAAGCAATTTATCAGAAAGCTCTAGATGTAGCCGGGCAGTCGCCTGAAAATTGCCTGTTTATTGATGATCTTCCTGAAAATGTCCG
>Ga0164318_10005812_pt1 | contig 11933 bp, 11 predicted proteins | sample GuaBasSedimGuay9_FD_113734 | JGI IMG/M metagenome (GOLD analysis project Ga0164318, IMG submission 113734) | Subseafloor sediment microbial communities from Guaymas Basin, Gulf of California, Mexico - Guay9, Core 4571-4, 0-3 cm | ecosystem: Environmental > Aquatic > Marine > Hydrothermal vents... | reverse complement strand
GAGTTCTACTTCTTCAATTTCCTGCTCAAAAAGGTATCTCTTCCTTAAGTAGCCTTTCACGAAGTTTATTTTTGTTCCCGGTCTTTTTTCTTCCATTTGGTTCAGAACTTCTTTATAGCCCAAAGTGGTCGCCCCTCTTGCATGTGGGCATTCTTCAATCATGTAATCTATGCCAACTGCCAAAGCATATGCAACAACTTCCCTCTCTGTAACCTCATAAAGGGGCTTGACTTTTTTCACGAATTTACCTTCCCCGGGCAATAAAGGCCCTTGCTTGGCCAAATATTGAGTATTCCAGCTCATTATGTTGCCGAAAATGAATGATGCTTCATCATCTAAGTTGTGCCCTGTAACGATAACATCAAAGCCGTTATCATAAGCGAATTTGTTGAAGATGTATCTTTTTGTTATTCCACAGTAAGAACATGTGGGACGGGAAGTTTTAAGCTCACCGATTCCAGCTCCTAAGAGCTCTCTAACTCTAACTATATGGAGGGGAGCGTTTATCATTTCACATTGCTTTTTGGCATATTCTTCACTTTTAGCTGAATACTCCCCAATTCCGAGATTGATATGGAGGCACTCGATATTATAACCGAGTTTTTTGAGCACGTAAGAAACAACAGCTGAATCCTTACCTCCGCTCACAACCACAAGAATTTTCTCATCTCTTTTTAGAAGCTTGTATCTCTCGATGGTTCTCTTAACTTTTCTCTCAAAATACTCTATGAAGTGCTCTCTGCAGAGGTACATTTTTGGGTAGTGGAGCTTAATGTAGGCTTTTTTCTCACAGAATTTGCACCTCATATTCTCACCTAAAAGAAGAATAAGAGGGCAGTTTAAAAGCTTGTTGATCTCGATAATTATCCTTCTAAGCTTTCAATTCTTTTCTTCCAGTTACCTGATTTCTTGAATTCTTTTTCTGTATACATTCCTTCCTTCTTCAGAATCCCCCTTGCTGCTAAAAGCCCTGTTGCAGCTGCATTCACTATATCCCTTGAAAGACCCGCCCCATCGCCAGCAGCGAATATGTTTTCTATGCTTGTCTCCAAGTCTTCATTTACTTCGGCTCTCATTGCATAGTATTTAATTTCTGGAGCATAGAGCAGAGTATGATCACTCGCAACTCCAGGGATTACTTTATCTAACTTTTCGAGACCTTCTATTATATTCGTGACAACCCTATGGGGCAGAGCCATGGCTATATCCCCTGGGGTAACGTGCTTCAGGGTTGGTTCAACGTTGCTCTTCCTTATTCTCGCCCATGTACTCCTCCTTCCTCTCTTTAAGTCACCTAAACGTTGTAAAATTGGCTTTCCCCCACCTATCGTTGTTGCCAGCTGAGCGATACTCTTTCCATAAGCCGTTGTGTCTTCAACAGGCTCTGTAAGCTCTATTCTGCTTAAAAAGGCAAAATTTGTATTGTTACTTTTTCTGTCTCTCATTGAATGTCCATTTACACCGACGTAGCCGTCATACCTCTCCTCCACGACAAAGCCATATGGATTTGTACAGAATGTTCTAACGAAGTCGTCGTATGTGTCTGTGTAGATGTGAAACTTTGGGTCATGATTTATGCTTGTTATGGGCTCCATCACTATGGCGGGAACTTCAACCCTAACTCCCACATCTATTGGACCATGTCTGGCTTTTAGTCCAATTTTTTGGGCTACTTCATGGAACCAGTCGGCTCCTCCTCTTCCGGGAGCAACGATTATGTATCTGGCTTTAATTGTGAAGGTATTGTTCCCTCTCCTTGCTATGACTTCGCCTTGCCTAAATTCTTCAACTTTTGTCCAGAGAATGAACTTTACTCCCTTGCTTTCAAGATGTTCTTTGATTGATTTTATCACGTCCTTTGTATGGTCAGAGCCAATGTGTCTCTGAATTATTGGGATGAATTTTACACCTGCTTGGGCAGCTCTTCTCTCCCATTCTCGAATTTGCTCTTCATTTCCTTTGTAAAGCCTTCTTGGTGCTCCATGCTTCAGAAATATCTGGTCAACCTCCCACACAAGCTGCCAAGAATAGTTTTCGTCGTGTGTAAGTTCAGTTAAATCGCCGCCGATGTCTGGTCTTAGATTTATTGTTCCATCGCTTAAGCCCCCAGCCCCTCCAACGCCGCTCATTATGTGACATGGCTTGCATCCAACACAGTAACCGACTTCATACATCGGACAAACTCTCTGGTCAATGTCGCCTCCCTCATCTATCACTGCTATCTTAAAATTGCTCTTCTCTGCAAGCTCATAAGCGGCAAAAAGGCCTGCTGGACCTGCTCCTATAATGACAACGTCAAATTTTCCTTCAAAAGAAACCATATATCCCTTACCAAGGTTTGCAGTGTGCATACTTATAAAATTTGTGATTATCATAGAGAAAGATTTAAACACAAGTTTGTTCAAGTATAATATGGTGGCGTGAGTGGAACGTGCTGAAAAGCTGAAGAAAAAGAAGATGCATATTGTTGTGGGAAAAAGAAAGCACCTCCAAATGCAGAAAAAGAAGGAGTTGAGCTATAATATCCGATATATATGTAAAGTTCCTGTCAGGGTTGTCATGGATAAGGATTTCTTAAGGGTTCGTCCTGAAGATTCTCTCATAACCCTCATAGAGAATCTTAGGGGGGAAGAGACCTCCGCAGTTGTTGTTGATGAAAAAGACAGGCTTCTTGGATTTATTACAATGAAAGACTTACTTCATTTCTTCAGCCCACCTCGGAGGTATTCAATTGTTGGGCTTGGACTTTTAAAGCGATATACTTTAAACAGGGCATCAAGAGTTGAGGACATAATGGTAACGAAACCTATAACAATTCACATCAATGATAATTTGGGTCGTGCGATAAAGTTGATGATTGAAACTGGAAAACATCATCTTCCTGTTGTTGATGATGAAAAGCATGTCTATGGTATCTTAGAGGTGAAAGACATAATAAGGCTCATCAGAATTGTGTCTGTTTAAGGGGCGATAAAATGGATGTATTCCTTGAGCTTGCCCTCATACTAATAATCGCAAAGGTTTGTGGATATTTAGCGACTAAGATAAGGATGCCTGCAGCATTAGGTCAGCTTGTTGGAGGGATAATTATCGGACCTTCCATTCTACATTTTGTGAGCTATTCTGAGGATGTGCACTTGATAAGTGAGCTTGGTATTATTTTACTTCTCTTTCTGGCAGGTCTTGAAACAAATATTGAGGAATTTAGGCGTGTTGGTGTTCCGGCTTTTCTTGTGGCTGTTGGTGGTGTTGCTGTGCCTTTTTTTCTGGGCTATGTCTCCGCGCTACTTTTTGGGTATTCAAAAGTTCAAGCTCTCTTTCTTGGTGGGGGTTTAACTGCTACAAGCGTTGGATTAACGGCGAGCATTTTAATGGAAATGAAGAAGCTTAAGGGGAAGGAAGGGACAACGATACTGGCTGCTGCTGTCGTTGACGATGTTCTCGGCATTGTTATCCTCACAATTTTGGTTGCGCTGAATACGGAGGGTCATGTTTATATTGAGGATTTGCTCATCCTCCTTGGAGAAGTGGTGTTTTTCTTTACTGTCGGCATTCTCCTTGGCACCCCTGTCATAAAAGAGACCTTAAAGTTGTCATCAAAGATCGAATTGCCAGAAACTGTTACTGCCTTTGCCCTTTCTATAATGCTGATATTTGCATACATAGCTGAAAAATTCCAAATAGCTGGTATTACTGGGGCTTATTTAGCGGGTTTAATAATAGCCCAAACAGATGAAGCCAGAAGAATAACAACTAAAATAATGACGATAGCATATTCATTATTTGTCCCCGTGTTTTTAGTCAGCATTGGTATAAAAAGTGATGTCAGAGTACTCCTTCATGCAGGAACTTTTGCACTCCTCTACTCCTTTATTGGTATTTTTGGTAAGATTGTGGGGTGTGGAGCTGGTGCGTTATTAGCTAAGTTCAAGCCCAAGGAAGCCATCCGTGTTGGTGTTGGCATGATACCGAGGATGGAGGTTGCCTTGATTATAGCTAATGTTGCTTTAACTGAGGGGGTGTTTGATCAGGGAATCTTTTCAATCCCAGTAGCTATGGTAATTATAACAACAATAATAACACCGCCTTTACTTAAATGGGCATTTACGGGGGAATAGCGAATGGAAACCCTGCTGATGATAGCTTTGATGCTTGCCACAGCAAAGCTTTTGGGCTGGATATTCGAAAAACTCGGTCAGCCTGTTGTTCTTGGCCAGATTCTTGGAGGATTGATAATTGGAGTTTTTGCCGAAAGTAATGAAATAATTCGTGAATTTGCAAACCTTGGTGTGCTTCTTCTTCTGTTTCTGGCTGGCATTGAAAGTGACCTCAGCGAATTTAAACGAGTTGGAAAGCCAAGCATACTTGTTGCAGGAATTGGAGTGGCTGTTGCATTTTTGTTTGGGTTTCTTGTATCGCTTCCCTTCGTTGAGTTTCATGAGGCCCTTCTTTATGGTGCAATAATGACACCCACAAGTGTCAGCATAACTGTTAGAGTACTGATGGAGCTTAGGAGATTGAGGACGAGAGAAGGAACCACAATTTTAGCTGCGGCTGTGGTTGATGACGTTTTGGGTATATTGGTGCTGACAATCGTTATTTCTCTGCTGAGGGAGGGAAGTATTCACTACGATGCTGTTATTGAAATCTTAATTGAAGTTGCAGGTTTTCTGGCAATTTTTCTATATCTTGGCCCAGTTCTTGCGGAAAAGGCATTTAAGAAGATTTCCCGGATAGATCTGCCAGAATCAACAACAACTTTTGCAATAGTATTCTTGATATTTTTTGCATATCTGGCAGAACATTTGAATCTTGCCTCAATTTTGGGAGCATATATGGTCGGTCTTACACTGGGTCAAACAAGTTACAAAAAGAGAGTTGAAAGCCCAATTAATATCTTGGGATACTCCTTGTTTATACCTCTCTTCTTTGTTGAAGTCGGGATGAGAATTGAGTTGGGTTACATCTTGCATGCAGGAGTCTTTGCGGTAATTTATGCCATGGCAGCGATATTAAGCAAAATAATCGGGTGCGGACTTGGGGCATATCTCAGCGGGTTTGGGTTAAAACCCTCTTTAAGGATTGGTATAGGCATGATACCAAGACTTGGTGTTGAGCTCGCAATGCTTGCAATGGCAATGGCTAGCGGGATTATTGGTGCCGATGCTCTAACGGTTGCCATTTTTATGGTGTTTGTGACCACCATAATAACACCACCTTTGTTGAAATGGATTTACAGCAAGGAATAAAGTTTAGGAAGTCCTACCAAAATTGGAATTCTTATCAAATTAGAGGGCGTTCATTGAGAATGTACCTCTTTTGGGTATTATAAAACTTAAGCAGTTAGCCTTTTTGGTCAAGCTTTTGCAAGAAAAGTTTGTGGTGCGGTGGCCGGGATTTGAACCCGGGTCGCCGGCTTGGGAGGCCGGCGTCCTGGACCAGACTAGACTACCACCGCTCAACAATAGATAGAGAAGGGAACGTTTAAAAGCTTTACTTCAGCTTCTCCAAAATGATCGCCGGACACACCTTCGTGACACCATCTATCTTTCCAATCTTATTTGAGATTATGTCCGCTAAATCTTCTCCATCTTTGGCCCATATCTCGGCCATTATCATGTGATCCCCACTTGTCAAATAAAGCTCTTTAACAAACTCAAACTCCTTAAGTTTATGAGCGACCTCAAATATTTTTTCAGGTCTTGTGTCCACCCCAGTTATGCTTACGAGATTGTACCCGAGCTTAGCGGGATCAACTTTGACAGTGTATCCTTTAATAACTCCCGCTTCTTCTAAGGCTTTGACTCTCTTTCTCACGGCGGTCTCGCTGATGCCGAGAACCTTGGCTATCTCGGTAAATGGTGTTCTTGCATCTTTGGTAAGCATGTCTATTATGATCTTATCTCTTTCATCTATCAACTTTGTCCACCTCATATTAATTTAGCAAATCTAATATATTAAGTTTTTGAACTTTTTGGTTTTAAAATCAAACATTTAATTTTAATTTTGCCACCACTTCCACATGGGGGGTGTGGGGAAACATATCAAGTCCAGCTATGTCCTCAACATTATAAATGCTTTTAAGATCCTCCAAATTTCTGGAGAGTGTTCTGGGATTGCAAGAGACATAGATAATGGCCTCTGGTTTGTCTCGTAATATCCTTCTTATGAGCTTTGGATGAAGCCCAGCCCTTGGTGGGTCGACTATAAGGGTGTCATACTTTCTAAGGGTTTCAACGGTTTTGTCCTCTCCGACATAAAATGTGACATTAACGCTGTTTATTTCAGCGTTCTTCCTTGCCATTTCAACAGCAAAAGGATTAATTTCAATTTCTTCAACATCAAAGCCCTTTTTGGCAAGATAAATTCCAAACGTTCCAACTCCTGAATACAGATCAAGAACTTTCCCACCCTCCACAAACTCAGCTACCTTTTTCACAAGGGTAACAGCCTGATAAGAGTTTGTTTGAAAGAAGCTGTTTGGATGAATCAAATAGACAACATCATCAAGCCTTTCCTTTATGAACTCTTTGTTCCAGAATTTTCTTGGTTCTCCGTAGGAGACATCACTTTTTGAGCTGTTAATACTCCAATATATCGAATCTGCAAAATCAAAGTATTCATGAACTTCCTCTGGGAGAGTACCCTCATGTGTAACCAAATTGACCATAAATTCTCCAGTAAATTTACCCTCCCTCATTACAATGTATCTCATGAAACCTTCGCTCTTTCTTAGATCCCATGGTTGTAATTTGAAATCTTCCATGAACTCCCTAAGCGATTTAAGTGCTCTCCTGCTCTTATCTCCGAAAACCTCGCATTTCTCTATGTCAACAACATCCCACCAAGTACCCCTTCTCCTGAATCCTATCCCCCCGGTAGAAATAACAACATCAATCCTGTTCCTGTGTCCGTAAATTTTTGGGGAAGGAATGACATCTACAGTATATCCAAGGAGCCTCTCTATTTTTTCGGCCTTAAATCTTATCTGTTCATCATAGGGAAGATGCTGGAGCATGCATCCTCCGCATCTCCCAAAGTATGCACATTTTGGTTCGGTTCTAATTGGAGAAGGCGTTATTATCTCATATTCATGTGCAACAAGCTTTTTCTTTTCTCTATGCCATTTTTTAATCTCAACAATATCCCCAACAGCTGCAAAAGGAACGTAAATCTTCTTTTTACCGACTTTTGCAACTCCAAATCCTTCCTCACTCAGCTTCTTGATTTCTGTTCTCATAAATGTGGCTCCAATTGGGCAGTTTATAAATTTTTGTCGTTTGTACTATTGACAAATTTTATCCAGCAATGTTTATTAGAGTGGAATGCATAATATTAATGGTGTTTCTGGTATGCGCAGAAGGGAGTACATATACAAGCTTTTGGTTGTAAAGAAAAGAGCCGTAACCTTGCAAAAATTAAGTGAAGAGTTGGAAACTCCCATGCCAAGACTTCTTCAGACCCTTAAAAGCTTAGAATCTGATGGCTTGGTTGAGGTTTTCTATGGACAAGAAAAGGCTGCAATCATGGTTAGAGCTAAAACCCTTGACGATTACATTGAAACTTAATTAGCCTCAATTTTGCTTTTTAAAATTATTTTTGAGGTTTGCATTATTTTTTCAAACCACACTTTTATATAAAAATGGTAATATATTATTGAATTGAAACGAGTAAGTTGTCGTATGGAAGTGAGAAGCAAATGGTTGTAGTTGTTGTTACTGGGAGAGGAGGAGCAGGAAAAACTACTCTTACCTCAAATCTCAGTGTTTACTTTGCCAAAAATAAATACAGAACTTTGGCTGTTGATGGGGATTTATATCTCCCAAAGCTGAGTCTTCATTTTGGAATTGATTTTCCGAGATATAACCTTCATAGTTTACTTAGAGATCCTGCCCTTAAGATTGAAAATGCAGTTTACAGACACAAAAAAACGGGAGTCTATCTAGTTCCGGGTAGCACAAAACTTCAAGACATTATAAATGTTCCAGCATCTCGTTTGAAGAGAGTTATAAACGAGGTCATGGACGAATTCAGTGTTACCATTGTAGATTCTCCAACTGGAATCCCCTTTGACACGCTCCATATCTTTGAGCTTGCGGATTATCAAATTATTGTCATTGAAGTGGAACGTTCACCGATTTATTCTCTTGAAACTATGGTAAAAAATGAAGTTGTCAAGCTTAAGACTTTAGGTGAGGCATTTGGATTAAATGTTGCCGTTGTATTAAATAAAGTGAGAGAGTCCTCAAAAGACATTGATAATGTAATTGAATTCCTTGAAGAAGAAGTAGGCGTTCCAGTTATAGGAGTTATACCTTTTGATAACCGTGTTCCCCATTCAGTGAACATAGGTATGCCAATACTGAAATATAAACCAAGAGCTTCTGTATCAAAGAGACTAAAAGAGTGTGGCGAAATTTTGGAAGAATGGATGTTTGGTAAAGCAAAAATTGAGAAAATCGTTGACGAAATAATAACTGAGAAACTGTTGAATTTTTAGCTCTTTATATAAACCAAGAGGTTAGGGTTGTGATAAGATGATAACTGTCATAACCGGGGCTGGTGGGGTTGGTAAAACTACAGTTGTTGCAAATTTGGCAGTATATTTTGCATTAAGAGGATATAGTACACTGGCATTTGATGGAAACATTAAACTTCCTAATCTAAATTACCACTTTGGAATTGAAGCACCACAGTACTCTATTCACTCCCTAGCCGCGAATCCTACTCTATCTATAGAAGGGGCAGTTTACCAGCATAGAAGCAGTGGAGCACATATTTTAGCAGGAGACCCATCTTTGGGGCACATTACTAATATTTCTCCAAGTTTCTTGAGGAGTGTACTCAGAAAGGTTCGAAATAAACATCCAGTGATATTCATTGACTGTTCTAGTGGTATTCCCTTAGATGATCTAAAGATATTTGAGATGGCATCCTACCAAATTGTGGTTTTGGAGATTGAACGGGCCCCAATAAAATCTCTTCCAATGTTCTTGGAAAGCGAAGTCCAAACTTTTGAAGCTTTGGGGTTGAGATTCAATATTGACACATTTGTTGTCCTTAATAAAGTCCAAAATTTAATGAAGACAACTGGAAGTGTAGTAGAGTACATCGAAGACAATTTTGGAATTCCTGTTATTGGAATTGTTCCTTATGATGGGGCTATTGTTGAATCTATTCAATTTGGAGAGCCTGTTCTAACATACCTACCGAGGAGTAAAGCTGCAAATGCATTTAAGTCAATTGGAGAATTACTGGAGGGAGTGTTTGAGGAGCGTATTTAGGTTTTTGATTTTTCTTTGTACTCAAACAGCTCCCTGACTTTTACAAGCGGAATCAGTGTGTAGCCCTCTTTTTCAATGTTTTCTTTGGCTCCTTCCACCCTGTCAACCACGACCATAATTCCCATGACTTTTGCTCCTTCTTTTTCAAGAATTTTTGCAGCTCTTAAAACACTTCCACCCGTTGTTGTTACATCCTCAACCAGAAGTACTTTATCTCCAGCTTTCACATCTCCTTCAATTTGTTTTCCAGTTCCATGTTCTTTCTTCTTCTTTCTCACGATTAAAAGTGGTTTTTCAGTCTCTAAGGCTAAAGCTGTTGCAATTGGAACAGCTCCAAGCTCAGGACCAGCGACCTTGTCAAACTCAATCCTTCTCTTTTCAGCTTCGCTTTTCATGAGTTTTGCAATCAGTTTTAGGGCTTTGGGATTGGTTATGAGTTTCTTAATATCGATGTAATAGTTGCTCTCTTTTCCAGAGGTCAAAATAAAGTGCCCAAACTTTATGCATCCTTCTTCAAATATCATGCTGATTAGCTCATCCTTCATTTTCATCACCAAAATGTCAAACTGGAAAAACTTTTAAAAAGAGGTAAACAGAAAAGCGTTTAAAAACTTAGCGCTTTCCAGCTTTCATTCTCTCTTGCAACTCATACAGCTGTGCAATCCTTTCCAAAGTGTCAGCATCTTCTGGACTTTTATCATCTCTTAAAGCCACGTATCTTGGGAATCTCAGTGCAAAGCCGCTCTCATATTTTGGACTCTTTTGAATCTCTTGGTATGTAACTTCAATTACTACCTTGGGCTCTATTTCTACGAATTTTCCTTTCTCTTTCTTTATGAGAGGCTTAAGCATTTTTGTGAACTCAATTAGGTCTTCATCTGTAAATCCACTGCCAACTTTTCCAACTGGGACAAAAGTCCCAGTTCCGGGATCGTAAGCACCAAGCAGGAAGGAGCTTAGGACATGTGCCCTCCTTCCTTCTCCCCATTCTGCTCCAATGATTACCAAATCAAGGTTCTCCATTGTTGGCTTGATTTTGAGCCACTTTTTACCTCTGTTACCTGGCTCGTAAACGGCATCTAAACGTTTAGCCATCAAACCTTCATGCCCCATGTCGAGGGCTTTGTGATAAAATTCCTCAGCTTCTTCTGGGCTCTTGGTTATCAAGTTCTCCGCAACTTTAATCCATTGATTAGCTTCAACTATGCTCTCCAATTTCTTGCGACGCTCGATGAAAGGAGTATCAATTAAGTTTTCCCCATCAACGTAGAGGGTATCAAATAAATTAAGCTCTAAGGGTATTTTCTCAATCATCTCTTGGATATTGTACTTTCTCCTAAATCTTCTCAAAACATATTGGAACGGCCTTGGCCTTCCCTCTTCTCCAACTGCTACAAGCTCTCCTTCAACTATGGCTTTTCCTGATTTTATACTCTTCCTTATCCTTTCAACGACCTCTGGAATGGACTTTGTAACGTTCTCCAGTCTTCTGGAATAAATAATTACTTTATCCCCGTCTTTATGGACTTGAACTCTCGCACCGTCGTATTTAATTTCAAACTCTGCTTCCCCTCCCATCTCGATTAAGGCCTCTCTGACATTAGCAGCCATTTGAGCGAGCATTGGCTTTATGGGCTTTCCGATCTGGATTGTGACCTTTGACAGTCCTTCATTTCCTTCAAGCTTGGCTATTTTTGTAACAAATCCAAAATCGCTTGTTAACATATAGGCTCTCTCAACAAGCTCAACCTTAACTTTGAATGCTTCAGCTATCGCATCCCTCAGAAGTCCCTCAGCAACTCCTGTTCTCATTGTTCCGAGAATTGTTCTTGCCAAATACTTACCCTCAATCGGTTCAGCATCCATGAAAAGGTTTGCAAGATATTTAAGCTTCCTGTCTTGGCTTCCTTCCCCAGTGGTTTCCGCAACTTTTACAAGAGTTTTGTAAACCCTCTTTATTGTCAAAGGCTGGCCAAAAAAGCTTTTCTGTCTCCTTTTTTGAAGGGCTAATGCGACACTCTCACCCAAATCACCAGTGTCCTTTACCGAGTTCTCTATCCACTCTGCATTAATACCGGTTGCCATTGCAACTGCTCTAATAAGGAGCTTTTCACCAACTCCTAATTCCCTTTCATCCCAATCTGGAAAGACCTTTCCCAGAATGAGATAAGGCACAATTTCCAAAAGCTCCTCATCCTCAACTTTCTTGAGAAAATCAGCAACAAATCTTGTTTTTAAAGTCTTAAGCGTTGTTTTTTCCAGCCTCCTATATAACTCGGCTAACTCTTTGTACAGCATAACTCACCACCAATAAAAATAGGAAGTTAATGGATAAAAGCTTAGCCTATCCATCTCCCAACCTTTGGCCTTTCATTGTAAATTTCGCAGATGTGGTAGTTGTCTATAGAAAGATCTCTAAGTTTTTCCTGAACTTTGGGCAATTCTTCTTCCCTCAGAAGGGCAAAAAGACTTTTTCCAAACATGATCATAGAAGAGGGCAGTTTTATTAGTTTGTCAATTTCCCTTGCAATCTCCAGCAGTTCTCCTTGCAAAAGTCCTGTATTTTCGGCGAATTCCCTTGCAAGATGCATAAGGTTTTCGGGAGATGGATTTTTAAGGAGCTTTTCTAAGGCTTTTTGCCCTTCTTTT
>Ga0164318_10005811_pt1 | contig 11935 bp, 9 predicted proteins | sample GuaBasSedimGuay9_FD_113734 | JGI IMG/M metagenome (GOLD analysis project Ga0164318, IMG submission 113734) | Subseafloor sediment microbial communities from Guaymas Basin, Gulf of California, Mexico - Guay9, Core 4571-4, 0-3 cm | ecosystem: Environmental > Aquatic > Marine > Hydrothermal vents >... | reverse complement strand
TGCCCTTTACAGGGCGATATTTTTTATAATACACATTTTACCCAAGGCGTTGCCTTTGGGCTGAACCGAGCTTGCGAGCTCACCGAAGGTAAATAAGTTGCCACTTCGTGGCGTAATACATTTTTCAATTGCTTTAAATAAAGATAACTTCTACATAAAATATTCAAAACACAGCAAATATAAAATTTTAATAAATTCATTTGAATCTTTCGCAACATCAATACCTACATTTTGTTTTAATATTTCCATAATTTAAATTGTTAAGTTTGATGGAAATTTCTCTACAGTTTTTTCTCGTCTTAATTATACGGGATTGTGCTTTAATGCACATCCCTAAATACTTTGTCCAAACTTGAAAGAAAATAGAAGGTAAGAATGTTTTCTTAGCGACGGTATCGTTCATTACGTACCTTGCGGTTGCGATTTCTTACCTTCTTCCATTTAAAATTACTAAACTACAAAATTAATAATTAAATGGTCCTTTTTAATTACCTTTGCAAACATACGAGCGGTTAACTTTACAAAAAAACAGAAAGCTATGAATCTGTACGTCAATTTGTTATAAATCCGCTAAGCGGCTATAAATTGATAACTTTAGTTTTCGGAATAGTCTCATAATTAATAGTTTTGAATTACTTCTGAAAATTCATTTAATAAATTAAGATTTTTCTCAAAAGCTGTTCCTATAACTATAATATCGGCACCTGCATCACAAATTGAAATTAAATCGTTTTTTGTTGAAATACCTCCGCCAACAATTAGGGGCACATTAATATTTTGTTTAACTTGTTCTACCATTTTTGAGTCAACAGGTTTTGGTGCGCCACTGCCGGCTTCAAGATAAATAAGTTTATGCCCAAGCATTTCTCCGGCGATTGCTGTTGCAACTGCAATATCTGTTTTATCGTAAGGAATAGGAGTGGAGTTACTCATATATGCTACCGAAGTTGATACTCCACTGTTTATTAAAATATAACCGGTTGATAATATTTCTAACTTGCTTTTTTTTAATAAAGGTGCGGCAACAACGTGATTCCCAATTAAAAAGTCAGGATTTCTTCCGGAAATTAACGACAACAATAAAATACCATCTGCTTTGTTTGAAACTTGTAGTAAACTTCCCGGAAATAAAACAATAGGAATTGAACAATTTTTTTTAACAGTTTCAATAACATCGTTTATTGAGTTTGAAATAATACTTCCGCCAATTAAAATAAAATCAACTTTGTTTTCATTCGTTTTTTGCACTACTTCAATTAACGATTGTGTATTTTGTTTGTCAGGGTCGATTAATAAAGCAAGTTGTTTTTTTTTGTTCTTTTTCTTTTGTAGTATATTGTTATAAATCATTAAATTAAATTTAAACTGTAAATGTTTAATAATTAGTTTTAATAAATTTAAGAGTTATTTTATTAAACCATTAGTTTTTGAGAGTATCCTTTAATCTATTTGCAACACCACACTATTACGAAATTATCTAAGAAAAAGTAATTTAACGAAAATTTATCTGTTAATTCTTGTGTGATGATCTTGCCAACAAAACTATCTTCTTTTTTTAAATTAAAAGGTTCAATAAAAATATTTTCTTTAAAGTTAAGATTTTTTTTATTAAAAATTTTATAAAGAGTTTCTTTTGCACACCAGTAAATAAACAATTGAGTGGTTTTGTTTTCTGATTTAATTAATTTTTGCTCTTTTTCGGAAAGAAATTTAGAGCTTACCTTGTTTACTCTTTCCGACAAAACATTTTCAACATCAATAGCAACTTCATGGTCTTTGCTTAAGATTATTGTTACCATTTTTTTCGAATGTGAGATGCTGATTTTATATGAGTCATCGCTTAAAAAAGGTTTCCCGTTTTTATTGTATGTAATTGTTTTTTTATCAGACAATAATTTGTTTAAAAGAATGCGGGTAGTAATAAACTCAAATTTACGATTTTGGTTGGTTAATTTGTCAAAATATTTTTGTTCACATTTGTTTAGTTTATGAATAGAGAGAAGTTCGTTAATGTTTTCGGTTATTTTCCAGACACCAATTAAACAATCAGTTTTAACTTCTTTTTTTAATATTAAACTCATGTTTCTGTTGTTAGAAATAACAATTTTGGGATTTGTAATATGTTAAATGTTTTGATTTTAGCACAAAGCCCAATAGTAATTTTTATTTTTTGTAATTATCCTCCCATTCAAAAGTTTCAATTAATTTTAAAATGTCGGTCTTAATAAAATTAACAACAGGAGCCAGCGAATCTTTGTTAGGTTTTGTATTAAAGTATAATGCGCCCCTAACGAAATGCTTAGTACTATCGGTTAAAAAAAATTGAATATTAGATGCTGTATTTCCTTTAATGTCGTATAAAATACCATATACTTTCTTTTGTTTGTTTGAGTAAAATTTTTCATTAATTGCGTCTGCTTTTACAGTATGTTTATATGCAAATTTTCGCGAATCTTCAATATATTCAGATAGATTATTATTAATCTCTTTATAACTAACATAAATCTTTCCGTTTAATTTTGGGAATACTATGTTTATCCAGAAAGGTTCGGCATTTTTTTCTTTATCTTTTACAATTTTTGCATACTTTGGAAAATCAAAACTGTAAGGGCTATTATTTAAATAGTGTTGATATTCTTTTTTAGGAAAATCAATTCGCATATATCCGCTAGGTTTAGGGGTATAGTCGTGTTGACAAGAAAAAAATAATAAAGCAATAATTATAAATAGAATTTTTTTAGTCATAATTAGGGTTGTTTGTATTGGGTATAATTTTGATTATCAATAAACGTGTTTTTATTTATTAATCGTGATCTTGATCATTTTAATTCTTCTATTATCAGCATCTTCAATTTTGAAAGTGAAATTTTTATATTTTATTTCTTCATAATGTTTAGGGATTTCTCCTTTTATTTCAAGAATTAAACCGGCTAAAGTGTCAGCATCTCCTTTAACATCATCAAAAATTGTATTCTCGGTAGATGTTATTTTATAAAAGTCATTTAATAAAGTTTTCCCTTCAAAAATAAAATTATTGTCGTCAATTTGGGTGTAATTAATTTCTTCATCGTCAGATTCGTCAGTAATTTCACCAACTATTTCTTCCAAGATATCTTCTAAAGTAACAATTCCGGAAGTTCCACCATATTCGTCAACCACAATAGCAATATGAACTTTTTTAACTTGAATTTCTTCAAGAAGATCATTGATTTTCTTTTTCTCGGGAATAAAATAAGGAGGTCTAATTAAGCTTTGCCATTTAAAAGTTGCAGGTTTATCAATATGATCCAGCAAATCTTTTATGTAAAGCACACCTTTTATATCATCAAAAGTTTTTGAGTAAACAGGAATTCTTGAAAACCCGGAATCGATAATAATTGAAATTAATTTTTTAAAATCTGTTTTAATATCAACTGCAACAACATCAACACGAGGCTTCATTATTTCATTAACATCAATATTTCCAAAATCGGCAATTCCTTTTAATAATTCCTTATCTTCAGTAATTGAACTTGAGGTAATGTCAAGGGCTTTTGAAATATCTTGCATTGAGATATTTTGTTTAGATTGAAATTTTTTATCAAAAAATGATGTTGAATAAATTAGAAATGAGCTTATCGGACGAAATATTTTTTCTAAAATGAATAGAGGTGATGCAGTAAATAAGACAAATTTTTCAGGGTAGTGAGTTGCAAGTACCTTGGGAATAATTTCACCAAAAAGAAGTAATGAAAAAGTAATAACAACAATTTGAAAAATAAATCCTAAAATTGGACTTTCTGAAAAGTCAAAAATCGAATTAGATAAAAAAGTTGAGATAATAATAATTGCAATATTTACAAAATTATTAGAGACTAATATAGTGCCAAGAAGCCTTTTGGGTTCATCTAATAATTTTGTGATAAACTTGTCGTTGTTGGTTTTTCCGGTTTTAAAAGTGTTAATATGCGATGGGTTTAAAGAAAAAAATGCAACTTCTGAACCGGAAATAAGAGCTGATGCTACTAATAGAAGTAGCACCGTTATAAACTCTATAATATTTCGCAAGCTTATATTATTGATAGTAATAATGTTCAATAAATATGGTACTATCGAAGAAGGCTCTGTTTCCAAATTTTATTAAATTAAATAATTATTAAAATGGTAAATCATCAGTTTCTTCTTCAATGATGTCCGGCTTTTGAGGATCACTTTCTGGTTCGTTAGGAGTAGGAGCAGGATTATTGTTCTCTTTTTTGCTTCCTAACATCTGTAAACTGTTAGCAACAATTTCAGTAAAATATTTTGTGCTACCATCTTTTTCGTATGAACGAGTAGTTATTTTGCCTTCAAGAAATATTTGACTGCCTTTCTTAATATATTTTTCTACGATCTCAGCTAGTTTCCTCCAAACAACTATGTTATGCCATTCGGTTGTTTCTACTTTTTCGCCATTTTTATTTGTGAATTTTTCACTAGTAGCTAATGTGAATCTTGCTACTGTTACACCACTCTCAAGGTGTCTTACTTCAGGGTCTTTACCTACATTACCAAGTAAAATAACTTTATTTACAGACATGCTTTTAAATTTTAGTTTAATTAAAAAGTAAAATTACAAACTTTTATAATATTATCAAATATTAATTTTAGTATTATTAATGATTACTCAAATAAATTTTTAAATAAAAAAAACCATTTTCTTTTTTTTGTGAATATTATATTTTATATTTGCAAACTATTAATTTTATAAAATATTGATTAAAAAGGTATTAAAATGACAAAAGCAGATATAATTAATGAGATTTCAAAAAATACAGGAATCGAAAAAGTAGCTGTACAAAAAACAGTTGAAGCATTAATGGATAGTGTTAAGAATTCTCTAGAGGAAGGTAATAATGTTTATTTAAGAGGATTTGGTAGTTTTATTGTTAAGAAAAGAGCTAAAAAAACTGCTCGTAATATTTCTAAAAATACTACAATTATTATTCCTGAGCATTTTATTCCTGCTTTTAAACCAGCAAAATCTTTCGTAAATAAAGTTAAAAATAGTTTAAAATAATAAAAAAATGCCAAGCGGAAAAAAAAGAAAAAGACATAAGATGTCTACACATAAACGTAAAAAACGTTTAAGAAAAAATAGACATAAAACTAAAAAATAGCAACTAGCCTGTTTTTTACATTATGTTATTAATAAAATTTAGTAAACCTATAGGGCATAGCTCTTTAGGTTTATTATTTTATAAATAATTACAATTCAAATCTTTAGGTTTTCTTAATATAGTGGATTAGTGAATAGGGAATTAGTTATAAATGTCAGCTCTTCTGAAATTGTTATTGCTTTATTAGAGGATAAGCGATTAGTTGAATTAAGAAAAGAGAAAAAAAACATTCAATTTTCAGTTGGCGATATATATTTAGGTAAAGTAAAAAAAGTGATGCCCGGATTAAATGCAGCATTTGTTGATGTCGGATACGAAAGGGATGCTTTTTTACATTATCTTGATTTAGGACACCAATTTTTATCATTTAATAAATTTCTTAAACTGGCAATTAATTCAAAACAAAAATTACCAGCACTTTCTAAGATTAAAATAGAGCCTGATATTGACAAAGAAGGAAAGATTTCTGATATTTTAACTCAAGGTCAAACAGTTTTAGTTCAAATTGCAAAAGAACCAATATCAACAAAAGGACCACGATTGAGTTCCGAAATATCTATTGCAGGACGAAACCTTGTACTACTACCTTTTACCGATAAAGTATCAATTTCACAAAAAATAAAATCGCAAGATGAAAAAGTTCGTCTTAAAAGATTGCTACAAAGTATTAAACCTAAGAACTACGGTGTAATTGTTAGAACTGTAGCAGAATCGAAAAAAGTTGCAAATTTCGATAGCGAATTAAGAGAACTAATTGTAAAGTGGGAAATTGCTTTAAACAAAATCAAAACAAGCAAGCCTCCACAATTAATTATTGGTGAGTTGAAGCAAACTTCAGCAATAATAAGAGATATGCTTAATTCATCATTTAATAATATTTTTGTAAATGATGAGTCTTGTTATTTAGATATTGTAGATTATATTAAAACTATTGCCCCTGAAAAACAAAGTATTGTCAATTTATATAAAGGGAATCTGCCTATATTTGAACAATATGGAGTTGAAAAACAAATTAAAGGACATTTTGGTAAAAATGTTGCTTTAAAAAAAGGAGCTTATCTTATTATTGAACATACCGAAGCTTTTCATGTTGTTGATGTGAATAGTGGAAATAGAACACAATCAGAAAGTAACCAAGAAGCAAATGCTGTAGATGTTAATCTGTTGGCAGCTGAAGAAATTGCAAGACAACTCAGATTGAGAGATATGGGAGGTATTATTGTAATTGATTTTATTGATATGCATAATTCTAATAATCGTCAATTACTTTTTGATAAAATGAAGGAATTGATGTCAAGCGATCGTGCAAAGCATCATATTCTTCCTTTAAGTAAGTTTGGTTTAATGCAAATAACTCGTCAAAGAGTGCGACCGGTTATGGATGTTAAAGTTCTAGAAAAATGTCCTACTTGTGGTGGCTCTGGCGAAATTACACCAACTTTATTTCTCGACACTGAAATAGAAAATAATATTTTATGGAATATTAAAAAAGTGAAAGGAAATAGATTAACTATTCGTGTTCATCCATATTTAGCTGCATATTTGAACAAAGGACTATTTTCGATTAGACTGAAATGGTGTTTTATGTTCAAAAAAAGAATCAAAATTATTCCAATGTCTTCTTATTCATATTTAGAATACCATATGTTCAATAAAAATTCCGAAATCCCGGTTTTCTAAGAAAATATTAAATAAAAATAATAATTTATTTTATTCGTTTATATTTAAAATTTTATATATATCTATATGTAAATTTAAAATAGTTTTTGTAATCTTTTTTGAATTATATTTGATATACTTTTATCTTTATAGCCTAAATTCAACATTAATTAAAAATATAAAAAAATGAAAAAGTTTTTTATTACAATTTTTTTTATAGCTTTTACTTCCATTTCCTTAATTTCACAAGTGTTAGAACCTGTAAAATGGGAGTACTCAAAAAAAAGTTTAGATGATAATAATTACGAATTAATTTTTAAAGCTAAAATTGATAAAGGATGGCATTTATATTCAGCGAATTTACCCGAAGGCAATATTTCAATTCCAACCTCAATTAATATTGAAAAATCAGACTTTTATCAACTCGATAGTTCTCTTATTGAAGTTGATGAACCTGTTGTGGTTTTTGATAAACAATTAGGAGTAGAAACAAAATATTTTGCTAATCAGGCAACATTTATACAAAAGATTAAAATTCTAAAAAACGAACCTTTCAAATTAAAAGGCTATATTGAATTTATGAGTTGCGATGATGAGCAGTGTACTCCGCCACAAGAATCAGATTTCGTTTTTGAGTTTAATAAAGATTTACAAAAAAAAAATGAAATAATATCTGAAGATAAAGTTGAATTTAAAGCAAAGTCTCCAATTGATTTGTCAAATAAATCGTTGTGGTTTTTCTTTTTTATATCTTTTTTGGCGGGTTTGGCTGCTATTTTAACCCCATGTGTATTTCCTATGATACCAATGACGGTTAGCTTTTTTATGCACGAAAATGAGAATAAACGAAAAGCGAAAATCCAAGCCTTGTTTTTTGGTTTTTCAATTATTGCAATTTATACGATAGTTGGTACTTTAGTAGCTGTTACATTAGGCGCAAATTTTGCTAATTGGCTCAGTACTCATTGGTTGCCAAATATTTTGTTTTTCTTAATATTTTTTGTCTTTGCTGCATCATTTTTTGGTATGTTCGAAATTACATTACCAAATTGGCTTGTAAGTAAATCTGATCAAAAATCAGATAAAGGAGGCTTTACCGGAGCCTTTTTTATGGCTTTTACTTTAGTGCTTGTTTCATTTTCATGTACAGGTCCAATAGTAGGAGCAATCCTTGTTGCTTCTGCAGGAGGAGAAGTGCTTAAGCCAATAATTGGAATGTTTGGTTTCTCCTTGGCTTTTTCTTTGCCTTTTACATTATTTGCTGTTTTCCCTTCATGGTTAAGCAGTTTCCCTAAATCAGGTGGATGGATGAATTCTGTTAAAGTAATATTAGGATTTATTGAATTAGCTTTAGGTTTAAAGTTCTTAAGTATTGCCGATCAAACTTATCACTGGGGTATTCTTGACAGAGAAGTGTATATAGCAATCTGGATTGTGATTTTTACTCTTATGGGTTTATATTTGCTGGGTAAAATTAAATTTTCTCACGACAGTGATGTTTCTCACGTTACAGTTCCTCGACTGCTTATGTCTATTATAACATTTTCGTTTGTTGTTTATTTAATTCCCGGAATGGTTGGAGCGCCTTTAAAAGGCTTATCAGGATATTTGCCACCCTTAAACACTCATGATTTTGATTTGCATGCAATTATTAGAGAAAATTCAGGTGCTTATTATACCGAAAATAAAAAAGAAATAAGTCAGAAACCAAAATATGCAGATTTTCTTCATCTGGCTCATGGCTTAGAAGGTTATTTTGATTATGAACAGGGTTTAGCCTGTGCTAAAGAAATGAATAAACCTATTTTCCTTGATTTCACCGGACATGGATGTGTTAACTGTAGAGAAATGGAGGCAAACGTTTGGGCAGACCATAGAGTTTTGAAACGCTTACGAGAAGATTATGTTATTATTGCATTGTATGTAGACGATAAAACAAAATTACCTGAATCAGAATGGGTTACTTCATCCTATGATAAAAAAATAAAAAAGACAATGGGTAAGAAAAATGCTGACTTCCAAATTTCAAGATTTCATGTTAATGCTCAGCCTTATTATACTTTGCTGGATACAAATGGTGATATCTTAATCCCTCCTCGAGCTTATAATTTAGATGTCGATGGATTTATTGAGTTTTTAGATAAGGGGTTGACGGAATTTAAGAAGCGACAAAAATAATTTTTTTATAGCCTCATAAATCAACTTTTTATATGAACTAAATCAATTTATTTTTGATATTTTTAGAGATAGATTGAATTTTTATTATCTTTATTTCTGAATGAAATAAAAAAGAAAGAGTTAATTTTATTCTTTATTAAGAATGATGAAAATAAGGAAAACAATATTATTTTTTATATTATTTTTTTTGTTTCCCAACCTTAAAGCTGAGAAGCAAAATTTAGCATATATAAAAGTAGATTCCCTTAATACTTCATATGAGCTTAGGAATAATTTTTATTTTTTTGAAGACAAAAATTCGTCCTTAGAAATTGATAGTATTATATCGTCTGATTTTCAATCAAAATTTCAAATTAGCAAAAAAGTAAAGGTTTATATTGATAATCCAAATTCAATTTTATGGGTAAGATTTAATTTTATAAATGTAAGTAATAAAAATAAAAATTTATTATTAGAGTTAAAAAATCCCAAAATTCAGAAAGTTGATTTCTACGAATTCACTAATACTTCCTTAATTAATCATATTAAGAAAGGAACTTTATACAATTTAGATAAGAAACATCTAAAAGAAAGTCGACTTTTTTTTGAAATTCACTTAAAACCAGGAGTTAATTATTCATGCATTTTTAAGATTCAGAATGGTTATTCAACAAGAGTTTCTTTTTTACTTAAAACACATGCCCAACTTATAAAAGAAAAACTTGTAAACTTGTTCTTGAGTGGATTGTTTTATGGTGTATTATTTATCTTGTTTTTATTCGTTTTTTTATCATTTTTAATAATAAAAGATTTAAAATTTCTATCATTTTCAATTTATATAATAGCAACAATCTTCATGCTTTTGAATTTTGATGGCTTTTTATTTGAGTATTTATGGAAATCATCTTATTTGTGGAATAAATATTCAAATATTTTTTTTCAAAGCATTGTTGTCATTTCATTAGCTTTTTTCTCAAAAACGATATTAAAAACAAATTTGGGAATTGCTCGCGGAAGTCGCTCTTTTTATACAGTTCTAATTTTAGTATTAGTAACATTCGTTATTTCGTTATACCCTCCCTTTTTTGAATTTGCCATAAGAATTATTGATATCTTGTTAATTATTACACCAATTTTATTTATTAGTAATTATTTAAAATTTTTTAACAGGAAGAACCCTCATTTTTTATATTACACAATTGCATTTTCGTTGTTTTCTTTGTTAATGGTTTTCTCTGCATTACATAATTTTGAACTAGTTGGTAGTAACTATTTTACTTTAAATGCAACTAAGTTTGCTTTTTTTATTAATATTTTTCTAATTTTTATTACTAGCATTAACAAATATTTAAATATAAACTTATTGCCCTTTTATAATACTATTCGCCAAAACATTTATGAAGAATTGCAAACACAAAACGATGCTTTGCAAACTCAAAATGAAAAATTAGAAGCTCAAAAAGAAGAACTTAATGCACAGAAAGATATTATTATTGCAAACAACATTGAACTCGAGAAATTACAATTAGCAGTAAGTAATACTAATAATTTTATTTATATATTTAATACTGATGGTGATTTGCTATGGTATAATGCTTCATTTAGCAGTATGGTCGAGAAGTTGTTACCAAATATTGATGATGCAAAAAAAGTGAATATTTGTGATATTAGTTATAATAAAGATGTTGAAAAAGAATTGAAAAAATGTATTTCAGAAAGGAAGAATGTTACTTACGAAACTGTTATAGAAGAAAATGGTGTGGAGATGTGGTACCAAACAACCTTAAATCCGATTATTGATGATGATGGTAATTTTAAAAGTATTATAGCTATTGATACAGATATTACAAAGCAGAAAGAGTACGAGAAAGAAATAAATAAACAGAAACAAGATTTGGAGAAGCAAAAAAATATTGCAGTATTAAGAAGAAAAGCCATTGAATTACAAAAACAAGAAATAACTGACAGTTTAAAATATGCCCAGAGAATTCAAGATGCAATTCTTCCAAAAACAAAAAAGCTATTCTCCATTTTTGAAGGTTTTGTTATCTTAAAACCAAAAGATATTGTCAGCGGAGATTTTTATTGGTATCAACACATAAAAGGAAAACATGTTGTTATTGGTGTTGATTGTACCGGTCATGGTGTGCCGGGAGCTTTTATGTCAATAGTTGGAACATATTTATTAAACGATATTGTAGTACATAATCAGGTTACTGATCCTGCACAAATTTTAAAATTATTAAACAGAAAAATAAAGATTGCTTTAAAAGTTGAAGACCCAACAGTTTATACTAACGATGGAATGGATATGTCTGTTTGTGTTATTGATAAAGAAAACGACACCTTGGAATATGCAGGAGCTATGCGTCCATTATTTCTTTTTAATGGCAACAAATTTGTAGAAGTTAAAGGCGATAAACAATCTATTACAAGCAATCTATCATATCAGAGAATACAATTGTTTACAAATCACACTGTTAATTTAAATAAAGGAGATGTTTTTTATATTTTCTCAGACGGAATAGTTGACCAATTTGGAGGAGAAGATAATAAGAAATTCCTTTCAAAAAGATTTCAACAAGTTCTAAAGGATATCTATTTTATGGATATGAAAAAGCAAAAGCAAATTATTATTGATAGTTTTAATGATTGGAAAGGAAATAATGATCAGGTAGACGATGTTTTTGTTTTAGGAATTAGATATTAACCCGAAAAATTCATAATTTTTCTACACTTAAGAATTACCAACAAATTTTGTGTTTTTAATAAGCCCAAATTTGGGTATTACTAAATCGGGGTTTACTTGCGTGAGCTCACCGCCAACTGGCGGTTCGGTTCCCGCTTTACTTCCCATGCTGTTCGGAATTTGCAATCCCGAACTAATAACTCAGGTTAATAAGTTACTTTCGGAATTATAAATCCAAAAGAGCAGAGTTCGCTATAAAACTGTATATATTCCTTAAATTGATTTCAGATTA